>Ga0224510_10002445_pt1 | contig 11128 bp, 10 predicted proteins | sample SF_May12_sed_USG_FD_170161 | JGI IMG/M metagenome (GOLD analysis project Ga0224510, IMG submission 170161) | Sediment microbial communities from San Francisco Bay, California, United States - SF_May12_sed_USGS_4_1 | ecosystem: Environmental > Aquatic > Marine > Sediment | place: USA: California... | reverse complement strand
ACACCGTGCTGGGTGCGCGTCGGGCTGGTCAGAACGATCTCCAGCACCATCGGCTCGCCCATGAATCCGGAGGCTGGCGGCTTGAGGTGCAGCGTCATGCCCCGCAGCGTGTTATGGGTCAGGTGCATCGACACGAACCCCGCACCCGCCAACAGGAAGGTCAGCACATAGCCCAGGCTCAGCTGGTAGTTGATCGAGGCCAGCAGCATGACGAACAGGACGAGCACGAACATCAGGCCCGCACGCGTGGGCAGGATGTAGATGTTGCGCTGGGTCAGCGTCCAGGTATCGCTGCGTGGCAAGCGCTGCTCGAACCACGCGCGCAGGCGCTGGCGGAGGCTCCCCATCACGGGTGCTCGCCGCAGCCCTGCGAGCTGAACGCTGGACGTGCCGTGACACACTCGTACCAAGCCCGCAACCGCGGCAGCGGCGGCCGGTCGATCGGCGTGGCATACCAGCGGTGCGCCGACAGGCCGAGCACGATGTCCGCCAGCGTGAAAGTCGTCCCGCAGACGAATGGCCCGCCGCTGCCGAGTTGTGCATCGAGGATCGCCATCAGGCGATTCCACTCCACAGTGCTGTCGGCGATCGCTGCGGCGTCCTGGTGTCTGGGGCTGCGGCGCACCAGACCCATGAAGGCAGGGCGCCAGGCGTTGTTGAGGTCGCCGAGTTGCCAGTCCATCCATCGCTCGACGCAGGCCCGCTCGCGAGGCGCAGACGGAAGCAGGTCGCTGCGTCCGTGTTCGGCCGCGAGCCAGCGGCAGATCGTGTTCGACTCCCAGAGCACGAAGCCCTCGTCGACGATCACCGGCACCAGTGCATTCGGATTGAGCGCGCGGAACGAGTCGTCGCTCGTGGGGCGAAATCCGACCCCCCAGTCTTCGCGTTCGAAGGGTCGCCCGAGTTCGACGCAGGTCCACAAGACCTTTCGCACGTTGATCGACGAGGCTCGGCCGAGGATCTTCAGCATCGCCGCCGGGCTCACTGCAAGGGTAGTGCCTTGATCATTGCGCGCACCTGCTCAGCCGCGCCGCGGCCGGCGCCGGGCACGGGCGCGAGGCGGTGCGCCGCGGTCTGCACCAACACGGCCTGGATGTCGTCGGGCGCGACGTAATCGCGCCGGTCTATCAGCGCGCGCGCCTTGGCCGCGCGCAGCACCGAGATCCCGGCACGTGGCGACAGGCCCTCGGTGAACCACTGGCCGCTGCGGGTCGCCGCGATCAGTGTCTGCAAGTAGTCGAGCAGCGGGTCACCGGCATGGACCGCGAGCACTGCCTGCTGGGCCACCTGCAGTTCGGGCGGCGTCATGACCGGTGCCAGGCGCTCGATCACTGCGCGCCGGTCGGCGCCGGCCAGCAACGCCCGCTCGCTGGCGCGGTCGGGGTAGCCCAGCGTGATGCACATCAGGAAGCGGTCGAGCTGGCTCTCGGGCAGCGGGTAGGTGCCGAGCTGGTCGGTCGGGTTCTGGGTCGCGATCACGAAGAACGGCGAGGGCAGGGCGCGTGTCTCGTTCTCGACCGTGACCTGATGTTCCTCCATCGCCTCGAGCAGGGCGCTCTGGGTCTTGGGGCCAGCACGGTTGATCTCGTCGGCGAGCAGCACCTGTGCGAACACCGGTCCGGCGTGGAAGACGAATTGCTCGCGGCTGCGCTCAAAGACCGAGACGCCGACCAGGTCGCTGGGCATCATGTCGGCGGTGAACTGGACGCGCCTGAAGTCCAGCCCGAGCGAGACGGCGAGCGCGTGCGCGAGCGTGGTCTTACCCACGCCCGGCACGTCTTCGATCAGCAAGTGGCCGCCGGCGAGCAGGCAGGCGATGCAGTCCTCGATCTGCGGCCGCTTGCCCACAATGACCGTGCTAATCTGATCCGCAAGCCGCGCCAGTTGCGCCACCAGCGCGGCGTTAGCCCCGTGCTTCATGTCCATGCGGCGCACGTTAACGCAAAATCCATGACCCTCGCCTTCTACAGTCACGCCGACTGCCGTGCGCATTTCATGGGCCGCGGCCATCCGGAATGCCCGGAGCGGCTCGACGCCATCTCCGACCACCTGATCGCCACGGGGTTGATCGACTCGCTGGACATGCGCGAGGCACCGCTGGCCAGCGCCAGCCAACTCGAGCGGGCGCACGCCGCGGCCCATGTGCGTGAGATGCAGGCGGCGATCGAGCCGCTGCGAGTCAGCGGCGAGCACTGCCAGATCGACCCCGACACGAGTGCCGGGCCCGGCACCTGGACGGCTGCGCTGCGGGCGGCTGGCGCCGCGGTGGCGGCCACCGACGCGGTGATCGACAAGGAGGCCGAGACCGCCTTCTGCGCCGTGCGCCCCCCCGGGCACCACGCGACGCGCGACGCGGCGATGGGGTTCTGCTTCTTCAACAACGTCTGCGTCGCGGCGCGACATGCGCTGGACGTGCGCGGTCTGGCCCGCGTGGCGATCGTCGACTTCGACGTCCACCACGGCAACGGCACCGAAGACATCATTGCCGGCGACGACCGTGTCTTGATGGCCAGTTTCTTCCAGCACCCGCTGTACCCCTACAGCGGCGCGGTGCCCAAGGGCACGAACATGGTCAACGTGCCGGTGCCGCCCTACGCGCGTGGCGCCCAGGTGCGCGAGGCGATCGAAGCGATGTGGCTGCCGCGTCTGGAGGCGTTCCAACCGCAGATGATCTTCATCTCCGCGGGCTTCGACGCCCACCGCGAGGACGAGCTCGGGCAGCTCGGGCTGGTCGAGGGCGACTATGAGTGGATCACGCGGCAACTGGTGGCATTGGCCCAGCGTCACGCCGGGGGCCGCATCGTCTCGTGCCTCGAGGGTGGCTACAACCTCTCCGCGTTGGCGCGCAGCGTCGCGGCCCACCTGCGCGTACTTGCCGGTCTCTGACGATGGCCGCGCCCGCCGAGGACCTCAACGCCCTGCTGGAATCGCTGGCCCGGCCGAGTGCGCTGATCGAGTGTGCGGTGCTCGCAGCGTGTCTGGCGGCGTCGTGGTTGCTGGTGCGCCTGGCACGCGGCAATGCCGTACGGTCCACCAGCGTCTGGTTCGGCGAGCGTAACTTCGATGGCGTGCTGTTCCCGATGGTGGCGCTGGCGCTGGCGGTGGTTGCGCGCTGGCTGCTCGCCAAGGGCCAGGCTGTGGCGGTGCTCCAGATCGCGGTACCGATCCTGGCCTCGCTCCTGATCATCCGCGTCGCGGTGCGTGTGCTGCACGTCGCATTCCCGAATTCCCACGTGGTGCGCGTGGTCGAACGCACCCTGTCCTGGATCGTCTGGCTGGCCCTGGTGCTGTGGGTCACCGGGCTGCTGCCGCTCGTACTCAAGGAACTGGAGGACACGCACTGGAAGCTCGGTGGCGCGGACGTGAGCCTGCGCAGCCTGCTCGAAGGCGCAGCGAGCGCGGCGGTGGTACTTGTCGCCGCGCTGTGGGTTTCGGCGGCGATCGAGTCGCGCCTGCTGGCCGGCGCGACCGACAACCTGTCGGTGCGCAAGATCGCCGCCAACGCGGTGCGCGCATTGTTGATGCTGGTGGGCCTGCTGCTGGCGTTGTCGGCAGCGGGAATCCCGCTGGGGGCGCTCAGCGTGCTCGGCGGCGCACTCGGCGTGGGCATCGGCTTCGGCCTGCAGAAGCTCGCAGCCAATTACGTCAGCGGTTTCGTGATCCTGGCCGAACGCAGCCTGCGCATCGGCGACGTGGTCAAGGTCGACGGCTTCGAAGGTCGCATCAGCGATATCAAGACCCGTTACACCGTGGTACGGGCGTTGAACGGCCGTGAGTCGATCGTGCCCAACGAGATGCTGATCACGCAGCGCGTCGAGAACTCTTCGCTCGCCGACCCCAAGGTCGCGATCACGACGGCCGTCCAGGTTGCGTATGGCACGGACATCGACGCGCTGATGCCGATGGTGGCCAGCGCGGTGGCCGCGGTGCCGCGCGTGATCGACGATCCGGCGCCTGCCGTCTTCCTGACCCAGTTCGCGGCCGACGGTCTCGAATTGACGATTGCCTTCTGGATTGCGGACCCCGTGAACGGCCAGAACAGTGTCAGGAGCGACGTCAACCGGGCGATCCTGCGCACGCTCGATGCGGCCGGCGTGCAGATTCCCTACCCGCAGCGCGTGGTCCGGCAGGCCTGAAGCCGGGGCAAGCCCCGGCGGGACCGGCCGCGCTCGCGTCAGAGCACTTCGCTCGCGAAGTCGGCTAGGCGCGAGCGCTCGCCACGTGCCAGCGTCAGGTGGCCGCTGTGCGGCCAGCCCTTGAATCGGTCGACCGCAAAGGTCAGGCCCGACGAACCTTCGGTCAGGTAGGGCGTGTCGATCTGCGCAAGGTTACCCAGACAGACAATCTTGGTGCCCGGCCCGGCGCGTGTGATCAGCGTCTTCATCTGCTTGGGCGTGAGGTTCTGCGCCTCGTCGATCAGGACGAACTTGTTCAGGAACGTGCGCCCGCGCATGAAGTTCAGGCTCTTGATCTTGATCTTGCTGCGCACCAGGTCGTTGGTGGCTGCGCGGCCCCATTCGCCGGCGCTGGTGTCGCTGCGTGCGAGCACTTCGAGGTTGTCGTCGAGCGCGCCCATCCACGGACCCATCTTCTCTTCCTCGGTGCCGGGCAGGAAACCGATGTCCTCGCCCACGGGCACGGTGACACGCGTGACGAGGATCTCCGAATAGCGGCGGTCGTCGAGCACCTGCGACAGCCCGGCAGCCAGCGACAGGAGGGTCTTGCCGGTGCCGGCGGTGCCGGTCAGGGTGACGAAGTCGCACTCGGGATCCATCAACAGGTTGAGCGCGAAGTTCTGCTCGCGGTTGCGTGCGGTCACGCCCCAGACGGCGTTCTTCTGGTGCGTGTAGTCGCGCAACGTCTTCAGCAGAGCGGTCTTGCCGGTGATCTCGGTCACGCGGGCGTACAGGGGCACGGCGCCCGGCGTCTCCAGGTAGACGAATTGGTTGACCATCAGCGCAGGCACAAGCGGCCCGGCAATGCGGTAGTAGGTGTGGCCGCCCTGCTGCCAGCTCTCCATCGTCTTGCCGTGACGCTCCCAGAAGTCGGCCGGCAGCGGCAGCACGCCCGTGTACAGCAGGTCGCCGTCCTCGAGCGTCTTGTCGTTGAAGTAGTCCTCCGCGGCCAGGCCGAGGGCGCGCGCCTTGACGCGCATGTTGATGTCCTTGGACACCAGCACGACTTCGCGGCCTGGATGCGCCTCGCGCAGGCTGCTGACGACGCCGAGGATCTGGTTGTCGGCCTTGCCCTGTGGCAGGCCGTCCGGGAGCTTGGCCTCGAGGAACGTGGTCTGGAAGAACAGCTTGCCGCCGGCCTCCCGGTGGCCGGTCTTGGCCAGTGGGATGCCTTCGCGGGGGTCGGCGAAGCCGTGCGCGGCCAGTGCGTCGAGCGAACGGCTGACCTGGCGCACGTTGCGAGAGACTTCGCTCATGCCTCGCTTGTGGCCGTCCAGCTCCTCGAGCGTGATCATCGGCAGGTAGATGTCGTGTTCCTCGAAGCGGTACAGGCAGCTCGGGTCGTGCATCAGGACATTGGTGTCGAGCACGAACAGCTTGGCCGGGCCGGTGCCACGCGGCTTGCGCGGTTTCGGCTCGGTGGTGGCCTGGCGCAGGTTTGCAACGGTCACCGGCCGCAGCGGGGCCGCGGCCGCGGCGTGACTGTCGAACAGGTCGAGCACGCCTGGCCCGCGATCAGGTTCGGCGGTCGCAGGGGGCGCGTCACGGCGCACCTGTTTGGGCGCGGTCTGGGCTTCGAAGTCGGCAGGGGCGAGGAGGGCGGCTTTGCGTGCTGGGGGCTTGGGCAGAGGCATCGAGGCGGAAGAGCTGGGTCAGAAGCAAGAAAGCCGCACAGCAGGCTGCGCGGCTTTCATCGGGGAGGGGTCGTGCGACGACTCACGAGGCCCATTATGGACCGACCCGCAGCTCGGCCCGTCGGATGTGGGCGCCCGCCGGCCGGAAATCCGCGCTCAAGCGGCCTTTTTCAGCAGTTTGACGGCCTTGAGGACTTCATCGACATGGCCGGCCACCTTGATGCCGCGCCACTCGGCCCGCAGAACTGCGGTCGCGTCGATCAGGAAGGTACTGCGCTCGATGCCCTTGACCTTCTTGCCGTACATGATCTTGTTCTTGACCACGCCGAACATGTGGCAGAGCTTTTCCTCGGTGTCGGCGATCAGTTCGAAGGGCAACTCCAGGTTGGCCTTGAACTTCTCGTGCGAGGTCATGTTGTCGCGCGACACGCCGAAGACCAGCGCACCAGCCTTGACGAAATCCTTGTAGCGATCGCGGAATTGCATCGCCTCGGTCGTGCAACCGGGGGTATGGTCCTTCGGGTAGAAATACAGAACCACCGCCTGACCTTGAAAGGTCTGGGGAGTGATCTTCACGCCGCCGGTGGCAAGCGCTTCAAATTCGGGCAGGGGCTTGTTGATGGCAGGCGTCATGAGGGTCGGGCATTCTCTAGGGCTGCCTGGAGCGGCGCGCGCAGCCCGTGATTATAAAGGCCCGACGGAACCAGGCTGGCGAGTCGGCCCAACGGGGATCCCATGATCCTTGGGGATGTCGGGCCCGAATCAAGCAGCATCGACGGGCAGCAGTGCCGCCAGCACCGAGCGCCCCTCGGCTGCCAGGACGTTGAAGGTGCGGCAAGCTGCCGCCGTATCCATGGTCTCGACGCCGATCCGGGCCTCGATCAGCACGCGGAACAGGGCTGGCGAGACGAAGTGCAGGCGCGCGCCGCTGCCGAAGATGACCAGCTCAGGCTTGAGGCACAAGACCGGGTCGAAGTGAGCGGCCAGCAATTGGCCGGGTGAGCGTGCGTCCCAGGGCATCACGGCGCCCTTCCAGGGCACCAACAGCCCGCCGTCGCGGCGTTCGCCATTGACCCACACCGCAGCCCCGTCGAGGCGCGTGATGGCGTTCGTGCCAAGGAAGGTGTCGGGCTGGAATTTCATGTGGCGTGTGGTCAAATTCTAAGTTCTGCACCGCAACAAGAGCGCCGTGAAACCCGTCCTGAAGTCCAGCAAGCTGGCCAACGTCGGCTACGACATCCGAGGCCCCGTGCTCGACAAGGCGCGGCAGATGGAGGACGAGGGCCAGCACATCATCAAGCTCAACATCGGCAACATCGCCGCGTTCGGGCTCGAGCCGCCCGACGAGATCGTGCAGGACATGATCCGCAACGTGCCCCACGCGGCCGGCTACACCGACAGCAAGGGTTTGTTCGCGCCGCGCCGCGCTGTCGTGCACTACACGCAGGAAAAGAAGATCGCCGGCGTGACGGTCGACGACGTGTACCTCGGCAATGGCGCATCCGAGCTGATCGCGATGAGCATGAACGCGCTCCTCGACGCCGGCGACGAGGTGCTGATCCCGTCGCCCGACTACCCGCTGTACACCGCGGTGGTGTCGTTGTCGGGCGGCACGCCGGTGCACTACCGGTGCGACGAAGGCGCCGGATGGCTGCCCGACATCGCCGACATCAAGGCCCGGGTGACGCCGAGGACGAAGGCCATCGTCGTCATCAACCCGAACAATCCGACCGGCGCGCTATACCCCGAGGACCTGCTGCGCGAAATCGTCGACGTGGCACGCCAGCACCAGCTCATCGTCTTTGCCGACGAGATCTACGACAAGACGCTGTACGACGGCCACTTCCACACCAGCGTCGGCTCGCTCGCCGACGACGTGCTGACGGTCACGTTCAACGGCCTGTCGAAGAACTACCGATCCTGTGGCTACCGCGCCGGATGGATGGTGGTGTCCGGCGACAAGCGCCACGCCGGCGACTACATCGAGGGGCTGAACATGCTGGCCTCGATGCGGCTGTGCGCCAACACGCCGGGGCAGCTCGCGATCCAGACTGCGCTGGGCGGCTATCAGAGCATCAAGGACCTGGTGGCGCCGGGCGGTCGGCTGTGTCGCCAACGCGACCTGGCCTTCGAGCTGCTGACGCAGATCCCCGGGGTGTCGGTTGTCAAGCCCAAGGCGGCCCTCTACATGTTCCCCCGCCTCGATCCGGCGCTGTACCCGATCGACGACGACCAGCAGTTCGCCTACGAATTGTTGGCCGAGGAGAAGGTGCTGGTCGTGCAGGGCTCTGGCTTCAACGTGCCCGACCAGGAGCATTTCCGCATCGTGTTCCTGCCCCATACCGATGATCTGGCCGAGGCGATCGGCCGCATCGCGCGCTTTCTCGATCACTACCGAAAGAGACACTCCCGATGAATCCGATTCGCGTCGGCCTGCTGGGCATCGGCACCGTGGGCAGCGGCACTTTTTCGGTCCTGTCGCGCAACCAGGAAGAGATCCGCCGTCGCGCTGGGCGAGGGATCGAGATCGCGACGGTGGCGGACCTGGATACCGCACGCGCACAAAAGATCGTCGGCGGGCGTGCCCGTGTCGTCGCCGATGCCAGGTCGGTCATCGCCGATCCATCGATCGAGATCGTGGTGGAGCTGATCGGCGGCACCGGCATCGCGCGCGAACTGATGCTGGCCGCGATTGCCGCCGGCAAGCATGTGGTGACGGCCAACAAGGCCCTGCTGGCCAAGCATGGCAACGAGATCTTCGCCGCCGCGCACGACAAGGGCGTGATGGTCGCCTTCGAGGCGGCGGTGGCGGGCGGCATACCGATCATCAAGGCGCTGCGCGAGGGGCTGACCGCCAACCGCATCGAGTGGGTGGCCGGCATCATCAACGGCACCACGAACTTCATCCTGTCCGAGATGCGTGGCAAGGGGCTCGATTTCGCGACCGTGCTGAAGGAGGCCCAGCGCCTGGGGTATGCGGAGGCCGACCCGACCTTCGACATCGAGGGCATCGACGCGGCGCACAAGGTCACGATCCTCTCGGCCATCGCGTTTGGTGTGCCGGTGCAGTTCGACCGGGCACATGTCGAGGGCATCGCCAAGCTGCAGGCGGCGGACATCCGCTATGCCGAGCAATTGGGTTACCGGATCAAGCTGCTCGGGATCACGCGCAGGCGCGCGGACACGATTGCGGCGCCTGGTGGGATCGAATTGCGTGTACACCCGACGCTGGTCCCGGCCAAGCGCCTGATCGCCAACGTCGAGGGGGCAATGAACGCCGTCATGGTGCAGGGCGATGCCGTCGGCACGACGTTGTATTACGGCAAGGGGGCCGGTGCGGAGCCGACCGCGAGCGCCGTGGTCGCGGACCTGGTCGACGTCACCCGGCTGGCCACTGCCGACCCCGATCATCGCGTGCCGCATCTGGCATTCCAGCCCGACGCGATGGCCGACACACCGATCCTGCCGATCGAACAGGTCATCACCGCGTTCTACTTGCGCCTGGTCGTGGCCGACGAGGCTGGTGTGCTGTCGAAGATCACCACGATCCTCGCCGAGCACGACATCTCGATCGACGCGGTGCTGCAGCGCGAGTCCGCGGAAGGCGAGCGTCAGACCGACCTCATCATCCTGACGCACGACACGGTCGAAGGTCGCATGCGCAAGGCGCTCGCCGCGATGCAGTCGCTGCCCACCGTGCTGGCCCCGATCGTGGCGATCCGCAAGGAAGAGCTGGCGTAATGAGCCCATCCCCGAAGCGGCTTCGCCGCTCCCCCTCCAGGGGGCGCCGCCAGCGGCCTGGCGAAGCCAGATCCGTGGCGGCCGCTCGACACTAGATTGCGATGCGCTACATCAGTACTCGTGGCGACTCAACGCCCCGTACCTTCTGCGACATCCTGCTCGAAGGTCTCGCACCTGACGGTGGGCTGTACATGCCGGTGGAGTATCCGCACGTCGACGCATCGACGCAGCAGCGCTGGCGAGGCCTACCGTATGCCGACCTGGCGTTCGAGGTCCTGTCGCTGTACATCGACGACATTCCTGCAGACGACCTGCGCGCCATCTGCCGCCGTGTCTACTCGCGCCACATTTTCGGCACCGACGCGATCACGCCGCTCAAGCCGCTCGAGCCTGGTGTCGCCTTGGTGGCGCTGTCCAATGGACCGACCCTTGCGTTCAAGGACATCGCGATGCAGTTGCTCGGCGCCCTGTTCGAGTACGAGCTCGGCCGCCGCGGCGAGACGCTAAACATCGTCGGCGCGACGTCAGGGGACACCGGCAGCGCGGCCGAATACGCGATGAGCGGCAAGCGCGGCATCCGCGTATTCATGCTGAGCCCGCACGGCCGCATGAGTCCGTTCCAGCAGGCGCAGATGTTCAGCCTGCAGGACCCGAACATCCACAATCTCGCGATCGAGGGCGTGTTCGACGACTGCCAGGACATCGTCAAGGCGGTGGGCAACGACCTGGCATTCAAGCGCGCGCACCGGATCGGCACCGTCAATTCGATCAACTGGGCGCGCTTGGTGGCCCAGGTCGTCTACTACTTCGCCGCCTTCCTGCGGGTGCGGTCGGAGCGGGTCAGCTTTGCCGTGCCCTCCGGCAACTTCGGCAACATCTGCGCCGGCCACGTGGCCCGGTCGATGGGCCTGCCGATCGAGCGCCTGGTGTGCGCCACCAACGAGAACGACGTGCTCGACGAGTTCTTCCGTACCGGCAGCTACCGCCCGCGCGCGGCGCACCAGACGCAGGAGACATCCAGCCCGTCGATGGACATCTCCAAGGCCAGCAACTTCGAGCGCTTCGTGTTCGATCTGTTGGGGCGTGACGGCCCGCGCGTCAAGTCGTTGTTCGAACAGGGCGGATTCACGCTTGACGCGCCAGACCATGCGCGCGTTGCCGCGTTCGGGTTCGCCTCCGGCCGCAGCTCGCATCCCGACCGGCTGGCGACGATCAGAGCGACATGGGCGGGCCAGCATGTGATGGTCGACCCGCACACTGCGGACGGCCTGATGGTCGCGCGGACGCTGCGCAGTCCCGGCGAGACGATGCTGGTGCTCGAGACGGCCCAGCCGGCGAAGTTCGCCGCGACGATCCGGGAAGCGCTCGACCTGCCGCCAGAGCGCCCGGCTGGCTTCGAGGACATCGAGGACCGGCCCAAGCGCTTTGCCGTCCTGCCAGCCGATCTGGCGGCCGTCAAGCGCTACATCGAGGCCCATGTCTGAGGCTCGGCGACCTGCGCTCATGACGCTCGACGAGGCGATCGTCCTGCTCGAAGCGGGCGCCGCCGCGGCGCGCATCTTTGATGTCGAGACCGTA
>Ga0224510_10002444_pt1 | contig 11132 bp, 10 predicted proteins | sample SF_May12_sed_USG_FD_170161 | JGI IMG/M metagenome (GOLD analysis project Ga0224510, IMG submission 170161) | Sediment microbial communities from San Francisco Bay, California, United States - SF_May12_sed_USGS_4_1 | ecosystem: Environmental > Aquatic > Marine > Sediment | place: USA: California... | reverse complement strand
TAATTTCTCCAACCTCAATAGCCCAGAACTTCCCCTTGGGAACCCAGATTCCTTACTAAACGTAAAGCCTAACCCATAATTGCAAAACTGAGCAAGAGAAAAATGAGGATGGACGATTATCCCTCCCTTTTATACCGCATCAGGACGATCAAGATGTGTTACCTAATTTAAGGTCTTCATACTAACTACGTTCAGAATGGTAGAGAACTGGGGAAACTACCAGTTTTTCATGAATTGTTTACTAGGAGTCTGTCGAAGGAGGGAGACCGACGGCGAATGGGTTGAGCGAGAGGCCCCTGTTAACGATTTCTGGCCCATAGGATAGGGCTGTGGTCAAAGAACGTGGAGAAATATGGGTGGGGCCTCGCCGTTACAGCTGCTTATCCTCTGTCCGGCAGGTTTTCCCAATCGTATGTCCCTGGTTGTTGAAACGGTTTTCCTTGTGCAGACCGGTATCGGCTCCAACTATCTATGGGAATCAGATTGGCAATGCGTCGCCATCGCCGGTTGATGATCGGTTCGATTCAGGTCTTTCACAGGGTGATAATGGAAGCTGCTTTTCAGAAGACACAAGAGTGATCTTCCCTTACAATGACACTACCTAATGGGGAAATGAAGTCAGGATGATTCGGGATGTTCTGCTACAGAAAGTTGCCGAATGGTCGAACGATAGGTGGGAGACCGCATCCTGATCAATATGTGGGCAGTGAAATTATTGTCGTCAATACAAAACATTACAACCCCATGTTTAAAGTCAGCGCGTCATTCTGAATGAGTGATATGGTGTGCCAAAACTCAAAAGAATCATTTCCCCATTTCGACCCAAAGCTATGAAATTCGATCACACATTGCAGGATGCGATTTGGCAATTAGGTCAACACTTTGGCATTGAACCTGTCTACCAGGATGGATTAGGTGTTGAGCGAAAGGTTGACGTCCGTCATCTTCAGCAAGCTCTGGCAAGTATGGGGGTGAAAGCTTCCTCGAAGGAGGAAATCCGTCACTCCCTTTCAGAAATTGCCTTGCAACAATGGACACGGGTCATTGATACGGTTGTGGTGCGGTATCCTCCTGATCCTCTGTTCAAGTTACACCTGTCTCTTCCTCTTGGTGATGTCGGCTTGGAAAAAGTTTCTTTGAATGTAGGGATGACAGATGAGAAGGGAGCCTGTCGGCAATTAGTCCTACCAGGGTCGAGTGGTGAGGTCTCTGCCGAGAAAACGATTCATGGCCTTAAGTACGTGCAAGCGTTTTTCCCTTTTCCTGAAAAATTGGCACTAGGATATTTCCGTCTTTCCGTCCGTGCGACTATTCATCCGGAACATACAGTGGAAGGAAATGCCCTTCTCATTGTGGCCCCCAGGAAATGCTATCTGCCTTCGTCTCCAAAGCGGGCTTGGGGGATTTCGCTTCAACTGTACGGGTTACGATCAAAAAGGAACTGGGGAATTGGTGACTTTCGAGATCTAGGGGACGTCATGAGAGTTGCGGGTCCTCGTTGGGGAGTGGCCACCATAGGGGTTAATCCGCTTCATCCCCCGGCGGCAGGATTAGCGAGCCCGTATTCTCCGTCCAGCCGGCTATTTTGGAGCCCCGTGTATTTGAATGTGGAAGGGGTTTACGAGTGGCGGACTTCGGCCGTCTTTCGTCGAAAAGCCAAGAGTTCTAAATTTCAGCAAACCCTCAAGCAGCTTCGGGATAGCCCACTGGTCGACTATGAAGCCGTGGGCAGGGTGAAGTGGGTGATATTCGAGGAGTTATTTCGAGTATTTAGACGACAACATCTTGGTAAGAAAAAAGTCACTCCGCGTGGAAGGGCTTTTTCCAGTTTTGTTGCTAATCATCAATCCCATTTTACGGAATTTTGCACGTTTCGGGCTCTGACGGAACATTTCGGGACTTGGGTATGGCGACTCTGGCCACAAGAATTTCAGAATCCCCGGTCAAGAGAAGTTGAAGTCTTTCGCCGGACTTTTGCCGTTCGAATACAGTTTTATCAATATGTCCAATGGTTGTGTGAGTTGCAATTACAGAAACTGGATCAACTCGCCAAAAAGCATTCATTGTCTCTCCGGTTATATCATGACTTGCCTGTCGGCATTCATCCGGATGGAGCAGATTCATGGATATTCCAGGATCAGATTGCCTCAGGAATCACAGTTGGAGCGCCGCCAGATTCATTTAACCTCAATGGGCAAAGCTGGGGGCTGGCCGTTCCTGATCCCGTTCGATTACGTGAAGAAGGCTATCAATTTCTTCGGGAAACCTTAGAGCAAAATATGCGACACGGGGGTGTGCTCCGTATTGATCATGCCTTGGGCCTGTTTCGGATGTTTTGGATTCCACAGGGGGGAACAGGGAAGGATGGCGTATATGTCCGCACCAATGTCGATGAGGTGTTGGCGGTCCTGGCTCTAGAAAGCGTGCGGAGGAAGGTCCTGGTGGTAGGAGAGGATTTAGGCACGGTGACTCCCGCGATCCGGAAAAAGTTGGATTCGGCCGGGCTTCTTTCGTATCGTCTGTTATTTTTCGAACGTGAAGAGGGGGGCGCGTTTAAGCCGCCCGATGCCTATCCGGAGCAGGCTCTTGTCGCTGTGACGACTCATGACCTGCCAACTCTTAAAGGCTTCTGGGTGGGACGGGACATTACGGTTAAGGAGAAAGGGGGGTTATACCCCGAAAAAGAGGATATCGCTCAGGATTGGCGCAGGCGGACTGAAGATCGACAACGGCTATGGGAGGCCTTACGCCCGCAAGGCCTTTGTCCGGCTGCTCCTCTTCCTGTAAGCCTTTCGGAGGACATGATTCAGGGAATTTACCGGTATTTAGCCCGGACTCCTTCGCGATTGTTAATCGTGCAACTTGAGGATTTGCTGGCGGAACTTGATACTCCCAACCTTCCTGGAGCGCCGGATTCGGTCTACCCTTCATGGCGAGTGCGGATCAGTCGAGAACTCAATGCATGGCTCAAAGACCCTTCAATAGAGTGCTTTGCACAACGCATTCGCCGTGAGCGTCGAAGGGGAGGGCGGATTCACGGGAAATGCTAGAAATCAGTCTCGTCGTGTTCACCCTTCATAAGACAGGGGAAACGGTGTATGCATGAAATGCAAAAACGAGGAAAGAATCTGGTATTTTTGTTGCGCGATTTTCAATGGGATACTATGATGGGCAATTGTTATTTCCATAGGAAAATTGAGGCTGGTTTGCAATAAGTTGAGCTTCCTCTGAGGAGAAAAGGCAGAGAGGAATATTCATATATGCAAGAGAAAAAACTGACGATGGCCGGGTGGGTAGATGGATTAACCGAGGCGGTGACCACGAGTCTGACCCAGATTATCGCCTATCTGCCAACCGTTATATTGGCGTTGATGCTGCTGGGTTTTGGCTATCTGCTTGCTAAGGTGGTATCTGTCGTGGTGACCCGTCTGTTGCAATTGATGGGGTTTGACCGGTTGCTGAGTCGAACGGCTGTGCAAACCCTTTTGGAACGATCTGGGACCAAACAGAAAAGTTCTGAAATCTTAGGCATGATCGGATTTTGGATCATCTTCCTGGTCTTCCTCATTAAATCGTCTGACACCCTGAGCCTGACCATGGTATCGGATGCATTAACCAGTATTGCCTATTACATCCCTAAAATCGGAATTGCGGTATTGGTGCTGATCCTGGGGCTCATCGCGGCCAACTTTGTCCGTGAGCTGATTACCATGACCTGTAGTTCAGCGGGGATTACTCACGGGACGATGGTGGCTCAGGCCGTCTATGTGGCTGTCGTGCTGTTGATCGTCGTGACGGCTATTGATGCGCTCGGGATTGATACGGAATTGTTAAATAATACCATTGTGATTTTATTGGCCGGTTTGATCGGCGGGGCAGCCCTGTCCTTTGGCTTGGGATCACGAACAGCCGTGGCTAACCTGATTGCGGCCCATTATCTGGGGGCAGTGGTGCGGGTTGGTATGACAGTGAAAATTGGCGAGAATCAAGGAACGGTGGTGGCGGTCACCCCCATCTCAGTGGTGTTGGAAACCCGGGAAGGTCGGGTCGTGGTTCCGGCTTCCCAATTTACCGAATCCACAGCCGTCATTACCCATCCTGAGCATTAAGTATGGAACTCGAACACCGTCTCACCCTTGGTTATCTTCAGGCCCATCCCGTGGAGGCGGCCCGCCATTTGGAGTCGCTCGACCCGCATGAATCCGCTTCACTGTTAGAGGCCTTGCCCGGTGATGAAATCGCCGGTGTCTTAGAGCATTGCTTGCCGGTGTCTGCCGGAAAAATCATCGAAGAGCTTCCGAAAGACCTTGGGGCTGAAGTGTTAAGTGCCATGAATGCCACTTCGGCCATCGGGGTGCTTCGACAGTTTGAAGAACCGCTTCGCCAGGAGGTGTTGGATCGGTTAGATGATCCGATGGGGGCCACTCTTCGCCGTGCCTTGCGGTATTCACCCAACACGGCGGGAAGTTTAGCGGATCCCCAGGTGTTCACCCTCCCTCCCGATATTGCGGTTGAAGAAGCCATAGATCGTATTCGCACCTATGGGCAGAAAGCCATGTATTATGTCTACGTCATTGATCGGGATAGTAAATTGGAAGGTGTCGTCACGCTGAGGCAATTACTTATTGATACGTCTGATCATTTAGTCGGAACACTGATGGAGAGCCAGATTACCACCTTGTCGGCAGAAGCCAATCTGGAAGAAATTCTCAAACATCCGGAGTGGAGCCGGTTTCATATGTTGCCGGTGGTGGACCGGTGGGGAACATTTTTTGGAGCCTTGCGGTACCGGATGTTGCGGCGGATTGAGAAAGATGTCGGAGGCAAGGCCCCGCTGGGGTCGGTGAGTGATTCGCTCATGCAACTCTGGGAAGCCTATTCCTTAACAGGCATCCGGCTCATGACTGATGTGGCGCAAACCCTTCAAGAACGGAACAAGATTGGATGAGTGATTCGTCAACTCAGAGAAGCACGAAAGTTCGAGGAGGAGGCCATCTTCTGAATGAGGCGTTTTTTCAGAAGCATCATGAAGAGGCTGCGCGTATTCTGGAAACATATCCTGCGGATGATATTCTGAGGGTCTTGCAAGGAACCAGTGCGAAAAATGCCGCGAATTTGTTGGCCTGTATCACTCCGCCTGTGGCCGCTGAAACGTTAACGATCATGCCCACGGAAGTGCTGAAACAGGTTGTGCCTCATCTCTCACCGTCGCTGGCGGCCTCGTTGTTTCAACGGTTGGATGAAGACCTGCAACGGGCGATTCTGTTCAGGGTGCCTGAACGCTATGCCCAGGAAATCCGGTCATATATGACCTACCCGCCGGAATCGGTAGGCCGTATTATGGATCCTAAATTTTTTGTGTTGCAGGAAGAAAGCACCGTTCGGGAGGCCATGGTGCAGGTGCGGACCCGGGCGCAAAAGGATGTTCATGATGTGTATGTCATTGATCGAGTCCAAAAACTCGTAGGCCGGATTTCCGTTCGTGATTTGCTGTTGGTGGACCCGGAAGAGAAATTACAATCGGTCATGGTTCAGGATCTCCCGACGATTCATCCTCTGGAGTCTCGTGAGGAGATCGTCGAACTCTTTGGTGAACGGCATTTTTTCACCATTCCCGTTGTGGATCTGGACCAACGACTCTTAGGAGTGATCCGGAACGAAGAAATTATTAAAGCCAGTCAGGAAGATGCGAGTGCCGATCTGCTGACGATGGTGGGAGCCAATAAGGATGAGCGGGCGCTTTCCCCTGTGTGGTTTTCGGTCAGAAAGCGATTGCCCTGGTTGGAACTCAATCTGTTAACGGCGTTTCTGGCCGCCTTTGTGGTGGGGATGTTTGAAAGCACCATTGCCCGGTTTACCGCTCTAGCCGTCTTGCTCCCGGTTGTCGCAGGGCAATCTGGCAATACCGGCGCTCAATCTCTCGCTGTGGTCATTCGCGGGTTAGCCTTACGGGATATTCGACCATCCCAATGGTTCCGGGTTAGTGGAAAAGAAGTCTATGTCGCGTTTTTAAACGGAGTGGCTGTCTCTGCAACAGCCTGTCTCGCCGTCGCATTATGGAGCCGGTCTTTGGGATTGACCTTCATCATTGGCTTGTCGATGATTATTTCGATGGTGATTGCGGGTTTGTCCGGTGCCATCATTCCGATTGCCTTAAAAGCCATGAAACAGGATCCTGCTCAATCGTCTTCCATCGTTCTCACCACGGTGACCGATGTGGTCGGTTTTTTCAGTTTTTTAGGGCTTGCCACCCTGTTCTCGAGGTTATTGGAAACCTGACATCAGAAGTTTTCGGGTTATCTTGCCACATCGCCACATCGCTTTCGTTCCATCTCACTTGCCATCTGTTATCTTTACGATTCTTTTTAGACGAATTTTTGGGTTGCCTCACTCTAAACGGTAGGGTAGTATCGGTTTTCATTTCAGTCATGTGAGGAGAGGAGGAGACATCATGGAATTACAGAAGTCGTCTAAAACGGATCGAATCGGAACATTGGATCAGGATATCAATCGGCTACGCCAACAGTTGGATATCCTGAAAAAATATCTTATAGAAGAACCGTCTGCGGCATCTTTGAATGAATTTGATTCGTCGACAGAAGATCTCCTGATTGATGCATTTGGAAGTTCTTCCCCGCTGTTAGATACGTATGAATACGCTCAATTGGGAGAAGCTGCCGGGTTGATGAATCTTCCCGAGGGCGGGCCCGAAGGCGCCACCCATCAATCACAACGGGAAACTATCAGGCAACGTCAGCGGGTGTTGGAAAGCGGTATTGCGGATTTGGAGGCAAGGCGTGCTTCGCTTTCGCAGGAATCCAAAAAGCGGAAAGCGTCCGGTCCAAAAGTTTCTGATTATATGGCCAAATCCGTTCGATCCGTGTCGCCGGAGGCCACCCTGCGGGAAGTTGGTCAATGCTTGCAACAGTGGAAGATCGGTTCAGTATTGGTTCAAAGCGGGGATGAGTTTCTGGGGTATATCACCGAAACAGAATTGACCCGGGAAGTCGTCGCATCCGGGACGGATCCGGTTACGACCACGGTGAAAACGTGTATGCGAGAACCTTTGGTGACTATTGAGACGAGTGATTCGATTGTTGAAGCGGTGCGGCTCATGAAAGACAAAGGCACTCGCCATCTCGCCGTGACAGAAAGCAACCGGATCGTGGGTGTCGTCTCCGTTTCGGATATCATCCGGTATTATTCAGGGGTGGTGTAGAGTTTGTTCTCCTGCAGATTATAATTCTCCTCATACCCTCGGGGAGGTATGCGCTGATCCTCGAGGGAGCACGTTTTCTTTTCCACTTTACATAATCTCTAGGGGGCGGAACCGTTTATCCGGGTCTGTGGGATTTTCCGACCCCCCCATTCCGTGTCTTTTCTGCTGAGGAAGTTTGGCAGTTGATGGGGTCTTGGAAAAGCCTGATGGATGGAAATTTTCTTGACCTATGTGTTTTCATGGAGTGAGGGATTGCTGTGAATGAAAGAAACTCTGTCCAACAATGTGACAACCTGCGTATGTTAAAATAAGAACATCACGTTTCGGGCTTTCAAAATGAGGAATTCTCCAGAAAAACTCCGCTGCAATGGCTTGATGGCGGCTTGTCGTGTGGGCATAAGTTCTGCCGCACCTGCGACAAATGATAAAGGATACAGAGGTCTGGGGTGGGGAGTTGAAGAGTGAAAAATATGCAGAAAGGAAAATGAGGATGAACAGGGAACGTGAGATGATGGTGCTACGGGTGCTTCATTTTCCATTCACTCGGGCGCTTTTCGGTTGGGCTCTGGCGATGTGGATCGGTTTTGTCGGGTCTTTTGCTGCCATCGTTGGCATGCAGCCAAGTTATGGATGGGCAGGGGAAAGTCCCGCTTCAGTCCTGGAACAGAAGGAGGTAAGGAGTCCGGCGGGAGGAGGATTTTCTGAAATTGCGAAGGAGGTGACTCCGGCTGTCGTCAACATCACCGCGACCATTGATATTTATGACCCCAGGGGAGGAGGTCCTCCTCAACCCTTTGGAGATTTTGGTGGGCGCCAGGGGCCTCCTGATATTCCTAAACGTCAAAGGGGGTCAGGGTCAGGGGTCATCATTACCTCCGATGGGTATATTGTGACCAATAATCACGTGGTCGCGGAAAGCCGTGACCTTGTCGTGATTCTTCCCGATTCGCGTGAATTCCCAGCCAAGGTTGTCGGTGCGGATCCCGAGACAGATTTGGCGGTCATCAAAATTCAGGCCGAGGGCCTTCCGATTATTCCCTGGGGGAATTCCTCCTCGTTAGCGGTTGGCCAATATGTGCTGGCGATTGGCAACCCGTTTGGTCTGAATTCAACCGTGACGCTGGGCATTGTGAGTGCTCTTGATCGAGGAGGTATGGGGTTAGCCCGTTTTGAAGATTTTATTCAGACCGATGCGGCGATTAATCCTGGTAATTCCGGTGGGGCGTTGGTGAACGCACAGGGAGAATTAGTCGGCATCAATACCGCAATTGTCTCTCAAAGTGGCGGATATCAGGGAGTAGGCTTTGCTGTGCCCTCGGCATTGGCAAAGCCTGTGTTAGACGAATTGATCAAAAATGGAAAGATCGTGAGAGGATATCTAGGATTAGCGGTGCAAGAGATGACGCCTGCGCTTGCTCCGTGGTTTGGCTTGAAGGGCCGTGACGGGGCCTTAGTGACTGATGTGGTCCCTGAAGGGCCAGCCGATAAAGCTGGAATACATCGGGGAGATGTGATTCTACAGTACCAGGGGAAAACGGTGAAAGATGGGCAAATGCTGCTGGAACAGGTCACTGGTGCTCCCATTGGGCAACAGATTGAAATGGTTATTCTCGAGAACGGAAAAGAACGCAAGGTGAGGGTGATTATCCGTGAGCAACCACCGATTCCTCAGTCACCCCGTATTCGAACCACCCGCTTGGAACATCCTTTGGCCGGCGTGGAGGTGGCCGATATAGATGCGTCGGCGATTCAGGAATACGGGCTGAATCCTTTATTCAAAGGGGCGGTGGTCTCATTCCTTGCGGAAGGGTGTGCCGCCGAATTGGCCGGCATCATGGAAGGCGACGTCATTGTTGAAGTCAATAAGCATCCCGTTCAATCCGTTAGTGACTATTCCTTGTGGTATCAACGGCTCAAAAAAGAAAAGACGGTGCTGGTCGTACTGATCCGTGCCTCACGTCATTTGTATGTGCTGGTGAAATCTTCTTAAAGAAAGTATTAGGAGGGTAAGGAATGGCTCCCAAGTTCTGGGGGGGATCTTTTCCCCAAGTGGGGAAGCCTATAGAGGCACCCTCCCCGCTGACCCGAAGAAAATATCTGAAACGAATCGAGTGAAGATTCCAATGCTCTGTTAAAATGGAGCGATCAGATTCGTAAATTCGAAGTCAAAGAAAAACAGAACGGTATATTCATTGAAGTAGGTTGACCCTTGAAACCAGGGAGTGGAGCGAACAAATTTTCCTGTCGCCGTTTCAAAAATATCCAGGCGGAAGCGGGTATATCCAGAGAGATTTTGTTTTTTAAACACCGCAAGCTCGGGTAGTGCGAAAGGCAGCAGTCCTCCCGAAATCTCTGGCATGCCAAACAAAGATTCTGTTTGCTCTATCCCTAAGGCTTGAACAAGGATAAGGACCCGGTATTTCGCATTCTGCGATTCCGATACAATCTTCAACCCCCTCTCTCCCAACCAACCACCAATCGCACTTTTTAAAAAACGGTGTTCGGCGGTCAGTCCAGACGTGTCGAGACTCACCGTGTCCCCATAGGCTAGGGGAATGGGCATGGTATTCTCTCCGTTTAGGCTGCGTTCAACCGCCTGAGTCATGAGAAATTGCTCGACTGCGGTCGGCCGAACCGGCGCAGGTATATTATTCATAGCGCCACAACCTGTCAGGATTCCCAATAGCAGGAAACCGTGAAGAAGGAGAACGGACCTATTCAACTGATTATTTCTGATTAACCAAGTCACTTTGAGGGCTTTTTTAATGAAAACGACAATACAAAAGTCAAATTGAGAGGGATCCGACGTTTGGTAATGCCATGGCAATTTAGGGTAAAGAACCTGGGGGATCGAGTGTTGAGCCTGTTTCCGGTTCGGGTTTAGATTGAATGGGCGGATTTGTAGGGACGGCGATGGCAGGTGTCACCTCATTGTGTTTATTGACACGAAGCACCGGGGGGTCGTTGACGAAAGGTTCGTATTGCCGGACGTCCAATGTCACCTGATCACGTTCCTCAATGAGGAGATCAATTTCCGGAATCTGTTTTTGAAAGGTCGCTAAAATGGTTCCGTCCTGAGTGGTGATGGTGATCAGTAATCGATCCTGTTGACGTTCTTTGTGTATGACGGACCCTTCAAGAGGATGAATATTTTTCTTTAAAAAAGTTGGCAAATAAGGATCCGCATAGCGGGATGCTAACATTGGAGCACTTAAGCCGAGGCCCAATCCTAGAAAAAATACAATCGTCGGGATGCCCCATCCTCTCATGGTTTATGCTCCGTGGTTGGTGCTTCCTCTTTCGGGGTTTCCTCATCAGTAGCAGAAGGTTTCTGTTGCCCCCGAATAAACGTTTCCAGGCGACTAAGGGCATCGGCGGTCATGTCGCGAGCCCCCTTTGTCGCATGTTCGCTTTTTTCGCTGAGTTCTTCCATTTGTCGCCGGAGATCATGGATCCCACCGGTTCGTTGAAAAGCCAGGATCGCAATCACGAGCGCGACAACAGCGATGAGTAAGGTTAATACTTCCATGATGTCCTCCTTTTTTTGTCAGAAGGTCCTCTTACAGAAGAATCAGAAAGCTCTGATTAATAAATTCCCATTCCCCGGAGCTTGCTACGGGGGTTACTGTTTGAGAACGTGAGAAGGATCTTCCGTTGAATACCCCCGTCAGCTTGCTGCGGGGATCTTTTATTCAATCCACCCCTCTCTTGATGGGGGCACACTCGAAATAACAAGGGGAGTATTGTTGCTTCGAATTCTCATTCTACGTTTCTGCGATCATTCTGACACGAAACTCCTATAAGAATCTACAAATGAGCCGAGTTTCCTCTACCTTATCCGAAGGACATGGTGAGAACAGATGTGCTATGCCCGGCGTCAACGGTCCTCCCCTGTAGGCCTGGACGAAGCTCG
>Ga0224510_10002443_pt1 | contig 11137 bp, 7 predicted proteins | sample SF_May12_sed_USG_FD_170161 | JGI IMG/M metagenome (GOLD analysis project Ga0224510, IMG submission 170161) | Sediment microbial communities from San Francisco Bay, California, United States - SF_May12_sed_USGS_4_1 | ecosystem: Environmental > Aquatic > Marine > Sediment | place: USA: California... | reverse complement strand
ACCTACCGTGATGATCGAGGGCCACACCGACAACGTCGGCAGCGTTTCCTCCAATCAGCTGTTGTCCGAGCGGCGGGCGGACTCGGTCCGCTCGCACCTGGTGCGTCGCGGCATCGATGCGGGCAGGCTGACCACGAGCGGAGCTGGGGAGAGCACACCGGTCTCGGGCAACGATTCGGCGGCGGGTCGCCAGCAGAATCGGCGCGTAGAAGTCATCATCAGCAATCCTGCGCTGGCAGCACGCTGACCGCCCGCAGTCCAGGCCCTGATGAAGCCGTGCCCGCAACGCAAGTTGCGGGCATTTTCGTTATGGGCGTTGCACACGGAATGATGGCCACGCCGCGGTGACGAGTGGTTTTCGAGTTGACCGAAGATGTCAATATGCCGGATATTGGCTGGACTTCGCCTCGGAGATCCCACCCGTGAAAGACAACGTTGCCTCCGGGCAGACCTGTACACGCCGCGATTTCCTTGTTGTTGCAGGTGTCGGCGCAGTCGGCCTGGGTCTGGGCGCACAAGAGGGCGGCGCGGCGGAGCCGGCGATCGATCACGGCCCGCAAGGCGTCACCGCGACGCCGAGCACGGGCGGGCCCTGCAACATCGTCTTCATCCTCACGGACCAGGAGCGCTTCTTCCGCCCCGGGGAGCTGCCCGAGGGGTACTCCCTTCCGGGACACCAGCGCTTGATCCAGCGCGGCACGGTCTTCACCAACCACACCATCAATTCCTGCGTGTGCACGCCATCACGCTCGGTGCTGTACACGGGGCGGCACATCCAGCAGACAGGGATGTTCGACAACACGAACTTCCCGTGGATCCAGAGCATGTCGACTGACATTCGCACCGTGGGCGACATGCTGCGCGAGGCGGGCTATTACACGGCCTACAAGGGCAAGTGGCACCTGACCAAGGAATTCGAGACCGTCAACAAACTCGGCAGCCCCACCAAGAGCTTCACCGAGGAGATGGAGGCCTACGGGTTCTCGGACTACGTCGGGATCGGTGACATCATCGCGCACACGCAGGGTGGCTACCTGCACGACGGCATCACCGCCGCGATGGCCGGCAGCTGGTTGCGTGGCAAAGGCCGTGAGCTGGCCGCCGCGCAGAAGCCGTGGTTCCTCGCGGTCAACTTCGTCAACCCGCACGACGTGATGTTCTACGACACCGACGCGCCCGGCACGCCGGTGCGTCGCTCCCGGGGAATTACGCACGTGGAGCGCGATCCGGTCGATCCGCTGTACGCCAGGCAGTGGAACTTCGACCTGCCTGCAAGTCACGCCCAGGCCATCGATGCGCCAGGACGCCCCGCTGCCCATCGGGACTTCCTGCGTTCGCACGACGCGCTCGTCGGCAACATCCCGAACGAGCCCGACCGTTGGCGGCGGCGACACAACTACTACCTGAACTGCCTGCGCGACGCGGATCGCAACATCGCGTCGGTGCTGGCGGAGCTCGACGCCGCGGGGCTTACCGACAAGACGATCGTCGTGCTCACCGCGGATCACGGCGACATGGACGGTGCGCACCAGTTGCATGCCAAAGGCGCCGTGGCGTATCGCGAGCAGAACAATGTCCCGCTGATCATCAGCCATCCTGCGATGGCCGGCGGCGGCACGTGTCGCGCCGTCACGTCGCACGTCGACTTGGCGCCGACGCTCGTGGCGCTGAGCGGCGTGCCCGAGGAACGGCGCCGGTCAATCGTCAAGGACCTGCCGGGAAAGGACCTGTCCGGCCTGCTCGCGGCTCCGGCAATGGCAGGCGTCAATGCGCTGCACGAAGGCGTGCTCTTCAACTACAACATGTTCGCGTACATCGACGGCGACTACCTGCTCAAGGCGGTCGCGTTCATCCAGCAGGGCGGCGACCCGAAGAAGTTGAAGGAGGCCGGCATGGTGCCGGACATGAGCAAGCGCGGCGCCGTGCGTTCGGTGTATGACGGGCGGTACGTCTTCTCGCGCTACTTTTCACCGCGCCAGCACAACCGGCCGACGACGCTCGAAGACCTGTATCGGATCAACGACGTGGAACTGTTCGACCTGCAGGCGGATCCATCCGAGGTCGTCAACCTCGCGGCGAAGCGCGGCGCGCAGCGCGAGCTGGTCATGGCGATGAACGAGAAACTGAATCGGCTCATCGACACCGAAGTCGGCGAGGATCGTGGCCAGATGTTGCCCGGCGGCGTCGAGGCCGGCTGGGAAGTCACGGCGGAGACGATGGCTCCCTGACGCAGACTCTCTGCACCGGTCGACGCAAACGCGGGACCGGCGCCTGGATATGGCCAGCAGCAGATGCGGTGGCTGCTTCGCGGTCGTGTCAACCTTGACCCGAGCCGCCGACGCGATGTGTGAGCGACACGCTCCATTGACCGTCCTATGTGTGCAAGCGCACAGACGCTCGCCGGGATTGCCGGGATTCTCCTTCCTTCAGGCGGATCACTCCGTCCGGTGGCCCCTGCCGCAAATGGGCGTCAATCACGGAGCGTGACCTTGCCCGAGACTGGAAATCGGCCCAACCTCGCCGATGACGGTGCCAAGGCCACCGGCATCACTGAACTGCGCCGTGAGGCCGCACTGCTCAAGACCGGCGCGTTGCAGAACGCGATCCTGACCAGCGCCAATTTCTCGATCATCGCCACCGACGAGAAAGGGATCATCCAGCTGTTCAACGTCGGTGCCGAGCGGATGCTCGGCTACCAGGCCGCCGAGGTCGTGAACCGGATCCGGCCGAGCGACATCCACGATCCCGAGGAAGTGATGGCGCGCGCGCAGGCATTGAGTGTCGAACTCGCGACCACCATTACGCCGGGCTTCGAGGCGCTGGCGTTCAAGGCGTCGCGCGGGATCGAGGACATCTACGAGCTGACCTACATCTGCAAGGACGGCAGCCGCTTCCCGGCCATCGTGTCGATCACGGCGCTGCGCGACGACTACGACGACATCATCGGCTACCTGCTGATCGGCACCGACAACTCCGTGCGCAAGCAGGTCGAGCTGGAACTGCGCGAGGCAATGTCCAGCGCCAAGAAGGCCAACCTCGCCAAGTCGGATTTCCTGTCCAGCATGAGCCACGAACTGCGCACGCCGCTCGGCGCGATCCTTGGCTTCGCGCAACTCATCGAGTCCGGCACCCCCCAGCCGACGCCGTCGCAGAAACGCAGCGTCGAGCAGATCCTGAAGGCAGGCTGGTACCTGCTGGAGTTGATCAACGAGGTCCTCGATCTCGCGTTGATCGAGTCGGGCAAGTTGTCGCTGTCGCCGGAACCCGTCGCACTGGCCGACGTCATGCTCGAGTGCCAGACGATGATCGAGCCGCAGGCCCAGCAACGCGGCATCCGCGTCAGCTTTCCCCGGCTGGACGTCCCGCACATCGTTCGAGCCGACCGGACGCGAGTCAAGCAGGTCCTGATCAATCTCCTCTCCAACGCGATCAAGTACAACCGCGCTGCCGGCACGGTGGTCGTGAGTTGTGCCGTGAGCGCGCCGGGGCGTGTGCGCATCCGGGTCGAGGACACTGGCGACGGCCTGTCCGTCGAGAACATCGAGCAGCTGTTCCAGCCGTTCAATCGGCTGGGCCAGGCGGCGACCGCGGAGGAGGGAACAGGCATCGGCCTGGTGGTCTGCAAGCGGCTGGTCGAACTGATGGGTGGCGTCATCGGGGTGGAGAGCACGGTCGGCAGGGGCAGCACGTTCTGGATCGAGCTGAACCTCGCGACAGGGCGGCATCATGCCGGCAGCAAGGCCGCTGCCGCTGCTGTCACGCGAGAGCTGCAGCAGTCGCAGACGAAAATGCGCAAATTGCTTTACGTCGAGGACAACCCGGCCAACCTGATGCTGGTCGAGGATCTCATCGCGCGCCGGCCCGATATCCGCTTGTTGACTGCACGGGACGGCGACAGCGGTATCGAGATTGCCCGCGCGTCGCTGCCGGACGTGATCCTCATGGACATCAACCTGCCAGGCATCAGCGGCATCCAGGCGCTGAAAGTGCTGGCGCAGGATGCTGCGACAGCCCGCATCCCGGTCGTAGCCCTGAGTGCCAATGCCGTGCCTCGCGACATCGAGCGCGGCATGGAGGCAGGCTTCTTTCGCTACCTGACCAAGCCCATCAAGGTCGACGAGTTCATGGACACCCTGGACGTCGCGCTGAAGTTCGCCGAATCACAGGCCGCTCGTGCCGGCACAGCGGAGACGTCATGAACAGCGGCACTCTCGACATTCTCGGCGCCCGCATCCTGATCGTCGACGATCAGGAGGCCAACGTGCAGTTGCTGGAGCAGTTGCTGGGCAATGCCGGCTACACCCGGATTGCCTCGACGATGAACCCGCGGGAGGTTTGCGCCCTGCATCGCAAGAACTGCTACGACCTGATCCTGCTCGATCTGCAGATGCCCGGCATGGACGGATTCGCCGTGATGGCAAGCCTCAAGTCGAGCACTACCGAAAGCTACCTGCCTGTCATCGTGCTCACGGCCCAGCCGGGCCACAAGCTGCGCGCGTTGCAGGCCGGCGCCAAGGACTTCATCAGCAAGCCTTTCGACCTGGTCGAAGCCAGGACCCGCATCCACAACATGCTGGAAGTCCGGCTGCTGTACAGGAAGCTCGAGGGCTACGCCAGGGAGCTGGAGCAGACGGTGCAGGAACGGACCGCTGAGCTGCGCGAAAGCGAGGCGCGCTATCGGAGCCTGACCGAGCTGGCCTCTGACTGGTACTGGGAGCAGGACGAAACCGGCAACTTCACCAGGGTCTCCGGCCCTGTCCTGGAAATGCTCGGCATCCAGGTCGAGTCGCTGGCAGGCGAGACAGCGGCTGCCGGGTTGGCTGGCTGGAACGAAGATGAGCGAGCCGCACTGCAGGCGCGGATTGCCGACCGACAGCCTTTCATCGATTTGGCGTTCAGCCGCGTCAACGCCGATGGCTCACGCCAGCAATACCGGGTGAGCGGGGAGCCGATGTTCAACCGGGCCTGCCGGTTCATTGGTTACCGTGGCATCGGCGTGGAAACCACGGCAGGGCGCTAGGGCGCAGGCCTCCAGCGCGTCGCGATGCCAGCACCCCACAGTCATTCCCAGAACCATCTGCTCGCGCTTCTGCCCGCGATCGATTTCGAGCCGTTGGCGGCGCATCTCGAACTGGTCCCGTTGCGGCTCGGCGACATGCTGTACGAACCCGGCGCCCAGCTGCAGCACGCCCATTTCCCGGTCACCGCCATCGTGTCGCTGCACTATGTCCTCGAGTCAGGCGCGTCGGCCGAATCTGCCGGGGTGGGAAACGAGGGCATGGTCGGCATCGCCCTGTTCATGGGTGGAGACACCACTCCGAGTTCGGCAGTAGTGCACACGGCGGGACACGCGTATCGGCTGCCGGCACGCGTGCTCCAGCAGGAGTTTGCCCGCTCCGGCTCGATGCAGCAGTTGCTGCTGCGTTACACGCAGGCGCTCATGACGCAGATGTCCCAGACGGCGGTCTGCAACCGACACCACTCGGTGGAGCAGCAACTTTGCCGCTGGTTGTTGCTGACCCTGGACCGGGCGCCGTTGCGCGAACTGGTCATGACGCAGGAACTGGTCGCCAGCATGCTCGGGGTGCGCCGGGAAGGCATTACCGAGGCGGCCGGGAACCTGCAGCGTGCTGGTGTCATCCGGTACCGGCGGGGCCACATCGAGGTGCTCGAGCGCCCAGGACTGGAGGCTCGTGTGTGCGAGTGTTATGCGGTGGTCAAGCACGAGTTGGCCCGCCTGGACGCTACAGGAAAGGCCTGGCGCGCTCGATGAGTTCGTCGAGACCCGGCTCGTCCGGATTCCACGGTTTGCCGGGGTGGATGACCGAGACCTGGCAGCTCTCGGCCGCCTCGACCAGTTGCCGGTAGGTGCCTGCCTTCAGGTCGACGATATAGGCCTGCTTGTTCTGGTCGTAGGCGAACATCTTCGGGCTGGCGAGCGTGCATTCGTTGCAGCTCGAGCAACGCAGGGTCTCGATGTACGCCGTGTCGGGATTCGGTACCTCCTCGGCTTCCGCTGCGGACGCTCCTGCAGCCGCGGCCGCAGCCGCGGTCGTCGGCTGATCGCCCGGCGCTGCCGGGGCGACGGCTGGCGCAAGCGAGGCCGCTTCCACGGCGCGCTGCTCCGCCCAGAGCGCCCTTTCGCGCGCCAGCAGCGCCTCGGCCCGTGAATCATGGATGCCGCCGAGTTCCTGCAGCCGATGCCAGGCTTCGCGACAGCGCTGGGCGGCGCGCATCATCCGTTCGTCGACGACGACCCGGCACAGCAGGTCGGCATCGTCGACTGCAAGGATGAAGGGCAGACCTGTCGAAGGATCGGCTGGCGGGGATTCCAGCCACTGCCGGGCGCTGACCAGGCCCGCGCCCCAGTGGGCGCGCGGGACGGCGGCGAAATGCTGGCTGTGACGCCGGTCGGCGAGCAGGAAATCGACGAACGTGAATGCCAGCTCCTCCGTCACGGCCTGCAGGTCCTGGTCCGCATACGTCAGGGACTCGAGCGGCCAGTCCGCCTCCGGTTGCGGATTGTTCTCGAGCGAAAAGCGGGTAGCGCCATTGGAGCCCCTGCCCGGGTCGTAGCTGAACGCAGGGAAGGCTCGAGACTGCATGGCCGACGCGGCCGCTAGATAACCGGGCAAGGTGCTCTCGCCGTCCGCTGGTGCGTAGACGCTGAAGAGCGCCGGGCCTGCATGACGCAGGCCCCGCTGGAGACGATCGCGCAGCTGCAGGAGATTGGATGCCGCGCTCTGCAGTACGAACGCGTCGCCGAACGTCATCGCCATGAACGCGAGCTGGCCGCCGCGCATGCCGAACGAAAAGCGACCCTGGCCGGGTGCTGCTTCTTCCAGCAGGTCCTGGACCTCGAGCAGCACCTTTACCGGCATGCCCGACGACAGCGCATTGCCGAGGTCGGCCTGCACGCCGGGTGCGTCGCTGCCGAGCGTCACGAGGTAGTCGGGGAAGAACTGCAGGTCGGCCGCAGTGAAATCCTGGCTCTGCATACGCTCGAAAAGGGGACCGTGCAGCTGCTCGACGAACTGTCCCTCGGCTTCGAGTTCCGCCAGATGCAGCGCCTTCAGCAAGGACAGCATGTCGGGCAGGCGATTGCGGTAGGACTCCAGCGCAGCCGGCACGTTGTCGAACGTGAAGCGGTCGTTGCTTGCTTCCTGCGCGCCGGCATCGCCAGGGGGCGGGAAGAACGCCTGCTCGCGCAGCACGCGCAGTGCCCACTCGATGCGTGCACGGCGGGAACTGTCCAGGCCTCCCTGGCGTGCCGCGGGCGACAGCAGCTGCGACATCTTCGCGAAATCGAACAGCGCCTGGTGAGTGCCACCGAATGTCTGCTGCAGGTTCGCAGACTGAAGCGCGACTGCCGATCGCGCATAGTCGGCACGGAGTATCGCTTCGAGACGCAGGACCAGCGCATCGATGCGGGAACGCGCAGCACGCACTTTCTCGCGTTGCACGACAGCCCAGGCATGACGCAGGAACCGCGCTGGCAACCGGGAATCGCATTCCGCCAGTTCGCCATCGACAGCCAGTGCGTCGCGCACGATCTTCATTTCGCGTCGCCAGGCATCGTCGGTACCGGCACTGGCCACGGCGGCATCCCAGGCCTGCAGCAACGTGCCCCCCGCTCCTTTCGCGACGGCATCCCGGATCAGGCGCTCGGTATGCAACGCCCGCTTGCGCATCGCTTCGCCCTGCGCGCCCTGCGGCGCTGCTGCCCGTAACGCTCCATCCACGGCGGCCGCGAGGGAGACCACGTACTCGCCGGGTCCCCGGGCGAACACCACGGGAAAGTCGTGACGGATCGACTCGAGATGGCGGTACTGGGCGAGCAGGGCGGGCCGCAATCCCGCCGGCAACGGCTGCTCCGCTCCGGCGTCGTCCGGCACGCGGCCCGTGAGGTGGAAGACGACCTGGGACCTGAGCTGACTGTCCATGGCTACTGCGGCCAGACGGTGAACTTGTCGAACTCGCCATCGAGCGCGCTGCGGACCTGGTCAGCCGTGCGCAACTTGCCCGCGCCTCGGAGGTCCTCATAGCAAGGTACTTGCGGATTGCGATAGAGAATCCCCACCGGGATCGGGTCTTCGGAGGACGCGATTTCGCGGGCGCGATTGATGTCGGCCGGGTCGTGCGCCAGCTGGTTGCGGTAGATCTTCTGCAGGGCAGGGCTGATGCGGGTGCCGTCGGCGTGCGTGAGCATCAGCATGCGCTGGGGATCGTGCACCCACGGCTCGAACATGCTGCCGACGAATTCCGGGCAACGCTGAAGGATGCGTACGAACGAGAAACCGCGATGGCGGTACGCTGCGGTCAGGATCTGGAACAGCGACTCCGGTATCCAGTCCACGGCCTGCGCCACGAACGAGACGTTCTGCACGCCCAGCGTGACCGTGAGTGGGCTCAGCGCATCGAGATAGGAGCCGCGTGGCGTCGTGTTGCTGCGGGTCCCGATCGGCGACGTCGGCGAAGCCTGCTTCTTGGTCAATCCGTAGATGTGGTTGTCGTGCAGCAGCACGGTGATGTTCATGTTGTAGCGGATCGCGTGGATCCAGTGCGCCGCGCCGATGCTGCAGCAATCGCCGTCGCCGGTATTCACGAACACGTGCAGGTCGGGGCGCGCCAGCTTGATGCCCTCCGCGATCGGCAGCGCGCGGCCATGGATGCCGTGGAAGCCGTACGTGCGCATGTAATGCGGCAGCCGGCTCGAGCACCCGATACCCGAGACGAAGACGGTCTTTTCCGGTCGCAAGCCTTCGTCACGGCACAGGCGTTGCATCGCCGCGAGGATCGCGTTGTCACCGCAACCCTTGCACCAGCGGGGCACGCCGCCCTGGTAGTCCTCGAGCGCGTGGTGCTCCTCGGCGAGATGGTGCAGGCACAGCGACGCGGTACTCATCGCGAAGTCTCCAGGTGCGCCAGGCGTCCACGCAGGGCCGCGTACACCGTTCCCGGCTTGATCGGCCGGCCGCGCACCTCGGTCCAGCAGTCGACGTCGACGAGGTAACGCGCCCGCAACAGCATCGCCAGCGCGGAGTAGCGACGATTGGATTCGTCGATCAACGGATCGTCCGGATCGTCCGCCCAGTTGCCTTCGACCGTGATGACCTGGCGGAATCCCCGCAGGATCTCTCCGATCCCGGGCTGCATCGGTTGCAGGAACGTCAGGTGCGTGGAGGAGACACGGTGGCCTTCACCTCGCAACCGAGCCACGGCTTCCTCGATGGCGCCCCTGGTGCTGCCCCAGCCGACGACGAGCAACTCGCCCTCGCGTTCGCCGAACACCGGAGGCGGCATGAGCGTCTTCTGCAACGTCGCCAGCTTCAGGCTGCGCGCATGCAGCCCCTGTTCGTTGATCTCCGGGTCATACGCGACGCGGCTGTTGCGATCGTGCGCGAGGCCGGTCAGCGTGTGCATGCCGTTCGGTTGCCCGGGGACGAAGCGACGGCTGAGGCCGGTGACAGGATCCCAGTCGTAGGGCGTCACGCCGTCCGGAACCGGATTCTGGTCGACCGGGGGCGCGAGCCATTCCGTGGAGAATTGCGGTCGCGGAAAAGGCTGCTGCGCCGTCGCCAGGCTGGCGTCCGACAACACTACGACGACCATGTTGAAGGTTTCGGCCAGGCGTCGCGCCGTGATCATCGAATAGAAGCAGTCCTCGATCGTGCCCGGCGCCAGGACGACCTTGGGCGCGTCGCCGTGGCTGCCGAACATGACCGTGAGCAGGTCACCCTGCTCGACCTTCGTGGGTTGCCCGGTGCTCGGGCCCCCGCGCTGCACGTTGACGACGACGAGCGGGATTTCCGCCATGACCGCGAGGCCCAGTCCTTCCTGCTTGAGCGAGTAGCCCGGCCCGGAGGTGATCGTCACGGCGACCCTGCCCGTGTAGGAGGCGCCGATGGCGAAGGCGCACGCGGCGATCTCGTCCTCGGCCTGGTGCACGATGCCACCCGCGCGTTCGAACACGTCGCTCAGGTAATGCGAAGCCGACGTGGCGGGCGTGATGGGATACATGGCGCAGATGTCCATGCCCGAGGCGAGCACACCGAGTGCGATGGCCGTGTTGCCGTTGATGACGACCTGCGGCACCGTCGCCTTGACTGCGGGCACCCGGTACTTGAAATCGAGGTTCGACTCGGCCCATTGCCAGCCGGCTTCCAGCAAGGCCACGTTCGATGCGATGACCTTCGCATCCTTCTTGCCGAAGATGAACGCAACCTGGTCACGCGCCAGGTCCATGTCGAGGCTGTAGATGTTGCAGAGCATCCCCAGCACGAACATGTTCTTGCCCTTGCGCGGGTCAGGAACGAGCGAGCGGCATTCCTTTTCCATGGGCACTTCGTAAACCCGGTAGCCTTCGGCGACGAGCCGGTCGCGCGTTTCCGCATACTGGCCGGCGATCTTTGCGTCGTCGTGCTGCGCCCACATGTTCTCCAGCAGCACGATGCAACCGGCCTTGAGTTCGCCCGCGTTGACCCGGCCCAGCAGCACCTGCTCGTTGAACGCGACCGCGATGTCGGCCTCGTCGCCGCCATTGGTGACCTGGTGCGAGCCGATGCGGACCCGGTTGCCGCTTGCTCCTGCGATGCTGCGCGCAGGTGGCTGGATTTCCGCCGGGATGATCTCCACGGTCCACACGCCGTTACCCATGCGGGCGGCGATCGAGCCGAACGACTGGCCGCATTTCTGCGCGCCTTCGCCCGAGTCGCTCATGATCTCGATCACGTGTTGATCGAGCGTCTGCAGGTGCTTGGCGACGGTCGCGGCCGGACCCGTGCGAGCGGCACTCGCTCGTGCAGGCAGAGGCGTCACTGCATTCATGGAAAATTCACCTCGGCACGCGGATGCGCGCAAAGCCGCGTTCCGCGCGCTCGATGCCAAACGGCCGGGAACCTGGCTCGGCCGCGTCGTCGCGATACACATGGTCGGTGTCGCGCAAGCCCAGGAACGCTTTCATTGCACGGGCGGCACGGCGTCCAGCACCCATGGCTTCGATGACCGTGGCGGCGCCGGTCACGATGTCGCCGCCGGCAAAGACCCCTGGAATCGACGTGGCGAGGGTCGCATCGGTCGCGATATAGCCGCGCGGGTCGAGTTTCAGTTTCGACGTCTGGCCGATGATCGGATTGGC
>Ga0224510_10002441_pt1 | contig 11141 bp, 20 predicted proteins | sample SF_May12_sed_USG_FD_170161 | JGI IMG/M metagenome (GOLD analysis project Ga0224510, IMG submission 170161) | Sediment microbial communities from San Francisco Bay, California, United States - SF_May12_sed_USGS_4_1 | ecosystem: Environmental > Aquatic > Marine > Sediment | place: USA: California... | reverse complement strand
TTAGTGGTTCCTATCGGGAAAACGGTAGCCGCGGGAAAGACGGTTGAGGTTGTCACTACTCCTGAGCTAGACGAGTTCGGGTTGATAATTGTGTAACCGCGCGGCGTTCGATTCGGCGCAATCAACAATGTCGGCGACGTGCCGATAGTGACCACGCGAGGGAAAAAGGCATTCCCGATAGTCCGAAGCAGAATATCAATGTCGGTGTTGCGGAGAATCCGAAGCAACGCTCCATTGTTATCAATCGGCTTGCCGTCTCGTCGGTCATATGCTGCAAGCGGATCATAGAGAAGGGTTGTCTCTCCTTCAATCCCCGTTTGGTCAATATCATGAGGAATCGGAAGATTGACCGCTAGTTGAGTATCAAGCCATTTACCGCCCATTGGTTCTTTCCTTTCATAAAGGGTGAGGGGGTAGGGTAGCGGCTACCCCCTCCGGCGACCGCGAGCGCACCTTATCCGCGAGTTGAGCGGAACTGTGAAATGTCACCGAAAATCTTATATCCGTGGAACGCCAACCGGATATTGAACGCGGTAGCGACCAAGTTCTGAATCCGAGCGGTAAAGGTTGAATTTGGATCAAGGATCTTAGGCGTCGGCCACGGAAAGGGGAAGGCATCAGGGCCAAACAAACAGCCGATAGGAACAGCCGTATTCGACAAGTCTCTCCCACTTCCGCTATCGGTTAAGGTTACGACTTGCGGAGCATAACGGGGAGTGTCGGAAATGTTTGCCACAAACACGTTGACGTTTGACGCAATGTTAAACGAAGTCTTGCAGATGGCAAAACCCGAATCGGCCTGAGTAATGAAATTCTGGGTATCGGTGTTACTCGCTGCAAGAGGCAAAAAGTTGATGACAAACGTAAACATATCAAGCGTATACGCTTTTCTAGCTTGACCGACCGTCATATTGTTACGCTTAGCAAGCTGTTGAATGACTTTATCATCATGAGAAGCCATGATCTTGTTTCCTTTCGCCTTCGATTACAGAAGGCCGAATTAAGGTTAAGAGGAAAGGGGTAGAGAGCCGAAACTCTCTACCCCTGGGGATAACGCCACGTTCACCCCATACAGGGGGCCACTAGGTAGCGCTTACAGAACGCGACGGTATAAGTACCCATCCATCCACGTCTTGATTTGCGTATTCCCGGCGTTCAGCGTAATTGCCGCCGTCCAGGTCAACCGCCACAGGAAATTCTGGTTGTGTGGTAACGTGATGTCACCCCAGAACGAATAGCGGTTCCGAAGATCCGCCACGCCATTGTTGGCGAACTGCAACGCTTGCCCCTGACCGGCTGTATAGGTACCAGCAAGCGAGATTTCAGCAGCAGGACCGCCGCCGCAAGGGAGGGCCAATTGTGGACCCTGCCAGTACTGCTTGTCTGCTACGTTGAACACCGCCGCACCGTTCGAAAGGTTCCGTACGTCCAACACTGCACCCGCCGCCGTCGCAATAGCACCAGCCGCCGCGATGGACGGTGGAACCAAGTAGGCGATGGAGCACTGATACAGGTCAAAGAACTGAGGGGCCGGAATTTGACCCGCCGCCGTCATATTCGACAAGTTCTTGTCGTTATTGACGGTCTGGAAGAAATCGAGCGAAACTGTGGTACCACTCGTATAGGTCTGGGTATCGAACCACGTCCAAGGTACCCGCTCCAATTGACCGGGAATCATCGGCGTGATGGAAACCGCCAATTCGGCGAGGGTTTTCACTTTCGAGTAATGTTGATTAGGCATCGCGTTAACTCCATTTCTTAGAGTTTTAAAATATGCTCCCTACTCTAGGCGAGGGGGCTTAACCTGTGTGTTCTACACGACTTCGCTCATTTCCTCGTCAACCATTCCGCTCAACTGTGGGTAAGCACTGAGCGAAGGGTAGGCCGACATATCGTAACCAAGTTCAGGGTATGAACTGACCGACAAAGCCGGAACCATCGGCGCAACGTAGGTTTGAACAGCATCGTTCACAACCTCAACCATTCCACCGATCAACAAATACTGCCCGGCGCTCTGACCAAGGAATTTCTTCCCGGCCCATCCGAGCGCGCCAGCCAATACACCTTTAACCGCGATTCGTGCAATAGGCTGAGAAAGTCCAACCATCGGAAGCACGGTGCCTGCCAACATCTTGGTACCGATGAAACCGCCTGTAGCATAGACGGCATCCTTCAAGAACCCGGTTGACGGAATCATCCCGTTAAACAATCCAGGGTTCCTGCGATACCGGCGACGGCTACGTTTATGTGAAGACTTCCTGGCACGTCTTCGGCGTGGGTTTGCAGCAAACACCTTGACTACATGCCGTTTGGCCCTTCGGGTTCGCTTCCTGCTCACTTTTCGAGAACGCTTGCGACGTGCCATAGTTGCCTTTCTCCTTTTTCTCGACCGGCCTGGACGGTCTGGGTTAATAAGCCAGGCTTTTTCTAACGGGAACTTTTTAAGTCTTCGTGCCATAAAAATAAAAAAGGCGACTAGGGGTTATCCCTAATCGCCTTCCCTTCTAGGTTTGGTACAGGCCGTTATGTGCGACTTACACTAAATGAAGTTTTCCGCCCTTTGTGACTCTCAGCATATATTGCTTCATTTCATGTGTCAAGGGGTTGTACCCACGAATGATAATCGCTCTGGGTTCTTGCAGATCAACCAAAATAGACCCATCTTGACGGAATTCGATTCCGTCTTGAATGAAGGTCTGACTATTCGTGCCGTCTGCCTGAGCGCTCATAATCTTCCTGTGATATCCATAACCGCTTACCGCCCTTATGATGCAGCAACACATCACCGTTTGTCAAACCCAAAATTTGCACATTCTTCGATTCAAAAATATGTTTGTAAAACCCTTTCAAGCTTCCTCCGGTTTTCTCCGCTCGAATCTCTATTGCATTGTTGTAGATCACTCCGGCGACTTCAGCCGGAGGATTATAGATCGCCAGAGGATTTGACTTGATCCGGTTTGTATCCTTCGTCTTGTATGCTTTGGCGGCTCTTGCACTATCTTCATGGGCAACCTGCATACCTTTATACAAAGTCTTTTCAATTGCACTCACAGCCGAGCGTACATGCTTTTCAGCAATGCGAGCCGCTTCCTTGTGCCAATCCTCGCCGGGGTTTTTCACTTCCAATGGACCACCAGGGCCAAAAAATTTCTTTTCGGCTCGATTCCCCGCCGCGCCAATACGTAACGCGGTTTCGGCTTTCTTCCCCGCCGCTCTCACCCGTTCACGGATTTTCTGCATTCGTGCTGCCCATGCGAAAGCTTCCGGACTGCCTTTTTTTGGCCGATTCATTATTTATCCTTTCGTTTATTTGCTTTCACAAGACAATCTAACAGCTCTTCTGCCTTAGACTTATCTTGAAACGAAGTCGGTAATTGGAATTCCCAATTCATCATAATTCGTTTTGCAAGCTGCTCCGCTAGGTACACAATCTTTTCCATAAGATTCTCCCTTGTTAAAAAAGTGGACATTGATACCATTTCAAGCACTGGTACATACCATACCATATTTCGATGAAATGGCAAGATTGACAAATATGTGAGGTTTGCGACCACATTAGCGACGTTTGACCAAAAACGGAGCGACTAAAAAGAGCCCATATGCAGCAAGCCCGATCATCGCTATATTATTAATACTACCGAGTGTTGATGAAATTCCGCCGCCAACAATCGAAGCCGCTTGAGTCGGCGACAGAATCCCCTTTTTTATGAGTTCGAGGGCTTGTCCTTCGTTTTTGATCTTCTCAAAAAAGACATATAGAGAGGAAGCGAGAGCAGCAGCACCGCCAATGATCCAGAGAGGAAAGAGGCCGAGTTGACCCTCTGATAAGAGGTAAGACCGGAAAGGACCAAGTTTTTGAGCGAAGGCTTCATGCTCCCTCAAGAGTGTTTGCGTTTGTGTTTTTGCCACAATCAACTTGCCGAGTGAGGCTTGATCTTTCGCTAAGTCAGCTTTTTTCATCAAGGTATCAATTTCCAACAACCGATTCTTTAAAATTGTACCGGAATTCGTGAATTGATACCACGAATCCTTAATATACTTTAACGCGCTAGTGACTGAATCAAAAATCATTTCATTCGACAGGTAGGAGAATGAAATTCCCCTTCCTTCCTCTTATTTCTTTATCACGGTGACAAGAACAAGCGCTGCTCCGATTCCGCCTACCACGTAGACCCACGTAGGAATGTCGCTAAGCTTATTTGCAAACGAAGCCATAGCCGGAAAGTTTTGATACCCGCTTGCAACCATCCCACCCGTAATCGGTACAGCACCAGCCGGAGTTTGATACGCGAGATTGATACCATATTTTGAAGCCTGGTCAACTACCCGGCCTACTTCTTTCGGCGGAATCACCTTAGCGGCTGTTTGTGCCAGCTTCAACGGATCTGGTTTTATCTGAATCTTCTTCATCCAATCAGGCCGTTGATCCCACCCAGGCACCACGGCTCCGACAATATCATTGAACAAGTCACCCATTTGCGGATTACCATAGGAGCGATACAGGTTCGCCAATTCGTAACGGTAGACGCTCCCATGTCTTGCTTGCACGTTCCGGCGTGTCGTTCTGTTCATGTTCGTAGCTCCTACGGTTAAAGACTGTCTGAGGAATAGTCTACCCGGTTTCGGTTCATTTGTCGAATCCTTGCTACCTCTTGGTCATGTATCCTCGCGTAGCCTTTATCAATCACGTTTCGCTTTATGATATCTTGTTGCATCTTTACCTTCACCGCTTGCGCGTAGGCGGATTGACTCGCCTGCACATTCCCAGTTGTTTCCATCAGTGCATCCAATTCAATCACAATCGCTTGAAGCCGCTTTTGCGCTCTCTCCATCTTTACCCGCGCATCTTCCATAATGCTCATAAGTTCATTGATTCGCTTTTTCTTTTTATTCCCACCGATCATTTCAAAGATCATTGAAAATGCGGAAAAAGCCGCTGCCGCCCATCCAAAGCCGGGAATCACCGCAAGAGCCATACCGCCATAGGAGCCTATCGGACCAAGCCCTACTTTCTTTCCGGCGACTCGTTCCAATTCCGCCAAGTGGGAATTAAAAATAGCGATGTTTTGTTTCATCACTTTTTCTTTTTGCGCGTACTCTGCTTTCAGAGGAACAATTTTCTTCCAGGCTTCGTTTTCTGCTTGCCACAGCACCCGCTGTCTTTCGGTCTCCCACGGATTGAATACCCCTTTTCCGGTGACTGGTCGGCGTTCGATATAGCGAATCTGCTTCGGCCAGTCTTCCGAATTCCGATTGACAACAAATTCACCTAAACGATTCGGGTAGGCCATATTATTTCTTCATCAAGAGAATGAGTAGTAAGGCTCCGCCAGCCATTGCGCTTACGGTGACAAGTTGATCCGAATGTAACGCCTGAGCTTCTTCCATCTTTTTTCGATTCTCTTCAATCAATCCGTAATACACCGATGGTACACCCGCGTTTTCTGGTGGGGGCAGCATTGCATTAGTAGGCCGAAGCATCATATTAGACTGTTGAGCCGCCGCATACGCGTAGGTATCTCGTTCAGCTTGGTCAATCAATGCTTGGATATGTGATGGAAGTACTCCATTCTTTTCCGCATAGACAATATCATCCGGTTTGATCTGGTTCGCAACTTCGCTTTGACCAGCCGGTGAGAGTTTCCCAAGCGCTCCGAATACTGTTTTTCCAATGGTGGACACATTCTTACCAAGTAACGAAGCCGCCGAAGACAACTTAGGACCAAGAGCCGACATGACCGAAGGGCCAACAATTGCTGCCGTAATTCCCGCCGCCGCTATTGGCATCGCCACATTGGCAACATTCTCCATTGTTTTCTTGATGTTCTTCGGAAGTGCTAAGTAAATCCCGCCGGTCATGGTCGTCAATGTGGTATTTCGTACCGCTTTGAAAATGTTCCCAGGGGTGAAACTTTTTGGAGTAAATTTCACCATCCTCTTGAACATGTTCCCGATCCCATCGAAGAAACCATCCATATGATAGTATCCGTTTTCATCTTCCCCTAAATACGTGCACTGAGCAGGAAGAGGGAATGGGCATGGTTTTGACCGATCCAGCCGAGCGTACATCGTTACACCCTCCAATTCAAAAAAGACGTTTCAGGAAGTAATTCACCTAACCCAGGATTCCATAGATCACGAGTCGGGTCAAGTTTCGTGTTCCCGGCTCCCATCACATACACATGTGAGAGAGAGCCGCCATTGAACCCCACCGCTCGAAACGTAGCCGGAAGACCAACCGCCTTTAACAGTGCCGCAAGATACATTGAAAAATCGTCACAATCTCCATAGGGAACTTGCCCCTTCTGTATCGCTATCGCAATGGCGATAGGGTCATGCAGGGCTTCCACCCCTTCAGGGTCTCTCACGAAACGCATTTTACGTTTGACCCAGGCCATTAAAGAAGCTTGTTGACAGACCCGATTACCTGGCGAGCAATGTTGAATCGCGTGGGCGGCTTGCGCTCGAATCAATTCATGGGTGAACGACCGATTGACCAGCATTCGCATCACGCTAAGAGTATGTTGGATTCCAGCGATACCGCCAGGTTGAGGATAGATGGACGGCATTAGATGTCATACCCGTAGGTGTGAAAGTGGCCGGTCAACGGATTATATTGAAAAGTTTGTAGTACATAGGTTTTCGGCTTCCGGTGCTGAAGAAAGAAATTCTTAGCCTGATCTTTCGTCAATCCGGATGGAATCCCAGGCCATACCGTAGCATACACTTCTTTGTCACGTGTCGGCTCAACATGCAATTTCATCTTCAACCCTTCCTCTGAAATCTGTTGCTATCTCTTCCATTCGTTTATTATGGTGCATCGTAAACGATTTCCCGCAATCAGGGTTTGACAATGAGTAGAAGACTTCCCCGTTTAAATCTGGTTCCCATTTTTTAACCCGAATACTCATGTCAGGCTCTCTCCGTTGGATTCTTGATACAATAGTATTCGTATTGTGGAGTATCCTTTAACAATTCATCTTCGTTCATTTCATCCACCGCCGCATTGCAAGCCGGATAGTTTTCATATTCCTTGATGAAGATAGTAAGATCCTCGCCGAGTACCCCACCCATCACGACCGCATAGAGTAACCAACCTGCCGTAATCATCGTGTTACCTCGTTGAGAGATAGAGCACAAGACCGACAATCAAGAGCACACCGATTCCCCCCGCCGCTGGCTTAAAATCCACATCCATAATTTTCCCGAACTTTTCGAGGTAGGCTTTCAATTCACGAATCGGAGCAAATGAGCTAGGCACCTGGAAATGCGGGCGGTCCTTCCTTCTCCAATCACCGCCCCATTCAAGACCAAGCGCTTTCCCAATAGAACCGACCTTGTTCCATAACTCGCCTTCGGGGTTCCAATCCTTCATAGGTAGGTATTCTTCCGGTACCACATCAAACGCAAGCCCATAGTTGTGATAGCTCATATTGGCCCCTGCCTTTGTAACACCACGTCCGCTCTCTAAAAGGGCTTGCTGTTGTTCGGGGGTTCGGACATCTTGAACCACGCGGAGGGGTATCCCTACCCCTGCCGCGTTCAAGACGAGTTGTTCCGCAAGTGGTCGAATGGAAGGTTGTAGCCGATTAATCCTGTTCAGATTGCTCTGATGTTGAATTAGGCTGTAAGGCATCATTCAACCCTTCAATAATCGATTGACGAAGCTGAACCCACCAGGCTTTTTGATAGGCAATAGCCGGGTTAATCTGTACAAGCCCATCAAGACAATCAGGCTTGTTAATCCACGCATGAAGGACAGTATATTGAGATTCAGGGATTTTTGCAAGGATCATATCAGCATATATATTGACATCTTCATTGGTACTAGCGGCTTCAATGAACATCGGAAGGTAGCGACTCAGCATCATCGTAACCACGTCAACCTCTTGTTTAGGCGGATTCTGTTGAACTTGCACATGTTGAGCCGGAGACCCTTGAGGGTGAATAGGTGGATTGACCGGCATCGCTGGACGGTTTACCGCTGTATGAATCGTTTGCACAATCTGTTGTATCGGCTCCTTAAACATCGCCAAAGCTGCGAGCAGTGGACTACCCCCACCTTCACCGCCGCCCATTTGTGAAGACATCCCTACCACTTTTTCGGCAAGTTCAAAAATCTGCTTAGTCATATCAGGCGACTGTTCAACCCGTTCAGGTTTTGTCAATTCAAGAATTTTCAAAATACGCTGTTCACCACGGTCTTGAGCATCCTGAATCACCTTCATGAGTTCGATGGGCGATATACTCCCGTGATCGGGTCCAGGGTGAGGGTAACTTCTTCCGGTTTGGACTGGGATAGGTCCGTCTTCTTCTTCGTCTGCCGGTCTGACAAGTTTTGCCGGTTCTTTTTCTGGTTCGTCTTCATCGAACTTGAACCGTGGACCTTCAACTTCAAGGATGCTCTTTGTAAGTTTGCCTTTCTCGTCTTCCCATTCGATAGAGAATTTACCCCCGCCGAAAATTTGTTTAATTGACTGATAAGAGAATTGATCTGGCGAAATATCGTCAATATAGGAAGGTCTTCCACCTTTATTCCCCACAGGATAGCGAAACACAGACATACACTTAGAACCGCCTGGAATCGCGTGCAATAAGCGTTTGGCTTTTACATCTTCAAAGTTGACGTACTGTGTTGCGACTTCTTCACTTTGAACCGTTTCTTGTTCATCGTCAATCTTCTTTTTCCTTGGCATTGTAAAACGTTCCTTTCCTTTGTGCAAGCGGAAAATTACCGGCGAAACCCGTTTTGCTGTTGTAGCAACACCGCTCGCTGTTGCTGTGAATCCATATACTCCTGAGAGACAAGCTGAGCCGTGATGGTACATAGGCACATCACTTCGGTGCCATTTGTCACTGAAGTAAAGGCTTGTCCTACGGAAGTCGGAACCCATTTCCCAGTTTCGCAAAACCCCCTAAGTTCCTCAAAACCTTTCTCAATCCCACGGTCAAACTCATTCGCCTTCCCATCTTCCGCGATACCACCGCTTACCGTCTTCACCCATGTGAAAAAATGGTTTTTCATGAGACCCTTCTTTCATAATGTGTTTGAGAAATAGACTTGACCTGCGCGAAGCCGAACACCCCCCAGTACACGCGAACAATCCTCACAGGAATGAGTTCGCCAAACTCCCACCAGTGTGTATATTGACGCTCGAACTTTGGGAAAAGCCGAAAGGTGTCAGTATGAAAATTGATGTGATAGACCGACCGGCCAAGTTTGAATTCATGCGTTTTTGCATAGTAGAAATTTTTAACCGTGCGGGGAGAAATTTCCCGGTCTTTATGTTCGCCCTGATACTTCATACCACCTTTCTGACAGAGAGGGAAGACCGGAAGCACCATTGGCCGGTCTTCCCTTCCGTCAAGCCGCTAGGGGAGGAAGCCTAGCGGGTTGAACCCTAGACTGTCATACGCTTCAAATGAAGCGCAAACAGCTTCAATGGGTTCTGATTCCGTGCCGTCTTCTTTTCACCCAAATAGACAAAGCCTAGACGGTCTCCGGCTTGGATCGGAGGATACGCGCTATCAAATTTGCTATCGATAGCGGTTGAACCCCACACCGCAATAGTAATGCTCTTTCCCTCTTCACCCGTGGGACAAGAGAGTTCATATAAGCGGCTCTTGTTAGGGCCAACCTCCACTTGATAGCGGATGAATTCGCCGAAGACGGCATCACCCTTCTTTTCAAACCGTGGAGAAGGCGGAAGACCGGCCAGGGTTTCCCCGCCTTGCATATCTTCGGGCAACCCTTCCAATCCTGCCACATCTACCGAGCCGTCAACCAATGAAGCCATTTGAACCCGCAACGGCCCCATGAGAGTGGTTTCATCCTTGACCGCTATCGCTTGTTGAGTCGCTACCGCTGTCTTTCCCATCGCTACCCCCTTGTTGAGTAAATGGGGATTGGCTCAGGTCAACCCCCGGTGTTTGTTCTAAATGCCTGAGCAACAAACCACTGATATATTTGACAATTCCTGTATAACTCTCTTTATCTGAAAGATGTTTGATCCATTCATACGCTCGATAGTTTAATTCAATACAGATACGAACTTTACTCATTATTCCTCTAATTTTTCGAGTTTTCTTCCTTTAGGTTTCCGTTTTGAGTTTTTAACGGGGTTTCCGATAGGGTTTATAACCCGGTTTTCCCCGATTGTCAAGGGCCAAGTAGCCCCATTTTTAAGAACTAAACGCTTATTATATTCCGAATTCACCTGTTTCGAGACCAAACGCCACACATTAGCCTGTTCATGTAGTTTTTTCGCTTCAATCCATCGGTACGGTTTCATAAACTCCGCTACTTCCTCTTCAAAAAACGCCTTTTTCAGCCGATCTGGAAACTCTGGATTCTTTTTATCTGAGGGAATCCCCTTTGCCTTATACTTACTTTCAACCCGGTAGAGTTTCGGTAATTTGAAATGGGCTAGTCCGTGAGTTTTCTTAAATGAGAGTTCCCCTAGCACGTTTGAGCCTGGAAACGGCTTCTTGCTAGTTGCCGTCTTCACAAAAATAGAATCAGTGTCCGTATAGAGCAATTTGCCAACCTTAGAAGCTTGAATCATACAGTCATATAAATTCAATCGACCATACGCAAGCACATAAGAAGCCCATATCATATTTGAGTGTTTTGGTACCTGGCGCATCACATACCGCTTCCCGCGTGAAATCACTTGCAACTCACCTTCTTCGCCCCACTTTCCAAACAAAGCATTCATAAGAATTTTCAGAGTATACCCCATGAGTTCATCTTCTACGTAGACAACCTTTCGATTGTGGTAAATAAAGGTCATGTATTCTTTAAAAGGGGAGGGCTGAAGATCATACTCGATAGCATCGTAAATGTCAAGGATCTGATAACCTAGATCAAGTGCCTTCCTCATTTCTACGTAGGTCCAGGTTCCTCCGAACGTGCCGATAGGAAAAAGTAGCTTGCCTGATTCAGGCTCTTTGTATGGCAATAATGGAAATTCTATATTAGGAGCTTTCACTAGACATGACACTACGCCAGATTTATTAAAATCAACTTTCTTGCCGACTTGCCGCAACGTATCGAGGTTAGGAAACTCTTCATGCGTCATTGCGGCGGGGTAACTTGAATTAAGATCGTATTCATGAATATAACCTCTCTGTTCCCCTAG
>Ga0224510_10002438_pt1 | contig 11150 bp, 8 predicted proteins | sample SF_May12_sed_USG_FD_170161 | JGI IMG/M metagenome (GOLD analysis project Ga0224510, IMG submission 170161) | Sediment microbial communities from San Francisco Bay, California, United States - SF_May12_sed_USGS_4_1 | ecosystem: Environmental > Aquatic > Marine > Sediment | place: USA: California... | reverse complement strand
CGATGTTGACGATCGCGCCCTTGCCGTTCGCGATCATCGAGGGGAGGGCCGCGCGCGACGTGTGGAACGCCGCGGTCAGGTCGGTGCGGATGATGGCGTCCCACTCGGCAGGCTCGATCTCGAGGAACGGACCCACCTGGGTGAGCCCGGCGTTGTTGACGAGCCCATCGATCCGACCGAACCGCTCGATGACCTGCGCGACGAGCGTGACCGCCTGCTCGCCGTCGCCGAGATCGGCGCCGAACGCCTCCCCGTCCGCCCCGGCGTCCCGGATCCGCCCGAGGGTCGCCGCCGCGCCCTGCGCCGAGCGGTGATAGTGGACGGCCACGCGGGCGCCCTCGGCCGCCGCCTTCACGGCCACCTCGGCCCCGATCCCGCGGCTGCTGCCGGTCACGAGGATGACCCGATCGGCCAGGGACCCGGCCGTCACGCGACGCCCGCCACGGCCCGGCCGCCGACCGCGATCGGCTCCCTCGGTGCTTTCGCCGTCGACCCGCGCAGGACCAGTTCGGTGGGCAGCGTCTCGCGGATCGGTCGTTCGCCGGCCAGCACCCTTTCGGCGAATGCGAACGCGCGCCGCCCGATCTCGTGCAGCGGCAGGCGGACCGTGGACAGCCCGGGGGGCGCGATCGCCGCGGTTTCGATGTCGTCGAAGCCCGCGACCGACACCTCGCGCGGGACCTGGATTCCCAGGGCGGCGAGGCGTCCCATCGCGCCGAGGGCGAGCAGGTCGTTCGCCGCACAGACCGCGCTGAACGGCGCCTCGCCGGCGAGCAGCGCGTCGATGGCCAGCGCCCCGGCCTCCCGGTTGAAGCCGGTGTTCACGACGAGTCGCTTGTCGAACGCGATCCCCGCCGCCACGAGCCCGCGCCGATAGCCATCGAGGCGTCGATGCGAGACGTACAGCGAGGTGGGGCCAGCGAGGAACGCGATCCGGCGATGGCCCCGGGCGACGAGCGCGGCGACCATCCCGGCGATCCCCGCGGCGTTGTCGACGCCGATGTCGGCCTCCCCTTCGGCATGCGGCGAGAGGTGGACCACCGCAGCCCCATAGGCGCGCATCGCGGCGAGGTGCTTGCGGATCTCGGTGTTGAGCGTCGCGTCCGCCAGGCCGCTTCCCGCGAAGATGACCGTTGCGACGCGCATCGAGCGAAGCAGGCGCACGTACGAGAGCTCCCTGGCCGCGATCCGGTCCGAGCTGCAGGTCACGACGAGGAACCCGCCGACGGCCGCGGCATCCTCGACGCCCCGGACAACCTCGGCGAAGTAGGGGTCCATGATGTCGTGGACGATGACGCCAACGACCGGGATGTGGCTCTTGTTCAGGCCGCGGGCGAGGGCGTTGGGCACGTAGTCCAGGGAGCGCGCCGCCTCGAGGACCCGCTCGCGCGTGGCCGGGCTCACCGCGTATGGAGCGGCCGACAGGACCCGCGACACCGTTGCGGTGGACACGCCCGCGAGCCGGGCGACATCGGTGATCGAAGCCATCAGAACGGGAAGGTCGGTGGCTGGCCGCGCACCGTCACCCACTGCCATTCGGTGAACGTGTCCAGGCTGGCCTCGCCGCCGTAACGGCTGCCGTTGCCCGATTCGCCCATCCCTCCGAACGGGACGATCGCCTCGTCGTTGAGCGTGCCGTCGTTGATGTGGATCATGCCCGTCCGCATCCGGTCCGCGATGGCCAGGCCGCGCGCGATGTCGCGGGTGTAGATCGAGGCGACGAGGCCGTACGAGCTCGCGTTCGCCAGCTCGATCGCCTCCTCGTCCGAGGAGAAGCTCACGACCGGGGCGACGGGCCCGAAGATCTCATCGGTCCACGCCGGCGAGGCCGTCGTGACCTCGGCGAGGACGGTCGGTCGGTAGAAGAGGCCCTCGGACGTGCCGCCCTCGACGAGCCGGGCACCGCCCTCGATCGAGCGCCGCACGATGTCGGTGACCCGCGCGATCTGCTTCTCGTTGACGATCGGACCGAGCTGGACGTCCTCGCGATATGGGTCGCCGAGGCGAAGGGCCTGGGCCTTGCCGCGCAGGACGTCGACGTAGCGGTCGGCGATGTCCCGATGGACGAGATGGCGCCCCGCCGCAAAGCAGACCTGGCCCTGGAACTGGAACGAGGCGAAGGCGCCCGCCGCTGTGGCGGCATCGAGATCGGCGTCGTCGAGGACGATGAACGCGTTGTTGCCGCCGAGCTCGAGCGAGACCTTCTTGAGCAGCCGACCGCCGAGCTCCCCGACGCGCCGGCCCACCGCGGTCGATCCAGTGAACGACACGACGCCGATGTTCGGGTCGGTGACGATCGCCTCGCCGACGTCCGCGCCACCGACGACGACCTGGAGCAGCCCTTCGGGCAGGCCGGCCTCGCGGAAGACCGCTACGAACATCGCGCCGCCGACAACCGGCGTCTGCGGGTCCGGCTTGAGGACGACGGCATTGCCGAGCGCGAGCGCCGGCGCGACGACGCGCATCCCGAGCACGGACGGGGAGTTCCACGGGGTGATCGCGCCGATGACCCCGGCCGGGACCCGGCGAACCATCGAGAGGCGGCCCCTGACCGCCGACGGCATGAGCGATCCGTACGGCTGCGACGGGAGCGTGGCCGCGTTCAGGATCTCGTGGTAGGCGAAGTTCGACTCGTGGTGCATCTTGCCGTGCGAGGCGCCGGTCTCGCGCTGGGTCCAGGTCCCGAACTCCTCGCGGTGGGCCTCGTAGATCTCGGCCGCGCGGCGCATGACCTTCGCCCGCTCCTGGTAGTTCGTCGCGGCCCACGCGGGCTGGGCGTCGCGTGCCGCCTCCGCGGCTCGCGCGACGTCGGCGGGCGTCGAACCCAGGATCGTCGCGAGGAGGCGCCCGGTCGCGGGTTCTCGGTCCTCGATCGGCGCGCCGGTCCCCGGCCGCCAGTCCTCGAGGAACGCCTCGAGCCAGCCCTTCGTGGCGATCGCGGCCATCAGGTGCCTCCTTGGTTCGTGGGTGCGGGATCGGAGAAGCGCTCCGCGTAGGTGCGCGGGAGGTCGGCCACGACCGCACGCGCGCCCGTCGCGGGATCGCGCCAGGTGGCCCCGCGGGCGAGGACGGCGTCGATCAGGCCCTCGTCGATGTACGGCGGGACCTCCCACGAACGAAGTTCGAGGGCCATCTGGCCGGGGTAGCCGATCAGATCGCGGACGCTCGTGTCGGTGTAGTAGCCGGACACGATGACGAGCTGGAGCGCGTACAGGACCGCCGGCTCGTCGCGACCGAGGCGGTCCAGGCGGACCTCGACGTCCTCGCCGAGGTCGGCCCGGAGCGCGGCCCGGAGCGGCTCGAGGAGGTCGGGGCGGGCGTTCAGGACGAACCGGAGCCGGGCGTCGTCGACGACCGCGGCCGCGGACGGCATCCCGTGGGCGGCCGGGATGAGCCGGTCCGCGACGGCGGCCAGGGTGGCGCGTTCGGCGGCATCCAGCGCCGTCACGGGATCATCGATCTCGCCGTTCATGCCGGCACCTGCTGCTCGAAGCGGGTCTCGACCATGTGGTCGGCGGCGCGCAGCGCGAGCGCGACGATCGACGATGTCGGGTTCACGCCGGACGACGTCACGAAGCACGAGCCGTCGACGACGTACAGGTTCGGGACGTCGTGGGCCCGGTTCCAGCGGTCGAGCACGGACGCCTTCGGGTCGTCGCCCATCCGTGCCGTGCCCAGCAGGTGCCAGCCGGAGTAGCGCATCAGCCGGTCGACCTCGATCTTGTAGGCGCCGGCGGCCTCCATCGACTCCTTCGCCCGCTCGATGTGGAAATCGAGCATCCGGCGCGCGTTGTCGGCCATCGAATAGTGGACCTCGGGCGCCGGGATCCCGGAGGCGTCCGTGACGGTCGCGGAGAGCGTGATGTGGTTCGCCTCGTCCGGGAGGTCCTCGGCGAAGAGGCCCCAGTTCGCGCCATGACCGAGGTGGGTCCGGACGTGGGTGTGGTGATCGGGCCCCCAGATCTGCTCGCCGGCCCGGCTCGGGAGCGCCGTGTTGATCGGTCCGCCGGTGGGAGCCAGGCCCCAGCGCGCGCCGCGGACGAAGCCGCGCTTCTCGTCGGTCTCGTAGTACTCGAGCGATTCGATCAGGTCGCCGAACTGGCCCTGCCAGCTCATCAGCGGGTCCTCGAAGAGCCCCGCGACGTTGGCGAACGGATGCATCATCAGCCGTCGGCCGACGAGGCCGGACGAATTGGCGAGGCCGTCCGGATGACGCGGGCCGGCCGACAGCAGCAGCAGCCGCGGCGTCCCGATCGCGTTCGCGGCGAGGACGGTGACCTTCGCCGGCTGGAGGTGCTCGGCCCCCTCGCCATCGATCCAGGTCGCGCCGGTGACGAGGCCCTTGGCATCCGTTTCGAGCTTGCGGACCCGCGCGCCCGTGATGAGCTTCGCGCCGAGGGCGATCGCCTTCGGCCAATGGGTGAGGTCCGCCGATGCCTTGGCGCCCTCGTTGCAGCCCGACTGGCAGGTGCTCCGCTGGACGCACGGCCGCCGGCCATCGTACGGCACGGAATTGATCGAGTTGAACTCCGGCCACCAGTGCCAGCCAAGCTTCGTGTGGGCGCGGGCGACCTTCATCCCGGCTGCGCCGATCGGGAGCGGCGGCATCGGCGCGTCCTCGGTATCGGGCGGGTAGGCGGGGTCGCCGGGCAGGCCGGAGACGCCGAACTGGCGATCCGTCCGGTAGTAGTAGGGGAGCAGCTCCTGGTAGTCGAGCGGCCAGTCGTCGGCGATGCCGTCGAGGCTGCGCACCCGGAAGTCCGACGGGAGCATCCGCGGCCAGGCGCCGGCGAAGAGGATCGTCGAGCCGCCGACGGCGTTGTACATGAGCGGCGAGACCGGCGAGTCGTCCTCGACGATCGGGTAGTCCGAGGCGAGTCCGCGGAGGTTCGGGCTGGTCGCCCAGTCCTTGCGCGCCTTCAGCTCCCAGTCGAGCTTGTCGCCCGGGTAGTCGGCGCGATCGAGCCAGCCGCCCTGTTCGAGGCAGACGACCTTGAACCCGGCCTGGGCGAGGCGCAGGGCGACGACCCCGCCGGACGGCCCGGCACCGGCGATCAGGACGTCGGCCGATTCGGCGGTCATCGGGCGATCGCCGCGGGCGCGGCCGGGGTGGGCGTGGCGGCTCCGTCGGGCCTGGCGGGCGCTTCCGCGTCGAGCAACCCCACTTCCCGCAGGACTTCGGCGAGGTGTGCCCGTTCGGTCTCGCTGACCGGGAGCAGCGGCCGGCGGACCGTCGCCGAGTCCAGCACCCCGAGGATTCGCAGGCACTCCTTGAGCCGGACCCGGTAGTCGCCGACCGGCGGCGCGAACACGACGTCGGCGAGGCGCTGGACGCGCCGCCCGAGCGCCTGCGCGGTCGCGATGTCGCCCGCCTGCCAGGCCGCGATCATGTCGACCTGCTCGCGGGTCATCACCGCCCCGAAGCCGATGAGCGCGCCGGTCGCACCGAGCAGGAACGATTCGAGGATGAAGTTGTCGTTGCCGGTCAGGAGCGTGATCCGGCGCGGCAGCTCGTCGAGCAGGCGGGCCACCTCAACGAACCGCCGGGCATCGAACGAGGCCTCCTTGATCGCCACGACCCCGTCGACCGAGGCCACCGCAAGCAGCGTGTCCGGGTCGTAGTTGACGCCGGCCAGCGCCGGCTGGAGCTGGAACAGGATGAGCGGCAATCCGACGTCGGCGATCGCCTCGTGATAGGCGACCGGCACCCGCGGATCGAGCGGCTGGCTCAGGTACGCGGGGATCGGGAAGACGAGGAGCGCGTCGGCGCCGGCGGCGCGGAAGTCCTTCGCCTGGCGGACGGCGGCTTCGGTCGACGGGCCGGCCAGCCCGGCGACGATCGGCAGGTCCGTGACCTCGCGCACGACGTGCAGGATCCGGACCTTCTCGTCGTGGGTGAGGTGCGGCCCCTCGCCGGTGTCGACATTGATCGCGAGCGCGACCGGACCCTGCGCGACGACCCACGCGATGTACGAGCGCAGGGCCGCCTCGTCGATCCGCCCGTCGCCGTCCATGGGGAGCACGGTGGCGGGGATCAGGCCGTTCAGGTCGAGTGTCATGGCGCGCTCCGTCGAGTCGGGGATGCGGGTCCAGTAACCGTTTACTATCGTACGCCCCGGACGACCTCGTGGGCCAGGTCGTCCTGCGCTGCAAGCCCGTTCGATGCCGGCCCGGGACCGGCGCCGTCCCGGCCCGCTCAGGACAATGGGCGAAGTGCGCCGCCAGCTCGTCGATCTCGCGGTTCGTTGACGGTCTCGAGCGCCAGCCGTTACCATCGATAATCGATCAAACGCCGTGAGGAGCACGATGGGCGCACTCGACGACTTCCGCCTGAAGGACCTGGTCGCGGTCATCGCGGGTGGTGGTGGCGCGATCGGGTCCGCGCTCGCCGAGGCGTTCGCCGGAGCCGGGGCGCGGGTGGTGGTCGCCGGCCGGACGAAGGCGTCGCTGGACGAAGCCGCGGCGCGGGTCGAGGCGGCCGGTGGCGAGGCGCTCGCCGTCGTGGCCGACATGACCGACGAGGCCGACTGCGATCGGATGGCGCGGGAGGCGGTGGCGCGCTTCGGGAGGATCGACATCATCGTCAATGCCGTTGGCGGTGGAGCCGGGAAGGTGCTCCACGACGCCCAGGAGTACCCGCGCGACGACTGGGACTGGATCATGGAACTGAACGTCCGGAGCACGGTCGTCCCGACCCAGGCCGTGGTCCGCCAGATGATCGCCCAGGGTGGCGGCGGGCGCGTCCTCAACCTCTCGTCGGTGCGGGCGAACCTCGGGATCAAGGCCGGCTACTCGGCCTACGTAGCCGCGAAGGGGGCGATCAGCTCGCTGACACGCCAGTGGGCGACCGAGTGGGCACCGCACGGCATCCGGGTCAACGCGATCATGCCCACGTTCGTCGACACACCCCAGGTCGCGACGCTCCTGGCGGACCCGGCGTTCAAGGCCGGGATCGTCAGCCGGATCCCGCTCGGACGGGTGGGGGAGACGCGCGATCTTGCCGGCCCGGCGATCTTCCTCTGCTCTGACGCGGCGTCGTTCGTGACCGGCCAGATCCTCGGGATCGACGGCGGTCTCACGGCGACCCAATAGCCGCTGCAAGCCATGGCGACCCCATCACGATGACGAGCCCGCCGCTCGAACTTGAGCGTGTCACCCCGAACGTCTTCACGACCACGAAGCTTCGCGGCTGCAACCCGAGCTTCGTGACGACCTCGGACGGCGTCGTCCATATCGACACGCCGCAACTGCCCACCCGAGCCGTGGCGATGCGCGCCGAGGCGGAGTCGCACGGCCCGATCCGCTATCTCATCAACACCGAGCACCACGTCGACCACATCTTCGGGAACTACTGGTTCAAGGGCGTCGAGGTCGTCAACCACCAGGGCCTCTACGACAGCTTCATGGACCCGAACGCGGCGCTCGACCCGTTCGCCTACGCCCTCGAGGCGATCCCGACCGACGACCCCGAGGCCGCCCCGCTCATCCCCGACCGGGCCGTCTACTACGAGGACCCGAACAAGGGCACGATCGTGTTCACGGGCGACCTGACGCTGCGCGTCGGGGGCCACACCTTTCACTGCCTGTGGACCCCCGGCCATACCCCGGGACAACTCGCGGTCCACGTGCCGGAGGAGCGGACGGTGTTCACCGGCGATTCGATCTTCAGCGGCTGCCAGACGTGGCTGATGACCTCGAACGTCGATCAGTGGCTCGAGGCACTCGAACGGATCCGCCAACTCGACGTGGACCACCTGGTCCCAGGCCATGGGCCGGTGACGACGGTCCGCTACGTCGAGACGCAGCGCTCGGTGCTGCTGGCCTGGAAGGCCGCGGTCGCGGATGCGGTCGCGAAGGGCTGGACGCGCGAGGAGACGATGGCCCGCGTCCGGTTCGACGACGCGTTCGGGCCGGTCGACGTGGGGCAGGGTTACATGATGGATCACATCCAGACCCAGAACGCGGCGACGCTCTGGGACAAGCTGACCGCGCTGGGCTACTCGAAGGGCCGCTGAGTCAGGGGCCGGCGCCGCTCGCGGAATCCCCGGCCGCTCGCGGACCGGCCCTGCCCCGTCACGGACCGTTTCGTGACAGACACGAATTGTGGTCGTGTTGAATGGCGGCCGCGGCGTCTGTGACATGTGGCTCGGCGTGATTCGTCCGTGGATCGGCGGCGACGTCGATTGAATAGGCCGGACTGGACCCGGTGAAGCCGGCTACCAGCAACCTGGTTCGTATCTGACCCGAAATGGCGGGGATCTGACCTACACCCGTCGATACCACGACTGGTGTTCGTACCTGACACGACAGACCCTTCGCCAGCTGCGGTGGGCTGCGTCATGGACCCATCGCCTGTACCCGCCACCACTCCCAGGACGCGGCCGCCGGATCCTATGCGCGGCCGGCGGCGACCTCGTCCTCGCGGGTCCGTCCGGCGAGCTGGATCAGGTCCTCGTGGAGCTCGAACCAGATCCCGTGGTAGCTGTCGACCCGCGGCGAGGCGACGTAGCGGTGATCCCCGGCGCGAGCGGCCTCGAGCGCGCGGCCGAGCCGGACGGGGTACGTTCGGAGGCGTGGATCGGCCGCATCGAGGACGGCGGCCCAGGTCGTTGCCGCGTCGTGCACGGCCGCGAGTCGGTCGAGGATCCCGCGGTCGTACTCGGGATCCGCATGGTCGTTGATCACCTGGCTCTCGCGGTCGTCGCGGAGCTGCCAGGCGGTGACGATCGCCTTCATCCGCAGGTCGAGTTGGTGGAACGCGTCGAGGGCCGCGGCCGCGGGCTCGACGCCCCACGCCGACTGCTCGGCGGCGAGGATCTCCGCGCCACGGGCCGCACCCGACTCGGTGAGGCGGAGGGCGCCGGCCGACGTGGTGACGAGCCTATCCCCCACGAGCGCGTCGACGATCGGCTGAACGTCATCCGGGGTGGATCCCGCGGCGTCGGCGATCGCCTGGGTCGTGGCAAAACCCTTGATCGCGATGATCCGGAGGCAGGCGTCGGGGGTCACGAGGCGGTCGGCCGATGCTGATGGCGGTGCCGGGCCCGTCGCGTTCCGGGCCACCACCCCCGCGGTCGTCGCGTTCCGCGTCTTGCCTTCCACGGCGGGTCGGGCATCGCCGCCGCCGATCTCGATCCCGAGTTCGGCCGCCCAACCAAGCAGCGTCTGCGCCTCGGGCGCGATCGCCGTCTCGGCATCGATCGCTCCTGCGAAGACCCGTCCGGTTCCGCCGTCGATCGAGATGAGGTCGCCTTCGGCCAGGACCCGGTCACCGAAGACGACCTGCCCGGCGCCCTCGATCCGGATCCCCGCCGCGCCCACGACCGCCGGGATGCCCCAGCCGCGCGCCACGACCGCGGCGTGACTCGCGAGGCCACCCCGGGCGGTCAGGATCCCGGCCGCGCGGGCCATCCCGTGCACGTCGTCGGGTGTCGTGTCCGTCCGAACGAGGATGACCGCTCGGCCGGCCTCGGCGGCAGCGACAGCCGCGTCCGGACTCGTGACGATCTCGCCGGACGCGATCCCCGGCGAGGCGGCGAGCCCGGTCGCGATCGGGACCGCAGAGCGGCCTGGATCGGTGGTGTCGCCGCCCGTCGCGGCGTTCGCCACGAGCGGCGGATCGGCAAGGACCGCCGCCACCCGTTCGATCGCCTGCGCCCGGCTCAACGGGAACGACGCGTCCTCGGCCATGTCGACCGCGATCCGGAGTGCCGCCTGGGGGCCTCGCTTGCCGACGCGGGTCTGGAGCATCCAGAGGCGGCCGTCCTCGATCGTGAATTCGATGTCGCACACGTCCGCGTAGTGGCGCTCGAGGCGGCCGGCGATGTCGTGCAGCTGCGTGGCGACCTCGGGCAGACGCTCGTCGAGGATGGCGATCGGTTCCGTCCGATGGGTTCCGGCGACGACGTCTTCGCCCTGGGCGTCGAACAGGACATCGCCGTACGGCAGGTTCGCGCCGGTGGCTGGGTCGCGGGTGAACAGGACGCCGGTCGCCGACGTCGCGCCGCGGTTGCCGAAAACCATGGCCTGGACCGTCACCGCCGTCCCGAGGTCGTCCGCGATCCCTTCGCGGCTGCGGTAGGCACGCGCGCGGTCGCTGTTCCACGAACGAAAGACCGCCTCGATGGCCAGGCGGAGTTGCTGCCATGGATCCTCGGGGATGTCCGGGACGCCGACGATCTCGCGGAAGCTGGCGACGAAGCGTGCCTGGCAATCCCGGGCGAAGTCCACGCCCGCGCCCGATCGCGCCAGGCCGGCGGCGGTTCGTTCAGTGATCCCGAGGTTCAGGATCGTGTCCATCATCCCCGGCATCGAGACCGGGGCACCGGAGCGGACACTCACCAGCAGCGGGTCCGACGGATCGCCGAACCGTCGCCCGACCGTGGTCTCGAGGGCAGCCATCCGGACACGCAGCTCGTCGTCGAGGCCGTCCGGCCATCCGCTCGCGAGGAAGGCCCGGCACGTCTCGGTCGTGATCGCGAAGGCCGGCGGAACCGGGAGGCCCAGCTCGTGCGCCATCACGACCAGGCCGGTGGCCTTGCCGCCGATCAGCGCGGTCACCTGCTCCGGCGTGCCGGCCGGCGGCGCGTCGAGCGCGATCGTGAACGTCATCGAGCCCTGGCCGCCTGGAGGGCCTCCCAGACCCGCTCTGGTGAAAGCGGCAGCTTGCGGATGACGACGCCCGTCGCGTCCCGGACCGCGGCGGCCACGGCCGGCGCGACGCACAACAGCGCGCCCTCGCTCATCCCCTTGGAGCCGTAGGGGCCGGGTCCATCGGCGTTCTCGACGATCGCGCTCTCCATGCGCAGCGGCAGGTCCATGCTCGTGGGGATCCGGTAGTCGATCGCGCCGAGGTTGCGGATGCGGCCGGCCTCGTCGTGGATCAACCGCTCCATCAGCGTGTGGCCGAGGCCCATGATCGCGGCGCCTTCGTCCTGGCCGCGGACCTGGAGCGGGTTGAGGGCCGTGCCCACGTCCGACACGGTGACGTGGCGGGCGATGACGAGGTCACCGGTTTCGCGATCCACCTCCACCTCGACCGCCGTGCAGTTGAACTCGTAGAATGCGGCCGTCCCACCGAGCGGGTGGCTCGGATCGGCCTCCTTGCGCATCTCGCCGATGCCGATGACCTCGCCCCCAAGCCGGCCGAG
>Ga0224510_10002437_pt1 | contig 11153 bp, 7 predicted proteins | sample SF_May12_sed_USG_FD_170161 | JGI IMG/M metagenome (GOLD analysis project Ga0224510, IMG submission 170161) | Sediment microbial communities from San Francisco Bay, California, United States - SF_May12_sed_USGS_4_1 | ecosystem: Environmental > Aquatic > Marine > Sediment | place: USA: California... | reverse complement strand
CCGGCGCGCCGCCCAGCCGATCTCCCCGCCGATGTAGTAGTTGCGCCCAGGGGCCGACTCGTACACCCGCCCGAAGGCGCCATTCAGGGTCAGCGAGCTGACATAGCTTCTGTCCCACAGGTTGTTGATGCCGACGAACGGGCGCACCCAGGCGCCGCCCCAGAGTCCCTCCCACGAAATCCGGACGTTCGTCACGCCCGTGCCGAGGCCCTGGGCGGTGGAGTCGTTCGTCGCTCCGAAGCCGTCCACCCACTGGGTGTTGCGGTCGTCGGCGTACATCGAGGTCGCCATGGTGTGGTCGAGGTCGAGGGCAAAGCCCTTCACCGGCCCGGCCCGGAGTCCGAGCCGGATGAACCCCTCTGGGACGCCCGGGACCACGTTGCCATCCAGGGTGTCCACCACCGCGCCGTTGGTGATGCGGTACTTCTCGAATCTGAAGTGGGAGTAGGTGTAGTTGCCGAACAGCCTGAGCTCAGGCGTGACGCGCCCCTCGAGGCCGAACTCCAGGCCGTCGTTGTGGACTTCACCGGCGTTGGTGAAGTAGCCACGCCCGCTCACTTCACGGTACTGCACGATGGCATCCTCGACCCGGATCATGAACCCGGTCGCGGAATAGGTGACCTTGCCGACCGTGCCGCGAACGCCAATCTCGCCGTTCAGCGCGCGCTGCGGGTCGAGCGAGCTGTTGAAGCCGCCGGTGGAGTTGGGCTGGTTGGCCAGCTCGGTCGTGGTCGGGGTCTCGAAGCTGTTGGAGAGATTGATGTAGGGGCTGATGCGCGGGTCGCTGATCAGCGCCACGCCGATGTTGCCCGACCAGGCCGACATGGTGCGGTTGCCGCTGTTGTCGGTGCCGTCCGACAGATGCTCGTCTTCGACGTCGAAGGTCACCGCGTCGTAGCGGACCCCGCCGCTCACCGCCACCGCAGGCACCGGATTCCAGTGGGCCTGCAGGAAGGGACCCACCTCGGTCACGGTCTCCTGCTGATTGAGAATGGTCGTATCCGGAACCCCGGCGTCGGCACGCCAGCTCTGGCGGTCGTCCCGCATGCGCTGGAGGTCCACGCCGCCGACCAGCCTCACGCCCCTGGCCCCGGTGCCCACGCGCTGGTCTCCGCTGAGGCGGAGCCCGCCGGCCTTGCGATCGATCTCGGTATAGGTGCCGATGGTCGGCCCGGGGCCCTGGGGAGGCGGTGTAGCCAGGGCATTCTTGAGGTCGCGGCTGAAGCCGAAGAGCGCCGCATCGAAGTGGCCGCGGTCGTTGTACTGCCGGAGGGTGAAGGCCAGCTGTGACTGCGACACATCCTTTCCGGCCTCGCGGAGGATGTTGTTGGCGGCGGCCGAGTCGGGGTTGGCGAGGAGTTCGTTGAGGGTAAGGGCGCCGGGGTTGTCGGCCTCGGGCGCGTTTGTGTAGCCGAACCTGAGCCCCAGGTCGGTCTTCGTCCCGATGAGATAGTTGCCGCCGAGATTCAACTGGGTGAAATCGGTGGCGCTGTGCTGCCGGAACCCGTCAACATTGGTGTGCGACACGTACAGCGTGCCGCTGGCGGGGCCCGAGCGCCCCATGGAGCGGGCCCCGATCTTGAACAGCCCGAAGCTGCCCCCTTCCGCCCTGACCGACTGTGAGAACGGCGCCACGCCCGGACGCTGGGTGGTCATCGAGAGCACCCCTCCTGAGGCGTTGCCGTAGAGCGAGGAGCTGGAACCGAGCAACACCTCGATCCGTTCCAGGTTGCCGAAGTCCACGTTGGTGAGCTGGCTCTGGCCGTCGGGCAGGGTCTGCGGTACCCCGTCGAGCAGCACCTTCACCCCGCGCAGGCCGAAGTTCGCCCGGGCGCCGAAGCCGCGGATCGATATCCGTTGATCGAGGTTGTAGTTGTAGCGGTTGGCGACGTAGACGCCCGGGATGTTGGCCAGTGATTCGTCGAGGCCGAGTCCCGCCTGAGCACCCTGCAGGTCGCGGACCCCGACCACGCCAATGGCGTTCGGGGTCTTCAGGATCTTCTCTTCCTGGCGGCCGACCGTGACGGTGAGGTCGGGCAACGTCGGGATCGAGTCCTTCTTCGCGGTATCCGCCGCCACCGGCTGCTGCGCCGCGAGCGATTGTGAGGAGAGAATGAAAAACAGTAGAACGAATCTTCCGCGCATGAGCGCTCCGGTTCGACATGTGAAGGAGGGGTGTCCCGCTCGAATTGAAAGGGCCCCTCGTCTAGCAGGCTTCGTGCCTATCGAGCCAGCACATCAACCACCGATGCGGGAACGAGTTGGTACAAGACCGATCTCTGTGGTGGGATTTCTGGGTGGGGGATTTGCCGCTCCACTGGGGCGTGTGCCCCAACCGATTCCAGCTTGAATAGGGGAACACCGGGGTCTAGATTCCGGCCCGGACATGCCTTCCCAAGACTATCACCCACCTGATTTTACGGCTCCCGCCCTGGTGACGGCGCCTGACGCGCGCTTCGCCATGGTCACTGCCGACGGGGTCCTGCCCGAGGGCTTCTTCTCGACCTCCAATCTGCCCACCTATGTCCGGGTCGGCAGCCGTTGGCTCCTCCCCACCCGCCCCCGGATGGACTGCGTCATCGTCCGCCGGGGAGACTCGCTCGAGGTGATGGAGCCGAGACGTCTTCGGACGGGCGATCTGGTGGCCATGGGGGGCGATGAAGATGGCTCGGCCGGGATTCTGGTGCACACCGAGGGCTTCCTGGGCTGGACGCACAGTCCCAACGAGTTCCGCTTCATGTCCACCGAGATCAGCCGTGAGCGCCCCTCCAACTACGAGGAGCTGGCCCGGCGGCTGCTGGAAGAGCGGGAGCAGGGCGGCTACCTCGTGTGGGTGACCGGCCCCGCGCTGGTTCACTCCCGGGCCCGGCGCGACTTCCAATGGTTCATCGAACAGGGGTTTGTTCAGGCGATGCTGGCGGGCAATGCCGTCGCGGTGCACGACATCGAGGCGGCCATCTACGGTACCACGCTCGGCATGACCAGCACCGGCCGGCCCACCGATGGCGGGCACGGACTCCACATGCGCGCCATCAACAAGGTGCAGGCCTCCGGCTCGATCGAAGCGGCGGTGGAGAGTGGTCTGGTCCGGGACGGCATCATGCACGCGCTCGTGACGCACCGCATCCCCTTTGTGCTCGCCGGCTCGATCCGGGACGACGGGCCGCTCCCCGGAGTGTACAGCGACGTGCTCGGGGCGCAGGACGCGATGCGCGAGCACACCGTGCGCGCCACCGGGGCGCTGCTGATCGCTTCCGCACTCCACGCCATCGCGGTCGGCAACATGCTCCCGGCCTACCACACCAACTACGGCGGTGTACCGACGCCGCTCATGACCATCTGCGTGGACCAGACCGAGTTCGTGGTGAGCAAGCTGCGCGACCGAGGCACCCACCAGGCCTTCGGCGTGGTCACCAACGCGCAGGACTTCATGCACGTCCTCCGATCCTACCTTGAGAAGGCGGGCGGCCAGTGATCCTCAATCAGCCCGGATCGGGGTGGGGACGGCTCGCGGCCCGGGTCGCGACCGAGATTCCCGTCACCGAAGTCGATGCGGTGTGGCAATTCCGCGCCTTGCGTCGCGATGCCACGGAGTTCGGCACGGCGGTGATCAGCCGGGTGGACGGCGAACGACAGGAGCGGCGCCGCATCTACACCGCCCGCTACCTGCACGTGCTCAAGGGGCGCGACCGGGGGAAGTTCGACGCCTGGCTCGAGGAAGTCGGCAGCGGCCCCGTTGAGACGCTTGACGACCTGCTGGCCGGCGTCCGGCGACGGATGGAGGATGAGGAGCCGAGCCCCGTCGCGGTCAAGGACTGGTTCCCCGAGCCGGATGACTCACCTCGAGAAGGGTGAGGGCGCCGCCCTCCTGGACCGCTTCCGGACCTACCTCCGCGACCACCGGCAGCCGGTGACCCGGCAGCGCGAGCAGATCGCCCGGGTGGTACTGGAATCCGAGGAGCATCTGTCCATCGAGGAGATCCGCGACCGGCTGCTGGTGGCCGGAGCGGCGCCAGGGCTGGCGACGATCTACCGGACCGTGGACCTGCTGGTGGAGAGCGGCCTGGTCCGGGCCCGCGACTTCGACCAGGGCTACCGGCGGTTCGAGCCGGTCCCGGCGCCGGGCGATCACCACCACCTGATCTGCCACCGGTGCGGCCGCGTGGACGAGTTCACCCATGAACGACTGGAGCGGATGCTGCCGATGATCGCCGACGAGCACGGGTTCCAGCTGGAGCGGCATCGGCTCGAGATCTACGGCACCTGCCGCGACTGCCGCCGCAGGGTGGGGAGCAAGCCCTGATCATGGCGGAACAGGCTTCCCTCGGCGTGGCGGTGGCGTTCCTCGCCGGCCTGCTCAGCTTCCTCTCGCCCTGTGTGCTGCCGCTGGTGCCGAGCTACGTCGGCTTCCTGACCGGGCTGACCCTGGATGAAATGCCGGGCCGGCGGCGCACCGCGCTCATCCACGCGGTCCTGTTCGTCGCCGGCTTCACCCTGATCTTCCTGGTGCTTGGCGCATCCGCCACCGCGCTGGGCCGGAGCCTCAACTACCACAAGGTCTGGCTGACGCGGGCCGGCGGCATTCTCATCATCTTCTTCGGCCTGATCTGTCTCGGGGTGATCAAGGCGGGCATCCTGCAGGCCGAGCGCCGGGTGCACCTCGAACGGAAGCCGGTGGGGTACCTCGGCTCGCTGCTCGTCGGCATCGCGTTCGGGGCGGGGTGGACCCCCTGCATCGGACCCATCCTGGGCGGAATTCTCGGCCTCGCCTCGGCCGCGGACACGCTGGGACGGGGGCTGGCCCTGCTCGGCGCCTATTCCGCTGGGCTGGCGGTGCCGTTCCTCGCCGCGGCCTGGGCGGTGGACGGCTTCCTCGAGTGGTTCAAGAAGTTCCGGCCATATCTTCCCTGGGTGATGCGGGCCAGCGGCATTCTGCTCATCGTGGTCGGCATTCTGCTCCTGACTGGGGAGTTCACCCGGCTCGCTGCCTGGCTTCAGCGACTCACGCCGGCGGGGTTGGTCGAGCGACTCTAGCAGGGCCGCAAGCCGCGGTTTCTCTCAGCGTCCTGGCGGACGGGGGGTCGTGAACGGATGCACTGGCACGCCTGGTTCACACTCGCAGTCACACTGGTCTCGCTGTACATGCTCGCCCGCGAGACCTACGCTCCGGCCAACATCATGCTGGGCGCGGTGATCACGCTGCTCCTGGTCCGCGTCATCACGCCGGCGCAGGCCTTCGCCGGCTTCGGCAACTCGGCCCCGATCACCGTGGCGGCGCTCTACATCCTGGCGCGGGCGGTGGACAAGGTCGGCCTGATGCAGCCGGTGCTGGCGGCCCTGCTCCATGGGACGAAGGGCAGGGGTTCCCTCGCGCGCCTCACGGCATCCTCGGCGGCCGCCTCTGCGTTCCTCAACAACACCCCGCTCATCGCCATGATGATCCCATCGGTCACCGACTGGGCGGAGCGGACCCGGCAGTCGCCCTCCCGGTACCTGATGCCGCTCTCGTACGCCGTCATCCTGGGCGGCGTGGTCACGATGATCGGGACTTCGACCAACCTGGTGGTTTCCGGCCTGCTCGATGCCAAGACCGGCCAGCCGATGGGGATGTTCGAGATCACACCCTTCGGCCTCCCGGTGGCGATCATCGGCATCCTGGTGCTGACCCTCACGGCGTCCCGGCTCCTCCCCGAGCGGCGGCCGGCGCGGACCGACATCAGCCACGAGGCGCGGGAGTTCTCGGTCTCGATGCGGGTGCTCGAGGACGGGCCACTGGCGGATCGGACGGTGGAGGAGGCGGGGCTGCGAAACCTGCAGGGTGTCTTCCTGGTCGAAGTGGAGCGCGAGTCGGAGACCATCGCCCCGGTGGCCTCAACCACCGTGCTCCGCGGCGGTGACCGGCTCTGCTTCGTTGGCCGGGTGGATCAGGTGGTGGACCTGCACGCCATGCGCGGGCTGGAGTCCTATGAGCAGGCCCAGCTCGCCGCCTTCGACACCGCGCGCCACACGTTCTTCGAGGTGGTGGTCGGCGCCACGTCCCCCCTGGTCGGCAAGACGCTCAAAGAGGTCGAGTTCCGGGCCCGCTATCAGGCGGCGGTGCTCGCCATCCACCGCGCCGGCCACCGGATCAACGCCAAGCTGGGCGATGTCGAGATCCGGGTGGGCGACACCCTGCTCTTGCTGGCCGATCCTGGCTTCCGGGCACGCTGGCGCGACCGGACTGACTTCCTCCTGGTGTCCCAGCTCGGTGGCTCCGCCCCCGGCATCACGCGGAAGGCCTGGTTCGTGGCCGCGGTGCTCATCGCGGTCGTCGTGGTGGCCGGGTCGGGTGTGCTCCCGATGCTGGAGGTGTCCCTCCTCGCGACGGTCGCGCTGGTCGGCTTCGGCGTGCTTACCGCCACCGAGGCTCGGAACGCGGTGGATCTCGACGTGATCCTGATGGTGGCGGCCTCATTCGGTTTGGGAGCCGCGATGGAGGAGTCGGGCCTCGCGGGGACGCTCGCCAGAGGCCTGATCGGGACGTTTCAGGGGTGGGGGACGCTGGGCGTGCTCTTCGGGGTGATCCTGGCGACGAGCCTCGTGACCGAGATCGTGACCAATAACGCCGCCGCGGCGCTCGTCTTTCCCATCGCCTACGCCACGGCGGTGAAGGTCGGGGCTGATCCGCGCGTCTTCGCGCTGGTGGTGGCGACCATGGCCTCCACCTCGTTCCTCACCCCGATCGGCTACCAGACCAACACCATGGTCTACGGACCGGGCGGCTACCGCTTCGGCGACTTTGCCCGGCTTGGCGCGCCGATCACCCTCAGCGTCGTGGTGGTGATTCTCCTCATGGCCCGCTTCTGGTTCGGGATCACCTGACCGATCGTCAGGCCGCCGATTCCCCTGCGGCTTCCAGCTCCTCCTCGATCTGCTGGCGCCAGAGGAGGTCCCAGTAGCGTCCCCGACCGGCCATCAGGGTCGCGTGGGTGCCCTGTTCGGCCACGCGCCCCCCCTCCAGCACCAGGATCCAGTCGGCGTCGCGTACGGCCGACAGGCGGTGGGAGATGATCACCCGGGTGCGCTGGGCCAGCGCGTCACGGAGGCCGGAGAGGATGCGGCTCTCGGTCTGGGTGTCCACCGCCGAAAGGGCGTCGTCGAGCACGAACACCGGCGGGTCGTGCGCCAGCGCTCGCGCGATGGCGGCGCGCTGCCGCTGCCCCCCGGAAAGGTTCACCCCCCGCTCCCCCAGCAGCGTTTCGTAGCCCTGCGGCAGGTCGGGGAGCGCGGCGGCGAACTGGGAGACCTCAGCGGCGCGCTCCAGCCGGCCGTCGTCGGGGGCGCCGAGCAGGATGTTGTCGCGCACCGTCTCGCTGAACAGGAAGGTCTCCTGCGGCACGAAGCCGATCGTCCGGCGCAGCTCGCCGAGCTCCAGGTCACGCAGGTCAGTCCCGTCGAGGAGGACGCGGCCCCGGTCGGGGTCGTAGCTCCGCACGATCAGCTCGGCGAGCGTGGACTTGCCCGAGCCGGTGGCACCCACCACGCCCAGCACTCCGCCGGCACGCATCGAGAATGACACGTCCTGCAGGACCCAGCCCCGCTCCGGGGCGTTGGGGAAGCGGAACCAGACCTGCTCGAAGGCGAGGCCCCGTGCCCCGGTCGCGGGCGGGAGCGGCACGGGGTGTCCCGGCGTCCTGACCCGGGGCACCGTGTCCAGCAGCTCTCCGATGCGCTCCATGGAAGCCCGGCCCCGCTGCACCAGGTTGACCACCCAGCCAAGCGCGATCATCGGCCAGACCAGAGTCACGAGGTACACTCCGAAGGCGATGTAGGCACCCGGGGTGATCGTCCCCTGCATGACCAGGCCGCCCCCGATCCACAGCACCGCGACGCCGCCCAGGCCGCCGATCATGCCCAGCAGCGGATGGAACGCCCCGGCGACCCGCGCGAGGGCGAGGTTCCGGCGGGCATAGGTGGCGCAGAGGTCGCTGAAGCGCGCGGTCTCGGGCTGTTCCTGGCGGTAGGCGCGGACGATCCGTGCCCCGGCGAGGTTCTCCTGCGCCGCCGTGCTCAGGTCGGAGAACGCCGCCTGGATCCGTTCGCTCCGGCTCTGGATGGCCCGCCCGAATGCCACCATGCCGACCGGGAGGGCAACCAGCGGCAGGAGCGCGATGCCGGTGAGCGTGGTGCTGATGTGCAGCATGTACGGCAGGACCAGCGCCGAGCGCGCGATCGTGTCGGCGAGATACATCATGGCTGGGCCGACGACCATGCGGACGGCGAGGAGGTCATTGGTGGCCCGGGCCATGACGTCGCCGGTGGCGAAGCGGTCGTAGAAGTCGGCCGAGAGGGTCTGCAGGTGGCGATAGAGATGGTCCCGGAGATCGGTCTCGACCCGGCGGCTCACGCCATTCAGCGTCTGCCGCATGAGGTAGCGGGTGATGCCCCCGGCGATCGCCACCCCCAGCAGGAGCAGGAGCGCCCGCCGGACGTCGGCGATGGTGCCGCCGCCCGCGAGGGCATCGATGCCCCGCTGCAGGTAGAGCGGGGCGCGGGTGGTGAAGAAGTTGGACAGCAGGACGCAGGCGAAGCCCGCAGCGAAAACTCTGCGGTAGCGACGGGTGAAGGGCAGTACGCGCGTGAGCTGGGACATGTTATTTTGTTCAGCAGTCAATGTCGCCCCGGGGCCGATGCCGGGGCAAGCCACATCAGCGAGGTTCATCATGATTGGAAGGACGACGGGAGTTATCCTGCTGGCGGCGGCCACGGCTTGCAGCGGCGCGGGGAGGGATGCGGGTCAGGTTGCCGACAGCACCGGGCGGGATCTCGGGATGATCCAACCCGATTCAAGCCAACCCTTGAATGACCGACCGGTGGCCGGGGCGGGTACGGCCGCCTCGGATGCACCGGCGCAGAAGCCCGCGCCCAAGCCTGCGCCCAAGCCTGCACCGGCCAAGCCGGTCACCATGACGCTGGACACGGGGACGGTGATCACCGCCACGGCCCTCGACAGCCTGCACTCGAGGCATAACAAGGTGGGTGATCTCTTCCGGGTGACCGTAGCGCAGGACGTGAAGGACGCGAAGGGTCGGGTGGCAGTTCCGACCGGCAGCATGGTGACTTTCAAGGTCGTGGCGATTGCACCGGCGGAGAGCAAGGGTGACCAGGAGGGGAAGCTCCGGCTCGAGGCGCGCGAAGTCATCATCGACGGCAAGGCCATCGCGGTCGCTGGGGTGGCCAGGACGATCGACGTCGAGCACGTGATCGAAGGTCGCGGGGTGACCGGCGGCGATGTGGTGAAGGCTGGCGGCACGACCGCGGGCGGGGCCGTGGTCGGGGGCGTCGTGGGGGGCAAGACCGGCGCGATCGTTGGCGGGGTGGTCGGCGCTGCGGCGGGAACGGCGGTGGCGGTCCAGACCGCCGATCGGGACGTCGTGGTTCGGCCCGGCATGTCGATCAAGTGGCGGCTGCTGCTTCCGTTCACCGTCACCCGCTGACCGAGACAATACCGCACGCGACCGGGGCCGTGCGTTGGCGGCCCCGGTTCGTTTCGCACCCACCTGAACGCCTAGTAGCCTGCGCCCCCGCCGCCTGACCGCGGGTCACTCACACCGATCCAGCCATCCGCGGTCCGCATGATCGCCTCGATATCACCGCCGGGAGTTCCCTGGCGGACCCCGTGGCCCATGGCACGCAGGCTGTCCAGCACTGCCGGCGAGAACCCATCGTGGTCCAGCCTGAGCGAATCGGGGATTCCCTGGTGGTGCACCCGCGGCGCCGAGACTGCCGCGCGGAGGTCCATCCCGTAATCCAGGACGTTGACCAGCACCTGGAGCACCTGGGTGATGATGGTGGCACCGCCGCGTGAGCCGAGAATGAGCAGGACCTTTCCCTCGGCGTCCAGCACGATGGTCGGAGTCATGTTCGACAGCGGGCGCTTGCCGGGTTCGACGATGTTCGGCGCGCCCCCCACCAGGCCCCAGCTGTTGGGCCGGTCTGGCGCGGTGTTGAAGTCGTCCATCTCGTCATTGAGCAGGAACCCGGCCCCCGAGACGGTCACCCCGGAGCCGTAGAGGTCGTTGACCGTCGTCGTGGTGGCGACGGCATTGCCCTCGGCATCGACGACGGAGTAGTGCGTTGTCGAGCCGGTGCCGGGCGTCGTGATGGCCGCGGTGGGCGTGGCACGGCTCGGGTCGATGGCGCCGCGCAACGAATCGGCCAGCGCCGTGGAGAGCAGCCACTCCTGCGGGACGGTGGTGTAGGCCGGGTCGGCGAGATGGCGATTCCGCATGATGAACCCGCGGCGCATCGTCTCGGCGTAGAGATGCAGCATTTCGGCCGATCCGAACGGCGGCAGGGGCCCGCTTGCCTGCAGCATGTTGAGCATGAGTCCGACGATCGTCCCGCCTGACGAAGCGGGCGGCGCGCCGAGGACGGTATAGCCGCGGTAGGGGATCGCCAGCGGCTCACGCCAGATCGGGGAATAGTCGGCGAGATCCTGGAGGGTGAAGAGCCCGCCGCCGCGCCGCATCTCGGCCACGATCGAGTCGGCCACCCAGCCACGGTAGAATCCGTCGGCGCCGTGGTCGCGGATCGCCTCGAGGGTGCGCGCGAGGTCGCGCTGGATCAGCCGTTCTCCCCTGGTGGGCGCACGGCCCCCGGGAAGGAAGATCTTCGCGGAGGCCGGGAAGCGGACCAGCTTGGCGCTGTCACCCCGGATCCGGGCGCTGCGGATCGAGTCGAGCAGGAATCCTTCCCGGGCCAGCGCGATGGCGGGGTCCAGCAGCCGGGCGAGGGGGAGCCGGCCGAAGCGACGATGGGCCTCGACCATTCCCGCCACCGAGCCCGGGATTCCCGACGCCAGGTGCCCGATCTGGCTCAGGTCGGTGGCCTTGCCATCGGCGTCGAGGAACATGTCGCGGGTCGCGGCGCCCGGCGCCCGCTCCCGGTAGTCGAGCAGATGCGCTTCACCGGTGGCGAACCGGATCAGCATGAAGCCGCCGCCGCCGATGTTGCCGGCCTCCGGATCGACCACCGCCATGGCGAACCCTACCGCCACCGCCGCGTCCACGGCGTTGCCTCCCTGCTGCAGCACCGCGCGGCCGACGTTGCTGGCGATGACGTTGCCTGCCGCGACCATGGCCTGGCGTCCGGTCGCCACCTTCTCCTGGCCG
>Ga0224510_10002436_pt1 | contig 11153 bp, 12 predicted proteins | sample SF_May12_sed_USG_FD_170161 | JGI IMG/M metagenome (GOLD analysis project Ga0224510, IMG submission 170161) | Sediment microbial communities from San Francisco Bay, California, United States - SF_May12_sed_USGS_4_1 | ecosystem: Environmental > Aquatic > Marine > Sediment | place: USA: California... | reverse complement strand
TTTTACGCGAAGTTCATCGTGCGTCAGCACGAGCGTGCACTCCTGTTCCGTGACGGCGACTTCGTCAAGTTCCTCGAGCCTGGCGTCTACCGTTACGTGACGGTGCTGCACAAGTACACCGTCGAGCGCTTCGACATCACGGTGCCGGTCTTCGGTCACCGCCTGCAGGACTTCCTGATCGAGAAGTACCGCGCAGACGTCGAGCGTCACTTCGACATCGTAACGACCAACCCGAACGAGATCGCCGTCATCTACCACGACGAGCGCGTGACGCTCATCATGGCACCGGCGACGCGCCACCTGTTCGCCAAGGGGGTGCGCAAGATCCGCGTCGAGCGTTACGAGATCGTCGATAACTTCGACGTCGATCAGCGCCTGGCGAAGCGCATGCTGGCCGGTACCGACCCGCTGCTGAAGGCTGTCGCCGACAAGGCGATCTACGCACGCGTCGTGCCGGACGGCCATGTCGGCCTGCTGTACGTCGACGGCGAGCTGAAGCGCTCGCTGGCGCCGGGCTTCCACGCGTTCTTCGCGGTGGAGCGCGGCGTGTCGATCGATCTGTTCGACACGCGCGTACAGACGCTGGAGGTTACGGGCCAGGAGATCCTGACCAAGGACAAGGTTGCCCTGCGCATCAACCTGACCGCAACCTACCAGCTGGCCGACGTCGAAAAGGCGGTGCGCGCTGCAAAGGATCCGCTGGACCACCTGTACAAGGAGGCACAGTTCGGCCTGCGTGGCGCCGTGGGTACCCGTACTCTCGATGCGCTGCTCGAGGACAAGTCGGTGATCGACAAGTCGGTTGCCGAGCACCTCGGCGCGCACTTCGACGAGATCGGTATCGCGATCAAGTCCGTTGGCGTCAAGGACATCATCCTGCCTGGTGATATGAAGGACCTGCTGGGCAAGGTGGTGGAGGCCGAGAAGGCTGCCCAGGCCAACGTGATTCGCCGCCGCGAGGAGACCAACGCAACGCGTTCGCTGCTCAACACCGCGAAGGTGATGGAGACGAACGCGGTCGCGCTGCGTCTCAAGGAGCTGGAGACGCTGGAGAAGATCACGGAGAAGATCGGCAACATCTCCGTTTACGGCGGTCTCGACTCCGTGCTGAACGATCTGGTTCGCATGAAGCAGTGAGTTCGGCAGAAACCGCGGGGCCCGGCAACGGGCCCCGCATCCTACGGCTGTAGCTCAAAGGCGAGAGCCCGACCCCGCGAAGGTCGAGGATGCAGGTTCAACTCCTGCCGGCCGTACCCGTTTGCTGAGCGCTCGTCCAACGCAGGACGCGAGGCACTGACCCTCGAGATCGTCGTTCGACCCTACGGCGCTCGACCCGCCATGGCCGCCTGAAGGGAATTCGGCATACCTGTCCGGCTCAGACCCGGACGAGTCCCGGTTCGAGTCCGGGGGCGGCTACCACTCTAATCACACGATCCGCAGCCCGGGCGTCGCGTGTCCGACAGCAGCTACTGCTGCTTGTACACTATGCCGCCCTTCATGACGAAGTCGATGTCCTCGAGCTCACTGATATCCTCGAGGGGATTGCCGTCGACGGCGACGATGTCGGCGTAATAGCCCGGCGCGACCGCACCGACCCGGTCCTCCCAGCCCAGCAGCTCCGCGGCGACGACCGTGGCCGACTGTATGGCCTGCGCCGGGGTCATGCCGCTACGCACCGCCCAGGCGAACTGCCTGCCGTTGTCACCGTGCGGATAGACGCCCGAATCGGTGCCGTAGGCGACCTTCGCACCCATCTTCACGGCCAGCGTGAAGCTCTGCCGCTGGCGATCCGCCGTCTCGCGATCCTTCTCCAGGTTTTCCTCGGGCACGCCGTTCGCCCGGCCCATCTCCTGCGTGTACTCGGTGTTGTAGATGTCGAGCACGAACACCGTGTCCCGCTCGATTCCCATCCGCACCGCCTCTTCGTCGAGGAAACTCGCGTGCTCGATCGAGTCGACGCCCGCCAGTATCGCGCGCTTTATGCCCTCCGTGCCGTGCGCGTGCGCGGCGACACGCCGCTCGTGCGTATGCGACTCGTCGACGATCGCCTGCATCTCCTCGAGCGTGTACTGCGTGGCACCCACCTTCGTACCCTTGGAAAACACGCCGCCGGTCGCGCAGAACTTGGTCAGGTCCGCGCCATACTTCACGTTCTTCCGGACCTGTTCGCGCACGGCCCAGGGCCCGTCAGCTATGCCGTCGGCGCGTTCTTCGAACGCATGGTTAAGGCTGTTGCGGTCGCAGTGCCCGCCGGTGATGCCGAGGCCCGGACCCGACACCGCCATGCGCGGGCCCGGTACTTCGCCCGCGTTGATGGCGTCGCGCAGCGCCATGTCCGCGTAACCGGGTGCCCCGACGTTCCGCACCGTCGTGAATCCCGCGAGCAGGGTCTTCTCGGCATTGACCACGCCGCCGATCGTCGCGCGGTGCGGCGACTGGAAGTAGCCGGCGAAAAAATTGCGTTCGAGGTAACCGACGATGTGCGTGTGCATGTCCATCAGCCCGGGCATGACGAACGACGACGACAGGTCGATGACGTCTGAACCCGCGGGGATCGGCGTGTCCGGCCCGCCGACCGCCCTGATGCGGTCGTCCTCGATCGTGATGACCGCGTTACGCGCGACCCTGCCGCTGCGCGTATCGAACAGGGAGCCGGCCTTAATGTAGGTAACTTCGGCGCCGAAGGCGGTCGAGCCTGTGATCGCCAGAACAAGGCCGATGAGCAGTGGGCTGCGGTACGTACGGTTCATCGATTCTCGAGCTCCTCTGAAACCGGAGAGTCGACCGGACCCTCAGGACAGCCTGAAATGTAGCAGATCGGCTGCGGTACCGATCGATACCCTGGTTCCGGGTGACAGGGACCCGTCGGGCCGCGAGCGGCAAGCGGTTGATTCGTCAACTCCATATCGTGCCAGGCTCGTGATCCGAGGTGTCAACTCCTGCGCTGCGGATCGTTGGCCCGACTGTCCGCCACATTCGGAGCGCGCAGTTCAGCCAGTCACTCCATGGCTTGCGCGGCGGGCGGCGAGCGGCCAGGCGCGAACGTTACTTTTCAGGGCGGAGCGCGGCAAATTCGGCGGTCACATATGAGCGGAACGGTTCATCGAACGCAATCTGCCACTCGGACCAATATCGTGCGTAGCCAGGATTTGTTGCCACCTTTTGCTTGTAGTAAGCGTCCGCACCGCTCCAGAGCTGAGGGGGGATAGATCCGTCATCGTGTTGATAATAAAAGTACTCCCAGCTATTGAACTCCAGGAAATAGTAATTGCTACAACGCTCCCAACCGACCCGATCGACGGCCTCAGGAGCTTGCTCACAGCTGACCAGGACGCCAGCAAGGCTTTCGTTTTCCAGCATTATTTCGAGCGGGCGTTGACCCAACTCGAGAGCGTTGTAATGGGCCTGGCTGCGCAGGAGCTTATTGTTGTCGGAAACCTGAAGGGCGAGATAGGCAACAGAAAGTACAACCGCAACGGCGCCCGCAATCTCGGCAAAGAGCGCCCACCGCTCCAGTCGGGTGCTTGCCTGCGTGGGAGACGATTCATGTTCGCCGTCTGTGTTGCTCATGGGTATCCCTGCTCGCCCGGTGTTGTTGCCACTATTGGGACGCCCACAATTGTCCATCGGTCCGGCAGGAAGTGCACTGCTACACGGCCCTTTAATTATAGGTGTCCGGACAAACGCCCTGATCTTTGATTACGAATTTGTGTCGCAAGGTACATAAGCGACACGATGGCACCGAACGACGCAACTATTTCCGCTATCGCTACTGTCGCATCCGAGTTCATTTAGCGTCTCCGACGATTTCTCGGCAAGAACGGCAAAATACAAATGGCCGGTAATAGTCGTTAGCCGACAGTTTAGCCGATTACTTGCGACTTGCAGCTACTGGGCGGTTAGCGGACCGGCAGCAGCCCTCCACGTCCGCCTTTCCGCTACCGGTCGATCGATCCGCTAAAAATAAGTAATCCTGTCCGGCAGCCTGCGGAGCGAAGCGGAGGTAGTCGCTACGGTTGATTGACGGCCTCATCAATGGCCCGAACAAGCGCTTCTAAAGACTCCGTGGTTCGCTCCAATGCCCGAATGGCGTCGTACTGATCCCACAACATATTCACCAGAATTCCTTGAAACGTCAGGTCTGCAAGTACGGATTCGTAGTCCGAGGGCCGTCCTCCGGGGAATTCCGGGTAGACGGGTGGCCCGCCACGAGGATTGCTACGTTGAGCATTTGAGGCCCGGACGACGTCCACGCGTCCAATCAAATACGGCATCAGGAACTCTTTGAAGGTCTGATAGCTTTGCTGCTCGGCCAGGGCCAGCTCCTGATACATAGTCGCTATTGACGAGATTTGAGCTCGGAGGTCCGTTTGTTCAACCTGAGATAGTTGGCCTCCCTGTACAAGACTGAGGAATACACCGGTGGCAGGATTTGTCGTCGACCACCAGACCAGGTGCCCAAAGAGCCCGTCCAATTCCGATTGACCGGGCAACTCGTCTTTGCCAATCAGATCAAGGAGTTCGGTAATGGGTTCGACCATGGCACGACGAAACCTGAGTTCATCGGCCATCACCCCGATATTTTGTTTCAGCTCGACCTGAAGGGCAGTCAGCACTTCCCGTTCATCAATTCTCTCGGTTCGATCTTCCCACCATGCCTGAATCGAAAACGCCAACAGGATACTGATAACGATAGCAACGCCTTCCGCTGCGATACGTTGCCAGGCAATTTCTCTATTCCGGAGCATGTCGTTCTACCAGTAATGTCACAGCCCGATTGTGGTCAGCAGCCGTCATGTTACCCCGGAATGCCTGGTTGACGGCTCGCGGCGAATGGCGACTGCCCGATCAGACCAATCGAAGACATGCCTGTTGTTGTGTCGCGGCTGCCCGTAGCTAGTTGGCTTCGCTGATCCTGGTCGTCTTGACTGGCCCTAGTCCGACGATCTGGACTTCAACGAACCCGTCACCGCAAGAGCCGTCGAAATGAACACCTCCTTTCGGATGCATTACGTAGGCTCCCGATGTCAGTGGAATCGTATCCTCGCATTTTCCCGAGTCGCCTCGTCCAAATGCCCATACTCCGGAAATCACGGTTATGTGCCGATCCCGGTCATGGTAGTGGGGCGAAAAGGTATGCCCTGGGGGTATCCTCAGGCGAACGACATAGACCCCGTCTTCGTCGGGGTTGCCGGATAGAACCGCGTAACCCAGTCCTGGTATTTCAGGGTCTGCTTCGTAGAGGACTTCTGCCGCCTGGAGATGCACGAACCCGGCGGCCGACTCATCAGTTTGCGCTGCAATCACTGAACTCAACACGGTCAGTGAAAACAACAGATACCAGTTACCCGGTCGCATACTCTCTCCAAATTTGCGGAATGTCCGCTATAAACCAATGCCGGAAATCATATTTCGGAAGACCTGTACGGCCGCTGCCGGCCTCAAGCAGCTTTCAAGGCTGTGCCACCCGAAGCTCCGCATGCCGGATAATTCGGCCTCATGTTCGTCTATTCCACAGTCCCCGGCTTTGTCGGGAGCGTAATGGTCGGCATCTTTCGGAATACAGCGCCATGTGCGTAGGCGGGGCCGGTATTGCCGTGAGGCCATTCGTCCCTGTCGAAGCTGAGTCCGAATGCATGGCCCGGGGACCGAAATGACTCTACGAGGCTCAGTTGTCCCGACACGGTGTCGATCTCCAGCAAAACGACCCCTCCACCCAGGGTGCCGCCGCCCGTCATTACAATTCTATTGCCGTTAGGCTCGAGGGAAATCCAATGAGGCCTCGCATCTATGCCAAAGAAAAACTCGCTGACAATTTCCGGTTCATGTGGGTTTTCGAGATTCAGTACGGCCAGGGAGCCCGTTGTCCCTATCGTCTGCACCCAGAGTTTGCCCACGCGGACGGGCAGGTTGCAGTCAGTGTCGTCACCACCGACAGGCGCCCATGGAAACGATCGCAGGAAGCTTACGACTGGTTCGGTGGCCACGTTCTCGACCAGATACATTCCACACTTGAAGGTCCCCACGATCACCGTATTTCCGTCGTCCAATACCCGCACCTCTGACGGATTTTCGTTTTCGTCACCTCGAGGTCCGGGAGGCAGCACAATGGTTTGCAAGAGGCTTAGATCAGAGAGTCGCCAAACCTGGATGGAGCGCCCCGTTTGTTTGCCTGCCATATCAGCAGATGTAGACACAACTCGATCAACGTCCGGCAACGGCGCCAGGCTGTATGGCCTCAATTCTTTGTCTACGTAATTAACCGAGGATGACCCGCGTACGTAGCTGCCATTACGGGTCAGCTCGACCAGGCCACCTGGCTCCCCGGGCCGGGAAGCGCTCCTCTGGAATGTCGCCAGGACATTGCCGTTTGAAAGGCGTTCAAAACTGTGTGGGAATGCAAAGTCATTTACGGCGTCAATTGTTGCCACTATGCTCGGTTTCGCCGGATCGGTCATGTCGAACACATACGTTTTGCCAGCCCTGAAGGAATTGACGAAGAGCCCCTTCGGGTCGGTCATCTGGTGCTCAGTATGATGCGCAAAGCCGGCCACGCCCGACGAGACCGAGTTAATTATTCTGCCGAAAGTTGGTGAGCTCTCATCCACATCAATTATGGCCAGGAAGTCGCCGCTATCGCCGGCCTTGTCCCAGGCCCATACATACAAGAAGTCGCTGGCTTCGTCGCCCAGCGCGGACGACATCGCCAGGACAAGAACGACCACTACCGTTGTTATTTTCATCTGGTGCACCCGGAAGCCTGCTGAGTCACGGCTTGACCAATAGCGCCATGAGGGTGCGCTATGGGTCAGTGGCAGACAAGTTTAGACCTATTTCCGCTATTGGCAGCTATTGGGCGGCTAGCGGAGATGCCGCAGCCCTGCACGTCCGCTCTTGCCGATACCGGTCGTTCGATCCGCCTAAATTACCATTCCTGGCCGGCAGTCCTCGGCCAGTAGCGGACGCTCATTCGAGCAAGCGAGCGCCGCTATTGGAGGATCACCTAGGTTCAATGCCGTTAGGCGCCGAGTTGGGCAGCGAGGTCCAGGAAATCCCTTGCATTGACATCAAAACCGGCCTCCGGGGTCGTATCTACATCGATATCAGGCCCATACTCCAGGGGTCGTGGAACAAACCCGGCTTTGAAGCCTACTGACTGCGCAGCTCTAAGATCTCCCTTGTGTGCCGCAACCATCATGATGTTTTCTGCTGGTAAATCGAGAAGATCAGCCGCTGTCGCATATACCTCGCGATCCGGTTTGTAGTGCCCCGAAAGTTCGGCCGACAGAACACAATCCCAAGGAAGCCCCGCATTCTTTGCCATATTCGTAAGCAGGGAAACATTTCCATTTGATAATGTCGCTAGTACGAATCGCGACTTCAAACGATTGAGTCCGGGCACACTATCCGGCCACGGTAATAGGCGGTGCCAGGACCGGTTGAATTCGTCGACCTCCTGCGATGAAAGGTTGTGGATACCAAACTCGTCCAGCAAGTCCACGAGTATTAGGCGGTGAAGGGCATTAATGTTCATCCACGGCAAATCACCGGTACGCACTCGATCCATTGCAGGGCCATAGCCTGCGCGCCATCCATCCGCGAAAGCCTCCCAATCTGCGTCGATACCTTTTCGTTCAGATAGAAGCTGCCCTTCTCTAATTACGGAGCTTCGCCAATCCACGACGGTGCCGAATACATCAAAGGTCAACGCCTTAATGTTACGCAGAGATTTTTGGCTATCAGTGGATTCCTCAGCAGCCGCTGCCGAGATTACGGCAGCAGTCAGAGCCACCGCCCCCGTTGTTAGACCGGCAGTCACAACGTCTCGGCGACTCAGCATAGGTCTATCATCATCCACGCCAAAGTTAGAGGTACTGGTCATGACCTTGTCCCCATACATTTCTTTTTCCTGCTGAACCTGTGGGCCCCACTAGCGTCTGCTATGGGTCACCAGCAGACCTTTTCAGGGATTGTAGACCAATGGCAGCTTTGTAGGGGTGAAGCGGTGATCCAGCTTCAGAATATCCAAGGCGACAGCCGGAATGTCTGCTCTCACTGAACGCCGTCATTCAACCGACGAGCAATCAGAGGGTCTGCCGGGCGGCTACCGGCCATCAGGAGCCGTTCACAAGGGTGATGGGATACAGGGTCGCATTGGCCTGCGCTAGTGCTTCACGCAACTTTGCCGCATTCTCAGAGACCTGGCAGCGGAGTCTTCAGCACCATTATCACCATTGCAGCCACTGGTGCGCCCAAAGCGACCAGCCCCCATAATTCCCATCTCCTGTAATGCTGTACGTAGGATTGCCACACACCTTCCGTTGAATCCGCGTTACGTGCCAGATCTAGAATCTTGCGTTGCAGTGGAGCGACCCATACTCCAAACACCAGACCCGAAATCGAAAAGAGCACGATCGGCCAGAATATCCACCCCGTACTCAATAGGGGAATTCCGGCCACGATAGCCGCCGCAAATCCGGTGATCACAATCCCAAGCACACCGGGAGCGGTAAAAAGGCGATCGCTTCGAATGATTCCATCAAATGCCGATGCGATGAGCTTCAAGTCACGCGATTTGTGCGCATGACCTGCCCAAAACAGGCCCGTCGTAATATTCCCGAGAAACACGACCACCGATGCAACGTGCAACACCTTCAGAATAAGGTAGCTCATCAGCTTTCTCTTAGGACATTGAATTTGTGGGTGACCGCGGAAGCTACCTTATATCGGGGCCTGCATGACCCGCCGCTTCGGGGCACTAGCAGACATTTTAGACCATTCTAAGCGAATGGCAGCTTTTGCGCGGTTAGCGGACCTTCTACCCATACGTCCGACCGCTTTCACCGAAAGCGGTCACTCAATCAATTCGAAACCAGCGAACTTGGCCGGTAGCTATCGGCCGGAAGCGGACGCCGGGTCGCTAGGGTCGCCTAACCGTTCCGTGCTCATGCACAAGCTTCCAACCGGAATCGGTTTTTAGGAAGACAAATGTTTGTCGGCCTGTGACGGCCACATCTCTTCCGTCCCTTAAAAAGCTAGCCTCGTAATAGTAGGTAGCGATTCCTACTTCGCCGAATACGTCAATTTTCAGGTCTCTAATTTCATATTCGACGTTTGCGATTGAGCCAAAAAACGCCGCTTCTGACTCATTCGTGCTTGCAACATCCTGACGTTCAAAACCGCGCGGTCCAAACTTCGTGAACTTTTCACTGTCTAGGTGCGCCGCCTGAAGACCCTCGATATTTGACAACTCTATGTCCGCTTTAATGGACAGAACTGCTTCGCGTAGCTCCGACTGTTCTTCGACAAATTGAGCGTTGGCGAGGTCTTTTGCCCCTCGCTCTTCGACCGAGCATCCGCCGAGAGAAAGAGACGCTGCACAAACGAAAAGCGCAAATCCTCCTTTCATCCTCATTCCAACGGTCCCCGTTTGGGTGTCCGCTTTGGGTCAGTAGCCGTCATTGTAGACCAATTTCGGCGAACGGCAGCTTCTGAGCGGACGTTCAGCCAGGATGGTTGGCGGCTTTCACCTAAAGCAGGCGGTCAGTTAGTGCGAATTTTCTCGTCCAGCCGAATCCACGTTAAGCGCAGGTTGCGATCTGGAGCGACAGTAAGCGTCAAAGTGTTGCCATCGAATTCGTAGTACCGAACGACGGACAGACCGTCGGCCTTTGGGTTTGTGTGAAACAACCTGTGGTGAGTTACAGTCCTGTCACTTGAATTGACATCATATGTAGCTACGTAAGCAACATAGCCGTCAACGACTTCGCTATTCGGCACCGGAGTGCTTTCGGCGTTTCGGTCTTCGTAGGCGAGCTGCACAGCCATGTTCCCTACTGAGTCATACATCAATATGCCGAAGGGATTGTCTCCCCATCTTTCTATTTTCTGCCAATCTCCCGATTCAGATTTAGCCTCGATTTTTGCGAGCTTCCACGATCCAATGAAACGGTCAGCATCATCTGCATAGACGATTTGAGCAACACATGTCGAGAGCAGAATCAGCAAATGAGCAATTTTCTTCATCAATGGTGCTCCGGTTGGCGACGAAATCAATGTGCAAAAGCGTGCTCGCAGAACGGCCGCTTTGGGTCAGTAACAGAAAGCTTAGCCTAAAATCTCCAAACAGCAGATTCTTAGTGGTTAGCAGACCCTTCTGGAACTGCGTTCTCGACCCACTTGAACAAGCTGTGCGCCGAAACGCCCAAACGTTCCGACACTTCGGCAACGGAATACCCGCGATCGACAATCTGGCGGACTGCTTCGTCCTTGAACTCGGGGCTGAATCGTTGGTTACTCATGGCACTTCCTCCTATGCTCGGATCATAGCGCGGAAGTGTCTACCAAACCCGGGGCACTCCACTCCATATCCTTGCCTAATGGAATCAGAAGGTGGAGATTAGGCTGAAATTTGCCGTTTCGAATGCCACTTATTCAATGTCCGCTTCGGGTTGCGGATTCAAACGGTGGTTGCAACACCTGGGCTCTGACTATAGAGCAGGAGGTGTTGTTGATGAAGCAAAGACCGAGGCGATATTTCACGCAAGTCGAGATGGCGGATGTGTGGGATCGTCGGGAGAGGGGCGAGTCCCTTAACGCGATTGCTCGGGACCTGGGCCGTTACCATTCGGCCGTTCAAGTTGCGTTGGCGCGGTCGGGCGGCATACGTCCATTACGAAGCCGGAGATCACGGCTGGCATTGATGCTGGCTGAACGTGAGGAGATCTCGCGAGGCATGGCGAGTGGGTTGTCACTTCGAGCGATCGCCGCCCGGCTCGGCAGAGCCTCTTCGACGTTGAGCCGGGAGATCCGGCGCAACGGTGGGCGGCGTAGCGACCGTGCGAGCCGTGCCGATCAAGCGGCCTGGGATCGAGCCAGGCGACCGAAGATCTGTAAACTGGCCGAGAACCGGCAGCTGGCGCGTACCGTAGCGCTTACGGGAAGCGCTTACGGGACACCCAAATTTATCCAGTAGCCTCGCAGGAAATAACCCGCCTCCGGCGTCTTTAATATGGGTGTCCTGATAAAGCTGATAAAGGCCCTTCGTTCCGGTCCTTCATCATCAGCGCTACCAGCGCAGGGTCGCTGGCAAGCCGCTCCCATGCATCCAGGTTGATCTGTACTCGAGTGGCTTTCGCCTCCAGCTCGAGGAA
>Ga0224510_10002435_pt1 | contig 11157 bp, 10 predicted proteins | sample SF_May12_sed_USG_FD_170161 | JGI IMG/M metagenome (GOLD analysis project Ga0224510, IMG submission 170161) | Sediment microbial communities from San Francisco Bay, California, United States - SF_May12_sed_USGS_4_1 | ecosystem: Environmental > Aquatic > Marine > Sediment | place: USA: California... | reverse complement strand
CGATGGCCACGATGGCCAGACCGGCTGCAATCCCCCGGCCCATCCGGCGCTGCAGGAGGGTGTCCATGATCTCCTGGCCGAGGCCCCCGGCGGCCAGGAGGGTGGCGAGGACCACGATGCCGAGCGCCATCATGATCGTCTGGGTCACTCCGGTGAGGATGGTTGGCATCGCCATCGGCAGTTGGACCTTGAGCAGGGTCTGCCGACTCGACGCGCCGAACATCTCGGAGGCGTCGACCGACGCGGTCGGAACCTGGCGGATCCCGACCGTGGTCAGCCGTACCAGCGGTGGGAGGGCATAGATCACCGTGGCCAGCGTGGCCGGCACCGCACCGATCCCGAAGAACATCACCATCGGCACGAAGTAGACGGGGGCCGGGATGGTCTGCATGGCGTCGAGCACCGGCTTGATGGCCGACTCGAACCGTGGTCGGAAGGCGGCGGCCACCCCGAGCGGGATCCCGATCGCCACGGAGATGACGACTGCCATCAGCATGAGGGCCAGCGTCTCGACCGTGACCTCCCACAGGCCGACCAGACCGGGATAGATGAGGGCGGCGGCGGCCACGCACGCATCGAGCCAGCGCCGTGATCGGGCGATGAACAGGAACGCCATGATCGGCAACACGAACCAGGGGAACCACAACAACACCCCCTCGACGGAGTCGAGGCCCCAGCGCACGGCGTCGGAGATCGGGTTGAAGAAGAGCGTGAACAGCGCGTGCGGGTTGTCGGAGCGACGGTTCTGCAGCGCCCACGTGGCGAACCGGTCGAAGGGGTCGCTGAAGGCCTCCTGCCAGCGGGGCGGGAAGATCACGTGGGAGGAGAACAGCAGTTGAAGCACCACCACGCCGCCGGCCATGATCGCCCACCACACGGCGGTCGGTATCGACCGCGGCCAGTCGAGGACGCGCCGCCAGTCGAGACCGGGCCCCGACTCCGCCGCCCCGACCTCAAGCATCGAGGAGGGCCTTGACCTGATCGCGGTCGACGGTGCCGATCCGAGAGCCCGCGGTGTCGACCACGCCGATAGCCAGATCGCTGGAGACCAGTAGCCCGAGCACATCCTCCAGGAGCGTGTCGGCCGAGACTGTCGGCCCGCCGGCTGCAGCGGTCGACTCCGGTCCCGTCGACCCCGCACCTGCCGGTGCGAGGACCCGGTCGACGGTCACCACCTTGGCCCGCGACACGTTCTTCGTGAACTCCTTCACGTAGTCGGTGGCCGGTGCGGCCAGGAGTTCGGCCGCGGTGCCGACCTGATCGAACTCGCCGTCCTTCATGATGGCGATTCGGTCGCCGAGTTTGATGGCCTCGTCGAAGTCGTGGGTCACGAACACGATGGTGCGGTTCATCTCACCCTGAAGGCGCAACAGCTCCTCCTGCATGTCGCGGCGGATCAGCGGGTCGAGGGCCGAGAACGGTTCGTCGAAGAACAGCACCTCGGGATCGACCGCCAGCGCCCGGGCCAGGCCGACGCGCTGCTGCATGCCGCCCGACAACTGCTGCGGGTAGTGGTCACCCCAGCCCGCCAGGCCGACCACCTCCAGCACCTCGTTGGCCCTGGCGTGACGCTTGTCGCGATCCCAGCCCTGGACCTCCAGCCCGTAGGCGGCGTTGTCGATGACCCGCCGGTGGGGGAAGAGCCCGAAGTGCTGGAACACCATCGAAATTTTCTTGCGTCGAACCTCCCGCAGCCGGTCGGCGCTCATGCCGGTGAGCTCGTCACCGTCGAGCACGACCGAACCCCGGGTCACGTCGGTCAGGCAGGCCACGCATCGCAGCAGAGTCGACTTGCCCGACCCGGACAGACCCATGATGACGAACGTCTCGCCGGGGGCCACGGCGAACGAGGCATTACGAACGCCGATGGTGGCCCCGGTCTGATCCAGGATGTCGGCTCGGGTCGCGCCCGCATCGGCCAGCGCGATCGCCTTGGCGCTGGCCGACCGGCTCCCGAACACCTTCCAGATGCCCTCGGCCGACAGCTTGGCGGCCTCGATGGACGCCGCCGACGGAGCCGTCCCGGCCCCGTCGGCGGAGGCGTCGGTTACTGCTAGCCCAGCCACGCTGACCAGGTATCGCCGTTGTCGGCGACCCACTTGGCCGCAACGTCCTCGGGGTCTTCACCGTCGATCTCGACCGCGGGCAGCATCGACAGCTGATCCTCGTTGGTGATGGTGAAGTTCTGGAGGAACGAGTACACGTCCGGGGCCTTCCCGGCGAGCTGACCGGAGACGGCCTTGATGATGACATCCTCCGGGTAGTCGCAGTCGACCCCGCCGTCGCCGGCGGCCATGCTCTCTCCGCACGTGTCGTTGTAGGCCGGCAGGTCGACCTTGACCAGGTCGTACTTCGACACCGCTGCAGTGGGCGTCCACCAGTACATGAGCACCGGTTCGGATGCCGCCACCCGGGCGTCGAGCTCGGCCACGGTGGCCGCCTCGGAGCCCGAGTAGAACACCTCGAACGGCAGATCCAGGTTGGCGATGATCTGCTCGTCGAAGGTCGAGTATGACGGGTCGGTGCCAAGGAAGCGGCCGTTGTCGCCGGTCTCGGGGGTGGCGAACTCGGCGGCCACCGCCGGATCGTTGTAGCCCTCCCAGGTGGCCAGCGCCGGGTTCTCGTCGATCACATAGGACGGGACGAACCAGCCGATCCGCCCGATCGCCCCAAGTCCGCCGAGGTTCTCGACCGTGCCGTCGTCGAAGAAGGCCTGCTCGCTCTCGGTGATACCGGAGGGCCAGATCTCGAGCACAGCATCTGCGGTTCCGTCGGCCAGGCCGGTGAACATGGCCTCGTTTTCGTCGATGTTCACGACCTCGGTCGGATAGCCGAGCTCCGATTCGATGATGGCCCGGGCGACCTCGACGTTGAGAGCCGATGCGGTCCACGGGTTGACGACGAAGTTGATCGTCGGCTTGTCACCGTCGACTTCGCCACCGCCGGCGGCTTCGGTGTCGGCGTCGGAGCCGCACGCCGCGGCCATCAGAACGAGGCCGAGGAACAGCGCGGCCAGCATTCGGAACTTCATTGCGAAGGAATTGGACGTTGGACGTTCCATCTTTGATTCTCCCCATTGGAACGGGTTGCTCGGTTGAGCAATCAGTGCCGCGGATACTAGCAGTACCAGCGACCAGCGGGCCTGTCGAGTTCGTATCCTGGCGCGATGACCACCGATGCGGAACGTCAGCACCTGCAGGGAACGATGGACCGGCTGCGACGCCATGTTCTAACGGTGGTCGACGGTCTCGACGATCGGCAACGGCGAACCTCGACTGACGCCGGCGGGAAATCGACGCTCGTCGTCGGACCGTGACGCTGCGATCGCCCGGATGAATGCCACGCCCGATCAGTCATCGCTCGGTGCCGTCAAGCGGGGCCTGGGCGCCGCTGCTCCGCTGGCGATACCTGCACTGCCGATCGGGGTGCTCCTCGGGGTGGCCATCCGCGACTCCGACGTCGTCGGCAACTGGGCCGGGTGGGCGTCGTCGTGGCTCGTCTTCGCCGGAGCCGCCCAGTTCGCCGCCGTCGAGCTCCTCGATCAGGGGGCCGGGGTGGCGGCGGTCGTGGCTGCCATCTTCATGATCAACGCCCGTCACCTCATGTACAGCGCGGCGATCGGCGGCCGCTTTCAGGAGGCGCCGACCTGGTTCAAATGGATCGGCTCCTACTTTCTGATCGACCAGGTGTTCGCGCTCAACAACGAGTACGCAGCCGACGGCTCGAGCGAACGATCGCTCGCCTACCGGATGCGGTTCTATCTGGCGTCGGCGGCACCGATGGCGAGCGTTTGGTACGTCGGCGTCGGCGCGGGCATCCTGCTCGGCCAGTTCATCCCGGCGGCGTGGGAGATCGAGTTCGCCATCCCGCTGATGTTCCTCGGTCTGCTGGTGTTGTCGACTTTCAATCTCCCCGGTGTGGTGGCGGCCATTATCGGGGGCACCGTGGCGGTGGTCGGGCGGGGCTGGCCGTCGGGGTCCGGTCTGCTCCTGGGCGCCGTACTCGGCGTCGTCGTGGCCGGGGTGCTCGACGGATTCCTCGAGGAGTCGACGGCCGATGCCGAGAGCACCGTCGGTGGGTTCGAGGAGGAGTCATGAGCTCACCAACAACAGTGTGGCTGGCGTTCCTGCTCGGCGGGCTCGTAACCTACGCCCAGCGTGCGTCGTTCCTGCTCATACTCGGTGACCGGTCCCTGCCGGCACCGGTCCAGCGGGCCCTGCGCTACGTCGCCCCGGCGGCGTTCGCCGCCATTGTCGCCCCCCGGATCTTCGACTCGGTGTCGGTGTCGGAGTTCACCGCCCCCGATGCCCGGCTCCTCGCCGCGGTCATCGGGGGCGTCCTCATGTGGAAGGTGCGAAACCTGCCCGTGCTGCTCGTCGTCGGCATGGTGGTCTTCTGGTTGTTGCGCTGGGTCGGCCTGTAGCGGCCCCGGTCACGTGTCGCGACCGGGGCGGCGTTGGCCGAGCATGCGGGCCACGATGTTGCGCTGGACATCTGATGTGCCGCCGTAGACGATGCCCCCGGCCACGTTGCGCAGATCACGCTCGACGCCGAACTCGCTCACGTATCCCCGAGCTCCATGGGTCAGGATCGCATCGACCGACGAGGCGACCGCCGCCTCCGATGCCTGGATCTTGGCCAGCGCGGCGGCCTCCATCGACGGGCGACCCAGGGCGAACAGCGCGGCCGCCCGGTAGAGCTGGAGCCGTGAGTTGTCGTGGCGCAGCTTCATGTCGGCCAGACGATGGCTGACCGCCTGAAAGTCGGCGATCGGTTGGCCGAACTGCCGGCGGGTCCGGGAGTAGGCCACGGCCTCGTCGAGCTGGCGCTCCATGGCCCCGATCTGGGCGGCCAGGACGAACGCCCGCTCGGCCTCCATGGCCGTCGAGAACACCGCCGCGCCGGAACCGACCGAACCGAGCACGCTGTCGGGGCCGAGTTCGACGTTGTCGAAGGTGACGTCGGCGAAGGGGGTGGTGCGGAGGCCCATCTTCGGGCGATTGGGGCCGATCGCGATGCCGTCGAGCGCGGCGTCGACCACGAAGGTCGTCACCCCCCACTGGCCGAGCTTGGGGTCCGACGTGGCGAACACCAGGAACACGTCGGCCTCCGGCGCCATCGTGACGTAGGCCTTGTGGCCGTTCAAGACGAAGCCGTCGTCGTCGGTTCGGGTGAACGTCGTGGTCATGGCGAAGGTGTCGGAGCCCGAATCGGTCTCGGTGATGCAGAAGGCACCCTTGATCGAACCGTCGGCCAGCCTCGGTAGGTACCGCTGCTGCTGGGACTCGGTGCCGAACTGAGCTATGAGCGGCTGCATGGTCCACACCTGGGTGCTGAGGGCGAACACGAGCCCGGCATCGGCGCAGCCGTAGCCGAGGCCCTCGAACTGGAGGAGTGCGGTGACCACATCGTTGCCCGAACCGCCGTGGGCGCGGGCGATCATCGTGCCCTGGACGCCCTGGCCGGCGGCCAGCTCCCAACCCTCGGGCCAAAAACGACAGGCGGTGTCGCGCTCGTCGAGATCCGGGTCGACCAACTTTGCCGTGGCCCACTCGGCCATCTCGACCTTCACCGGATGGTGCAGGTCACACAGGGCCGCCAGCGCCATCGACGCCGAGGCTTCGGATTGTGTCGTCCGTGCGTCACTCATCGAAGGCTCACTCATCCGTGCGGGGTTTTCGGGCGAATCACTAGCGTAGTGTACGAATCTCAATCGGCGCCGGGGGCCCTCTCAGATGCATCGTTACCTTCTCTCCTCACTCGTGACCGAGGCGGCAGCCGATCGCCCGTCGGCCACTGCCGTCGTCTGCGGCGACGATCAGCTGACCTGGGAGGAGTTCGAGACACGTACCGCTCGACTGGCCGGCACCCTCCTCGCGCATGGCGTTGGGCGGGGTGATCGGGTTGGCATCTACCTGCACAAGTCGATCGAGTCGATGGTCGCGGTGCACGGCATCCTCCGCGCCGGCGGCGCCTATGTGCCGATCGACCCGCTGGCCCCCATCGACCTCATCGAGTCGATCATCACCGACTGCAGGATTGAGATCCTGGTGACCCACCAGCTCCGCAAGTCGGGGCTGACCAAGCTCCTGCCCAAGCTCGGGCCGTCCACCGTGATCGGTGTCGACGGCGAGCAGTTCGAGTCGTCGAGCTTGCCCCCGGGCGCGATCCGTTTCGTCACCTGGGAGGAGGTGGCCGCGTCCGATCCGGCCGCGCCGGCGGCCCTGGTGGCCGACGACCTGGCCTATGTGATGTACACCTCGGGCTCGACGGGACGGCCGAAGGGCATCATGCACACACACGGCAGCGGGTTGGCCTACGCCCTGATGTCGGCCGACGTCTACCGGCTCGGACACGACGACCGGCTCGCCAACTTCTCACCGCTGCACTTCGACATGTCGACCTTCGAGGTCTTCGCCGGGGTCTCGGCCGGCGCCACCGCCGTGCTGGTGCCCGAGCCCCACCTGCGGATGCCGGCCAGCCTCACCGAGTACTTGTCGGCCCAGCAGGTCACCACGCTCTACACGGTGCCGTCTCTGCTCATCCAGATGATGACCCGAGGTGCGTTCGATCAGCGCGACTGGTCGTCGTTGCGATGGATCATGCCGGCCGGCGAGGTGTTTCCGCCCGAACCGCTGCAGCAGCTCCGGGCACTGGTGCCCGACAGCGTCGTGTTCAGCAACGTCTACGGCCCGGCCGAGGTCAACCAGATCACCCACCATCACCAGCCCGACGACAGCGAATTCGAGGGCACCATGCCGATCGGCAATGCCAGCCCGGGTGCCGAGGTGGCGTTGATCGATGACGATGACAACGTCCTCGACGGCCCCGCCACCGGCGAGCTGATCGCCCGCACGGCCACGATGATGGCCGGCTACTGGGGTCGCCCCGACCTCGATGAGAAGGGTTTCCTGTATCGCAGCGGTCCGGGCGGCTTGCGGCAGCGGTGGTATCGAACAGGTGATCTGTGCCGGCGCGACGACTCCGGCCTGCTCCACTACCTGGGTCGGCGCGACAACCAGGTCAAGGTGCGGGGCTACCGGGTCGAGCTCGAGGTGGTCGAGGCGGCGGTAGGGAGCCTGCCGGGGGTGGAGCAGGCGGTGGTCGGCGTACGGCCTGGCTCCGACGGCGACGCCACGCTGATCGTGCGCTACGTACCCACCGGCGTGCCCGCCGGTTCCGAAACGGGCACAACCGATCCGGCAGGGGAGTGGCGCTCCGCCCTCTCGGCCACGCTGCCCGGCTACGCCATCCCCGCCGGTTTCGAACCGGTCGACTCGTTCCCCCTCACCCCAAGCGGAAAAATCGACCGCCGGACGGTGCGCCGAGCCCTGGCACACCGTCCGAACGATCGATCCGGGCGGGATATCGAAGGCCGCTAGGCCTTGACCGTTAGGCCTTGACGAGATCCCGCTCCTCGGCCCGGTCCGCTTTCGCCTTGGACCCGTTCACGGCGATCTCCGGTTCACGGGCCACCCAGAACATTCCGAGCCCCGTCAGCAGCGACAGCAGACCCAGTGTGGCCAGCACACCCGAGAGGGCGTAGCCCACTTGGATCGAGGTGTGGGTCACCACGCCGACGCCGAGTTCACCGATCAGGCCGTGCACCGTGCCCGACCAGGCCTGCTCCCGAGCCGCGCCCTCGATCGGGTTTGCCCGATCGAAGTCGGTCCAGTAGCGGCCGTCGACGTCGAACTCGTAGGTGCCGGCGGCGAAGGTCTCACCGTTGTACTCGACGTCTTCAGCGAGGACCACGGTCTGGGTGCCATTGAGCACGTGATAGGCGATGGTGGCCATCTGGAACATGTACTCCGACGCCGTGTTGACCACTGGGTCATTCGGGTCGAGTTCGCTGTCGAGCACCGGGTATCCCCAGTCGTCTTTCAACAGGGTCATGATGGCGTCGGCACCCTCGGTCGTTCCACGATCGATCAGGTTGCCGTCGTCGTCATAGGTCAGCGTCACGTTCTGTGCATCGCTGAAGGTCTTGAGGGCGTTCATGCCCTGCTGGGTTCGGTAGAGCGCGACACCGGATGCGATCAGGCAGACAGCTCCGATCACTGCGAGTACGGTGCCGAGACCCCTGAGTTTCCTTGACATGTCTACCTCCGAGCTGGAAGCTCCAACTTGGTTCTTCCAGCTCTTAGTCTCCATTTGTTCCCGGTCCGGCAATACGGACAAAGGTCCCGAATCGGCGTGAGACGTCGGTCACGGGTGCCGGCGGCGCCCGTCTCGCACCCGACCACCCGGTTCTGGGACGATTGGTGTGTGACAAGCATGACGAACCCGACACGATCGATTCAGCCGGCTCGGCCCTGGCTCAGCGAGGGCGCCCGAAACCGGGAGGCGGAGATCGTCGCCGGCCTTGATCTCGGCGCCGTCGACGCGATCGATCGTCGGGTCCACGAACTGGTCGAACACAACAGCCGCATCCACGACCGCGAGTGCATCAACCTCAATCCGGCGTCGAACGTGATGAACCCCCGGGCCGAGTTACTGCTGGCCGCAGGACTGACGACCAGGGCGTCGCTCGGACACCCCGGCGACAAGTACGAAATGGGGCTCGAGGCCATCGAGGAGATCGAGGTGATCGCGGCCGAGCTGGCCCGAGCGGTGTTCGGTGCTGATTTCGTTGAGCTGCGGGTCGGCTCGGGTGCGCTGGCCAACCTGTACGCCTTCATGGCCACCTGCGAGCCGGGCGACTCGATCATCGTGCCGTCACCCGAAATCGGTGGTCACGTTACTCATCGCCCCGATGGAGCGGCCGGTTGGTACGGCCTCGACATACACGAGTGTCCGGTCGACCCCTCCACCTTCTCGGTCGACCTCGATGCGCTGTCCGATCTGGCCGACCGGGTCCGGCCGCGACTGATCACGATCGGCACCAGCCTCAACCTGCGGCCGCACCCGGTCGATGAGATCCGCGCCATCGCCGGGCGTGTCGGAGCCAGGGTGCTGTTCGACGCCGCCCACGCCTGCGGGATGTTCGCCGGCGGGGTGTGGCCCAACCCGCTCACCCACGGTGCCGACCTGCTGACGATGAGCACCTACAAGAGTCTGGGCGGCCCGGCGGGAGGGCTCGTCCTCACCAACGATCCCGAATTGGCGGCCCGGCTCGACGCGATCGCCTACCCGGGTCTCACCGCCAACTTCGACGTGGCCAAGACAGCGGCGCTCGCCATCACCCTGCTCGACTGGATGGCATTCGGCCCGGCCTACGCCGAAGCGATGGTCGACAACGCGGTCAGGTTGGCCACCGAGTTGGAGCGGCTCGGCTTGCCCGTGTACCGAACCGGCAGCAGGCCCACCACCTCGCATCAGCTGGCCATCGACGCCACTCGCTTGGGTGGCGGGCACGAGGCGGCCCGGCAACTCCGCACCGCCAACCTGCTGGCCTGTGCCATCGGCCTGCCGGGGCTCGGCGAGATGGCCGGGCTACGGCTCGGCACGCCGGAGATCACCCGGATCGGGATGACCCCGGACGACATGCCTGAGCTGGCTACGCTGATCGTCGACGGGCTGAGCGATCCGTTCACCGCAGCCGATGTCGCAGCTCGCACCACCCGGCTTCGTCAACGATTCGACAAGATCGTGTTTGTCCGCAGCTGAAGGAGGACCACATGGAATCGATCACCGAAATCGGCCGAACCGGATCGGCGCTCACCGACGCCCAGCTCGACGCGTTCCGGAACGACGGGTTGACCGTGCTGCCGGAGCGGTTCAGCCCGGCCGAGGTCGGCGAGATCAACGCCGCCCTGGCCGAGTTGATGACCGAGGAGGTCGCCGCCAACATCCGGGAGAAGTCGAGTGGTGCGGTCCGCACGGCGATGGGGCTGCACCTCCGGCACCCGGTGTTCGAGCGCCTCGTCAACGACCCGCGGTTCCTGGAACCGGCCCGGCAGATCCTCGGCGACGTGCCGGTCTATGCCCAGCAGGTCAAGGTCAACGCCAAGGAGGCGTTCGTCGGTGAGCAGTGGCAATGGCATCACGACTTCGCCACCCACCACCACGAGGACGGCGTGCCAGAACCGCTGGCGCTCAACATGCACATCTTCCTCGACGACGTCACGGAGTTCAACGGCCCGCTCATGTTCGTGCGGGGATCCCACCGGGCCGGGCCGGCTCCGGCGTCACTCGACACGACAACCACCAGCTACGACCTGTGGACGGTCGGCCCGGAGGTCGTCGGGCCGCTGGCCGAGCAGGGTGGGCTCGTCTGCCCCAAGGGTCCGGCCGGCACGATGCTGATCTTCGGCGATTCGATCGTGCACGGCTCGCCCCCGAACATGTCGCCATGGCCCCGCCGGATCTTCTCGCTGATCGTGAACCCCCTCGCCAACCGGCAGACCACGATGCGGCGGGCCGACCACCAACATCACCGCGACTTCACGCCTCTCGGCTAAGCCCCTCGGCTGAGCGCACGACCCCAGCCCCTCGGCTGAGCGCACGACCCCAGCCCCTCGGCTGAGCGCACGACCCCAGCCCCTCGGCTGAGCGCACGAACCCAACCCGATTCTTGTAGCAAAACCCGAGCCTCAGGCTCGCATTTCGCTACAAGAAACCAGCGCGACGAATCTTGCGGTGGGTGGGATCAGCCCAGCTTGGATTTGCAGTAGCGGAGGGTCCGCTCGACCGTCTGGAAGTTGTCGAGCGTGATCTCGGTGGCGTCCACCTCGAACCCCAACTCGTCCTCGATCCAGCCGGTGATGCTCATGACGCCGAGCGAGTCGACGGCACCGGACAGCAACAGATCGGTGTCGGTCTCGATCGTGTCGTCGATCAGTGAGACCTCGGCGTCGACGAACTTCAACAGCCGCTCCGGGAAGTCGGGGGATATCTGTCGAGCACTCACGGCCGGCTCCCCGCCTTCACCGGCTGCGGTGACTCGGGGTCGTCATCGACGGGTGCGGTAACCCGGGCCAGGGTCGGCAGCAACCGGGCCGATCCCGACTCGACCTGGAAGGCAGCGGCCGCCAGGAGGGTCAGTGCGATCACGAAGAAGACGATCCGCGGCCAGACGAACACCGGATCGATGATGGCGCTGATGCCGAGGTCGGTCTCGGCCAGCCGCTCCACCATCCAGACCAGCGCGATTCCCGACATGATCACCGAGGCGACCACGAAGAACGGTCGGTAGAACCGGGTGCGGCGCAGCAG
>Ga0224510_10002434_pt1 | contig 11161 bp, 6 predicted proteins | sample SF_May12_sed_USG_FD_170161 | JGI IMG/M metagenome (GOLD analysis project Ga0224510, IMG submission 170161) | Sediment microbial communities from San Francisco Bay, California, United States - SF_May12_sed_USGS_4_1 | ecosystem: Environmental > Aquatic > Marine > Sediment | place: USA: California... | reverse complement strand
CGCGATCCACGGCCTCGGCAACTGACTCGGCCTCAGCAACTCCGCTCTCACCGGGATCAGGGTCGCCGTCTCCAGGGTTGCCGTCATCGCCGTTCTCATCATCAGGGTGGCGGTCAGCTTCGACGACCTCGGGCTCGTCTTCGACCTTCTCGACAGCGGCCGACGGGTCGTCTTCACCATCGGACGTCGCTTCGTCGAGCCGGTTGAAGTCATCCGTGGTGACGGCCCCGGTGTCGAGGTTCAGCTCGGCCGCGATGGCCTGCCACACGACCTCGGGTGGCGTGACCAGATCGAGATCGGGCGGTCCATCGGCCATGATGTCGATCAGGCCGCTGTCTTCGCCGTCGGCTCGGCTCTCGGCCAGATCCGCCTTGAGCTGGTCGGTGCCCCGCCGGAGATTGGCCCGGATGGTGGCCACCGGTTGGTCCAGGCGGAGGGCCAGGGTGTCGGCGTCGGAGGCGTCGAACCCGGCGAGTACGACCTGGCGACGAAGATCATCCATCCGATGCAGTGAGTCGGCGACGACCAGCCGATCGACCGCCCGCTCCGCTTCGGACGAGGTCTTGGAGACCCGGGCACGGGCACGACGAATCAGCCAGTTGCGGACCGTCCCCAGCGACGGATTGAAGCTCAAACGGTCGCGCCAGGCTTCTGTGAAAACCTGCTGGGTCAGTCGGTCGGCGGCGGCACCAACCAGCTCTCGGCTGATCGTGTGGATGAACGCTCCGTGTTGCCGATACAAGTCGGGAACCACCGAGACGTCGCCCACGACCAACCGGTCTTCAATTGTTGTGGGCACATCCATGAGAGTAAACCACCCGTCTCGCAAGCGCGAACATCAGAGTGAATTTCCCTGTCGCCGCAGGGGCGAAGCAGGGCACGGAATCAGACGAGGTTGTCGACAAACCGTTCCAGTTGGCGGAGGTTTCTGACTTCGAACACCCCGTCGCAATGGGACGCGTACTCACCGACGATCGAGTCACCGGTGTTCCAGTAGGCCTTCGGCTCCGGGTTGAGCCAGAACAGCTTCCGGGCCTTGCGCTGGATCTCCTTCGTGATCCAGGCCTGGGATGCGTGATAATTGTTGCGGGCGTCGCCCAGGATCAGCACCGTCGTCTTCGGACCCACGTCGTTTCCGTAGCGGTCCCAGAACACCTCGAGTGCGTGGCCGTAGTCGGAGTGACCATCGACCCAGACCACGTCGGCTTCGGTGTTGACCCGATGGACCGCCTCGGTGATGTCGTCGACGCCCTCGAAGAACGACGTCACCTCGTCGAGCCCGTCGATGAACACGAAGGAACGGACCCGGCTGAACTGGCTGGAGATGGCGTAGACCAGATGCAACGTGAAGCGGGCGAACGCGGCGACGGATCCCGAGATGTCGGCGACCACGAAGATCTCCGGCTTGGCCGGCTTCGGATGACGGAACTTGGGTTCGACGGGCACGCCCCCGTAACTGAGCGAATGGCGGACCGTATTGCGGAAGTCGAGGGCTCCCCGCCGCTTGTGGCGCCGCTTTCTCGCCAGCCGTACCGCCAGCTTGCGCGTGAGCGGGTAGATGGCGCGCCGGAGCATGACCATCTCCTCCCGGCTGGCGTGCATGAAGTCGACGTCCTCCGGAAGCGGTTTGCGCAACGTCTTGGCCATCGCCTCGGCCCCACGATCGGCCACCAGCCGACGACGGATCTCCGCCTCGATCTCCCTGCGAAGTTTGTCGATGCGATCCTGGTATTCGTCCTTCTCCAGCCGTTCCTGCAGCGACGACAGCGGCTTGTCGGCGTCGGCCCGACGCTGCTCCATCAGGCGGTCCAGAACCGAGTCGAGGTCGAGGTTGCGCAGCGTGCGGTACAAATAGTAGGTGCCGCCGACGGGTCGGCCCGGCTCCATGCCGGCGTAACGCTTCACCGCCTGGCGGGCAATGGCCCGCGTCAGCGCCTCGTCGCCCTGACGGAGCGCCTGGTACAGAAGCTCGGCCAGCTCCTCCGGACTGAGGCCGTCGCCGCCGCCCTGCCCGCCCTCGCCCTGTGGTTGTTCACCAGGGTCGAAGTCGACGTCGTCGTCGAACTCGATGGCATCGCCGTCGAGTGCATACTCGGGACCTCGGAGCGAGAAATAGACCTCGAACAGCGTCTCGAACGTCTTCCAGTGGGCGTCGTTCTTGACCAGCGTGGCCGCCAGCGAGTATTTGAACGCCACGCGGTCCTCGATGTCGATGTGCTGGACCGCTTCGGCGGCATCGATGTTCTCCGACAACGAGACCGGTAGACCGGCGTTGCGCAGCTCCACCACGAAACCTTCGAGGAGGTCGAAGAGCGGACCGGCCTTGGCACTGAAGGCGGCTTCCGTGGAGGTCATCGGAGCGCCGGCGTCAGGAGGCCTGGGAGGCCTCGAAGTGGGCGGCCGAATTGGCGGTGAAGTCCTTGATCGCCTTCTCGATGTCGGAGCGATACTTGAGGAGCAGGTGAACGGTGTCGACGGCGTCGGACTCGTCGATGTTCTCGATGCCAAGCAGCACCAGGGTTCGAGCCCAGTCGAGGGTTTCGGACACCGAGGGGTGCTTCTTCAACTCGAGCTGGCGGATCGAGCGAACGATCCGGGCCACCTGGTCGGCCAGGTTCTCGGAGATCTCCGGAACCTTGGTGAGAACGATCTCCTTCTCGCGTTCGAGCGTCGGATAGTCGAGGTGCAGGAAGAGGCACCGGCGCTTGAGCGCCTCGGACAGCTCGCGGGTGTTGTTGGAGGTGAGGAAGACGAGGGGGATCTGCTTGGCCTCGATCGTGCCCAGCTCCGGGATCGACACCTGGTAGTCCGACAGGATCTCGAGCAGCAGGGCCTCCGTTTCGAGCTCCACGCGATCGACTTCGTCGATCAGGAGAACCACCGGGTCATCGGCGGTGATCGCCTCGAGCAGCGGGCGGGGAAGCAGGAATTCGTCGGAGAAGATGTCGTCCTGGATCTCGGTCCACTCGGTGTCGCCGTCGGACGACTCGACCTGGATTCGCAGCAACTGCTTCTTGTAGTTCCACTCGTAGAGCGCCTTGGCCTCGTCGAGGCCCTCGTAGCACTGGAGACGAATCAGCCGGGCACCGCTCATCTCGGCGATCGACTTGGCCAGCTGGGTCTTCCCCGTCCCGGCCGGCCCCTCGATGAGGACCGGCTTCTCCAACCGATCGGCCAGGAAGGCGACGCCTGCAATCGAGTCGTCGGCCAGATAATCGACGCTCCGAAGCCCTTCCCGCACGGCGTCGATGGAATCAAAACGATGGGTCATACCAGAACACGGTACAAGACCAGTTGATTAGATGGTCAAATTATTCGCCCCGCCGGCGGGGCCGTGGAACGAGGCGGCGGCCGGTGCGGGCTAAGCTGCTCGGGAGTGTGATCAGCACACCACACTTCGTACACAACTTCCACACCTTCGAAGCAGCCGGATGGACAGAGGACTCACCAAAGCGGTCGATCGGTTTTCCCGCCTCATCGGCCAGGCGCTCAGGCAGGCGGCCAGCGGCACCAGTGTCGATGCCGACAAGCTTGAACGCGACAGCATCGTCGAGGCCTTCAACCTCACCGCCGCCTTTGTCGATGTCGACGAGCGCCACACCGACGACGAACTCTGGGCCATGGTCGCCGCCTTCGCCCACCACGACCTCCTCCCCGGAGTCGTCACACCCGATGCCATGCGTCGCAACGATCTGGTCGACGGCAAGCGCAGCTGGTTGTCGAAACCGTCCGATCTGTTCGAGACTCTGCGCCAGGTCGACCTGAAGCGGGGCAGCTCACTCGCCCGCCTGTACTACGACGAGGCGATGACGCTGGCCCACACGGTGGTGTCGCTCGACCAGTACCCGTCCGACGACGAGCTGCGCTCCCTTGTCGAGTTTCAGCGGCTGTTGATGGCGGCGCTCCCCGGTGAACGATCGAACGCCCCGACCGTGGCCACCGAGGGACCCCCGACGACGACCGATGCGGGTGCCACCGACCCCGAATCCGTCGATCCCGAGGCCGAAGCCCCGATCGAGCCGCCCGAACCGTTGGAAGATGTCCTCGCCGAACTCGACGACCTGATCGGCCTCGACGAGGTCAAGGAGGAGGTGCGGCTGCTTTCGGCCCTGCTCCGGATCCAGAAGCTGCGTCAGGAGCGGGATCTGCCCATCGTCGACTCCAACAACCACCTCATCTTCAGCGGTAATCCCGGCACCGGCAAGACAACCGTCGGCCGGCTGCTGGCCCGCATCTATCGGTCACTCGGCGTCGTCGAGCGAGGTCAACTCGTCGAGGTCGACAGGGCTGGTCTGGTCGCCGGGTTCGTCGGCCAAACCGCCACCAAGGTCGCCGAGGTGTTCGACAAGGCCGATGGCGGCGTGCTGCTGATCGACGAGGCGTACTCCCTGACCCGCGGCGGTGAAAAGGACTTCGGGCGGGAGGCCATCGACGCCGTGGTCAAGAACGTCGAGGACCGCCGGGATTCGATGGTCGTGATCCTCGCCGGGTATCCGAAGGAGATGGCGGAGCTGGTCGCGACGAACCCCGGTTTTCAGAGCCGCTTCCCCAAGACGATCTACTTCCCCGACTACTCCGACGCCGAACTGGTCGAGATCCTACTGCTCATCGCCGCCAAGGGAACCTATGACCTGACCGATGAGGCCAAGGAGGCGGCCGGGATATGGTTCGCGTCCCACGAGCGCGGGCGGGGTTTCGGCAACGGTCGCCTTGCCCGCAACCTGTTCGAGGCCGCCGTGTCCCGCCACGCCCAGCGTCTCGTCGACGTCGACAACCCGTCCGACGAGCAGTTGACCAAGCTGGAAGCCGCCGATATCGCATCGGTTCCCACGGAGGCCGACCGGGAAGCACGCCAGTCCGGAGAACGTCACCCGCCCCGACGGACCGCGGACGAGGCGGCGACGTCGAACGACGGGGAAACATCAGGCGATCCCGGCGACGGCCCCGGAGGCGATACGTCGGCGTGAGCCAGAAGCCGGCCACCAGCGGGTCGAATCTCGTCGCCGCCGGAATCTTCCTCTCCCGTATCGCAGGCATCGTTCGCACGGTGGTGATCGGCGTCGTTCTCGGCTCCGGCTCGGCCGCCGACTCGTTCAGCTTCGCCATGCGGGTGCCGAACCTACTGCAGAACCTGCTCGGCGAGGGGTCGCTGTCGGCATCGTTCATTCCGGTGTACGCCCGGCTAGTGGAGGAGGGTGACGAGAAGCGGGCCAGTGCGCTGGCCGGCGCGGTGCTCTCGATACTTGCGCTGGTGACCGGGGTCATCGTGCTCATCGTCGTGCTCGCCGCTCGACCGTTGGTGTGGCTGTTCACGGACTGGGAATCGGACCCGGCCCGCTACGAGCTCACCATCGAGCTGTTCCGTGTCACAACGATCGGGATCGGTTTCCTGGTGATCTCGGCCTGGTGCCTCGGCGTGCTCAACAGCCACCGAAGTTTCTTCCTCTCCTATGCGGCGCCGGTCCTCTGGAATCTCGCTCAAATCATCGCCCTCGTCGTGGCCGCGGCCGCCGCGCTGTCGATGGCCGACGGCGCGGTGCTGCTGGCTTGGGCGGTCGTTATCGGGGGGCTGCTCCAGGTCGCCATTCAGATTCCGCGGGTGCGGGGCTTCGTCCCCTCGTTGCGACCGTCGCTCCGGCGTGACGGCCTCGTCAACGACGTCATCCGGCGGTTCCTTCCGGCCGTCGGGGCCCGCGGCGTGGTGCAGGTTTCGAGCTTCGTCGACACCTTCTTCCTGACCCTCCTCGTCGGCGGCGCCGCCTCGTTCTATCTCTACGCGCTGCCCCTCTACGTCACGCCGATCTCGCTGTTCGGATTCAGCGTGGCCGCCGCCGAACTGGCGGAAATGTCGCGACGGTCCGAACAGCTGAACGCCTTGGCGGCCCGGATCACCCCCGCCCTTCGCAAAACCGTGGTGCCCGCCGGCTTCGTCACCGCCGCCTACCTGGCCGCGGGACCGACCTGGACCGATGCGCTCTACGGCTGGATCTCCCGGCTGCTCAGTCGAGGTCTGACCGACCCTGCGGGCATCCTCGTGATCGGCTATCTGCTCATGGCCATGGCCATCGGTCTTCCCGCCGCCATCACCGCTCGGGTGACCCAGAACACGCTTTACAGCCTGGGCGACGTCCGCGGTCCGGCCCGGATCGCGCTGGTGCGAGTGATGATCAGCGTGGCCGCAAGCTATCTGCTGATGTTGCAGCTCGACTGGTTGACCTTCGAAGGGACGTCGATCGTCGAATTCGATGCATTCCCCCATTGGCCTGCCTGGGAGCAGGTGCCGGAGTCCCGCCGAGCGCTCGCCGGTGTGACACCGCATCTGGGTGTGGTCGGGATCGGGCTCGGATCGTCGATCGCCGCCTGGGTCGAATGGACCTTGCTGCGTGTCAGGCTCCGTAGCCGTCTTGGTGGCGCCGGAGCCGGTGCGGTGTCGTCGGACTGGGGCCTCAATGTGTTCATCGCCGGAGTCGGAGCCGGCGCCGCCATGTTCATGGCGACGCTGGTCCCGCTCCCCTCCCCCGTCGACGCGATCGTGACCGCGTTGATCGGGCTCGGCGTCTACGGATCATTGCTCTGGATTCAGGGGATCAAGCCCACCTCTCGACTACGATCATCTGCATGATTAAGTTGATCCGTCGTTGGTGGAACTACATGGCTGCCAAGCTGTCCGGCGATTTCGAGGCTCGAGCCGATCCGAAGATCCAGCTCGAGCAGGCGATCCAGGAAGCGCAGAATCAGCACCGTCAGCTGAAGGAGCAGGCGGCCAACGTCATCGCCCATCAGAAGCAGACCGAAATCAAGCTGAACCGGGTCTTGGAAGACTACGAAAAGGTCGGCGCCAACGCCCGGCAGGCGGTGATGATGGCCGACGACGCCCAGAAGCGGGGCGATCAGGAGAAGATGCTGCAGTACACGCAGACGGCGGAGTCGTTCGCCAACCGCATGATCGCGCTCGAGCGGGAGGTCGAGGACCTCAAGTCGCTTCACCTCCAGGCGTCGCAGGCGTCCGACCAGGCCAAGCAGGCCGTCAACCAGAACTCGTCGATGCTGCAGAAGAAGCTGGCGGAGCGCCAGAAGCTGCTGTCCCAGCTCGATCAGGCCAAGATGCAGGAGCAGCTCAACGGGGCGATGGCCTCGCTCACCGAGCAGGTCGGCCAGGACGTCCCCTCGTTCGAGGAGGTCCGCAACAAGGTCGAACAGCGGTACGCCAAGGCCAAGGGCCACGCCGAGCTCCAGGAGAACTCCGTCGAGGGTCGCATGCTGGAGGTCGAGCAGGCCTCACTGAACGTCGAGGCTCAGAGCCGGCTCAGCGAGATCAGGGCCCAGCTCGGGCTCGAGGAGGCTCCTGCGGTCGCCGAGGTGCCGATCGACCAGGCTCAACCGGAGTCGCAGCCGCAGACGGCGGAGGGCGAAGCGTAAACTCGCCGCAGCCCACCGTGGGCGGGATTGCCCATATTATGGTGCTCAACGGATGCAGAATCGGCGTCGATAGCCGATTATGGCTCCAGCATCATCGCGCCGTCGGGTCGAACGGAAGCTCGACGACGCCGAGCGCCCCGCCAAGAGACCGACCGAAGGCGGGCCCCGCTATCGGCTGAGTGCCGTCGTACTCGTTCTCGCCCTCGTCCCACTGGTGGCATCGGGCTTCCTGGTCGTTCTCGAGGCGGGCCAGGCTCGAACCGAGAAGCGCGACGTCGAACTGGTCGCCGATGATGTGACCCGCCTCGTGCTCCTCACCGATCTTCGAATCTCGATGCTCGAGGAGCGGAACTGGCGAATCGCAAGGTCGTGGCTCAACGTGTTGCCGTTCGACTCTCTGGCGATCGACGCCATCGGTGCGGTCGACGTCGACCAGGAAATGGCCGAATCCACCGAACGGGTCGACTACCTCATCACCAACCTCCAGCTCGCCAACGTGAGCGAGGCGATCGACCAGGTACGGATCAGCCCTGATGGCTCGACACTGGACATCAGCGGTGCCTACGGTGATGTCGAAGCTCTCGTGGCCAACGAAAGCGATCTCGTCATGAACCGGCTGATGACGAACGCCGGCAACCTCAACGACGGAGGTCGGCTGATCTCGACTATCCGAGTCCTCGAGGCGACGGCGACCGCCCGTCAGGCGCTCTCGGCTGAGATCAACTACTTCTTCGCCCTCCAGTTCGCGGGGCAGAGCGGGCTCGGCGACACGCTCGGTCCTCTTATCATCGAGCAGAGCACCCGCCGACAGGCACTGAACGACATCGACCGCATCGGTCCGGCCGGCTCGGCTGTGGAATCCACCCTCCAGCTCATGAGTCGTTCACCGGAGATAGAGATCTACGAGGAGTCCACCGCCCGGCTACTGGCCATCGTCTCCGACACCGGCGCCGCGGCGGGAAGTCCGGCCCTGGTGATCGGACCGGTCAACGAGTCGCTGCGCATCACGTCGGGGGCCACGGATCTGTATCTCATCCTCGTCAACAGCGCCGGGGCCGATGCACTCCAGGCCAGCGCCGCGCTGCAGGCCGCAGCGATCCGCCGGAACCAACAGGCCCTGGGTTCACTCACCCTTCTCATTCTCAGCACGACCCTGCTCGCCTGGTTCGCCTACCGATCGTTGCTGGCGCCGATCTCCAATCTGGCACTGCGGGCCCAGCAGGTTCGCGACGGCCACACTGATGCGGATCCCGTTCCGCTGACCGGACCGGTTGAAATCCGGCAGGCCACATCGGCCATCAACGAGGCAGCCGACCAGCTGAAGTTGGCCGAGCGCCAGGCCACGGCACTGGCGGCCGGCGACCTCGGCCACTCGTCGCTCGCCCAACCGATTCTTGGCGAACTCGGTGCCTCGCTACAGCGTGCGGTGCGAACACTCGCCTCGTCGCTGTCCGAGCGGGAAGACTTCCGTCGTCGGATGACCTACGAGGCGACCCACGACGGATTGACCCAGCTGTCGAATCGCCGGGCCGCCATGGCCCGCCTGGAGCAGGGCCTGGCCCGGACCGAACGCACCGGGACCACGCTCGCCGTCCTGTTGTGCGACCTCGACTGGTTCAAGGACATCAACGACCACCGCGGGCACTCGGCCGGTGACCTCGTTCTGCAGATCATCGCTCGGCGGCTCTCCGCGAGCGTCCGGGCCGGAGACCACGTCGGTCGTCTCGGCGGCGACGAGTTCGTCATCATCGCCGAGCCCGTCGAGGACGCAGCGAGGGCGCTCGACCTGGCCGAGCGGATCATCGAGGTGCTCCAACAGCCGATGGTTATCGACGGGGCTTCGCTGACCATCGGCGTGAGCGTGGGCATCGCCTTGAGCAGCGGTGCCGGCGGCGACGCCGCCGATCTCCTGCACGATGCGGATCTCGCCGTCGACCAGGTCAAACAGCGAGGCAAGGGCGGGGTTGAGTTCTGCACCAAAGAGCTCCGAGCCTCGGTGGCGGCGAAGGCCGACTTCGAGCATGCTGTGAGGAAGGCGATCAGCGACGACGAGTTCGTGCTCCACTACCAGCCACTCATCGATCCCCGAACCGGCCGGTGCAAAGGCGTCGAATCGTTGATCCGTTGGGACCGGCCCGGCTTGGGGCTCGAACCACCGGCGGCGTTCATCCCCCACGCCGAGGAGAGTGACCTGATCCTCGAGATCGACAACTGGGTGTTGCGGGCCACGGCGCAGCAACTGGTGAAATGGGAGGCCGCACGAATCAATGACGGTCTCACCATCAGCGTCAACGTGTCAGGACGACACCTGAACTCCCCGTCGTTCGTGCAGGAGGTGCTGCGCCCGTTCCGGGAGTATGGCATCGACCCGGGAAGGCTCGTGATCGAGATCACCGAGAGTTCGCTTCTCGACGACCTGCCGTCGGCCGCCGGCAGGCTGACCATGCTGCAGTCCGAGGGGGTCAAGGTCGCGATCGACGACTTCGGCACCGGTTTCACCTCGCTGGCCCACCTGAAGAGTCTGCCGATGGACATTCTCAAGATCGACCGTTCGTTCACCAAGGACGATTCGTCGACATCGCTCGTGAAACTCATCGTCGACATCGGTCACCTGCTCGACGTCGAGGTCGTCGCCGAGGGAATCGAAACTGACGAGCAGGCGGAACGACTGGCAGAGACCGGAGCCGATCTGTTGCAGGGCTACCTGTTCGGAAGGCCCGCTCCGGCGTCGGAGTCAATCTGGCTCGGGCTGGCGGGCCCGCTGCCGGCCACGTCCCAGCCGTCCTGACCGCCGATCCGCGTCAGGACGGCAGCATCACCAGATCATCGCGGTGAATGACCTCCTCGGGGAGGTTCGGGGGGAACACATCGCTCGTCGAGCCGGCGTGCACCCCGATCTGCTGACTGTCCCAGCGGGTCAGTCCCTTGGCAAACAGGTTGCCCCGCTCGTCGAACACCTCGACAGCGACATCGGCCGCGAAGTCCCCGTCGGCCTTGATGATGCCGGCGGCCAGGAGCGATCGCTGGTTGATCTCGACGGCCCGGCGGGCCCCTCCGTCGACGATGATCCGACCGGACGCGGGAAGTGCGAAGGCGATCCACAATTTGCGGGCCGGCAGTCGTTGTTTGTGGGCGCGAAACACGGTTCCGACACCGGGTTCTCCGGAGACGGCGTCGAGCAGGACGTTCGGTCGGTCGGACTGGGCGATCGTGGTCTCCACGCCGGACCAGGCGGCGATCTTAGCCGCCGCGAGCTTCGATGCCATACCGCCGCGCCCCAGGGCACTGCCGGGACCACCGACGACCTTCTCCAGATGCTGGTCGATCTCCAGTACCTCTTCGATGAGCGAGGCGTTGTCATCGTGACGGGGATCGGCGGTGAACACTCCGGCGGTGTCGGTCAGCAGAACCAGCCGGTCGGCGTCGATCAGATGGGCCACGAGTGCAGCCAGGCGGTCGTTGTCGCCGAAGCGGATCTCGTCGTCGGCGACGGCGTCGTTCTCGTTGATCACGGGCACGACCCCGGCCTCCAGCAGCGCCTGAAGCGTGCCCCGGCTCTTCAGATACCGATTCCGATACCACATGTCGGTCGGTGCGAGCAGCACCTGACCGGCCGTCAGACCGTTGGACGCCAGGTGACCCTTGTAGGTCGCCATCAAGGCGATCTGACCGACGGCGGATGCGGCGCGGAGCTTCTCGGCTTCCTTCGGCCGGTTCGCGGCGCTGTAACCCAGCGGTGCCA
>Ga0224510_10002432_pt1 | contig 11162 bp, 8 predicted proteins | sample SF_May12_sed_USG_FD_170161 | JGI IMG/M metagenome (GOLD analysis project Ga0224510, IMG submission 170161) | Sediment microbial communities from San Francisco Bay, California, United States - SF_May12_sed_USGS_4_1 | ecosystem: Environmental > Aquatic > Marine > Sediment | place: USA: California... | reverse complement strand
CTCGTTGCCGTCACGCGCACGACCGATACGGTCCGGGTACGCGAATGCAAGCAGCACGCCCACCGCCTGGTCACGCTCGATCGCTGATGCGCGCGCGGTCTTCGCGTCACGTGGCAACCGTCGGGCGAACAGCTCGCGTGACCGCTGGATCTGGTTCAACGCGCGGCGATCGACCGCGAGCCCGGCCGGCGCGGGCGCGCCGTGCAGCACGTCGATGCGATGACGTACGTCCGGATCGCGCGCTGCGCCTTGCGTACGCAAGGGATCGCGCTCGCTCAGCAGGCCCGCCAGGTCACAGGCCAGCTCGCCCAGCCCTAAGGCCGCGCCACGTTCGATCATGTGCGCCAGCCGCGGATGCGTACCGAGGCTCGCCATGCGGCGGCCAAGCGGCGTGGCCTGGCCGCGCTCGTCGAGCGCCTCGAGCCGCTGCAGCAGTTCGCGCGCCTGTGTCAGCGTGGCGGCGGGCGGCGGATCGATCAACGACAGGCTCGCCGGGTCCTGCGTGCCCCAGCAGGCGAGTTCGAGTGCGAGCGGCGCGAGGTCGGCTTCCAGCATCTCGGGCGTCGATTGCGCCGCCAGCGCAGCGTGGGCCGATTCGGACCAGAGCCGGTAGCACACGCCGGGCGCCGTGCGTCCTGCGCGACCCCGGCGCTGGTCCGCGGAGGCACGCGAGATGGTCGCCGTCTCCAGCCGGCTCATGCCGGTATTCGCGTCGAAGCGCTGGCGGCGCTCGAGGCCGGCATCGACGACGATGCGCACGCCTTCGATCGTAAGACTGGTCTCCGCGATGTTCGTCGCGACGACGACCTTGCGCGCGCCATCGGTGGCCGGACGCAAGGCGGCATCCTGCGCGGCGGCATCGAGGTCACCATACAGCGGCAGCACGCGCAACGATCGGTCGGCGCCAGCGGCGATCGCGTCACAGCAGCGCCGGATCTCGGCGGCGCCGGGCAGGAACACGAGCACATCACCAGGATCGCTATCGAGTGCACGCAGCACCACCCGCGCGGCGCGCTGATCGATGGGCTCGGGCCAGCGGTTCACACCCGGAGGCGGCGCGGGTGAGTAATGGGTGGCGACGTCATAGGCGCGGCCCTCCGAGCGCACCACGGTCGCCCCGTTGCCGAACACCCTGGCCACGGCCGCTCCGTCGAGCGTGGCCGACATCACGAGCAACCGCAGGTCGTCACGCAAATGACGTTGCGTATCGAGCGCGAGCGCCAGGCCAAGGTCGGACTGCAGGTTGCGCTCGTGGAACTCGTCGAAGATCACGCAGCCGACCTCCTCGAGCGCCGGATCGTGCTGCAGGCGGCGCGCGAGGATGCCTTCGGTCACGACCTCGATGCGCGTGGCGGCCGAGACACGCGACTCGAGCCGCGTGCGATAGCCGACGAGTTCGCCCGGTTCGCACCCGGCGAGCTGCGCAAGCCTGCGCGCAACGGCACGGGCCGCGATACGTCGCGGCTGCAGCATGACGATGCGCTGGCCCCGTCCCAGCCAGGGCTCGTCGAGCAGCGCCAGCGGCACGACTGTGCTCTTGCCCGCCCCCGGCGGAGCTTCGAGCACCGCGTTGGGTCGCGAGCGCATTGCGGCGCGCAATTCGGGCAACGCAGCGAGGATCGGTGTTTCGGGCAGCGAGAAGGACAAGCCGATGCGGCTCTTGTGACTAATGCGCCGGCAATGTGCATCATTGGCCCATGGAAGGAAACCATGTCTGGATGTGGGTGCTGGCCACGGTGATGGTGCTGGCAGGTCTCGCGGGCGCGGTCTTGCCCGCACTGCCGGGCGTGCCGCTCGTTTTTGGCGGCCTGGTCGTCGCGGCGTGGATCGACGACTTTCAGCGCGTCGGCTGGATCACGCTGACGTTCCTCGGGCTGCTCACGTTCGCGTCGTTCGCGATCGACTTCGCGGCCACGGCACTGGGCGCCAAGCGTGTCGGCGCATCAAAACTTGCGATCGTCGGTGCCGCGCTGGGCGCGCTGGGAGGTTTGTTCCTCGGCATCCCCGGCCTGATCCTCGGCCCGTTCATCGGCGCGGTCGCCGGCGAGATGCTCTCGCACGGCGAATGGCGCAAGGCGACTCAGGCGGGTCTTGCCACCTGGATGGGCCTGCTGTTCGGCACGCTCGCCAAGCTCGCTCTGGTGTTCGCGATGCTTGGGATCTTCCTGTTCGCCTACCTGATCGGCTGATCGCGCAAGCGGCGGATCCGGTCCGTCTTCCGCGCCTTGGAAAGGCAGACACGCGGCGCGGAAGACGGACCGGATCCGCCGCTTGCGCCTCGCCCGTGCGTCACTTCGTCGCGACGGGATGCAACACGCCGCAGAGGCGAGAACCTACCCGCGTACCATCCGGTTCTCGACGAGCTCGGCCACCACGCTCGGGTCCGCCAGCGTCGAGATGTCTCCCAGCGCCTCGTGCTCGTTGGCTGCGATCTTGCGCAGGATACGGCGCATGATCTTGCCCGAGCGCGTCTTCGGCAGCCCCGGCGCCCACTGGATGTAGTCGGGCGTCGCGATCGGCCCGATCTCGCGCCGCACCCACTCGCGCAGTTCCTTGCGCAGCTCTTCGGTCGGCTCGGCGTCGTGCACCAGCGTGACGTACGCGTAGATGCCCTGCCCCTTGATCTCGTGCGGGCAACCCACCACCGCCGCCTCGGCCACGAGCGCATGCGCGACCAGCGCGCTTTCGATCTCCGCGGTGCCGAGACGATGGCCCGCAACGTTGAGCACGTCATCGACGCGGCCCGTGATCCAGTAGTAGCCATCCGCGTCGCGCTTCGCGCCATCACCCGTGAAATACCGGCCGGGGAACGTGCGGAAGTACGTGTCGATGAAACGCTGGTGATCGCCGTACACCGTGCGCATCTGGCCTGGCCAGCTGTCGTTCAGCACCAGGTTGCCTTCATTCGCGCCCTCGAGCGGCTGCCCTTCGTTGTCGACGAGGCCCGGCTGCACGCCGAAAAACGGCTTCGTCGCCGAGCCGGGCTTCTGGTCGATCGCGCCCGGCAACGGACTGATCAGGATGCCGCCGGTTTCGGTCTGCCACCACGTGTCGACGATCGGGCAGCGGCCGTCGCCCACCACGCGGTGATACCACTCCCACGCCTCGGGATTGATCGGTTCACCCACGGAACCAAGCAACCGCAGGGTGGCGCGCGAATGTTTCTTCACCGGCTCGTCGCCTTCGCGCATCAGCGCGCGCAGCGCCGTGGGCGCGGTGTAGAAGATGGTCACCTTGTGCTTGTCGCAGACCTGCCAGAACCGGTCGGGGCCCGGATAGCTCGGCACGCCTTCGAACATCAACGTGGTGGCGCCGTTGGCCAGCGGCCCGTACACCGCGTAGCTGTGGCCCGTCACCCAACCCACGTCGGCCGTGCACCAGTAGACGTCGTCTTCGCGCAGATCGAACACGGCCTCGTGCGTCAGCGACGCAAATACGAGGTAGCCGCCGCTCGTGTGCAGCACGCCTTTGGGCTTGCCGGTGGATCCCGACGTGTACAGGATGAAGAGCGGATCTTCGGCATCGACGACGGCCGGCTCGCACGTCTCGGACTGACCCGAGACCACCTCTTCATACCAGCGGTCGCGCGTGTACATCGGCACGCTCGCGCCGGTGCGCTTCACGACCAGCACGTGCTTGACGGTCTCCGTGCCTGGCGCCGTCAGCGCCTGGTCGACGTTGGCCTTGAGCGGCACCTTCTTGCCGCCACGCAACCCTTCATCCGCGGTGATCACGACGGTGGACGCGCAATCCGCGATGCGGCCCGCCAGTGAATCGGGCGAGAAGCCGCCGAAGACGACGGAGTGGATCGCGCCGATCCGCGCGCACGCGAGCATCGCGACAGCTGCCTCCGGAATCATCGGCAGGTAGATCGTGACGCGATCGCCCTGCTGCACGCCAAGGTGTTTCAGCGCGTTCGCCAGCTGGCATACGCGCGAATGGAGCTCGCGATACGTGACGTGCTGTGACACGCCCGGATCGTCGCCTTCCCAGATGATCGCGGTCTTGTCGCCGCGGGTCGCGAGCTGGCGGTCGAGGCAGTTGTACGCCACGTTGAGCTGCCCATCGGCGTACCAGCGGATGCGGAAGTCCTTGACGTCATAGCTCACGTCTTTCACGCGCGTGTAGGGCCGCACCCAGTCGAGACGTTGACCCATGCGGGCCCAGAAGCCCTCCGGATCGCGGATGGATTCGGCGTAGAGCTGCTCGTAGTCGGCCTTGCGATAGCGCGCCGCGGCCGCGAACGCGGCGGGCACCTCGTACAGCGTCTTGCTCATGCTGACGTCCTCGTTCAGCCGGCGAGCGCGGCGCGCACCCGCGCGGCGTGTTCCGCCAGGAGCTTGTGATCGGCCATGTCGCGTGCGTGGAAGCGCAGGTCGAAACCTTCGTGACGCGGCAGCACGTGGAAGTGGATATGGAACACCGACTGCCCCGCCGCCTTGCCGTTCAGCTGCGCGATCAGGATGCCCGGGGCGTCGAACGCCTGCTTGACCGCCGCGGCGACGCGCTGCGTGGTGAGGATCGTCGCGGCGAGGGCATCCGGCGGAACCTCGTGGATGTTCTCTGCGGGCACCTTGGGGATCACCAGCGTGTGGCCGTCGACCTGCGGCATCACATCCATGAAGGCGAGCGTGTGCTCGTCTTCGTAAACCTTATGCGCCGGAATCTCGCCGCGCAGGATGCGCGCGAAGACGTTGTTGCTGTCGTAGCTCATGCACCAAGCTCCTACTGGCCGAAGACCCACTCGACGAGCGCGGTCTGGATCGATTCGCCGACACCCTGCCCCGCGCCGGGATGGTTCAGCACGACGACCGTCACGAACGTGCGGCCGCTGGCGGCATTGACGAACCCCGCGAGCGCCGTGACGTCGTCGAGCGTGCCGGTCTTCATGCGCAGCCGGCCCTGCATTTCGGGCGCCTTGAAACGCCGCTTCATGGTGCCATCGGTCGCGGACAGCGGCAGCGACGCTGCGAATTCCGGCATGTACTGGCTACGGTACGCGGCCAGCAGCACGTCCGCCATCGTCTGCGCGCTGATGCGCTCGATGCGCGACAGTCCAGACCCATTCTCGAGCACGAGCTGCGAGCCATCGATGCCCCGCTGCGCAAGAAACGCCAGGACGGCGTCGCGGCCCGCCTGCGTCGTGGCCGGCCGGCCCGGGAAGCGCTCGGCACCCATGGTCAGGAACAGCGCCCGCGCCATCGAGTTGCTCGAGTACTTGTTCACGAGGCGGATGATCTCCGCCAGCGTCAGCGATTCGTGCGTGTAGAGCAGCCGCGCGTCCGCGGGCAGCGTGCCCAGCCGCATGCCGCCGCCGATGGTGCCGCCGTTCTGCTGCCAGAACGTGCGGAACAGGCCGTACGCGTAGTCGGCCGCTTTCATCACGGCGCGCGGCACCGCGAACTGGCCGCAGCCGGCGGCGTAACGGCCCGACAAGGCAATGCGGTTGCCGTTCGGACCTTCGGGCATGTTGATGACGATGCCACCGGCCCCCCGCTTGCATGCGCCCGGATCGAGCCGCACGTTGTTGTCGATTGCGAGGTTGGCAGGCCACGGATTGGCGCTGACGCGCACCGAGCCGGTCGCCGCATCGGGCACGGCGTTGATCGTCACCGTCTGGAAGTTCACCAGCAGCGCGTCGGGCAGCACGTTGTACGAGCGGTAAGGCTTGTCGTCGAAGGCGCCGCGATCGTCACCCTGGCTCGCGAAGTACGAGTTGTCGATGACCACGTCGCCCGCGATGCGGACGATGCCCGCCTGCCGCAGGCCGGCCGCGAAAGCCCACCAGCGTTCCTGCGACATGAACGGATCGCCGCCGCCCACCAGCACGAGATTGCCTTCGAGCACCTGGTCGCGGATCGGACCGGCGGCATACGCACGCGTGCGCCAGGTGTATGCCGGGCCCAGCTGCTCGAGTGCGGCGAACGTCGTCACGACCTTCATCGTCGACGCCGGGTTGCGCAGCACCGTCGAGTTGTAGCTGACGAGCGGTTCGTCGCGACCCACCTCGCGCACGTAAACGCTGAGGCTGGCGCCCGGCACCTTGCGCTGCTTCAGCGCCTTCTCCACCTCGGGCGGCAGGTAATCGCGGTCGCGGGCGAGCGCCGCGCCGGAGACAGGAAGCAGCGCGGCCGTGAGCAGCAGCAGTGGCAGCAGGCGGGCGAGGATAGGCGTCATCGTGCGCGTCGTCGGAGGGCAGCGCGGATGATAAGCGATGCGGTGGCGGCGCGCGGCGGCGCTGAAGCATACTCACCGCCCCGTCACTTGCTGGAACGTCCTTGCGCAAAATCTGGAACACCGTGCTGAAGGGGCTGGTCGCGATCCTGCCGATCGGCCTGACCGTGTACGTCGTCTACTGGCTGGCCGTGACGGCCGAGCGGCTGTTCTCCCGCGCCATCAAGCTGCTGATCCCCGAATCGTTCTACTGGCCGGGCCTGGGCCTGCTCGTCGGCGTGGTCACGCTGTATTTCGTCGGCCTCGCCGTCAACGCGTACTTCGTGCATCGCGCGCTGCGGCTCTCCGACCGCCTGTTCGCGCGCATTCCGGTGGTGAAGACGATCTACCTGGCGATCCGCGATTTCATGCGTTTCTTCCCGTCGTCGGGCCAGGGCAGCGACCTGCGGCGCGTCGTGCTCGTGCAGTTCGGGCCGGGCAAGGTGATCGGCTTCGTCACGGCCGAATCCGACACGATGCTGCGCCGCTCGACGCCCGCGGGGGACGACATGGTCGCGGTGTACCTGCCGATGAGCTACATGGTCGGCGGCTATACGATCTTCGTGCCGCGCGACCTCGTCGAGACCACCGGCCTGCCGGTCGAGGAAGGGATGCGCATTGCGCTCATGGGCGGCGTGCGCAGCAGTGCCACTCCGGCTGCGCCCGATAGCGCCGCGTCGGAATCGCGGTGACATGCAGGCGGTCATCATTCCGGTCACACCGTTTGCCCAGAACTGCTCGCTGGTGTGGTGTCCGCGCACGCTCGAGGCTGCAGTAATTGACCCGGGTGGCGACCTCGACAAGATCCGCGGCGAAATCGCGCGGCGCGGCCTCAAGGTGACGCAGATCCTGCTCACGCACGCGCACATCGATCACGCGGGCGGCACCGCGCAACTCGCGCGCGAACTGCAGGTGCCGGTCATCGGGCCGCACCCTGGCGACCAGTTCTGGATCGACGGCATCGCCGAGCAGGGGCGCATGTTCGGCTTCCCGCAAGCGGAGAAGTTCGTGCCCGATCGCTGGCTGGACCAGGGCGACTCGGTCACCGTCGGCGAATGCAGGCTGGACGTGCAGCATTGCCCGGGACACACGCCCGGACACGTCGTGTTTCATTCGGTGCCGGACAGGCTCGCGTTCGTAGGGGACGTGCTGTTCGCCGGCTCGATCGGCCGCACCGACTTTCCGGGCGGCGACCATGCCACGCTGATTCGCTCGATCCGCGAACGACTGTTTCCGCTGGGCGACGACGTGCGCTTCGTGCCGGGGCACGGCCCGATGTCTACGTTCGGCGACGAAAGACGCACGAATCCGTACGTCAGTGACCGGGCGGTGGGACGACCAGACCGCTAGGGAAGTCCTGCACAAGTGTCGCCGGTGGCGCATCGGGCACGGGGCAAGCGCGTGGTGCGCGCTCGATCCGGTACCGTTCCCAGAGCGTTTGTCGGCGCGGCTGAGCGGGCGTAGGTTTTCCGACGTCCTGGCGAGCGCGTGTCTGCCTTTCCAAGCGAGCCAGGACGTCGGAAAACCTACGGCCGGGTCAGCGTTGCCGGCATCCAAGCTCGGGGAACGGTACCGGGTCGGACGCGCTGGCGACTGACCGCCATCAAAGGTCTACGCGCGGTGCGGTGCTTCCCCGGGTGGCGCGGCGGCTATCAGCCGCTGGGTTTGTCCGTCTTGCGGCGGCCGCGCACGGCTCCGACCCTGAGATCCTTCTCGAGCCAGCCATCGACCGCGACACCCATGTCGCGGGCGCGGCGCGCCCCGGTACGGCGGTCGTCATGGTGCGCGTAATGGCACGTGCACTCGTCGTTGACGCAGTTCTTGAGCGGCAGCGCCGGCGCCTCGCGTGAGAGGAACCGCGTGCCCTGCAGCATCCGCGCGCTGTGACAGCAGTTGTGCCCCGGCTCGATCGAAACCGCGTGGTACTTCAGCACGGGCTTCGGCGTCGCCTTGGTCGACGTCGGCTTGGGCTCTTCGCGGACGAAGAGGCCCCGGGTTCGGCTGATGATGGTCGCCACGCTTGCATCCCTCCAGACTGAAAGTAAGGCTGCCAGTCCGGTACGATCCGGGACGTGATAGGCCTCACGAAACGAACTTGCCCGCGCCGGGCGGTAAGCCGACACTTTCCGTCTCGCCCGCCGAGAGTCCTGCATGCCCGTGTCCCCGGAACCCCGTCAGCCGCGCATCCCCAGCCTGTCCGGCCTGCCGTTCAATTCGCTCTATAAGCACGGGTTCGTGCGGGTAGCAGTCGCCACGCCGCGCGTCGAAGTGGCCTCACCCGCGTCGAACGTCGCCGAAATCGTAAGGATCGGTCGCGAAGCGGGGCAGAACCAGGCGGTGCTTGCCCTATTTCCCGAGCTGGGCCTGTCGGCTTATTCCAACGACGACCTGTTCCAGCAGGACGCCCTGTTGGAGGCATCCCTGCAGGCCCTCGCCAAGCTGGTGGAGGCGAGCGAGGAATTGGGCATCACCTTTGCGGTGGGCCTGCCCCTGCGGATCGACGACCGGCTCTTCAATTGCGGGGTATTGCTGCGCCGGGGCCGCCTGCTGGGCGCGGTCCCGAAGACGTACCTGCCGAACTACCGTGAGTTCTACGAGAAGCGCCAGTTCGCGCCGGCTTCGCAGGCGCTGTCGACGTCGATCCGGCTGCTGGGACAGACCGTGCCGTTCGGGCCGCGGCTGTTGTTCGCAGCGACCAACGTGCCGGGCTTCGTGCTTGCGCTCGAAATCTGCGAGGACGTCTGGGCCCCGCTGCCGCCGAGCACGCTGGCCGCGCTCGCAGGCGCCACGGTGATCGGCAACCTGTCGGCCAGCGACGTGACGGTGGGCAAGGCCGAATATCGCCGGCTGCTGTGCGCCTCGCAATCGGCGAAGTGCGTCGCGGGTTACCTGTATTCGGCAGCCGGTCCGGGCGAATCGACCACCGACCTCGCGTGGGACGGCCATGCGCTGATCTACGAGAACGGCGCGCGACTGGCCGAGTCGCAGCGATTCCCGCTGCAGGGCGGCTTCATCACCGGCGATCTCGACCTGGATCACCTGCGCCAGGAGCGCATGCGCTGGACGACGTTCGGCGATTGCGTGCAGCAGCACCGCGAACTGCTGCAGGACTACCGGCGCATCGAGATCGAACTCGAGGTGCCGCTCGGCAGCGCACGGCTCAATCGCCGCATCGAGCGATTCCCGTACGTGCCGGCAGACACGGCGCGCCTAGACGAACGCTGCGCCGAGGTCTACGACATCCAGGTCGAAGCGCTGCGGAAGCGGCTCGAGGCCACGGGAATCAAGAAGGTGGTGCTCGGCATCTCCGGCGGTCTCGATTCGACGCAGGCCGCGCTCGTCGCGACGCGCGCGTTCGACCGGCTGGGTTACCCGCGTTCGGGCATCCTCGGCTACACGTTGCCGGGTTTCGGCACCACCCGCACGACGTTCGATAACGCCCATGCGCTGATGCGCGCGCTGGGCATCAGCGTGGGCGAGATCGACATCCGGCCCTCGGCCGAGTTGATGCTGGAGCATCTGAACCACCCCGCCGCGCGCGGCGAAGCGGTGTACGACATCACGTACGAGAACGTGCAGGCCGGCGAGCGCACGTCGCACCTGTTTCGCCTTGCCAACCAGCACAACGCGCTGGTGCTGGGCACGGGCGACCTGTCGGAGCTCGCGCTGGGCTTCACGACGTACGGCGTGGGCGACCACATGTCGCACTACAACGTGAACGCTTCGGTGCCGAAGACGCTCATCCGGCACCTCATCCGCTGGCTGGCCGGCACGCGCGGGTTCGACGGCGCGACCGCCGCAGTACTGAACCGCATCGCCGCAACGCCGATCTCGCCCGAACTCCTGCCCGGCTCGGGTGACGCGCCCGAACAGTCTTCGGAAGCCGTGGTGGGGCCGTACGAACTGCAGGATTTCCACCTGTATTACATCAGCCGCTTCGGCTATCGGCCGAGCAAGGTGGCGTATCTCGCGTACTGTGCCTGGGGCGATGTGAACGCGGGCGTGTGGCCTGCGACCGTGCCGGTCGACGAGCGCCGCTCGTACGACCTCGCGACGATCGCCGAGTGGCTCGAAGTGTTCCTGCGGCGCTTCTTCCAGACGAGCCAGTTCAAGCGCTCCGCGATGCCCAATGGACCGAAGGTCGGTTCGGGCGGCTCGCTGTCGCCGCGCGGTGACTGGCGCGCCCCGAGCGACTCACCGGCAACCGTCTGGCTGGACGAACTGCATGCCAACGTTCCGGTCGAGTGGCGCGTGAAACCACGACGCACACGCAGGAAATGAGCGCCTCCGCGACTCGCGCCCGGGCTTCTACGGTCTTCGCGTAGGAATTGCTCCGCGACAGGATGCGTATTCGTACGATTGGTCCTGCCGGGGCTGTGGCGGGATAGTCCTCCGGCGCGTCACGCGCTGGGGGCGACATGCTGGCTCCGGCCAATCAACCGGGCGTCGTTCGAGCGGCTGCAGCCGCGGGGTTGTACTACCCCCGCGACGCAGAAGGCCTGCGCTCCGCGCTGCACTCGCTGCTGGGGAACGACGCGGAGCCGGCGACGCGATTGCCCAAAGCGCTGGTCGTACCGCATGCCGGCTACGCCTATTCCGGCAGCGTCGCCGCAGCCGCGTTCCGCAAGCTGGCCGTGGCCGATGCGGCAGGCATCCGCCACGTGGTGCTGCTCGGGCCCAGTCACCGCGTGAAGGTGCGCGGCCTGGCCTTGCCGTCCTGCGAATACTTCGAGACACCGTTCGGCCAGGTGCGCGTCAATGCCCAGGCACGGCTGCGGCTGCGGGAGCTGGGCCTCGCCGGCGTGGCCGACGCCCCGCATGCGTTCGAACACTCGCTCGAAGTGCAGGTGCCATTCCTGCAGGTATTGCTCGGCGAATTCGACCTGCTGCCGATCGCAGTGGGCATGGCGCCGCCCGAACAGGTGGCGCGCGCGCTCGAGGCCGTCTGG
>Ga0224510_10002429_pt1 | contig 11172 bp, 8 predicted proteins | sample SF_May12_sed_USG_FD_170161 | JGI IMG/M metagenome (GOLD analysis project Ga0224510, IMG submission 170161) | Sediment microbial communities from San Francisco Bay, California, United States - SF_May12_sed_USGS_4_1 | ecosystem: Environmental > Aquatic > Marine > Sediment | place: USA: California... | reverse complement strand
TTCGGGATCGAGACCAGGGTGTTCATGGTCAAAATCAGCTACGAGCAGAAGCCATATCGGCGCAGTTTCATCGAGACGTTCGGCGCGACGGTCGTGCCGTCGCCATCTCGCGAGACGAACGCGGGGCGCGCCATCCTCGCGGCCGATCCAAGCTCGACCGGCAGTTTGGGGATCGCCATCAGCGAGGCGGTCGAGGTGGCCGCCACCCACGATGACACGAACTACTCGCTCGGCAGCGTCCTCAACCACGTCCTGCTCCATCAGACGGTGATCGGGCAGGAGGCGATCAAGCAGATGACCATGGCCGGCGAGACGCCCGACGTGGTGATCGGCTGCGCGGGGGGAGGCTCCAATTTCGCGGGCATCGCCTTCCCGTTCCTCGCCGAGCGCCTGCACGGGCGCTCTTCCACGCGTTTCCTGGCGGTGGAGCCGGCCTCGTGCCCATCCCTGACCAAAGGGGAGTATCGGTACGACTTCGGCGATACGGCGGGGTCCACGCCGCTCCTCAAGATGCACACCCTGGGGAACGGCTTCCGGCCGGCCCCCATCCACGCCGGTGGGCTGCGCTATCACGGCATGGCGCCGATGGTCTCGCACCTCTACGAGTTGGGCTTCCTGGAGGCGAAGGCCTACGGGCAGAACGCCTGTTTCGACGCCGCACTGGCGTTCGCGAGGACCGAGGGAATCATCCCGGCGCCGGAGTCGAGCCACGCCATCCGCGCGGCGATCGACGAGGCGCTGGCAGCACGCGAGGCGGGGGAGGAGCGCGTGATCCTCTTCAACCTGTCGGGCCACGGCTACTTCGACATGGCCGCCTACGACGACTACCTGGCCGGTCGCCTGGTGGACGTGGAATACGAGCCGCAGATGGAGGCGGTGGCCGTCTAGCTGTGCGCAGTGACGAGGCGCCCCGCAGTGTCGGGCCGCGGGGCGCCTCAGCCCACGTACTACGCGGGGGCCAACCCCGCTGGCTCGTCCGGTTCGCCCTCGATGGTGACCCGCGGTATCCAGTCGAGGAACCGCGGCATCCACCAGTTCCAGTCGCCGAGCAGGGTCATCGAGGCCGGCAGGAGGACGCTTCTGATCACGGTCGCGTCGATGAACACGGCGACCGCAAGCCCCAGGCCGAGCTGCTGGAGGAAGACGAACTTCAGGGTCACGAAGACCGCGAAGACCACGACCATGATCGAGGCCGCGCTGGTGATCGTGGCCGAGGTCGCCGAGATTCCGGTGGCGACCGCAGCATGCGACTCGGCCCCACGGTCGCGCGCCTCCTTGATGCGGGTCAGGATGAACAGGTGGTAATCCATCGACAGCCCGAACAGGACCGTGAACACGAAGATGGGAACCCAACTCTCGATCACGCCACTGGGGGTGATCCCGAGAGGCTCCGCCAGCCAACCGTCCTGGAAGACGAGAACCAGGGCGCCGTACGCGGCCGCCGTGGACAGCAGGTTCAGCACGATCGCCTTGATCGGGATGACGATCGAGTGGAACGCCACGAGCATCAGCAGAAACGACAGGCCGAGCACGAACAGAAAGATCAGTGGCGTTCCGTCCGTGTAGACCTTGGTGACGTCCGCAGACACGGCGGCTCCGCCGCTGACGTAGGCCCGGACGCCGGGCGTGTCGCCGAAGACGGACGGGTTGAGTTCCTCGCGCACCTCGCGGACCAGGTCCCGGTTGGCATCGTCGTTCTGGCCGCCGGCCATGGTGAACGAGACAGCGGCAGCCGTTCCGTCGCGAGATAGCGTCACCTCGACCGGCTCGTTCAGCCCATCGAGTTGCAGGCCCTCGACCTTGAGGCGTTCGATCGCTGCTTGCGTGCCGGGCTCATCAGCCTTGGTCACGATCACCGCCAGCTGAAGTTGGGTGCCGCCCGGCCACTTCTCGTTCAGCAGCTTCACTCCGGCCACGCCGTCGATCGAATCTGGGAACGCCGTGATGTCCGTGACACCTATCTTCAGATGGAGAACGGGCGAGCCGAGGGCGAGGAGGACGGCCGCCGACAGGATCGTCAGGGCGATGGGGCGCGCCATGACCGCGGTGACGAGCCGGGCCCAGAACCCCTCGCCCTCGTGGCGGCCCCCGCGCCGGTTCAACCAACCGAGTGCCGAGCGACCCCACCGACTGATCGGGCCAAGCGGCAGGGCCACGGCGAGTCGCGGCAGCCAGGTCGCCGGCCGACCGAGATTGACTCGATCGCCCAGGATCGAGAGCGTGGCCGGGAGGAAGGTCAGACTGCCAATGACGGATACCAGGACCACGGATACCGTGGCGACCGCCATCGAGGTGAAGAAATTGATCCCGAGGGTCACCAGGCTGGCGAGCGAGATCATCACCGCCAGTCCGGAGAAGAAGACGGCGCGTCCGGCCGTGGCGCTCGAGGCCTCGATCGCCCGGCTGCGAGACCGGCCCCGTGCCCGCTCGACTCTGAATCGGGTGATCATGAACAGCGAGTAGTCGATGGCGACGGCGAGTCCGATGAGTACGACAAGCTGGGTCGCGTACGGGCTGACCGGCCCGACCAGCTGGCTGTAGATGCCGAGGATCCCGAACGCCGCCACCAGGGACGTGATCGCGAGCACCAGCGGTATGACCGAGGCAACCACTGCGCCGAACGCGACCAGCAGGATGATCATGGTCAGCGGGATGGTGAGCTTCAGCGAATCATCGAGGCCCTCCGAGATCAGCCTGGTGATGTCGTCGCTGATGAACGTATTGCTGAGGACGTGGACGGTGAGCTCCGGGTGAGCGGTCCGCGTTGCATCGATGATGGGAAGCACCGGCTCCAGGAGCACTCGGACACGATCGACATCGCCCGGCACGCGCGCCGGGAACCGCACGGTCGTGCCATCGGCCGATACGAGGCCGGCCTCGGGTGGAGCATCGAACGGGTTGACGAGCTGGTCGAAGGTCAGGGTCGAGGTGCCGTCGATGACGGCCGCTGAATCACGGAGGTGGCTGACGAACTCACCCACGGCCGACTGGAAGGACGGGTCCGCGGCGGCACCGGGGCCGCCCGCGACGACGAAGTAGAGCTGCTCGAACGGGTCGTTGGCGCCGCCCGCCTCGAAGACCTCCCAGGCCTCGGTCGCCTCGAGCTTCTGGTCGTTCGGGTTGGCGTTGGCGTCCCCGGTGTCGATGCCGCCCATGGACAGGCTGCCGACGAAGAGCCCGATTGTGAGGACGAACCACAGGCCGAACACCGGCCAGCGGTATCGCGCACTCCACATGGCGACCCGGACGGTGGCCGGTTCGCGGGTCAGGTGGTCATCGACATCGGTCGTCTTCAAGGCGAGTCTCCTTCAATCCCGTGGCTGCCTGTGGCAGCGAAAACTCTCCCGGCTCGGCAGCGGCCGGCGTCCTTTTTTGCGCAGATGCCCCCGCGGCGTCAGGCCCGGGTACGACCTTCAACCATCGCGCGCCAGAGCACGAACAGGCCGATGACGATGATGCCGACGTACCAGTAATCGAGGACCGCGACTGCATCATCCCCTATCAACAGCGCTCCGCCGACCACGGCCAGGATGCCGCCGGGGATCAGCGGCCAGAAGTGATGCTGGGCGACCCGCACGATCGCGCCGATGACCCAGATCGACAGGAATCCGAGACCCAGGCCCAGCACGATGGCGCCGCTGGCGGCCTCGTCAGTCGCGAAGGTGAGACTCTCCGAGAGGATGATCCCCGTCCCGAGGCCGGTCATGATCCCGCCTGGGACGAGCAGACCGTACGTGCGCGTGTAGGCGAAGGCACCCAGCAGTCCGACGCCGATGATCAGCACAATCCAGCCACCGATGTCGGTTGTCGGCTTGAAGACCTGCGATGCCAGCCCACCGATCCCGACCACGATGAGGATGAGGGCCAAAACGTAGCGATTGTTTCCTTCCACGCGAACCTCCTTTGAACGGGCCACGGACGACCCGACGCGCCAAAACAACACACCTCGGGGGCCGCGTCCTGGCTCGGATGTTCGAAGGTGCAAACTTCACGTCACAAGGGCCAAAGGTCACAAAGCGGCATCGCGTACGAACGCTGGCTTCACCCCGCTTCACGCGGTGCGCGGTGGCCATTGCATGGGACAGAAGAGTTCCGCGCAACGGGCCACCTTCGGAAAACGTCGGACGCGTCCAGGCGACTTGCTGGCGGGGTCAGCGGGCGGTCGGGGGGAGGCAAGGGCCGACGCCGTTCACGCGGTCGCCGGGGTCAGATCGTCCCGTCGCGACCTCCGCGTCAGCAGGCGCATGGCCGAGAAGATGACGCTCCATCCCAACGCCAGCGTCGCCACGGCGATGAGGCCGTATCCGAGCTCCGGGTAGACCGCAACCAGCGATGGGAAGGGGAATGGGATCAACTGCGCCAACCCGAACAGGGAGAAGACGGCGACCAGGTTCAGGGCCACGGTCAGGATCAGGGTCCATCGTCCACGCCGCATGCGCCGCCGCCAGCCCAGGACGATCCCAAGGATCTGGATGAACGGCGTCAGCACGATGGCCCAATAGAGGAAGCGGTTCATGAACGGCGCCGAGATCGGCTCGGGCGCGGGCCCGCCGTGGAGCAGGCTCAGGACACCCTGTGCGATCCCATCGACCTGGCTCAGCTGCTCGAACCCGGTGGCATTGACAAGCAGCACGATTCCCAGGTCGCCATCGGGCAGCAGCGTGATGAAACTGTGGTAGTTGAACACGTCACCGGAATGGAAGAGCATCGGTTGCCCCTCCCAGGTGACCGCGCCCCAGCCCATGGCGTACCGAGCGTCTGTGCCCGGCACGTCAACGGCGGGGGCATGCAATTCGGCGATGCCTTCCGGCGCGAGGATCGCCGTATCGCCGTATCGGCCGTCATCGAGGTGCGCGATCGCGTAGTGCGCCAGGTCCTCGGCGCTCGCCATCAAGGATCCCGTCGGGCCATAGACCGGCGGCACCGGCCTGTCAAGCGCGAAGGTACGGCCGATCATGTAGGTGTGCCCGTCGGACAGGCCATCGGCCACCGCCTGGTCACGGGACGTGAACGAGTGCTGCATGTCGAGCGGCGCGAAGATGTGCTGGGTCACGTAGTCGCCGTAAGGCTGTCCCGCGACCTTCTCGACCACCAGGCCGGCGATCGAATAGTTGATGTTGCTGTACTGGTACGCGGTGCCGACCGGCTGGGTGAGCTCGATCGAGCCGAGTCCGCGCACCGTGTCCTCAAGACCTTGCTGGCTGGACCAGAAGCCGTTGCCATCCTTCTCGGAGATGCCCGTCGTCTGGCGCAGCAGGTCGCGGATCGTGATCTTCGCCGACGCCTCCTGGTCGGCAAGTCGGAACCAGGGCAGGTATCGCTGGACCGGGGCGTCCAGGTCGATCTTCCCCGCCTCCACCAGCTGCATCACCGCCATGGCCGTGAACGACTTGGTGATCGAACCGATGCCGAAGGGGGTCTGCGGCGTGACTGCCCGCCCGGACGAATCGGCGGTGCCAAAGCCCTGTGCATGGATGATCTGATCGCCCTGGACGATCGAGAGGGCCATCCCGGGGATGTCGAGATCGTGCAGCTGGGTCGTGATGTAGGCATCGACGGCGGCCACGTCCGACTCCTGCACCGTGGTGGGGTCGGCGCTGACCTGTCCGCCGAGCGGCGCCAGCAGCAGAGCGGCACCGACCACGCCCAGGACCGCCGAGCGGACCCGCAGCCTCCGAGATTGCATCGTGGTCATCGGTTGCGTTCGGGCCTGGCGAGCAGGACGGCGAGCGACCTGCCGGCAAACTGGGTGGTCACGGCGAACCTCCACTCACGTCCGTGCTACGAAGCGGGGGGCGGCCAGCCCGCCACCCGATCGCGCCCGGCCGAGCATTCTTGTTCTTCACGCCGCTCGGGAAGTGCCGAATGGCCCGTCTTGAGCGATGCGCATGGCTGCCATGGCTGCGCTAGGATCCGGGCCATGGCACGGGCGACATGGAACGGAGCGGTGATCGCGGAGAGCGACCGCTTCGAGATCGTCGAGGGGAACGTCTACTTCCCGCCCGAGACGGTCAACGCGGAGTACCTGCGTCCATCCGACACCCATACGGTGTGTCCCTGGAAGGGGACCGCCTCGTACCACGACCTGGAGGTGGACGGCGTGCGGAACCCGAACGCCGCCTGGTACTACCCCGAGACGAAGGCCGCAGCGAAGAACGTGGAGGGCTACATCGCCTTTTGGCACGGAGTGAGCGTCGAGCGCTGACGCGCCACGACTACTCGCCGGTCAGCCCCAGGCCCTGGCTGCCGGCCGTCAGGGTCAGGCTGCGGGCCTCGATCTGGTAGCTCACCGAGGAAGCGTGCAGGACGGCGGTCACCGCCGATTCCATCTGGCCCTCCGGTTCCCCGCAAGCGCGCTTGGTGAGGACGATCTCGCTGAACTGCATCGTCGCACCGCTCAGCGTGTACGTGCCGCCGCCGGAGTTGCATCCGGTGTTCACGGACACTGTCCCGTCGGCGTGAAATTGCAGCGTCGCCACCACGTCAGCCGGGAAGCTCGACACGGTGTCGCCGTCGATGATCGAGACAACCGTCCAGGTCGGGCCGACCAACGGCAGGTCCGGATCGGCGATCTCGCGGTCGAGCAGCGTGATCACCGTGCCCTCGTGCGTCAGGACCAACCCATCACTGTCAAAGGTGATGGTCGGGTTCGAACCGAGGAACGCGAAGAGCCACTCGTCCTGGGCGGAACGCTCCTCGTCACAACCCATCTCCGTCATGGAGCCGCCATTCGCCACCAGGTGCCCGTCGGAGATCGCGTAATCGGCGCCATAGATGTTGCACCCGGCGGAGGCGCCCAGGCGCCCATCGGCCAGGGTGAGTCTGATCCTCGTGCCTGGCACGAGAGGACGCTCAACGCCGTCCTTCAGCACCGATATCGAGAGGAAGGTGCGCCCCTCGAGCGTCGCTCCGGGGGTCTGCGAGCAGGCGGTGAGCAGAAGCAGCAGCGGGAGGAGCACGCGCCCAACTGTCATCATGTCCCCATGACGCATCGACCAGACTCTCGGTTCCCCGTCAGCGGCTGCCGGACGACCGCATGAAGTTCGGACTGCAGATCAGCAGCTTCACCTGGCCCGGTGGCTCGGAAGCGATCGGGCCGACCCTCGCGCGCGTGACCCGCGCCGCCGACGACGCGGGCTTCGACTCGATCTGGGTGATGGACCACTTCTTCCAGATCCGTGGCGTGGGACCGCCCGAGGCACCGATGCTCGAGGGGATGACCGCGCTCGGTTTCATGGCCGCCAACTCCGATCGGGCGCGGCTGGGGCTGATGGTCGGCGGCATCCACTACCGCCAGCCGGGGCTCTGGATCAAGGCGACCACCACACTCGACATCCTCTCGGGTGGGCGCGCCTGGTTCGGGATCGGCGCGGCCTGGAACGAGGAGGAGTCGGCGGGGCTGGGCTTCCCGATGCCTCCGCTGCGCGAGCGCTTCGAGATGCTCGAGGAGTGCCTCCAGATGGCCCACGCCATGTGGTCCGGCGGCAGCGGCAGCGGCGAGGCGCACAGCGGCAAGCACTTCGCCGCCTCGCGTCTCCTCAACTCGCCCCAGGCGATCTCCCGGCCGCGGATTCCGATCATGATCGGCGGTGGCGGCGAGAGGAAGACCCTGCGCCTGGTCGCGCAGTACGGGGATGCCTGCAACGTCTTCGGTGACGCCGCGCGGATCGCCCACAAGTACGCCGTGTTGCGCGAACACTGCGAACGGCTCGGGCGGCCATACGAGGAGATCGAGCGCAGCACGCTGCAGTCGGTCGACCTCGATGCCCAATCGCCGGACCAGGTCGTCGAGCGCTTCGGGACGCTGAAGGAAGCGGGTGCGCAGCACATCCTGTTCAGCGTACGCGGCGTGAACGACGTCTCGAAGCTCGAACGGATCGGCGCGGAGGTCCTGCCGCAACTGCGGTGAGAAGCGCTAGCCCCGCAGCTCGGCCTCGACGTCCGAGACGGGGCGCACAGAACGCTCGCCACTCGCTCGATCGGTGACCTCGACGCCGCCGGCGGTGAGGGACCGTGGGGAGATGGTCAGGATGCGCGGCATGCCGAGCAGCTCCGCATCGGTCAGCTTCACGCCAGGTGATTCGTCGCGGTCGTCATACAGGAGCTCGACGCCGGCATCGGTCAGACGCTGGTAGAGGCCTTCGGCAGCTTCGCCGACCGCGGGATCGCGTGATGCGCCGAGCGACACGAGCTGTGCGGGGTACGGAGCCACCGACGCCGGCCAGGCGATCCCCTTGTCGTCGTGATGCGCCTCGACGATACAGGCCATCGCCCTCCCGAGACCGATCCCGTAGCTGCCCATCACCACCAGGTTGCGGCTGCCGTCCTCGGCCAGGTAGGTGGAGCCGAGCGCCTTGGTGAAGTCGGTGCCCAACTTGAAAATGTTGCCGACCTCGATCCCCTGGCGCAGGACAACCGGCGAGCCACAGTTCGGGCAGCCGTCGCCTGCGCGCGCGTTGGCGATATCGGTCACCAGGTCGGGCGTGAAATCGCGACCGCTGTTGACGTTGAGCAGGTGGTAGCCGTGCCGGTTCGCTCCTGCGACCAGGTTCGGGGAGCGTGCCGCCAGCTCGTCCATGACGACCGTCGTGTCGTGCGCGCCGATGGGTGACGCGTATCCCGGCTCCATGCCGGCCGCCTTGATCTCCTCGGTCTGCGCCGGTCGGAGACCGCCGATCGCCTTCACCGCATTGCCCAGCTTCGTCTCGTTGACCTCGAAGTCGCCGCGCACGATGGCGGTGACCAGCCGGCCGTCGCCGGTCACGAAGAAGGTGGCCTTGGCGGTTCGATCGGTCCCAACGCCGAGCAAGGCAGCCAGGGACGCGATCGTGGGCGTCTCCGGTGTCGCGACCTCCTCGATCAGGCGCAGCTCTTCGGGCGCAGGATCCGGGGCGCCGACCGCGGCGATCTGCTGGTTGGCGGCGTAGCCGCACGCTTCGCAGATGACGAGGGTGTCCTCGCCGGCGTCGTTGAGGGCCATGAACTCGTGGGCCAGGCTGCCGCCCATGATCCCGACATCGGCGCCGACCGCCACCGTCGCGAGGCCCAGACGTTCGAAGATCTTCTCGTAGGCGGCGTAGTGCAGGTCGTACGCGCGGTCGAGGCCCGCTGCATCGGCGTCGAGCGAGTACGAGTCCTTCATCACGAACTCGCGCACCCGAATCAGGCCGCCGCGCGAGCGCGGTTCGTCGCGGAACTTGGTCTGAAAGTGGTACACGATCGCCGGCAGCTGCCGGTAGCTCTTGACCAGGTCGCGCAGCAGGTCGGCGACTACCTCCTCGTGGGTCATGGCCAGCACCATGTCCCGGCCGGACCGGTCCTTGAAGCGGACCATCTCCGGGCCGATCTTGGCGTAGCGTCCGGTCTCGCGCCACAGGTCGGCCGGGTGCACGACGGGCATCTCCATCTCCTGCCCGCCGATGGCGTTCATCTCGTCGCGGATGACCTGTTCGATGCGCTGGCTGACACGGAAGCCGAGCGGCAGCAGGGAGTAGATCCCGGCGCCAAGTTGGCGGACGTAGCCGGCGCGCACGAGCAGCCTGTGTGACGCCATCTCGGCGTCGGCCGGATCGTCACGGAGCGAGGTGAAGAAGAGTCTCGAGAGGCGCATTGGAGCGTGAAGGATAGCGGACCGGCTACGGGTCCTTCGGCTGGTGTCCGTCCGGTGTGCCGACAAGATGCTCGCTCTCGCGCAGGGCGCGGACCGGGAGTGTCGCCAGCGCCAGCAAGCCGAGCGACACCAGCAGCAGCCCATCGATGCCGAGCCATTCCGCCGCCCCGCCGCCGGCCAGGGCGCCGGTGATCTGCCCTACGGCCAGGAAAACGGAATAGAGGCCCATGATCGCGCCGCGGTCGGCCGGGTGCGCCTCGCTGATGTCGGCGAGCAGGCCGAGCGCCGCTGGTGTCCCACCGGCCATCACGAAGAGTCCGGCGAGCATGCCCAGCCCGAGCGGAACCTGGCCCGCCAGCCCAAGCGACTGGGAGTGGTTGAGCCCGAAAATGGAGCCCATCATCAGCAGACCGCCGCCAATGCCGATCACGATGATCGTCGTGCGCCGGAACTGCTTGAAGCGACCGCCCCAGTAGAAGAGTCCGGCGAAGAAGACGAGCAACGCCACGCCAAGGCCCACGCTCACCTGCGTGGGCGCAAACCCGCCCATCAGCAGCTGGCCATCGAAACGCGCGGACGGAGTGCGCACCAGTTGGAAGACCGATTGGGTCGTCCACGAGCCGAGCACCGCGTTGAGCGCAATCCAGGTCGGGGCGAGCAGCCAGACGCTGCGGCTCGACAGGACGCGCCGATATCGGGGCCAGTCGAAGGAGGAAGGCCGAAGTTCGCCCGAGTGGACCGGCAGATCCTCCGCCTCGCCCCGAGAATGGCCGTGATCGACCAGGTCCGCGACGCCCCAGCGGTAGATGCTGAACGAGATCCCGTAGATGCCCGCGTTCAGCAGGAAGGCGATACGCGCGAAGATCTCCCACATGGGTCCCGCCGCCACGATCCCGACCCCCAGGCCGGCGAGCGTTGCGGCCTCGAAGCGTGCGACCGTCCTTCCGCGCAGTTGCTCATCGCGGCTGGTGGCGATCGCGATGTAGCCCAGGATCGAGGGAATGCTGGCGCCGGCCGCGGCTCCCTCGAGCCAGCGCGTGACGCCGAGAAGGAACAGGTCGGTGGTCGCCGCGGTCAGCAGCACCGCCACGGCGCCGAAGACCGGACCCCACTGCATCACCCGGTGTGCCCCAAGCCGATCGGAGATGACACCGAAGCCGGGCGACAGGACCAGCTCCGCCATGAAGTAGGCGGCAGTCATCAACCCGACCATGAAGGCAGTGACTTCGGGGCCGCCGTGCTTCGGGAGGTCGGCCATGTAGTACAGGAACAGACCGCCGGTCAGGCCCGTGCTGAAGCGCAGCGTGAAGGTGCCGGCGAGGACCGCGGCGATCGATCGGTTCACTGGGACGCAAGGTTAGCCGGTGGCCGATGGTGGCGCGCGCAGCGGCCCGTCTCGCCCCGGACACGGAAACGCCCCCGCCCGATGAGGGGAGGGGGGCGTCCGATCGAGGTGTGGCCGTCAGACGGTTGCTGCCGGAGCCTCGAGTCCGAATGCGGTCTCCAGCTGCTCGGCCGGGCGGAAGCCGACCGCGGCGCGGGGCGGCTCGCCGGGCGCGAAG
>Ga0224510_10002428_pt1 | contig 11176 bp, 6 predicted proteins | sample SF_May12_sed_USG_FD_170161 | JGI IMG/M metagenome (GOLD analysis project Ga0224510, IMG submission 170161) | Sediment microbial communities from San Francisco Bay, California, United States - SF_May12_sed_USGS_4_1 | ecosystem: Environmental > Aquatic > Marine > Sediment | place: USA: California... | reverse complement strand
TCTGTCATGGCCATTGATGTGGACAAGATTGCCGAGAAGCGATACCTGCTCGACTTCGCCGGCCAGCTCGGACTGGACGAGAACCAGGTCGATCAGATCCACGCCGAACTCGGTATTGTCGTTTAAGGGCCAGGCCACATGACCCATTTCGATGAAGATGTCAGGACGGCCATGTGGCCGCCAACCGAGAGGTTGCGGAAACACTCCACCTGGTCGTTCTGGGTGAGCAGGTTCGTGATGGTGTTGTGGGAGTGCCAGGCGGTGCAGGCGCCGGGGCTGAAATGCACCGCGTTAACGGCGGCGGTCTGTCCGGGCGAGTCGGGTCGGGCGTCACCACCGCGTTCTGCCGTTCTCCCGCGTCGCTGAGCGATGTCGGGGAACGGCAGAACCGGGTGCGCAGTGGGTGCCGAGCCGGGGCGCTCGACCTAGTCGACCTAGTCGACCTCGACGGCGCCGACGTCACAGCCGGCGCCCTGGGGCCGGGTCACACCCCGTTGGTCGGTGGCAGGGCAGGCCCCCGCCAGAGCGGCGTCGATGGCCGGGCTGCCGGCCGCCGGGAGCAACGTGAGCGTCGAGCCGCCGTTGTCGGCCAGCGGGCCGAGCAGCGCATCGACCGACGCCTGGTCGCCGGTGGCGGTCAGGAAGCACGAACCGTCGTTGTCGATGTTGCCACCGGCCGACGTGATCACCGCGGCTGCTCCACCTTCGGCATAGCAGGCCAGTGCGCCGTCGCGTCCGCCCATGATGCTGTTGGTCAGCGTCATGTCGGCCGGGGCGCCGAAGGTGGCGACCACCACACCCGAGGCGGTGCCTGCGGGTGCGATGTTGTCGACGATCGTCGAGTTGGTGACGACGAGGGAGCCGTCGGTGTGGAAGATGCCGCCGCCGTGCCAGGCGCTTGACGTGTTGCCGGTGATCGTCGAGTTGACGACCGTGGTGGTGCCGAGTGAACGGATGCCGCCGGCCACGTCACCGGTCACGTTGCCGGAGATCGTCGACGACTCGATGGTCAGCGTCGAGCCGAAGAATCCATAGACGCCGGCACCGGGCTGGTTGGGGCTGGTGTTGTCGCTGACGGTCGATTCCCGCAGCACCATCGTCGCCCCCTCACCGTTGTAGATGCCGCCGCCGCCGAAGGCGAAGTTGGGCGGACCGGCGGCGTTGACGGTATTGCCGGTCACGGTCACCCGCTCCAGCGTGAGGTCACCGAGGTTGAGGATGCCGCCGCCTTGCGGTGCGGCTGCGCCATCGGTCACCGTGAGACCGCGCACGGTCACCGAGGCGCCGGGCTCCACGGTCAACACCCGGTCGACTCCGGATCCGCTCAGCACCAGGCCGGGAGCGGCCGAGGCGTCGATCGTCATTGATCGAGTGGCCGTGAGCTGCTGTGACAGCGCCACCGTGGCGCCGGCCAGCGACGGGTCGACGGTGATAGTACCGCCGTCGGCAATGGCGGCCATGGCCGCCCGCAGCGAGCCCGCACCCGATCCGGCCGTGGAGGTCACGGTCAGCTCGGTCGGCGGCGGCACCGGAATCCGCTCGATGAGATCGAAGGAGTAGGTGCCCGACACGTTGGGGTCGAAGCTGAAGCCGTAGCCGTTGACCACTCTCAGAGTCAGCCCGTCGTCGGGCGCTCCGGTTGGTTGCTCGGCGCTACGGGTCAGCTCGGTGACGGGAACCGACACCCTGGTCCAGCCCTCGGTGTCGTCGATGAACGAGGCCTCGAACCGCTCGGCCGTGTCGGGGGCCTGGTAGACCCGGACGTAGTCGACCAGCATCGACTGCGGCGGGCTGAACTCCGCGCCGACCGGACCGCCGAAGTTGCCGCCGATGGCCACGTTGAGCAGCATGAAGAACGGCTTCTCGAACACCCAGGGGTTGGGGGCGACATCGGCCGGGGTCGCCTGGTGGTACTGGATGCCGTCGACGTACCAGGTGATCATCTCCGGCTGCCACTCCACGACGAAGGTGTGGTAGTCGCCGAACACCGGCTCACCGAAGTCGTAGATACCGCCGAAGCTGTTGCCACCGTTGTAGCCGGGGCCGTGGATCGTGCCGAAGATCTCGTCGGGCAGACGGCCGACGAACTCCATGAAGTCGATCTCACCGGCGGCCGGCCACGGGTTGCGGGTGATGTCGGTGCCGAGGCTCCAGAAGGCGGGCCAGATGCCCTGACCCTCGGGCACGAGGATGCGGGACTCGATGCGCCCGTAGGCGAACTCGGCCCGGTCGAGCGAGATGAGTCGGGCCGACTCGTATTCGCATGGACCGTAGTAGCACTCCCGTCCGGCATCGGCGGCGTCGAGGGTGATGGCCAGGTTGCCGGCACCGTCGTGGGCGACGTTGTCAGGATCATCGGTGTAGTACTGCAGTTCCTCGTTGCCCCAGCCGTTCTTGCCGTCGGGGGTGACGTCGCCGATCTCGTAGCCCCAGTTGCTGGGGTTCGGCGGTGCGCCGGCGGCGGCGTCGAACTCGTCCGCCCACGACAGCGTCCACCCGGCGGGCCCGGGGTCGGGAGCGGCGTTGTCTTTGACGATCAGCGTGACGGCCTCACCGCTGCCGGTGCCCTCGAACCAGAAGTCGATCGACTCGGTGTCGCTCCAGTCCTGGGCCAGGGGGAAGTCACGGGTCATGGTCGGTCGGGCGGGAGCCAAGCCGACACCGGCCTTGGATGCGGCCTTGTCGGCGGCTTCCCAGGCCTGGCCGTAGCGGACCATGGCCCGTGCGACCCGCCCTGCGGCGACGTCGGCGTCGCCCTGGGCCAAGCGGTTGCGGGCCGCCGCCAGGTCGGCCGACGGCACACCATTGGCCTCGGCCCGGTCGATGGCGTCGGCGGCAAGATCAGCGGCCAGCGCAACGAGGTCGTCGACAATGGCGTCGACCTCGGCCCCGACGGCACCGCCGGCACCGACCTTGGTCAGCTGCTGAACGGCTCCGCTGAGCCGGTCGAAGGCATCAGCCGGACCGTCGACCTCTCGCATCAACTGCCGGAGGGCGTTCTCGATCCGCTGAGCGTCGGGCTTGGCGACATCGTGGTCGGCGGGCAACAGGGCGCCCAGGCGGGAAACTATGTCATCGACGGTCGCCTGATAGGCGTCTCCCGGAGCCACGACCTCGGCCTCGGCCACGTTCTCGACCGCATCCTGGCCCGGGCGGGCTCCGGCGTCGGAGGCCGACACCGATTGGGCGGCGAGGGTGACGCCGTCGGTGGCCTCCCACAGGAAGGCTCCCTGGGTGAAGTCGTCGAGCAGGTTCGGGTCGTAGGCATCGTCGTCGTCGATCAGCACCGAGCCTTGGAACAGCGCGCCCCGCTCGACGTCGACCGGGTCGGTCAAACGGATCACGATCCGCTCATCGCCCTCGAACTTCGTGTCACCCAGGGTCTCCAGCGGGAAGGACAACTCGGTCGGCCCACCGTTGACGAAGGTGACGGTACCGCTCGTCGGCGTGTAGTCGACACCCGGGGTGGCGGTGGAGGGTTCGGTCCGGTAGCTGATCGACACCTGGGCCGGGTCGTCGACGCCCATCGGACGGTTGAGCTTGATGCGGACGTCGCCGGTTGTGCCCTCGGTGATGAGGGTGTTGTTGACCGACAGGGCGGCGGCCAGCGCCGGCGGCTCGGCCACCCCGTAGACGTTCACCTCATCGACATAGAACGTGCGGGCGCCACCGGTTCCCAGCGTGCCGATGGCGTACCCCCACATCTCGAAGAGACCGAGTCCGTCGTTGGGTGCGCCGTTGCCGATCTCCTTGCGGGTGAAGTCGGCGAACGGGAATTCGAGCAGCCGCCAACCGACGACGTCGTCGACGAACGGAACCGTCCACCGCTCGGCGTCGTCGCTGGTGGAACCAGCGGAGCGGTTGTCGAGGATGTCGATGAACAGATCGGCACCGGAGCCCTCACCGTGGAACCAGAACGAGATGCCCTCGCGGGTCGACCAGTCCTGCGACACCCACGTGTCGACTCCCGGGTTCGTGAAGGCGTGGATGAAGCCGGCGAACGAGGTGGCGTCGACGTTCATGGTCATCACGTTGTTGGGCTGGCCCACTTCGGGGAGGATTGGGGCCGGTGGCGTCGCCTCGGTGCCGATGCCGATACCGGAGCCCGCTCCGGCGAAGGTGTAGAAGCCGAGCAGTTCGCCGTTGGCCGACTCGCCGAACGGGAGACCGGACTCGAAGTCGTCGACGATGCCGTCGCCGGTGATCGGACCGTCGGAGAAGTGGAAGTAGTCGAGGTCGAGTTCGACGGTGGATCCGTCGGCGCCGGTCACGCCGGCCACCACGATCACGATCTCGTCGAGGGCTCCGTCGAAGACGCCGTTACCGCCGGTCGACTGGTTGACGAACGACGAAACCGGGGCGCTGATCAACGTCCAGGTGTCGTCGAAGGCGGCGGAGGTGAAGGCGGTGTCGTAGCGGACCGAGTCCTCGGAACCCGTGGTCCAGCCGTCGCGGTCGGTGTCCTCCCGGAGGGTGATCTCGAGGGTGTAGCCGTCGACCGTCGCGTTCGACTGATTGAGCACCCAGACGTTGAACCAGGCGTCGGCCGGCACGGCGACCTGGGCGCCGTTGTCGAAGTTGCGGAAGGCACCGCCATAGAAGGCCGACGCCGTACCCTGACCGCCCCAACCGGTGCTGAGATAGTGGGTGCCCTCATAGGGTCGATCATCCAGCGCACCGCCGCCGCCGCCGGCGTTGGTGCCGCCGAAGAACACCCAGTCGGACGTGTCACCGTCGTTGAAGTCGTCGATGACGGTGTCGGCGGCGGATGCCGTCGACGGTGAAACGGCCAGCACCGTGGCCATGAGGGTGAACCCCATGAGCACGGTGAAGAGGGAACGGAGACGGCGGTTCGGTCGCATGGATCGAGGTCCTTCCGGAGGCGGGCGTGTGAGAACGTTGGGGCGGACAAGTGATGGGAGCGCTCCCATGACTTCCGCTCGACTGTAGTAAAGGTTCCCCGACCGGTCAACGTGGTTGACGAAGAACCGCTCCGGCTGTCGGTGCGTGAACCCGGAACGACCTGTTGCTCGAGGAGGCTTTACCCGACGGGAAGGTGCTCCCCCAGGAACGCCGCCGTCGCCTCCCAGGCCGCCGCCGCAGCCGGGGGATTGGAGAACATCGGGTTGAGATGGTTGTCGAACGCGTGGCCCGCATCGGGCTGGACGAGCACGGTCGCCTGCTCGACGTCGGCGAAACGGTCGGCCACGGCCTGTGAATCCTCGCTGGGCAGGTAGGGATCGGAACCGCCGAAGTGGAACAGGATCGGGCAGCTGATGTCGTCGGCCTGATCCAGGTTCCCGGCCACCCCACTGCCGTAGTAACTCACCGCGCAGGTCGGGTCGAGGGCGGCCGCACCGAGGAACGTCAACGTGCCGCCGAAGCAGAAGCCGATCAGACCGGCGTCGCCCGTGCACTCGGGCAGGCCACGGAGGTGGTCCAAGGCCGCGCCCACGTCACCGGCCACGTTCGAGAAATCGAAGCCGCCCACCTTGGCGAACGCCAGCTGCATGCCCTCCTCCCCCTGCTCCGGTTCGACGACGAAACCCGGCTCCTGCCGCCAGAACATGTCGGGGGCGATGGCGACGTAGCCCATCCCGGCGAGCCGCTCACACACCGACTTGATGTAGGTGTTGACGCCGAAGATCTCCTGGAGCACGACCAGCCCGGGACCGGACCCGGAATCGGGGACGACGACGTGGGCGTCGAAGCCGCCGCCGTCGACGGTGATGGTTTCCGTGCGTGATGTGGTCATGAGAACTCCCTGGTCGACGGCTCCGAGCCGCGCTGCTGCGATGCCAAGCCGAGGCTAGCGGAGCTGCTCGGTGCTGCCGTCACCTGGCTCGGAACCGGCCGACGAACTACGGTGGAGGGCGGAGGAATCGGCATGGATCTGCCTTGGGGAGTCCTCATCATCTACGGCGCCTTGGCCGTCTGGGCCGCGCTGCTGATCGACGGATGGCGACGCCGCGCTTTCCAGTACTTCCTCGGTTTCGGTGTGCTGCTCCTGCTCGCGCTCAACGTGCGCTACTTCATCGAGGGCACGGCGGGCGCCATTCCGTTCTTCATCGGCATCTACGATCTGCTCGACAACCTCGGACTCTCGGGATCCGACACCGCCGCAGCCATGGCGTCGTGCCCCGACAACGTGTGTACCGTTTGGGGTGATCGCTTCGCCCAGCACCCTGCGTGGGGCGTGGCGTTCTACGATCGCTTCGTCAACGGCCCCGGCCTGCGCAGCGGACTGCTCTACAGCCACATCGCCTTCAACTCGGTAACCTTCGTGCTCCTGCACTGGCAACTGGCCCGACCCGGCACGGGGGGCGACGGGCAGCGCAGCCGCCACCGGCTCGTCGGCCGCATCTCGTTCACCACGCTCACGATCGGCACGCTGTGCGCGGTGGTACTCGCCTCCGAGCACGGCTCGGTCGCCGAGTACGGCGGCAACCTGGCGATGACCGGCTTCTGGTTCATGTCACTGTGCGTCTACACCTGTGCGGTGATGGGCGTAGCCGCCGCCCGACGGTCCGACGCCGCCAACCACCGGATCTGGATGATCCGCTTCGCCGGTTCCATGTGGGGATCGTTCTGGCTGTTCCGGGTGATGCTTTTCGTGCTCGACCCACTGCTGCGCAACTACAACGCCGCCGCCATCCTCATCTGCATCTGGTTCTCCGCACCACTCGGTATCGCCATCGCCGAGTGGGGACGGCGTCACTTCGCCGCCGGACGGGAACGCGTCGAGACTTCCGCCGTCGGCCTGCAACGGGCCTGACGGCGCTCCGGCGCCGACCGCCGATCGATGTCAGGCCGAGTCGTCGACGTCGTCGGTTCGATACTCGAGCAGCAGCGCCGCGGTGACCCCGTCGATAACCCCGGTGACCGACAGGTCGTGTGCCGACTGGAAGTTGCGCACCCAGGTCTCGGTCTCGTCGCCGAAATCACCGTCGGCGCCGAATCTTGGCAGCGACTGGGGGTTCCATCCCTTGAGTGCGGTCTGGAACCGCCGGATCGCTTCTCCTCGATCGCCGTTTCGTAGCGCCACGTTGTCCTCCTCGTCGCCGGGGTCGACGGCCCGGCGGTTGATCTCGTCGATCCGTATGTACAGGTTGTCGCCGGGGCAGGACGTCGCCCGCACGTCCCGATGCCCGCCGGTGAGCGTCGCCGGCCACCAGCCCTGCTGATTCCCGTGGGCCACCAGCTCGGCGATCCGACCGACCAGTGCGTCGGACACCGACATTTCGTCAAAGTTGCCCATCACGCAGATGGCGTGGGAGATCGAGTTGCGGCCGAACGTGTGGCCGCCGAGCACGCCGGCGCCACGCCCCTCGTAGACGGCCAGCGAGTCGCGGTCGATGATGTAGGAGTAGGCGATGTCGGACCAGCCCCGGATGTCCATGTGGAAGTTCTGGATCGAGCGAACCCCCGCCGCTCCCCGCTCGCTGCCGGCGGTGTGATGCAGCCAAAGCTCCCGGGTGGGGATCGGGATCGTCGAGCGCCGGCGCGGGGCCCGGGCCCCCCAACTCCGTCTGTCAATGATGTCGACCACAAGCCCTCCACCGACCCCGCACCCGCCAACACCAACATCGTAGTCCGCCCCCGACGCCTGCGGGACGCGAACGACCCGGCCACCGTGGCGACCGGGTCGTTCGTTTGGAGCAGAGCGTGTTTGTGGTCGACCTACTGGTCGAACAGGATCACACCTCGAATGTTCTCACCGTTGCGCATGGCGTCGTAGCCCTCGTTGATCTGATCCAGGGTGTAGGTCTTGGTGATCAGCTCATCGATCTTCAACTTGCCCATCAGATACAGCTCGAAGAGGCGAGGGATGTCCTTGCGGATGTTGGCCGAGCCGAACAGCGACCCGATGACCTGCTTCTCCATCATGGTCAGCATGATGGCCGGGATGTTGATCGTGCCCTCCGCGGTGGAGTGCAGGTTGGTGACGACGATCTTGGCCCGCTTGCCGCCGAGGTTGAACCCCTCGCCGAGGCTGGCGCCGTCGCCGGTGCCCATGGTCATGATGACCTTGTCATAGCCCCGGTCCCAGGTCACCTCGCTCAGTTTCTCCTGGGCTTCGGCCATCGAGGCGAAGGCGTGGGTGGCACCGAACTCCATCGCCTGCTCCCGCTTGAAGGCCACGGGGTCGATGGCGGCCACCACCCGGGCACCGGCCATGGCCGCACCCTGGACGGCGTTGGCTCCAATGCCGCCGCAGCCGACGACGGCCACGTAGTCACCGGGCTCGACCTCGGCCGCGTAAACCGCCGATCCCCAGCCGGTCACCACGCCGCAACCGAGCAGGCAGCCCTTGTCGAGCGGCCAGTCCTTGTCGACTTTGATGCAGCTGGCCTCGTTGACGACGGTGTGCTCGGAGAACGTGCCGATCAGACACATGAGGCCGAGATCCTGGCCGTCGAGGGTGTGGTGCCGGTAGGTACCGTCGAGGGCTTGGGTACCTTCGGCGAAGGTGGCGAGCAGATCACACAGGTTGGAGTGGCCGTCGGCGCACGACGGGCAGCGGCCGCAGGCGGGAATGAATCCAAACACCACATGGTCGCCAGGCTCGAGCCAGTCGACGCCTTCGCCCACCTCCTGCACGATGCCGGCACCCTCGTGACCGCCGATCATCGGCGGACCGGGGACGAGACCGGCGATATGACCGTCTAGCGCGTGCTCGTCGGAGTGGCACATGCCCGACGCCACCATCTTCACCAGCACTTCGTTGTGTTTCGGCGGATCGAGTTCGATTTCCTCGACGCTCCACGGCTGGTTCATTTCCCGCAACACTGCGGCTCGAGTTCTCATGAGCTACCCCTTGTTGATTGGACACATCCCTGACGGATGGCAACGGTGTGATAGTAGGTCGGGGGCGAGGACGCGAACAAGACGCCGACCGGACCCGTCCTACAGCCCACCGTTTTGGCGGGTGATTCAAGCCGGTACTAGCTTTGGTGGAGGCCGTGCGCTTGCACGAGGGGAATGGGACGACATCCCACGAGGGAATCAACCACAGAGGAGTAGGCGGTGCCCACCACACTGGCGGAGGTCCTTGCCGAGGACCGCATCGAGTTCAGCGAGCTAAAAGAGGAATTCAGTCCGGTCTTGAACCTGGTCGACGTGTTGATCGGCGTCATACCGAACTGCGACCCGTACCTGGAGATCTGGCCACCAGGGTTTCGGACGTACAACCTCATCGTCCCCAACTTCCTGAACCTGCCGCAGGCGCTGCTCGGTCGAGGCGCACCAAAGGACATCGTCGGACTGGCGATGTACACCTCGTCGCGGGCCGCCGACTGCATGTACTGCTCGGCCCACACCTGTTCGTTCGCCCTCCGTCGTGGATCGAGCGCCGAAGCCGTGACCGGCGAATCGCGCACCGCGGGCGAGGCGGCGGCCGTGGCGGTGGCCGAAGCCCTTTCCACGATGCCCCACCACTACACACCCGAACTGGGTCGCGGGCTCCAGCGCCACTTCTCTCCGGCCGACACCGAGTGGATCGTCGTGGGCGTGGCCATGATGGGCTTCCTCAACAAGTTCATGGACGCCATCGGGGTGGAGCTCGAACCCGAGGCGGTTCAGGACGTGTCCGATCTGATCGGCCCGACCGGCTGGTCGATCGGCCAACACGGATGGGACGGTGTCGGCGACACCGCCGCCACCGGTGGAACCGGAGACATCGGCGGAGCCGGAGACAACGCGGAAGGCCGCGAGCTGCCCCCGACCGACTCGCTGACCACGATGCTCAAGGTCTTCCGCAATGCTCCGGGTGCGGTTCGGCTCGAGCGGCGCTGGATGGCCGGTCTGCCCAAGGACCCCGAGACGTCACGACGGCACATCGCCGAGACCTACGGATTCGACGAACCGCTGCTCACCACACTCGGTCAGGCGCGGACCCGGCGGGCGCTGGCCGCCGTGCTCCGTCACAACCTCGACGGACCCCAGTCCGAGCTCGGCATCGACCTCAAGGCGCTGGTTGGGCTGGTGTTCGCCCACCATGCCCGGAACCGACACCTGATCGATCAGTCGACGAAGCTGGCGGCCCGCAGTGGCGTGACGGCCGAAACCATCGACACCGCGGCACGCTTCGACCCCGACGCCCCTGATACCGATGCCACACTGCTCGACGATCGCACTCGGGCCGCGCTGGCCACGGCGCATCGCATCTCGTCCAGCCCGGCCCGGGTCGACGCGGCCACCGTCGAGGCCGTCGACAAGCATTTGTCGTCGGCGGAGACGATCGAGATCGCCGTGTGGGTATCGGTGCTGCAACTCATCCACCGGCTCGGCGTCTTCTTCGGGCTCGACGGACACCACGAGTAGTGCTTGACTGGAAACGTGTCGGTGCTGCCTACTCTTTGGTTTGGCAACGCGTCGTCGACACCGACCGAGCTGACGATCCACGAGGGAGAACAGGTTCTGGGTCGAGCCGCCGACGCTGACCTTTGCCTGTCCGAAACCTTCGTCAGCACCTACCACGCCCGGCTCACCTGGCAGAAGGGTCAGTTGAAGGTCCTCGACCTCAACTCGACAAACGGAACCCTGGTCAACGGCGTCCCGGTGGTCGGGTGGACGACGTTGACCGACGGTGACCTGATCGAGTTCGGCGGCATCGAGGCCGTGGTCACGCTTCCGACCGTCATCGATCTCGACGAGCCGTCGCCTTCGTTCCCGCCGCCACCGCAACACGCGAGCAGGCTGACGACGGGAGAACTCCCCCGCGTGCTCACCGAGCCGGCCGCCACAGCCGGTGTCGCCGACGACATGCCTCCGGTCGGCCATCACCTCTCCGACGACGTCCCCTCCTCACCCGTCGGCCGGGTGGCTCCGGTGACCCTGCCCCCGACACCGCCGACCGGTATCACGATCACCGACATCGAGGCCGTCACCGAGGGCTACGGCGATTTCGACGACCAACTGGGAGTCGGCGTGTTCGGCAACGATCCCGGCTACAACGGCTACGAAGAGCGCGAACTCGGGCCCTTCGGTGGGCACCATCCCGAGAGTGTGCAGGGTCGGGCGCGGAGCCGACGACGCCTTCTCGAGAGCGGCGACCCGTCGGACGAACGCCGCCGTCCTACACCGGCGTTCAACCGCGACGGGGTCAGCCCGATCGTCATCATCATCGCCGTCGCCCTGCTCGTCGTTATCATCCTCGCCGCGGTGTTCTTCTCAT
>Ga0224510_10002427_pt1 | contig 11179 bp, 10 predicted proteins | sample SF_May12_sed_USG_FD_170161 | JGI IMG/M metagenome (GOLD analysis project Ga0224510, IMG submission 170161) | Sediment microbial communities from San Francisco Bay, California, United States - SF_May12_sed_USGS_4_1 | ecosystem: Environmental > Aquatic > Marine > Sediment | place: USA: California... | reverse complement strand
GAGGGATTGAAGGCAATCTTGAAGGCTAATGGATTCATGACCAGAGACGCAAGAAAGGTTGAAAGAAAAAAGCCAGGTCTCAAAAAAGCGAGACGTGCTCCACAGTTCTCAAAGCGTTAATATTTTTCAGTATTTCGAAGTTTTCAAGTCTGTGTTTAACGCTCAGTCGAAGTCCTGTACTAATGCAGTTCTAGGGCGAGACGTGCTCCACAGTTCTCAAAACGTTAAAAAGTTTTTTCGCAAAAACTCAATACTTTCAAAAAAACCGCCGAGTTTTCTCGAGCGGTTTTTTTGTTTGCATATTTTCCGAGTTTTATTATATGTCATTCCGGAAAGTATAATTTCTTGGATGATCCGCCAGCTAGCGGAGAGTCTTAAGTGTAGATTCCGGATAAACTATTTTTCAGAGACTCGTTTCTCGTCTGGAAAAATATGTTTTTCGGAATGACATATGAATAAGAGGTGGTTTTTTCGTTTGCGTTTTGCGCAGAAAAGAGCTATGATTGTTAATCATGGATATGAATAGTGAAAGAGTTCATTAGTATAAGCCATAAAAACAGGAGAGGAGAATTTTTATGGAACATCAAATTGGCTTTGGGTGGATTTGTTTTTTTTGCTTGTGCTCACTTTCTTTGGGTGTTTGGATTGGGCACGAAATTAGCGATTTTTTTCACAAGAGTAAAGAGAGGAAGATTAACGAGGAGATGTTGAGCACGTTTGATTTTTTCATTCAACTTGTTTGCGAACAAGCAAGTTTGAAAATCTATCGTTTTTTGAAATCCAAAAAAATCACAGTTGCCGTCAGTCCATTGCAAAGCAATTTTTTGCTGGAGGTATATCAAGATCTCGAAAAAATCGGGTGCGAGTATTCTCAGCAAGTTATGCGAATCTTGGAGGGAATCAATCCAATTATTCATAACATTCAGAATCTCGGATTTTGGAAAGGCATGGCCCAACTCAATGAAGTGATGAATCATGTGGACCAAAGCTTGGGAGTCAAAAAAAATGCACACCAGGAAAACGTGATTCCGAAAGAAGTTATCAGTAAGGCATTCGGAAAAATTTCAATTATAGGGGAGGAAAGGAAGGATGTTTAAAATTACTGAATTTATTGTGAGGCAGCTTGAAATTATAAGGAACAATCCAGGCTATTTTTTGTTTCTTGTTATCGTGGCCGCAATAGCGTTCTATTTCCTTATGGAGAGGATAACCCCACTTTCCAGAAACCGCCCAGAAGATGAAGATGAAAGCGCATGAAACCATGCGCTCAAAGAGGTTTCGAGGTGCCCCACACGTGCGTGGCACCTCTTTTTTATTGCAAAAATAAGCTAATTGTGAAAGAATTTAAATATGATTAACAGACTTAGAAAAAAAGAAGAATATTTAAAAACGGTTCGAAGGAAGGTACCGCCTTTTTGGATGTCTACATTTTTTGATGGGTATCATAAGAAATATTTTGAAGAATTTTTTGACAATTCAAGAGGGGCGCAAAGCTTAGTTGTTTCGGATCATATGATTTATTATCTAGTGGAGGATATAGACTATTTTGCCAGATTGACATTTGATGTTTTGTCTCGAGATTTGAGTGAGCTAGAGCGAGTAAGAAAAATTCTTGATACAAGAGAAGAAAAGATGATGATGGCACTTAATGAAAGTCTTGAATCATTTATTGAAAATTTGCAGTCATTTGTTCCGGCTTTGATGATTGGGTTTACGATGGAAAATATTCTTTTTGATGAGATGAGAAATGAGTTGAGTAATAAGTTGCAGGAAAAAGATGTTGATTTAATTTTGGATAAACTTAACACTCCGTTAGAGGATAATTTTTACAGAAAAGCTGAGTTGGATTTGGCAAAAAATGGTGTTACTAGCGAGCATTTGAAAGAATATGCATGGATCAAAACTCGCTATGGTGTTTTAAATCCCTATACGCTTGATGATGCGCAGAGTCGTTTGGATGAAATTGATGTGAATGAGTTTCTTGAGGAATATGAGAGTCAAAAAAAAGAAACAAAAAAAGTAGTTCGTGATGCTAAAAAAATGTTAAATGAAAAATCTAATCTGGTTGATTTGATGCAATTTTTAGTGTTCTATAGAACCCACAGAACAGAAGCACTCAACAAAGCAATATATTATGCAATGCCTTTACTTGAAAAAGTAGCAAGAGAAAAAGGATTGAGCTATGAAGAAATTACTCACAGTACTAATAGGGAAGTTCTTGAGGATAATATTCCAGATTCTGAAATTCTCAGAGAAAGAATTAACAAATATTCAATTATTGCTGATGAAAAAGGAGTACATGTTTTTCATGGGGATGATAATAAAAAAATAGTTGATTTTTTCAAAGAAGAGGTTGAGGATGTTTCTGAGATTAAGGGCTCTTTGGCTTGCAAGGGATTCATGAAAGGAAGAGTAAAAATAGTTTTGAGTGCGAGTGATTTTGAAAAATTTCAAGAGGGAGACATTCTTGTGGCCCCAATGACAACTCCGGATTATGTTCCAATCATGAAGCAAGCAGCAGCTTTTGTGACTGACGAAGGAGGAATCACATGTCACGCAGCAATAGTTTCTCGTGAAATGAAAAAACCATGCATCATCGGAACAAAAATCGCCACCCAGGTTTTGAAAGACGGGGATTTGGTTGAGGTGGATGCGAACGAAGGTAAGGTTAGAATATTAAAAAAGGCACAGAATGAATAGTAGCGAAACATGAAATTGGAATCTAAAATTAAAGCAAAGTCCAGCACTTCAAAATAGTGCTGTGGCTGAGAGAGGGGTAGTGAAGATTTTGGAGAAGACTAAGAAATAAAAAAGTGATTTGAAAAAAAAATAATAGCCAGGCAACCGTGAGGTTGTCTGGCTATTTTGAGGAAGAAAAATCTCGTGGTTACGAGATTTTTCTTCCGGTTTTGGTTTCAGGGTCGATCTCGTAGAGCTGACCCTTTTCGTTGATGTCACCTAATCCAAGGGCGAGCATGAGCTCGCCGCCGGCCAAAAAAAGAACGTTGTCCCCGAACATTTTGATGAATTCCCATGGGTTAAAGCATCGTGACTTAATTAACCCAGCGTAGTCCTCGATGTGTACTTGGCGTCCATTGTTCAGGATCACTGTTACTCCGTCTTCCTCAAGACCGTCCGATGTACCGCAGAAGATAGCGTGCACTTTTCTGGCACCTTCGGGGATTGCGGATTTCAGGATGTCGTACATTTCCTGAAACCGACTTCCGGTTCCGACTACCACAGTAGCAATTTGTTTGGTTTCTAAAATTGCAATGAGATAGTCAATTTGATTCAGACCCTTGATTGTGTGAATCGGGTCTTTTCCTGAAAAACGAAATCCGTGTGTTGCGATGAAAATCATGAGTTTTCCTCCATCATTTTTTTGGCGATTTGAACCATTTTATTTGTAATATAATCAAAAATTTCTTTTCCTTTTTGAGGATCGGAATTTTTTTGATTCCCTTTTTGTCCCATTGGAAATAGTTCTCTCCATTTTTCAGGAGAATCTGTTCCTTGACCCCACACCGCATCATTGGGAATAGATGTTACACATCCAGCTCCCTTGATGAGAGTAGGTTTATTGGGAAATAGGTATTCCATAATAGAAACTTCCATTGCACCTGCATGGACTCCATTTTCATTGAATGCAGCTTGAATTAATTGTTTAAATTCGTTACTTGTGGCAATGTCAACAAGAGGGTTTGCAATCTCACAATTACGGAGAGCTTTAACTCTTGTAATGGCATCCGTTATGCTATGATGATTTCCTCCGTGTCCATTAGCAATGAAGATTTTTTTGAACCCGTGCCTGGTAATGGAACACAGAATGTCAAATATAATCAATTTATATGTGCTGTCTGAAATTGACATTGTTCCAGGAAAGGCAGTGTGATGCCAGGACATTCCATAATTCATTGTTGGCATCAAAATTGATCCAGGAATTGCCAGTGCAATTTCTTCAGCCATTTTTTCAGCAAAAAAATGATCTGTGCCGAGTGGCAATCTCTCTCCATGTTGCTCAGTGGAGCCGAGTGGCAACACAAATAATGTTGCTATTCGGTCTAATTGGTTAAATTCTTCCCATGTCATTTCATTTAGTCTTTTCATGACTTCTTATTCCTCCTGTGAAATATGTTTTTTGTTGAGTATTCACTTTTTAAATTGCAACGTTTAATATTAGCATAAAATTAGTATTTTGTCCAGTGTCTGACTTGCATTAAGAGTTTATTGAAAGTACTATTAAAGTAGTAATAATTGGTTTTTAAAATTATGAAAAATCAAAAAAATATTAGTGAAATTGTGGAGGAAAGAGGTAAAAAGCGGAGGTGTCGAATTGGAATTAGTATTATTGAGGAAAATAATGAATCATTGAAGAGTCTGAAAAAATCCCAGGAAATTGCTGATGTGGTTGTGTATTCTAATCATGAAATTGAAGGATTTGAAACAAGAATTTTTGAAAACGAAGAAGAGATTGGGAGGAATATGGTTTTGGATTATAAGAATGGAAAAATTGATCAGTTTGTTCGGGGTCAAGTGGATGATTTTGGAATGATTCAGGAATTCAAGAAACAGTTTGATATTCCTGAGGATGAAAAGAGATTATGTCTGGCGCTCTTGGAGGATGCTCATCAAAGAGAATTCTTTTTGACGATGGGCTCAAATCCTGAGGGGCAAACCCTTGAGGATAAAGTGAGAATTCTTGAAGGGTCATGTAAATGGATGAAAGAAGAGTTTGGGGTGGATCCAAGAGTTGCTGTGATGGCAACTTGCAGGCCAGATAGTGTTGGGAAAGATCCAGTGATGACTAAGAGTTATGAGGATGCGGAATATTTAGTGAAGCATTTAAAAGAAATGGGATATGAAGCAAAAAATATTCATATTGAACTTCAAAATGCACTTCCTTGGGCGAATGTTATTGCACCTTCAAATGGAACAATTGGAAATCAAATATTTCGATCTATGGTATTACTTGGAGGAGGAAAAAATAAATTAACCCCAACAATTTTTAGTAAGGGTGCATATGAAGATGATTCTAGAAATGAAACTGATTGGTATCCGCACATTCTTTTTGCTTGTGCTTTGGCTAATAAATAGAAATTAAGATGTACTTATGAAAAAAGAAGAGATTCGAGAAGTTATTGAGAATAATGATTGGAATATCCAAAGTGCGTATGTTGCAATTTTTGCTGCGGATTTGGTTTTTCGTGCATATGCAAATTCCGGAAAAATTTATGGAATGAAATATTCTCCAGTTTGTTGCTATTTTTCGTTTCGAGACTTGGAGGCGTTCTATCAAATTATCAAAGAAGAAAGTTTGAGAAGTCTTTCAGGAAAAGTATATGAAGAATTCTTGGAAGATAATAAGTCTTTGGATGAAAAAATTGAGAAACACATGAATCTCTCCCGAGAGATGGATGGAGTTTGGGGTGAATATGTGGATAAGTGCAGTGGAAATGTGGACAATCAGTGCTTGCTAAAATATTTTCAAGTTTTGACAGAAAAATCTTTCTTGTGGTGGCAAATCGGAGTGATTGGTGAGGACAAAGCAGAGGTTGTGAATCAAAAGGTGATTCCTGCTTTTCAAAAAAGACACAATCTCAGTTTTGAAGAAGCAAAAGATGCTATTTATGATCTTTCTCATCCAGATGAGATGACTTTTTTCAATCAGGAAAGAAAGATGTTTTTTGAAATTTGCGTTTTAATTTCTGATACGAGAAGTGATACAGTTGAAGATATTTTAAGTGATGAAAAAGTTAAAGAAAAAATTGAGAAATATCTCAAAAGATTTTTTTGGGTTAAAAATGATTTTTATAGGTCGCATATTATGACGCCAGGTGAAATTGTGAAAGATGCGATTGGTGAAATTTCAAAAAAAGGAATAGAAAATATTAAAAAAGATCTCGAAAAAATTGATGATAATTTTTCAGAAATCAAGAAGAGGCAAAAAGAATTATTAGACTCTCTGGATCTCAGTGAAAAAGATTTGAAGGATATTGAATTTTCAAAGAAAGTGATTCACTGGTTTGATTTTCGAAAATTTGGAATGATGACTCATCTGCACTACATCTATCAAATTCTTGAAGAAATTGCTCGAGTGAATAAAATTGATTATCATGAATGTTGCTCATATTTAACCAAAGAGTTGATTGATCTTATGAAAAATGGAGTGAGTGTTGATGAAAATGTGATTCAAAAAAGAAGAGAAAGTTCTTTTATTGTGTACAATGAAGATGAGAATGAAAGAATTTTTGGTGGAAGTGAGGGAAGAGATCTGTTTGATTTGGTTATGAAAAAAGATAGTGAAGAAAAGACTCTCAAAGGAACTGTTGCGAGCAAGGGAAAAAGCGGAGATGAAAAAGTGATTGGAAAGGCGCGAATTGTGATTCGTCCTCAAGATGCTGTTTTTGAAGAGGGAGAATTTCTGGTGACCAGCATGACCAGAGTTGAGTTTGTCCCTCTCATGAGAAAAGCGGGAGCAATTATCACCAATGAAGGAGGACTTGCGTGTCACGCAGCTATAGTTTCCCGAGAAATGGGACTTCCAGCGATCATCGGAACCAAAAACGCTACTCAGGTTCTCAGAGATGGGGATGAGGTAGAGATGGATTTGAAGAGTGGGGAGGTGAGAGTTGTTGGTTGAAAGTTTTTTGAAATTTGGCGATGTTGGGAGATGATGATATAATATCACTATGAGATGATATTATTTTCAAAAATATGAAAAACAAAGAAATAAAAATAGGAAAGCAAATTATTGCTGTAAATTTATCTAAAAATGAAGATGATTATATTTCTCTTACTGATATAGCTAAAATTAAAAATTCTAAATTTCCTGCGGATGTTATTAAGAATTGGACGAGAAATCGAAGTACTATTGAATTTTTGGGTCTTTGGGAGAAGATTAATAATTTGAATTTTAACCTGGTCGAATTCGACGCATTTAAAAGTGAGGCGGGTAGTAATTCTTTTGTATTATCTCCTTTGAGATGGATTAAGAAAACAAATTCGATTGGGTTGATTTCAAAGTCTGGTCGTTATGGTGGAGGAACCTTTGCTCATAAAGATATTGCGTTTGAATTTGCTACCTGGATTTCTCCTGAATTTAAGCTGTATCTTATTAAAGAATTTCAGAGGCTTAAAATTGAAGAAAATGAAAGATTAGAGCTGGGATGGGACGCAAAAAGAATGCTCACAAAAATTAATTATAAGATTCATACTGACGCTATTAAAGAAAAAATCGTTCTTCCTAGGAAATTGTCTAAAAAAGAAGCAGGTGTTGCGTATGCTAGTGAGGCGGATGTTTTGAATGTTTCACTTTTCGGAATGACTGCTGGAGAGTGGAAAAAAGAAAATAAGAGCAGGTCTGGAAACATGAGAGATTATGCGGATGTGAATCAATTGGTGTGTCTGGCAAATTTGGAAAATTTGAATGCTGAGTTCATTCGCGCAGGACTTCCTCAGGATGAGAGGTTGATTAAGTTGAATGAAAGTGCTATTTTTCAAATGAAGTCATTGACGGAAAACCCAAGTGTTAGGAGATTAAAATAAATATAAATTTAAAAATATGTTTACAAAAAAGTTCAAAGAGCTTTCGAAAAAAAGTGTTCTGGAGGCTGGGGGGAAAGGTGCTTCTCTTGGGGAGATGATTAATTCTCAGATTCCTGTTCCGGATGGTTTTGTGGTGCTTTCCAGCGCGTTTGACAGATTTTTGGAGGAAACTGATTTGGGTCAAGACATTGAAGCGCAACTTCACAAAGTGAATTATGACGATGTGAATTCTGTGAACAAGGCTTCAAAAGTGATTCGTGATTTGATTGGGGACCAAGAAATGCCAGAGGATTTGAAAAAAGATTTCTTGAATGATTTCAAGAAGTTGGATTCAGAATTTGTTGCGGTTCGCTCCAGTGCAACAGCGGAAGATTCTTCCGTTGCTTCTTGGGCAGGTGAGCTTGAAAGTTTTTTGAACACCACCGAGGAAACCCTTTTGGAAAACATCAAAAAATGTTGGTCTTCACTTTTCACTCCAAGAGCAATTTTCTATCGAAAAGAAAAAGACTTGCTCGACACTCATGTGAGTGTGGCTGTTGTTGTTCAAGAAATGGTTGAAAGTGAAGTGAGCGGAATTGCTTTCACTGTGCATCCCGTGACTGAGGATGAAAATCAAATGATCATTGAAGCGGGATTCGGACTTGGAGAGGCTATTGTTTCTGGATCAATCACTCCTGATTCATATGTGATTGACAAAAGGGATTGGTCAATCATGGACACAAACATTTCAGAACAAGAAAGAAAAATTGTTCGTGCAAAGGACGGAGGCATTGAGTGGGTTCAAGTTTCTGACACAAAGAAAGAAAGACAAAAACTTTCTGGAGAAAAATTGATTGAGCTGGCCAAAATTTGCAAGAATATCGAAGAACACTATGGCTGTCCTCAAGACATTGAATGGGCTCTCAAAGATGAAAAAATCTACATCGTTCAATCAAGGCCAATCACAACTTTAGGATAAACGAAACTAATCTTTTTTCGAAACAAAGTCATTGTCTTTGATGTAGAAGCGGAGGGGTTTGTCTTTCCAGATTCCGGCATAGTCCACTCCAATTCTTTTTGCTTTTTTGATATTCTTTGGAGAAATTTTGATGCCTCGGTCTTCGATGTAGAGCTCGCTGTCTTTTGAGATTGCCGAGGTGCAGTTTTGTTTTTTGCTGATTCCCAAGGCGTCGCACAATTTTCCTGGTCCGTTGGTGAGATTGTTTAGTTTTTCAGTCTTTCTGTTTTTTTTCATCTCCTCGATTCCTTCCAGTGGCTCAATGGCTCGAATGAGAACCGCGGCTGGATATTCTTCTCCTTCAGTGACAATATTGAGGCAGTGATACATTCCATAGATCATGTACACATACCAAACTCCTCCACTCTCAAACATTGTTTGGGTGCGAGGAGTTTTTCCTTTGGAAGCGTGGCATGCCAGATCATGGGGTCCTGTGTAGGCTTCTGTTTCTACGATGACCCCAGACAGTTTTTTATCTCCCCGCCCACTGGCGGATTTTCTCACCAAAACTTTGCCAAGAAGTTCTCGGGCAATTTTTGTGGTTTCTTGATGAAAAAATTTTTGGTTTAGTCTTGGCATATTTTTTAATACGGTCATCCTGTCCGCCAGCTGGCGGATCATTTTGAAAAATATACCTTCCGGAATGACACGGGAGTAAAGAATGGAAAGTATTAAGTTTGTATTTATTGTGAAATTAGCTTAAAATTAAAATGTTGTGCACATATTATAATTATAGTAGAGTCTTTTTTATTATTTGTAAATTCGTAACAGATTAGTAATTTGTATACTATGAAAACAGAAAAAAACATTGATTATACTGAATTTCAAAGCAGTCCCTGGAAATTCATTTTTTTTGTGTCTCAACAGAAAAAATGGTTTGGAGTGGTTGCTATTCTTTGTGTGATACTTGGAACACTGACTAATGTTGGAGTAAATTTGATCGTGAGAAACACGACAAATGCAATTAATAACTTTTCTGGCGATATTAATTCTATCTATTTTTTGATTACTGTTTTTCTAGGGATCATGGTTCTTAAGAACATTGCATTTAGATTGAGTGCATATCTTGCCTTGTGGTGGATTACTTATGCAGAAATTTTTTCAGCGCAAATATCATTTGATTATTTGTCTCTTCATAGTGCTAGGTTCTTTTCAAATAATCTTAGTGGAAAGCTTCAAAGTAAGATTTATAACATCTCAAGTTCTGTTGAAAGAATTTTGGCCATGCTTCTCTGGAATTTTTTGGGACTTGCATTGAAGATTATTATTAATATCTCCATAGCTTTTTGGGTTAATTTCTTTATTGGACTGATATTTTTGGTGTTTGTTATCATATTTATAATTTTTTCTTTTTTTGTTTCAAAAAGAATTGCATTTCTTTCAAAAAAGCATGCTGACAGGTCGTCTAACGCTAAAGGAGCCATGGTGGATGCGATCAGTAATATCATGGCAGTAAAACAAAATACTGCACTTGAAAAAGAATCTCAAAATGTGGGTTATTTTTTGGGTGAATACAGAAAGGCACACGTGAAAGTTTGGCGCTATATCGATACTGTTTTGCTGTTTGGAAATTTCTTGCTGATTTTAATGTTGGGAATTATTTTGTATGCAACAATATATTTTTGGAAGCAAGGATCTGCAAGTGCTGGTGATGTTGTGATGATTTTTACTATGCTTCTTATGTTTTTTGGTGATTTGGAATTTTTAAGCATGACACTTAATAATTTTATGCAAAAAATAGGTTATCTTAAGGAAGGACTGGAAACTGTTTTTGTGCCGCATGAAATTGTGGATGAAGAAAATGCTCAGAAGGTGGAGATTGAGAATGGAGAGATTGAATTTAAAAAAGTTACTTTTCATTATGAAGAGGATGAAGAAAAATCAGTTTTTGATGATTTGAGTTTGAAAATCAAACCTGGTGAAAAAATCGGACTTGTGGGGGAGTCTGGGGCTGGAAAGTCGACTTTCGTGAGTTTGCTTATGCGTTTCATAGACATTGAAAAAGGAAAAATTACAATTGACGGTTATGACATCTCAAAGATTAGGCAAAATGATTTGAGACGTGCAATTGCCTATGTTCCTCAAGAAGCACTTCTTTTTCACAGAAGTTTGAAAGAAAACATAGGATACAGTAATCCTAGTGTGAGTGAAGAAGGAATGATTGTTGCTTCAAAAAGGGCGCATGCTCTTGATTTTATTGAAGGACTTCCGAAAAAGTTTGAAACTTTGGTGGGTGAGAGAGGAGTGAAGCTTTCAGGAGGACAAAAACAACGTGTGATGATTGCACGTGCTATGCTCAAAAAATCACCGATTCTTGTTCTGGATGAAGCCACCAGTGCACTGGACTCAAAATCAGAGAAATTCATTCAAGAATCTTTGGAAGAACTCATGAAAGGACGAACCACAATTGTAATTGCTCATCGTCTCAGTACTCTCAAAAAAATGGACAGAATCATTGTTTTTGAAGGAGGGAAAATCGTGGAAGATGGAAGTCACAAGGAACTTGTTATGAAACAAGGAAAATATTGGGAGCTATGGAGACATCAAACAGCAGGAATGGCGTGAAAATCTATTCGGTAATCGTGGTATAATAGAAGGGAGCATAATTATTAAATATTAAATTTTGAAAAATTATGT
>Ga0224510_10002423_pt1 | contig 11186 bp, 3 predicted proteins | sample SF_May12_sed_USG_FD_170161 | JGI IMG/M metagenome (GOLD analysis project Ga0224510, IMG submission 170161) | Sediment microbial communities from San Francisco Bay, California, United States - SF_May12_sed_USGS_4_1 | ecosystem: Environmental > Aquatic > Marine > Sediment | place: USA: California... | reverse complement strand
TGTTATGTACAGTCAAACCTGTGTTAAGCAGGCACACAAGGGAAGCACAAAAAGTGTCTGTTTAAGGAAGGTGGCTGCTTAACATAGGTGAATATCAGTACAAATTAAACATTTGGGAACATTTTGTTTGGCAGCTTAAAACAGGTTGGTTGCTTAATAGAGGTGACCGCTAACACAGGTTTAACTGTATGTCATTAACCTATGTTATCACAACATAACCTGCATAATGCATTTCTTAACAGACACGGCTAATTTACACATACTAACTTGAACATTTGATTTATGGCAAATTGGTATGCCTTGTTTATTAAAGTGTCGTTAAATTCAATTTTATGTCGTTTTATGACGACGGTTTACACGGTTATATTGCTTCAACTCATAAAATGAAACCACTAGACAATCTGTAGAATATTTGATGAACACTAATTTTGGCTTGATTATGTCTCCTACTGCGATATAAAAGCTGGCTAGATGTGATTCGGAAACCTACGGCTGCTTCAACTTTATATAAATATGCACGCAGGTAATTATTTCGCATGCATTATACCGTTTTTGTATTTTTTGCGCCAATAAACAAAGGTAAAAAGTCTAACAGATCATTGAAATTTTAACTACGATTCACAGTAGTGCTTACTTTATAATAAAATATTGTTACATGTTAGACACGTCTAATATACAAAAAAGCTTTACAGTAAGCGAAAAGCAACACTAATAGATGTCCGCCTTAACTGGTAAAGGGTGCATGTGCATCAGTATTTTGGAATCAGGCCAAAAAAATAATCTTGTGTTTAGGGCAACGGTCTTAAAAACTTTATGTAGGGTCGGCTGCGTTATTTTTTTTTAAGAATTGAAACCTCAATAATAAAGACCCCAACGAAAAGAAACGGCATTTTCGTAAACAAATGTCTAGGGTCGGCCGGTTCCGATAGGTAGGGTCGAGTTGCCCGAAACACAGGATATTGTATAGGCCTCATGAAATAACACTATCGTTCAACACGTACAAAACGGACCCTGCTACATTGATTTTTTCAACATTACAAAGTATATCAAGGTCAATGTATGCATCCATTTAAAGGGAACATTGGCATACTTGTAAACAAACGCACTGTTATGTTATGTATAAAAATATTGTGCTACTAAATAACAAGTTCCACATACTATTGAGAACGTGATAAGTGTTCATGTTGACATTTCAATATAAATGTAATAAGGTACGTGTATGCATTATTTCTTTTGAGCTTTTAACACTGGAAGAGATAAATGCAACACCTAAGGTGATGATTGTATTGAAATCACCTCTGCGACAAGCCTTCAACCCTTCCTGTTAACCAAACCGGTGTATCTAGAGTGCGTGGGTCTATAGTGTGCGACACCATGTATCGGTGCAGTAACATCCTACAATTCAGACAAACACGAGATAAACACTGTCATCCGCATTTATTTGTACTTTTGCAAGATATTTGTGAAAACAAACACTTTATCATAAGATTATAAATGTCAAATTCGTTAACCCATTGTTTTTATTATTTGTTGAAACACTTGCCAGTTAAAATATAGGACTCTGGTTAAATGCACCGAAACACTATCCATACCCAATGATACATATCGCTTTGATAAATGAATGTTATGTTTGAAAAAGTACAAATAAACTTATTGTGACATATTGAATAGTTACATAAAACATCCTGAGATCATTTCATTGCTTCTGCGACATTAATTATTAAGTGAAATTAAAGCAGACCAATATTCATCATAATTGTACCTTCATCAGGATGTAAAACCACTCAGTTTTATCAGGTCGATACTTATTGCATTATGTACTCTATAAGTGAAACAAAAGAAAGACGTTACATATTTAAACAATGCTTATAATAAAATGCTTCAATAAAACCGAGGCTGCTGTTTTCTCGTGCAGGCTAAGCTTCCTGAGGGCTTTCCCTTTCATCAGATTATTATGAAGTTATGGTAGAAATATTTGATATGTCTATTTTACCTAACATCATCTTTGCACAATCTGGCCAGTATACTTAAGGTTTTTTCCGTACAGCTGTTAAGACTCGCTTTCGATCCAATTGTTAGATTTTGATTTGTCTAATGAGAAACTTTGTAAGCGAAGCATATTAAATATTCGTTAACTCTATATTTTAGAATAAGCTATGTGATTGATCCAGCTACATGTACTTACACTGGTACATGTAGGCGTTCATATGTCTATGGAACAAATATAAGAACTAGAAGTGATTATGGTATCGCCGTCTAAATAGTTAGTTTGAGTTCTAAATGAAGGTGAATATAACATTGCGTTTAGAAGGCAGAACATTACTTTTTTCTATGCCTATGCCTATACTATATTTTTCATAACGATTGTCAATTGTTTTACAGTGTGGTGTGGTTATTTAACCAAAAACCAATTATGTACGCAGGGTACCAGTCTGTTCTTGCATGTAGATCACGTGATGTTTGCTAAGATAACAGTCCTTTGGTTCAAATACTATACTGAAAGTTCAAACGTGACGGAAAGCGTAGTCCAGTGGTTAACAAGGTGAATGTGAAAGTTATTCGATTCTGACTAAAACGGGCTCGAAATGGCTTGAAGCGATATTTTCTAAATTTTGTTTATTTCACTAACTCCAATTAGCGTCAACTATTTTCTTCAAAAAACTTCTTGTATCTTATGCGACAAGAATTTTCGCATTAACTTCGATTCTTGAAACGTTCAATCTAACAACCAATGTAAGACTCATGTTAAAAAAAGTTAAATTCATTACGTCATGAACACGGTTGTTTGTTGTGTTTTATTGTTTTCATTCTTTGTTTGAACATCTCTTCAATTTATATTAGTACGGGCCATAGTGGCATGGTGCCCTTAAACTTGGCCCAGGCGCCTTGTCTGCTACTTCTCTTTCTTTGAACATCTCTTTCATGTTACATGTATATGCAACCATTTATCACTGGATTAAGAATGTATTACCGTTAAACTTGTAATAAATATAGCATTCTATTAAATGTTGATGGCAAGTTTTCTGTCTAATTATTAAATTGACTGGAGGTTCTGAACAACATACATCGAGATTCCTATAACATGATGGCACTCATTTTACACCTGGCAGTTACTTAAGGCATATTACACTCAAGTGTGCAGTTGTTCTTGTGCTTTATTACTGCTGTGACGTTTTTACAATTAATGTTATATTTCCATATGTTTTTCAAGTATAATACATGTTTTAATAATATTACAATACCGTTTATGACAAGCATTTATAAAAAAGGTTGTATTGATTTATCAGACTCGGAATAAGTCAAACAATATTGAATAACCTGAATAAGAAGTATTGATTCATTCCAATTAAACACAGCACTTGTATTTTATTCAGTTTATTTAAGCAATGAAACATCATAGTAAGAAATGTACATCAACAAATCCGAATTGGATTTTTGTCTTAACGTATCACAGTAACGCATTTTTTTACTCAATATGAGAAATGACAGCGACACACGATGATTAAAATAAATGAAATAATTACAAGTATTAAAATTAATATGTGTTAAGGGACGGTCGGTTGATACACATGGTTTAAATTATGCACATAATATATTATACAAACAACACAGTGGAAAGAATAAATAGCATTTTTTCTAGTATGATGCTAATGATTATTTCAAACAAATTGCAATAAATATAATAAATATAATAAAATGACAACCCGGACGGTCAATTATAACACAACAATAACGACAACTCACGCATAGAGAAAAATACAGCTGGAATGACTACCATTGCACATTATACAGAACAGAACAGAAGTTTATTGACTAAGCAGTTAGCCTCTCATCATATAAACACAAATATATTATACAAATATGTACAAAGTCACCTATAAATAAACACAAACTGATTTCGCTAGGGTTTTTGTTGTCCCGCAGGCCGAACAATATAGAGTCCGTTGTCCCGGAATCGCTGCTGTATACGCAATTATCACAGACTTAACGACCTTTGAAGCATGGCTGTTTCCATAGTCGAAATGACCATGTGTTGTGTAAGTTTTGTATTTGTATAGTAGAATGGCAGTGTTCTAGGTCCTTCATCTGAATTTCTTGTCAAACAGATTCTTTTCAGTCGGAGATATTTTTCCGTCACCTACAATAAAAACAGAACATTGTATTAAGGTTAGTAACATTCACATTGGGATAAAACATATATATCTCATATGGACAAACCATTATTTTTTAAAGCAGTAGTGCTTGTTTAAACATATACATAATCACTATATGTCTTACCGTCGGCATCGACATGTAACGTGACCCAGTCAGTCAACCAATCGCTGCGCTCCTTACACATCACGTGAACAAGATGGTGGATAATTCGTTCTGAAGTAAGATAGTATGATTGTAAGTTTTATCAGTTGTTGTAAGTACGTTCGCTTTATAAGGTTTATAATAATGACATAAAACACTTTACAGTAGACAGGTGTTAATTAAAATGAACTTAACGTTAACCATCTTTAATTCCGTATGCACAGATATATTTAAATACACTATGATATTCATGAATATTTACAGAATGATTTCCATGTAACTGTTTATTATTTTTTCTTTTTAATTATAAAATGTGAACCCATGGTTTGTATTTACCAGGCAAAGATCCGGATGTCTGCATCAGTGCAAAGAAGAATTCTTGCCGTCGATGATGGCTCTTACACAGTTGTTCTTCACCGAACGTTTGGACACTCTCACTGTGCACAGATAATAATAATGTGTAATAATTTTAAAATAAAACAATTACAACATTCTTATATTTGAAAACAAAAACATTTGAAACCAACATATTTTAAGTTAACTTGACTTCACTCCACAACTATTGTTTATTAATGTTCCATAATTGTTCTAGAAGCGTGTATAGAGGGAATCAGAAAATATTTAAGTGATAACACTTAATGAAGAAGATCTATTATATTTAAATTCCTTAAAACATACGAACCATAGAAATAAATACATACATACATAAATAAAAAAATTAATAAATAAATAAATAAATAAATAATAGTATAAGAAATTAAAAATCAATAAAATAAATATATAAATAAAATTTATATAAATGAACATAAAAAAAAACAAAATACTGAAAAAGTATTACGAAAGGTTTACTCACGAGATTTCAATAGATCGAGCAGAAGTGTGCGTCTGTTGTAGTGACATGACGACAAACGCAACAACAAATCCGACTGGATAACACCACTGCATGGTCGAGAACTATATAATAAAAAGTATTATTATTATTGTCAAATTGTAATAAAAGTGTTCACTTAACGTGCGCACTTAATGTATGAACATATCAAAATGTAATATCATGTATAAAACTCAACAGTCACAAGATAAGTAAAACAAAAACAAATATAACAACACGCAGTTGAACAATCTCTTAATTAAAATAAGTGCACATAAAGTTGATTACGTTTTCTTGATTTAAAGAAACATCATTCTCATGAACGACATATTTTCATCAAAATTTTTAAAATTAAATTTCAACCAATATCATATATGTGATAAAACAAATTATTTATTTCGTACTAACTGCTCTCATTTTACTGTTCGCCATTTTCCTACCTGGAGAGCCTGACGTATATCAAAGAAGCCAATACACTTTCAACAACTCTCTTAACGTTTTATAACGTTAATGTATTTCCAAGTATATCGCGTTAAACACAATTCCTCCACTGTAAACGCCATACCTTATATACATTCTACCTGTCACATCTTACTCAGCCTCCATCGATTTGTAATCCAATTAAAGTCAATAATCCATAGGCAAGAAGTCACGTGACTTTAGGCTCGATGATGCAACCAATACTGAGTGGTTCTTTTCCTCCACAATGTGTGAATGAATAGGAAGCAACTACGTGGTCGGCAAAATATGCATTCACCGCATTGTGGTGCCTATGTTATAATTAATGCATTTTAAACGCGTGCCTATTAACACTATATATTCTATGTATGTTTTCTAAAGGTAACGCCTACAAGAAATGCGAGATTATGATCATGACTTAATTGCGTCTTAGTGCAAACGCTCTGTGTTAAATGTACAGACAAACAAACGGTTAACCAAAATAAAAGCGTTACATAATTTTTTCAGACTAAAGCGTATAAATATTTTTGAAGTAATAATTATTACTGTTTGCCTTAATTATGAAACAGAAATCTAGGGTTCGCCAAAAATCTCGAAAATGGCGTATATGGCAAATCTTAGGTAAACTGTGGCTAGAATTACTATTTTAGAGCAAGTTTATTTCATGAACGTTATATTACATTTCGTGTTTAAATACACTATGAACGTATGTCGTTACTATTAGAGCTCAGATGTCTATTTGCTGTAACGTATAAGGTACGTTACAAGGACTTTATAGTCAACTGGATAAACTAATGTATTGTATATTGTTGATTGTATGGTGTGGGGCCGTATATTCACATCATTGAATTACACTGTTTTTTAACATAACTACATGAAAACATGGAAAATTACTTATCACTTATGTGGTAGCAAATACAAACAAATATACACAATTGTTTAGTTACTCCGTAATCGGCGGTTGACCTGCATCAGGGTGACACATACCATATCTGACTCACACTGAAACGTTTAATCTCGTAGAATGGGTTCATGAACAATTATACAATAACTCAAGTCACCCTTACTAGTAGCCCATTTGTGTTAATTCGGTTTTATCTGCAATTATCTACATGTAGAGTAACTGACGTGCAGTGCTTAGCTTTGATAGTTTCATCTTTAAAACAACAAACGTTTAACATAAATGGAAACATTTGACACAGTTCCAATGTAGCATTTACTTGAAGCAGCAAGTCGGGTGATTAGAATAAAAACGTTTTGTTTATCGTTGGCTTTATTGCAAATACTTTAAATAATAATTAAAATTAATCATTAAAGATACAACATTCTACTTTTTATTTTAGTTTTTACGTGGCATGTATAACACATCGTCATTTTAGTACTTTTATATTTATTTAAAACCATTTTGTCTAACGTATACCACTCACTCACTACCGCTAGTCGGATAGACTCTATCTCTTGTTTTGAAAGAGGCTTAACATGAAGGCGAATCCTGACCTAATCTAAGAGATGACAGACATATCCTTAAATGCTGAGCGCTAAGCAAGAACGCATCTGGTACCATTTTTATAACGTCTATGATATGAACGCGCTCCAGGATTGAATACAGGACCGCAACCTCACGGGGAAAAACTCTTTACCACTTAGCCGCCGCTGCAGTACACATTATTAAATCGTTTAAGTTTTGTACTAATACGGACCTTTTAACAATGTCTTAACATGTTTTTTCTAATGTAATGGTCATCGCGAATATCCAAAAAGTGGCATTGTCATACTAATACAGGATAGAGGTACAGCTCAACGCTCTGGAATCGGCGGGTCGATGGTTGATGCGTCACATTGGAGCTTTAATAAATATAAAAATATACTTCTTATATCACAAGTGTTTTCTAAGTACAGCGGAAGAAGAGTAGGTCCATACTTGTAACGTCAATTTGTGTAGGTAAAACACTTACAGAGATGCCTCAAAAGTTTTGGCAATGTCTTTGGTACACATTTTATGATTTAACAGCATAGCGATAGAATGTATGTCAATTGTTGAAATTTAAGGACGTTTTAGTATTCGCTTGTGAACAGTTTTATCCCGTGAATAGTTTGATTTATTTCTCACGTACAGTTTAGAGGGCAAACATTGCATTTTCACATCGTGTTACACATAAACAGAATTTTCGTAAGATATAATGTTAAAAAGATGACATGTTTCATTTTTCTGCAATGATTTTGAAATGTAAGCATTAATGTACAATGTATATGCATAAAAATACGTAACTCATATAATATTCAATGGAAGTTAAAAAGTGAACTTTGGCATAGATAGAAAAGCATGCACCATCACCTTTCAATGTTTTCGAAATCGAAATGTGGTAATAGGCTTCGATTGTAATACAAACACGAATACTTATTTATTAATTAAGTAGCTATTTATATAGAGTGAGTCAACTGTGTTCTGCTCTTAAACACTGAGCTGACACATAATGTTGTTTATGAACTGACTAACGTTCTTGATTTAATTCCAATTAACGTGTAAATTATTGAGGTGTCATTCAGCTGCGTTGTTGTGTTTTATGCCGCTCTGTCAGTGGGTCATGAAACATGTTTAATGAAGCAGACGTTGAACAATGAGAACACAGTAACACATCACACGCGAATAACAGAGAATAGTTTAATTAACCGTGTCAATCTGCTTAGTCAGGAGCAGTTGCCGTCGGTAGAGATATTATTGGTCATGTGCGTGTGTCTTTTAAAGCTTGTTTGTGTTTGTTGTTGTTTGAATTGTCCAAGTTCTAAATGGCATAGGAAGAGACTGTAACTGCATATTAAATTTTCATTTTCTTCTCCAATAAAACTTGAATAAGTGTGAGGTTTGCTGCAGCGGAAAACTGATTTAAACCCCCAGTGTTTTTCATTGACTGTACCAAGGCGGTAATTCAACATTTTTTGGAAAAGTCCTTTAAGTAATTGAAAAAAAAACCCAGAAAAATCTGAAAAACTCAAAAAATTGTTATTTCTAAATGTATGTTGCGTCTTTAGATACTCCGTGTTTTGTGATGTTCTGTGTGTTTTTGTACAGGCCATTTTGTCATGGTGCCCATGATCTTGACTTGTCCACATTGTTTACAACATTTTTTTCTTTTGAACATATCTTCCATTTATTGTATTGGCCAAAAGGTACTTGTAAAGGTGCCGAGTTTACTTGGCACACTTTTTCTCTAGTGTTCACGAGCTCACAATGAGTAAAACAATAAACAAATTACTGCGTTTGTAACTTTGATCTTTTATTCGCTGTTCTATAAAAACTAATTTAGCCTCTAAAGTCAAATGATAAATTGTAAAATATATAACTATATGCACAACATACTGCAACAATTATGTTCTTTAAAGTTGATATAGTCGCAATTTATTGTGTAAAACAAGTATCTTTGCCAGACTTTAATAGCAGTTTGAGCATTTCCAGTATGCTCTAACATTAGCAGAAAGTGCATCACAATTGGCATTTATAGGCCAATGCATATCCCGGCGGTGATGTGTTTTTGCTCGGCTTATCTTATTTGTAATCACAGCAATCAGTCTGAGAAGTTTAAGTCACAGCCAACTCTCTGAGAAATTATGTCTACCCGTCCCATGTGAATAATTCCGCCCCCACTATTTACGAACTTGTTGCAGCAACAAGAATATTTTTCCGGATTAAAAATTAATCGACCATGTTAAACTGCCAGTCTGAATCAGAATTGTACGTGTAGAGCGGAAATGGGATTATGATTGTGTCACCATTTTCAGTCAGATGCAAGCGACATCGGAAAATAAGGCAATATGGCCGTGTCAAGCACCAGGGACAAAGGGACAAAAATGACGCCGACGTGAACTTCCACACTTGTCGTGAAGTAAAACATTAATCTGTAATTGCGATTTTCATTCCTTTATTAAACCCCTTTGTTGCGATAAAAATATAAATATGTAGGGTAAACAATGATAAAGCAGAAGTTTAAAACAATTTTTAATTGTGTTTTCCTTATTTTAGGAAATCTAGATCTTGCATGTCAGTTCACAATTTTACAATTGCATGAGTAAACATACGCATTGTCAGTATGGTCGATTGTAATTAATACGGCCGAAATGTAACGGAATGTATAAACATTAGCCACAAATATCCAGGGTAAACAATTTATTGCTATGTCATTTAAACTGGATAATGTGTCCCTAATGACAGTGGCATATACTTAATGCAACATTAGAATAATATTTGTTTCTTCTAATCCAGGACTAGAATGTAATCCGTCCTCATGTAATCGTGTTTATGTTTTGTTTTTAAATTTACAATGGAATAAGTTAATTTAAACGGTAACATTGTACATGTTTGAGTTTAATAAGTTTGTCTTAACTTTCTTTTAAACGTGGCTGAGCAAGGAATGAAAGCAGAAAATCAACCTGAATCACTCTCCCATCCAAATAAATTTGTCATTTCCAGCCATTTCCGCAAAGCCAATTACAAAACATCTTGATATGCCGTTATTACCAACAGTCAAAATATCTCCTAACCGTGTGTCAGATTGTTATAGCACAATGAATAGTTTGTAAAATCTAGTCAAGTCATAGGTAAAACATTTTATATCATTAGCAGGCAAGACCGATAAAATAAAGGATGTGTCATTCGGAGCCGTGGTTGATGCTTTCTGGAAACTTTCCCTTTTTCTCAGAATAATTTATAAAGCAAATATGTTCAAGTACCCCAAATATCTGTTAACTTACACGTATGCCAGATTTGCAAGTTCAACGCGATTTTATTTTCTCGAAATATGTGAAAAATACTAGATATTAAAATAATCATTTTCAGTATAGTTTTTTATTTGCGTGTTGTGCATTTTCTTGCCTCAAAGGTGTTGATATATACAAATTCTAGAACCTAATGTGTATACAGTTTTATTCATAAATATAAGGTGTGTAGTCCACATTGTAAAATTGGATTGAAATGTTATTGGCCTTTAAATTATTATTTACAAAGTTAATAGGACATTTACAAGATTGTATACATGAAGAAGAACATTGACTTAGATTTCGTAATGGGCGTAAGTGACACATTGCAGCAAGTATCTGACCTATGGACAGCGTACCCCGCTTTCCCTGACCAATGCAATTCATCCCTTTAGCGAATATGAATATGAAAGACATACTGCTCCAATAAACTATTACAGACACAATCAGACTGTTTGATTATGGTAGACCAATGAATACAAAAACTGACCTGACAAACTTGGTCAATCAAATCGCAATTAAGGGCCGGTTGTCGACCGGCTAATTAAGTATATGTTATGTATCGCATTAAGGTTAAACGTATCATTAAAGGGGAGCTGTCTGATTCTTTCACTAATTACAATAATGTAGGAAACACATAAGAAAGTGTATCGATTAAAAAAACTTATGCCAACAAATGCACATTAAGCGAGATATTTCTAACTGAAATATTAAAACCATTCTCAGGGTTTTAATAGAGGGAGGTAATCCAGAATTACTCAGTACAATTTGCCTGTTGAGTGCAACGATTTAAATTTAGAGTCCGACCAATCAG
>Ga0224510_10002421_pt1 | contig 11194 bp, 11 predicted proteins | sample SF_May12_sed_USG_FD_170161 | JGI IMG/M metagenome (GOLD analysis project Ga0224510, IMG submission 170161) | Sediment microbial communities from San Francisco Bay, California, United States - SF_May12_sed_USGS_4_1 | ecosystem: Environmental > Aquatic > Marine > Sediment | place: USA: California... | reverse complement strand
CGACGTCGGGCCGGGCGAGTACGTCGCCCTGATCAATTCGTTCGGGGTGCTGGAAGTGGCCCGAGCCGAAAGCAGCGCCGCCGAGGGCCTCGGTCTTGGCCGGGGCGCTCCCATCGTCGTCTCGCCCCGCCGGGACTGACCGGCCGGCCGCGCGGACAGGGGAACCCGTCTTGGCCTCGTCGGGCCTGACCGGCCGGCCGCGCGGACAGGGGAACCCGCCTTGGCCTCGTCGGGTCTGACCGGGCGAAACGCCGCGGCGCGCGCAGTCATTGCACCGCAACACGAATCGGTTGAGAAGCAAACCGATCCGTGTATAGTTCGCAGCCTTGTGCCCATGGCTCAAGTGGGCAGCGCATTGATATATCTGGACTTTCTCTCGGGGCCGCGCAATGGAACGAGACCAGGAACACTTCGACTTGGATGACGAGTTTGTAGCTGGAGCCGAGGATGAGAATTACGACCGATTCATCGACCGGGTGGATCGGCGCAAGCAGGCGGCTGCCGTGAAGAAAGGCAAGGCAGCCTGGAGCAAGCTCGAAGACGTGCTCGCCGAGAAGCGCCTGCAGAAAGAACTCAAGGATTTCTACGAAGACAAGTAGTCGGTCCGGAACGACGCGGCCCCCCGGCTCCTGGCCATGAGCACCCCTACCGAATCGAGCTGGGTCGTCCTGAAGTTTGGCGGCACCAGCGTTTCGAGCGTCAGCAACTGGAAGAACGTCGCCGGCGTCGTCAAGGCGCGGCTGATCGAGGGCCTGCACCCCGTCATCGTGCACTCCGCGCTGTCCGGCATCACGGACCGCCTCGAGCAACTGCTCGCGAAAGCACTGACCGGTGAGTGGGAGCCGGTCATGGACCAGATCGAGCGACGTCACCTCGACCTCGCGCGCGATCTCGGCATCCACATCGAGGCCGAACTCGACCGCCATTTCACCGATCTCCGCCGCAGCGCCGAAGGCATCCACCTGATCGGCGAGGTCAGCGACCGACTGCGCGCGCGCGTGATGGCCAACGGCGAACTCATGGCGACGCGCATCGGCGCCGCGTTCCTGCATGCGGAAGGCATCGACGTGCAGTGGCTCGACGCACGCACGCTGCTGCACGCCGAGGTGCGCCCCGGTGCAACCGAGCGCGCGAACTACCTTTCCGCCACGTGCAACTTCGAACCCGACACCGCATTCCAGCAGCGGCTGGCCTCGGGGGGCAAGGTACTGATCACGCAAGGCTTCATCGCGAGCGATGCGCGGGGCGACACGGTGCTGCTCGGTCGCGGTGGCTCCGACACCTCGGGCAGTTACTTCGCGTCCAAGCTCGGCGCGCGCCGGCTCGAGATCTGGACCGACGTGCCTGGCATGTTCACGTCGAATCCCAAGTCCGTGTCGAACGCGCGCCTGCTCAAGTCGCTCGATTACGACGAGGCGCAGGAGATCGCGAGCAGCGGCGCCAAGGTCCTGCACCCGCGCTGCATCCTGCCGGTGAAGCAGTACGCGATCCCGCTCACCGTGCACGCCACCCAGCAGCCCGAGCTCGAAGGCACTGTCATCACCGCGACCGGCGGTGATGGCGGCGCCCGCGTGAAGGCGGTCTGCATCAAGAAAGGCATCACGCTGCTCTCGCTCGAGACGCTCGGCATGTGGCACCAGGTGGGTTTTCTCGCTGATGCTTTTGCCGTGTTCAAGGAGCATGGCCTCTCGGTCGACCTCGTGTCGACGTCGGAGACCAGCGTCACCATATCGCTCGACCCGGCCGCGAACACGCTCGACGGCCGCGCGCTCGAGGCGCTGGTGACTTCGCTTTCGCAGCTCTGCCGCGTCGAAGTCATCGGGCCCTGCGCGGCGGTGAGCCTCGTCGGGCGCAGCATCCGCGCCACGTTGCACCGCCTCGGCGATGCGCTCGAACTGTTCGAAGAACAGCGCATCTACCTGGTGACGCAGGCCGCGAACGACCTCAACATCACGTTCGTCGTCGACGAAGAGCAGGGCGATCGGCTCGTGCGCCGCCTGCACGACGTCATCGTCTGGAACGCGCCGTCCGATCACGTGCTGGGCCCGACGTGGGAGCAGATCCACGGCCTCGGCCCGGTGATTCCGGCGGGTGGACCGCCGTGGTGGCAGGATCGTCGCGACGAGCTGCAGCGCATCGCGCACGAGCATGGCAGCGCCTACGTCTACGACCGCGCCTCGTCGGAGCTGGCCGCGCGGCAGTTGCTGGGCATCCGGGGCGTCGACCGCATCTTCTATGCGATGAAGGCCAACCCGCATCCGGAACTCCTGAAGGTCTTCGCCGGGCTCGGACTGTCGTTCGAATGCGTCTCGCGCGGCGAATGCGAGCACGTGCTGAAGGTCGTGCCGGGGATCGATCCGTCCCGCATCCTGTTCACGCCGAACTTCGCCCCGCGCAGCGAGTACGAGTGGGCGATCGAGCATGGCGTCAACCTGACGATCGACAACGTCTACGCGCTGCGGGAATGGGGTGAGTTGTTCCGCAACCGCGACGTGCTGATCCGCATCGACACCGGCTTCGGCCGCGGCCACCACGATCACGTCCGTACCGCGGGCGTGCACTCGAAGTTTGGCGTGCCGCTCTTCGAGCTGGACGAGGTCGAGCGGCTCGTGAAGCGGGTGGGCGCGCGCGTGGTCGGGCTGCACGCCCACACCGGCAGCGGCGTGTTCGACGTGCGCAACTGGAAGGAGGTCGGCCACATGCTGGCCGGGCTCGCGCAGCGCTTTCCGCAGGCAAAGGCCATCGACCTCGGCGGCGGCCTCGGCGTGCCCGAGAAGCCCGGGCAGGTGCCGGTGGACCTCGCGGCGCTGCAGGGCGTCATCGATGACATCCGCGCCAAGTGGCCGCAGGTCGGTCTCTGGCTCGAGCCGGGCCGGTTCCTGGTGGCGCAGGGCGGCGTGCTGGTCGTCGAAGTGACACAGTTGAAGGGCAAGGGCGCGGTGCAGTATGTGGGCGTGGCGACCGGCATGAACTCGCTGATCCGACCCGCGCTCTACGGCGCGCATCATGACATCGTCAACCTCACGCGCTTCGGCGAGCCGGGCACCGAGGTCTACAACATCGTGGGTCCGATCTGTGAGTCGGCCGACTACCTCGGGCACGAGCGACTGCTGCCGGCCACCCAGGAAGGCGACGTGCTGCTGATCGCGAACGCGGGGGCCTACGGCCACGCGATGAGCTCGAGTTACAACCTGCGTGAGCCCGCGTGCGAAGTGATCATCTGAGCAGGCCGATGGCGGCCGGAGTGGACGTGTGAAGACTGCAATCGTTGGCTGGCGCGGCATGGTGGGGTCGGTGCTCATGCAGCGCATGGCGGTCGAGCGCGATCTCGACCAGGTGGATGCCGTCTTCTTCAGCACGTCCCAGGCGGGCGGCGCGGGCCCCGTGATCAATGGCCGCCCGTCCGGCGCACTGCAGAATGCCAGCGACCTGAAAGCGCTGGCGCAGTGCGACGTCGTCGTGACCTGCCAGGGCGGCGACTACACCAATGACATCCATCCGCGGCTGCGGGCGGCTGGCTGGAAAGGCTACTGGGTCGACGCCGCTTCCGCGCTGCGCATGAAGAACGATGCCGTCATCATTCTCGACCCCGTGAATCGCAACGTGATCGACGCCGCGCTCGCTTCCGGCGTGCGCGACTACGTCGGTGGCAACTGCACCGTGTCGCTCATGATGATGGCGCTGGGCGGCCTGTTCCGCGCGGACCTCATCGAGTGGATCACCTCGATGACCTACCAGGCGGCTTCGGGCGCCGGTGCGCAGAACATGCGCGAACTCGTCGAGCAGATGGGCAGCGTGCACGCTGCCGCAGCCACACTGCTGCGCGATCCGGCCAGCGCGATCCTCGATATCGACCGTGTCGTTGCGGACCAGCTGCGTTCCCCTGCGCTGCCGCAGGCGAATTTCGGCGCTGCGCTCGCGGGCAGCCTGATTCCCTGGATCGACAAGGACATGGGTAACGGCGTGAGCCGCGAAGAATGGAAGGGCGGTGCCGAGACCAACAAGATTCTCGGGCGCTCCGCCGGCGCCACGATTCCGGTCGAGGGCATCTGCGTCCGCGTCGGCGCGATGCGCTGCCACAGCCAGGCGCTGACGATCAAGTTGCGGCGTGACCTGCCGCTGGCGGAAATCGAACGCCTGATCGCCGGCGGCAACGAGTGGGTGCGGCTGGTGCCGAATACGCGCGAGGCGTCGATTGCCGGCCTCACGCCGGCGGCGGTCAGCGGCACCCTCGACATCCCGATCGGACGGGTACGCAAGCTCGCGATGGGTGGCGAATACCTCGCGGCCTTCACCGTCGGCGACCAGCTGCTGTGGGGCGCGGCCGAGCCGATCCGCCGCATGCTGCGCATCCTCGCCGAGCGGCAGCGGGGCTGAGCGTCATACATGCCCGACCAGCGCGCCCAGCCCTCGCTCGACGAGCTCGCTGCGCGGCTCGCCGAATTCGCGCGCGAGCGCGACTGGGACCAGTTCCACGCGCCGAAGAACCTCGCCATGGCGCTGGCCGGTGAAGTGGGCGAACTGCTCGAGCACTTCCAGTGGCTCTCGGAGCAGCAGAGCGCGAACCTGCCTGCTGGCGTCAAGGATACCGTCGCACTCGAGATGGCGGACGTGCTGCTCTACCTGGTTCGACTGGCGGACAAGCTCGACATCGATCTCGGCGCGGCCGCGGTGCGCAAGATCGGCCTGAACGCCATCAAGTACCCGGTCGAGCAGTTTCGCGGTAGCTCGCGCAAGTACGACGACCCTGCATGACGCAGCAGGCCGCTCGTGAGCAGGAATGACATGAGCACCGGAATCGTCAGCCTCGGCGGCAGGCGCGTGCTGGTGACACAGGCCAGTGAATTCATGGGCCCGATGTTGTGTTCGGTGCTGGCCGAAGCGGGCGCCGATGTCATTGCCGACGATTCCTCGCTGATCGACCCGGGTACACCTGCCGCAATCGTCGCCAGGGCGGGGCGAGTGGACGTCCTGGTAGCGAACCTGGCGCTCGCGGCGCCGACGACGCCGGCCCGCGACGTCGACGAGGCTGAATGGCAGGCGGTCTTTCGGCAACTGGTCGACCCGTTGCCACGGCTGGTGCGGGCTGTGCTGCCGCAAATGACCGAGCGCCGGTCGGGCAAGGTCCTGGTGATCGGAAGTGCGTCGGCGTTGCGCGGCATGAAGCGCGCGTCCACGTACAGCGCGGCTCGCGGGGCCCAGCTGGCCTATGTCCAGGCCGTCGGCGTCGAGGTGGCGCCGCACAATGTCCAGGTCAATGCGATCGCACAGAACTTCGTCGAGAACCCGACGTATTTCCCACCCGAGATCCAGGCTCTCCCGGCATTCCAGGATCGTCTGCGGCGCGAGGTGCCGCTCGGAAGGCTGGTCGCGGCGAGGGAGGATGCGCTGTTCGCCGCGTACCTGTGCAGCGCTGCCGCCGACTGCTTCGTCGGTCAGGTCTTTCCGGTGTGCGGTGGCTGGGTTACGCGGTAAGGGCCCTCAGCCCGCCCTCTCCCACGGGACGCGGGAGAAGGAGGGGGGTGGCAGCGAGTCAGTCGTACAGTTCCGCCGGCACGTTGCCGCCGTTCCTGGCGATCTGGCGCAGGACTTCCTTGTGCAGCCAGATGTTCATCCTGGCGGAGTCGTGCATGTACTCGGCTGGGCAGCCGAGTTCCGTCGCAAGTTCCTTGCGCTCTGCGAGGCTGCTTTCCATGCCGAGCAGCTTCATCAGGTCGACGATCGAAGTGCGCCAGTTGAGCTTCTGCGTGGCCTTCGCGGCCAAGCCTTCGAGCATCGAGATCACGTCCACTTCAGCCATCGGCTCGGGCGGCGGTGGGGGCGGTGGGGGCACGATTGCAGCGGGTGCGGGCGCCGCCTGTTGCTGCTTCGGCGGCGGGGGCGGAGGCGGGGGAGCGGCCTTTTTCTTCAGGCCCAGTTTTTCAAGAATTGATCCGAACAGACTCATGGCATGTCCTTATGGTCGGCGTGTGTAGGATGTCGGCGGGAGCGCGCCGATGCTCCCTGCCTGGCACAGTTTAGCGTCCTGCATGTTGCTGGCGATGTAAGGATTATTCAGCGGGAAACCCGATGCTGCCCGAGAACGGTCGACCCGCGACTCATGCAGCGTCCATGTCGCGGGCATATCCGCGCACAGTGGTCGTGCTGGCGCTCGCTGCACGGCCTACGGCCTGTACCACGTGGCGAGCGGCCTGCTAGAGACTGCCCGGGACGCGCGCGCCATGCCGTGAGGCGAGTTCACCGACGACCTGCTCGAGCGTCAGGTTGCGCGACTTCAGCAGCACCAGCAGGTGATACAGCAGGTCGGCACACTCGCCCACGAGCTCCGGATCGTCGCGCGTCACGGCGGCGAGAGCCGTCTCGACGCCTTCCTCGCCCAGCTTCTGCGCGATGCGGCCGACGCCGCTCGCAAACAGCCGGGCCGTATAACTGCCTTCCGGACTCTCGGCGATGCGCTGCGCGATCGTCGACTGCAGCGTCGCCAGGAATGCGATGCGTGACGCCTGCGGCTCGTGCGAATCGGCAAAGCACGTGGGCGTGCCGTTGTGGCAAGCCGGGCCGTCGGGACGGGCGAGGACGAGGATCGAGTCGCGGTCGCAATCGGCGCTCACGTGCGTGACGTGCAGGAAATGGCCCGACGTTTCGCCCTTGGTCCAGAGCTGGTTGCGACTGCGGCTGAAGAAAGTGACGCGCCCGTCGGCCAGCGTGCGGCGCAGCGCCGCTTCGTTCATGTAACCGAGCATCAGGACGCGCCCGTCGACCGCGTGCTGGACGATGGCCGGCAGCAGGCCGTCGCCCTTGTCCCAGTCGAGTCGCATGAGGTTCGGGTCGTTCATGGACGGATCTCCACGCGTCGTGCGCGCAGGTAGGTCTTCAGGTCCGGGATGGCGATGGCACCGCCGTGGAAGACGCTCGCGGCCAGTGCGCCATCGACGCCGGCTTCGGCGAAGACGGTGGCGAAATGCTCCATCGTGCCGGCGCCCCCGGAGGCGATCAGCGGCACGTGGCAGATACTGCGCACGGCCTGCAGCTGGCGCAAGTCATATCCCTGGCGGACGCCATCGCTCGCCATGCAGTTGAGCACGATTTCACCGGCACCGCGGTCCTGGACTTCACGCACCCAGTCGAGCGTGCGGCGGCGCGTGCTGCAAGAGCGGTCCGGATCCCCCGTGAACTGATAGACCTCGAACCCGTCGCCGACGGTCTGGCTGTCGATGCCGACCACGACGCACTGCGAACCGAAGCGTCGGGCGAGCGCGTTCACGAGGCCGGGGTCGGCCAGGGCAGGGGAGTTCACCGAGATCTTTTCAGCGCCGGAATTGAGGACTTCCTCGGCATCGGCGACGGTGCGGATACCGCCGGCCACGCAGAATGGGATGTCTAGAACGCGGGCGACACGCGTGATCCAGCTGCGGTCGACGGAACGGTTCTCGGGACTCGCCGTGATGTCGTAAAACACGAGTTCGTCCGCGCCTTCGGCGCAATAGCGCGCGGCGAGCTCGAGGATGTCGCCCACGACCTGGTGATCGCGGAAGCGAACGCCCTTCACGACCTGTCCGTCGCGAACGTCGAGGCAGGGAATTATGCGCCTGGCAAGAATGGGGCGAGCTCCGCGGCCGGGATGCGATTTTCGAGCAGGGCGCGGCCACTAACTACGGCCGTCGCGCCGGTGGCTGCCAGCGCCACCAGGTCGGCACCGCAGCTCACGCCGCCCGATGCCTGCCATTGAATCGTCGGAAAGCCTCGTACCGCCTCGGCGTACAGCGCGAGATTGGGTCCGGAGAGGGCGCCGTCACGGGCGACGTCCGTGCACAGCACGTGCAGTGCGCCGTGCGGCAGGTAACTCGCGACCGCGTCCCACAGGCTCGCTTCGGTCTGTGATTCCCATCCGTGCGTGGTTAGCCGCGGGGTGCCGGCGTCATCGAGACGGACATCGAATGCCAGCACGATCCGATCGGGACCGAACTCCCGCATCCACTGCTGGACCTCTGCGGGTTTCGTCACGGCCACGCTGCCGACGACGATGCGTTGCACACCCAGACCGAGCAATTCCGCGGCCACTGCGCGTGAGCGGACGCCGCCGCCAACCTGGATGGCCGTATCCGGGAATGCCTGCGCCAGTTCGGCAATTGCCGCCCGGTTACCCGGTGAGCCGTCGCGTGCGCCGTCGAGGTCGACGACATGCACGTATCGTGCACCGAGGTCGCGGTAGCGCCCGAGGATCACGCGCGGGTCGTTGCCGTAGACGGTCTCGGCGTCGAAGCGGCCTTGCAACAGGCGCACGCACTGACCGCCCCGCAGGTCGATGGCCGGAACGAGCTGCATGTCAGGCCAGTGCCAGGAAGTTGGCGAGGATGCGCTGGCCCGCACGGGACGAGCGCTCGGGATGAAACTGTGCGCCGTGGAAGTTCGCGTGACGCACGAGCGCCGAGAACTCGCCGCCGTAATCGGTCACGGCGTCGGTCCACGGGCCGACCGGTGCGGCGTAGCTGTGCACGAAGTAGACGTAGGCGTCGTCACCGAGACCACGCGCCAGTGCCGAGTCGGGCCGGGGAACGACCTGGTTCCAACCCATGTGCGGCACCGGATACCCGTGGCGATCGGGAAACCGGGTGACGCGCGCGGGGAGAATTCCGAGGCACTCCGTGTCGCCTTCCTCGCTGCACTCGAACAGCAGCTGCATGCCCAGGCAGATGCCCAGCACGGGCTGGGTCAGCGTCGGAATGACGGAGGCGAGGCCCAGCGAGTGCAGTCGCTCCATGGCATCTGCCGCGGCGCCTACGCCGGGCAGAATGACCCGGGGAGCACGACGCAAATCGTCGGCATCGGCGGTCAGCCGCGACGAAACGCCGAGCCGGTCGAGTGCGAAGCGCAGCGAGGCGATGTTGGCGCCACCGTTGGCGATGATCGCGACGTCCGTCATCTCAGAGCACGCCCTTGCTGCTCGGCAGTTCGGTGCCTTCGATGCGCACGGCCTGGCGCAGCGCGCGACCCGTGCACTTGAAGCAGGCCTCGATCATGTGGTGCGTGTTCTCGCCCGTCACCTTCACGTGCACGGCAGCGAGCAGACTGTCGGCCAGCGAGCGGAAGAAGTGCGGCACCAGCTCGGTGGGCAGGCCGCCGACAGCCTCGCGACCGAACGTGCCCTCGAAGACTGAGAAGGCGCGCCCCGAGAGATCGATCGCGACCTGCGCCTGGGACTCGTCCATGGGCAGCACGAAGCCGAAGCGTGCGATGCCGCGCTTGTCGCCGAGCGCTTCGCGCAGGGCCTGGCCGAGCGCCAGCGCGCAGTCCTCGACCGTGTGGTGCTCGTCGATTTCCAGGTCGCCCGTGCACGTGAGTTCCAACGCGAAGCCGCCATGCCGCGCGACCTGCTCCAGCATGTGATCGTAGAAACCGATGCCGGTCGCGATGGCGATGGGCCCGGTTCGGTCGAGGTTAACCCGCACCCGGATGTCGGTTTCCTTCGTCTTGCGCAGCACGGTCGCGGTGCGCATCGGTCGGCGCAGTTGCTCCACGATCGCAGCCCAGGTGGCGCCGTCGCTGCCAGCGGCATGAACCTGCAGGCCCCGGAGCCCCAAGTTCGACGCCAGTTGCAGGTCGGTCTCGCGATCGCCGATCACGTAGCTGTTCTCCGGATCGATGGGGTGGTCACGCAGGTACTCGGTCAACAGGCCGATCTTCGGCTTGCGGCATTCGCAGCCATCGGCGGGCCGATGCGGGCAGAAGAACTCCGCGTCGAATTCGATGCCCTGCGAGGCGAAGAGGGTGCGGATGAAGTCCTGCGGTTCGCGGAACACGGGTTCCGGGAAGGTGTGCGTGCCGAGACCGTCCTGGTTGCTCACGAGCACGAAGCGGTAGCCAGCCTGCTTCAGTTCGAGCAGTGCGGGAATCACGCCCGGCAGCAGGCGAATCTTCGCCAGGCTGTCGACCTGTTCGTCGACCGGCTCTTCCACCAGCGTGCCATCGCGATCGATGAACAGGACGCGTGCTCCGCTCATGACTGCTCCACTGCGGCAAGCAGCCGCTGGTTCTGGTCGGGCGTGCCGATCGAGATGCGCAGGCAATTCGCGAGCCCCGGGTACGACGAGAAATCGCGCACGATCAGCCCGGCGGCCTTGCCGGCATCGAAGAAACGCCGTGCATCGCGGCACTCGATCAGCAGGAAATTGGCATCGGAGGGGAAGATCCGAACGACGTTCGCGCAGCGTTCGAGGCGCTCGCGCATCCGGCTCCTCTCGTCGAGCAGCGTGCGGATACGGGCTGCCGACTGCGCGCGCTGAGGCGCCTCGGTCAGGGCGAGGACTTCCTCCACGGTCGACGCAGGTATCGCGTACGGCGGAATGATTCGACGCAGCAGCCCGATGATCTCCGCGCCCGCGATCACCGTGCCCAGGCGCGCTCCCGCGAGTGCGTAGGCTTTCGACAGCGTGCGCAGGATGACGAGATTCGGGAACTCGGCGAGCCGTGCCGTGAGGCTCGCCCGATCGCAGAACTCGACGTAGGCCTCGTCCACGACTACCAGGGCCTTGCCGGCGAGTTCCGTGCAGACACGCAGCATCGCCGCCTCGTCGAGCAGGTTGCCCGTCGGGTTGTTGGGCGAGCAGAGAAACACGATCTTCGCCCGCCGGCCGGCGGCAATGACCTGCTCGGCGTCCAGCGCGAAGCCGTCGCGCACCAGCGGGACTTCAAGCACGCCCGCGCCCTGGATCCGTGCAGCGACCTGGTAGAAGCCGAACGTGGGTGGCGTGATCACCACGTTGTCCTGCCCCGCGCGGCAGAAGGCGCGCACGAGCAGGTCGATCGCCTCGTCGCTGCCGCGACCGACCAGCAGTCGGCTGGCCGGCACGCCGTACAACTGCGCCATGCGCTCGACGAGCACGCGTGGCTGCGGCTCCGGATACCGATTGAGACCGGAGATCGAGTTGTCGCCGGAAGCGCGCCACGGCATTTCGTTCGCGTGCATGCGCTCGAGCGACGGGTCCCAGGCTGCGTGCTGATAGGGCTGCAGTTCGAGGATATCCGGTCGCGCCAGCTGCAGGATCGAGGGACTCATGCATTGCCTGCCTGCGCCAGCGCGTCGAGGCGAACCGTGACGGCATTGGCGTGCGCGTCGAGGGACTCGAGCTGCGCCAGCGTGCGTGCTGTCGGACCGAGGTTGCGCAGGCCGTCCGCCGTCAGTTCCTGCACCGTG
>Ga0224510_10002420_pt1 | contig 11196 bp, 7 predicted proteins | sample SF_May12_sed_USG_FD_170161 | JGI IMG/M metagenome (GOLD analysis project Ga0224510, IMG submission 170161) | Sediment microbial communities from San Francisco Bay, California, United States - SF_May12_sed_USGS_4_1 | ecosystem: Environmental > Aquatic > Marine > Sediment | place: USA: California... | reverse complement strand
CCCACTCGTCCCCGGTCGAGCGGGTGCACCGGGCCACCTCGGCGCTGAGCCGCAGATCGCCGCCGGCGGCCCGGAAGGCCCGCAGATAGCCGTCGAGCAGGGCGGCCACATCGATCGTCATCGCTGCCGGCTCGTGCACCCCGCCGGCTGCCGCCGCTCCGTCGGCCAACGAGGCAACGAGCGCCCGGGCCCCGGCCCGGTCCACCCGGTGGGCGGCCCATGGCGCCTTGGCCACCAGGGCGTCGAGCTGGTCGTCGGTGCCCTCGCTCCCCACCCATAGCAGGCCCCGGGGTCCGAGCAGGGGAGCGGCCAGGCCCAGCTCCGGCGGCGGATCGGCAAGGAAGGGGCGGCTCGCCGTGGCCAGCGCACACACCACCGGATCGCCCGAGGTCTCGTTCAACATGGCGGCCGAGCGGCCGGTGGCGTGGAGGCCGGGGGTCGGCTCCCGCTCCACCAGGGTCACGGAAAGGTCGGGGGCCAGGCGGTAGGCGACGGCGGCGCCGGCGATACCCGAGCCCACGACCACCACGTCGGGTCGATCACTCACCCCTTGGTTCTACCGGCCGCCGTGGCCTCGCCACGAGCTGCCCGATGCCGAAAGCATTAGCTGAACCCGAACTGGGTTGAGGTGTAGCCAGTGGGAGCCAGAACGGCACCCAGTTCGAACTGGGTGACGTTGGTCAAGCGGAGGGGCGGTCGTCGTCGAGGTAGACCTGGATGATCTCGTCGTAGGTGGACTCGGAGGTGAAGCCGAGATGGCGGGCCCGGGCGGCGGTGAAGGCCTCGGGCCAGCCGGCCACGATGGTGGCCACGGCCTCGTCGGGCTCCTCGTTGATCAGGGCCACGGCCTCGGGCCCGGCCACCCGGCCCAGCGCCTCGATCTGCTCGGCCACCGACACCGAGATGCTGGGCATGGTCAGGTTGCGGCGGGGGCCGAGGGCCCCGGTGTCGATCTGGGCGGCGTGGACCATGAACCCCACAGCCGCCCGGGGGCTGGCGTGGGGATGGCGTACTGTGCGGGGGACCGGCAGCCGGGCCGGCTCGCCGTTCAGCGGCTCGCGGATGATCCCGGAGAAGAACCCCGACGCTGCCGCGTTGGGCCGCCCGGGGCGAACGGTGATCGTGGGCAGGCGGATCCCCACGCCGTCGATCAGGCCCCGGCGGGAGTGGTCGGCCAGGAGCAGCTCGCCCATCGCCTTCTGGGCCCCGTACGAGGTGAGCGGGGTGAGGTGGAAGTCGTCATCGATGATCGGCGGGAACGGCGCCCCGAACACGGCGATTGACGAGCTGAACACCACCCGGGGCCGACCCGGGACGGCGGCCAGGGCGTCGAGCAGGTTGCGGGTGCCGTCGAGGTTGACCCGGTAGCCCTTGGCCGGGTTGGCCTCGGCCTCCCCCGACACCACCCCGGCCAGATGGAACACCACGTCGGGCCGGCGGGCGGCCAGGTCGGCGGCCACCGCCGGCTCGGCCAGATCGGCCACCATCGCCTCGACGGCCACGTCGGCCCCCAGGCCCGCTGGTGGCTGGGCCACCACCAGGTCGGCCAGGTCGAGGGCCTCGATCGGCCGGCCGGCCAGCGAGCCCTCGGCAGCCAGCCGGGCCGAGAGCTTGCGGCCCAGCATGCCGGCCGCCCCCGTGATCAGGATCCGCATCGGTTGTCCTCCCGCTCTCGCCCGCCCGGGCCGAGCGGGGTGATGGGTCGAAATCTACCCATCCCCGGACCACCCGCCGGCCCATGCGGCGCCCGCCCCAAACCCGCCACCGTTGCCCGATGGCGGGACCACACGGATCGGCCCGGCTGGTGGGCGCCACCGGCCGGCAGGCAGCGGCATCGAGCGGGGCGGGGGAACGAGGGCGGCGACGCCGATCGGCGCCGATGCGGGCCCGGGCCCTGTGGGCGGGCATCGCCCTGACGGTCGGGCTCGTCCCGATCCTGTCGGCCACCCCGGCCGGTGCCGACAGTCCAGCGGGAAGCGACAGCACAACGGTGCTGGGGGGCGACGGCACCGTCCTGACCTCGACCTCGACCTCCACCGGGCCCGCACCGGCGGCGTCGGCGATGGCGGCACCGTCGGGCAGGCCGGTGCTGTATCTCACCTTCGACGACGGCCCCGGCCCCGACACGGCCCGGTTCCTCGACCTCTTGTCGTCATACGGCATCCGGGCCACGTTCTTCGTGACCGGCCGCAACGCGGCGGCCAACCCCGCCCTGGCCCGCCGTATCGTGGCCGACGGCCACGCCATCGCCAACCACTCGTGGAGCCACCCCCAGCTCACCTCGCTCCGCGACGCCGGCATCCGCCAGGAGCTGGGCGCCACCAACGATGCCGTCCGGGCCGCCACCGGTGTGGCGCCCGTCTGCTACCGCCCGCCCTACGGCGCCACCAGCCCGAGGGTACAGGCCCAGGCGGCAGCCGTCGGCCTGCCCAATGCCGAATGGACGGCGGGGGTCGGCGCCTCCCACGCCGGCCTGTGGGACATCGACACCAACGACTGGCGCCTCAGCCTGGCCCACACCTCCTGGACCGAGGCGAACATGAGGGCCCAGCTCGACCGGGCCGGCAACGGTCATGTGGTCCTCATGCACGACGGGGGCGCCAACCGGGGCCGGGGCCTTCGGGTCCTCAGCCAGTGGCTGGCCGCCAACTACGACCGCTTCGAGTTCCGCAGCCTTCCCGGCTGCGGTGGCCGCCTGGTGGAGCCGCCCCTCGACCCGGCCCACCCCCAGGACTGGCACCGGTTCCGCATCGCCCGCCTCTACCGGGCCTGGTTCGGGCGGGAGCCCGACGCCGCCGGCTGGGAGTACTGGTCGAAGGTGGCGGCCCAGGGCCGCTCGATGGCCGAGATCAGCGAGTGGTTCGCCCAGAGCTCGGAGCTGGCTCTCACCGCCGGCGCCCTGTCCGATGACCAGGTGGTCACCCTCGTCTACCAGCGCGTTCTGAACCGGGAGCCCGACCCTGACGGACACGCCTACTGGGTGGGTCAGCTCGCTCGCGGTCTCACCCGGGGCCGGTTGATGCTCGGGTTCTCCGACTCCCAGGAGTACGTCAACGCCACCCTGATGGCGATCACGGGTTCGTGTGCCGACGGCGACGTCGTCACCAGCTACCGCTGCCGGGCCGCCCAGCTCCCTATCTACAGCTGGTAGCGGCTCGCCCCCGCAAAGGTGCCCGGAGGCGTCGTGCTAGCGTGCGGTTGAGGTGGAACGCCGGGCCGTGACCCGGCCGAACGGCGAACGAGGGCACCATGACCGAGCCTGGTCTGCGATCGGCAATCGAGCTGGCGACGGCCATCCGGGCCCGTGAGCTGAGCGCGGTGGAACTGCTCGACCACTATCTCGACCGGGTCGACCGGCTCAATCCCGCCATCAACGCCCTGGTCACCTTCGACCTCGACGGCGCCCGGGCCCGGGCCCGGGCCGCCGACCAGGTCACCATGGCCGGCGGGCCCCTCGGCGCCCTCCACGGCCTGCCGTGTTCCATCAAGGACGCCCTCGCCACCGCCGGTATCCGCACCACCGGCGGGGCCGTCGAGCTGACGGACAACGTGCCCACGGCCGACGCCCCGGTGGTGGCCCGGCTGGTGGCGGCCGGGGCCAACGTGTTCGCCAAGTCGAACCTGCCCCGCTGGTCGGGCGACATGCAGGCCTTCAACGAGATCTTCGGCACCACCAACAATCCGTGGGACCTGAGCCGGGGTCCGGGCGGCTCGTCGGGCGGGGCGTCGGCGGCAGTGGCGGCCGGCCTATCGGCCTTCGACATCGGTACCGACATCGGCGGTTCGATCCGGGGACCGGCCCACCTGTGCGGCATCTGCGGCCACAAGCCGAGCTTCGGGATCGTGCCCGCCCTCGGCTACATCGACCACATCACCGCCGGGCTGACCGAGCCCGACATCAACGTGCTGGGCCCGCTGGCCCGCACCGTCGACGATGTGTCGCTGCTGCTCGACGTGATCGCCGGACCACCTGATGATCGCGCCCCCGGCTGGCGCCTGGAGTTGCCCGGCCCCCGGGCCTCCCGTCTCGCCGACCTGCGGATCGCGGCCTGGCTCGACGATCCCGCCTGCCCCGTCTCGGACGACACGGCCGCCGCCCTCGACGGGCTGGTGGGCCTCATCGAGGGGGCGGGGGGCACCGTCGACCGCTCGGCCCGGCCGGGGATCGACGCTGAGGTGGTGCGCCGGGTGGGTATGCCGCTGGTCTCGGCGGCCACGTCGCCCGGCCGGACCGACGAGGAGTTCGAGCAGTTCCGCCGCATCGCCGGCGACCCGTCTGGTCACGAGCCCACCCTGGTCATGCGGGCCCGGGCGTCGGCCATCCACCATCGGGACTGGCTCCTGCTCACCGAGGAGCGGGAACGGGTTCGGGAGCGGTGGGCGCAGTTCTTCACCCGCTTCGACGTGCTGCTGTGCCCGGTGCTGATGATCCCGGCCTTCGAGCACCGCCAGGAAGGCACGCTGTACACCCGGACGCTGCAGGTGGACGGGGTCGAGCGCCCCTACGCCGACATCATCTGGTGGACGATCCTGATCGGCATGGCCTACCTGCCGTCCACCGTGGTGCCCGTCGGCTGGACCCCGGGCGGCCTGCCGGTGGGGGTGCAGGTGGTCGGCCCGTACCTGGGCGACCGGTCCACCCTGGCCGCCGCCCGCCTCATCGAACGCCTCACCGGCGGCTACCGGGTCCCGCCGCTCGCCACCGGCCACCAGGAGACCGCGCCATGACCGCCAACACCCCCGCCCCCGCCCGGCCAGCCGGGCAACCCGGACCCCGGGCCCTGACCAAGCTGGCCGAGCCGATCCACGCCGTCACCTACTACACCCAGGAGCTGACCGACCTCACCGACGTCGGCTACCGGGGCTGGTGGCACGCTTACTTCGCCTACCGGCCGGCCCCGATGGGGGCCGTCTCGGCCGGCACCGTCACCGCCGCCTTCTACAACTTCGCCCCCCGCATGGTGGAGCGGGCCGTACCCGGGGTGTGGGCCATCCGGTCGCCGGCCGACACCATGGCCCTCCGCCACGAGCGGGTGGCGCAGGCCCTGGCCCGCATCTTCGGCCCCGCCAGCGGCGGCTCTCGGCCGCCGGAGGCCGCCCCCGCCGCCCGGCTCCTGCGCCGGGCCCTCGACGGCCTCAGCATAGCCGGGCGCCCGGTGTTCGGGGCCTACGCCGAGTTGGTGTGGCCGGCCGACGACCTCGAGGCCGTGTGGCACGGCTGCACTCTCCTGCGGGAGCTGCGGGGCGACTGCCACGCCACCGCGCTGGCCGCGGCCGAGGTCGACGGGGTGATGGCCCATGTGCTGATGGCCGGCCGGGGCCACGGCAACCGGCCCACCATCCAGGCCATCCGGGGCTGGAACGACCAGGAGTGGGACAGGGCCGTGGCCCGCCTCCACGACCGGGGCTGGGCCGGGCGCGACGGCTCGCTGACCGATGCCGGCCGCCGGGGCCGGGAGGATATCGAGCATCACACCGACGCCCTGGCCCTGGGCCCCGTCACCCGCCTCGGCACCGAGCTGAGCGATCTGCTGGCCGCCCTCGAGCCCCTGGCCGGCCATCTGGTCACCTCGGGTGAGGTGTCGGCCACGTGGCCCCCACCCCATCTCCACCGGGCCGAGGGCGGCGCCCGATGACCCGCCGGGGGACCGGCGAACCCGAAACCCGGCGCAGGTTGTGGAGCCGCCGCGATTAGCCTTGCCACCCATCCCGAGCACCAACCCCACGTGAGGACCGTGTCCACCACCGGAGAGCAGAACCAGATCATCGTCTGGGTGAACGGTCAGGCCTGGTACGGCCTCGACGGCCACGTGATCGGGCGCGACGAGAACGCTTCGATCACGGTCGACCACGCCCAGGTGTCCCGACGCCATGCCGTGCTCGCATTCGACGGGGTCGCCTGGTCGATCCGCGACCTCGGCAGCGTCAACGGCATCCACGACGCCAACGGCCGGCGTGACGCCATCCCGCTGCGGCCCGGCCGCACCCAGGTGTGGCTGGGCCCGCCGGCCAGTTCGCCTTCGATCTACTTCGACGTGCCGACACCGGCCGCCGCCCCGCCGCCCCAACCGGGTGCGCAGCCCCCACCGCAGCCCGGCGGGGGCGGCCCGCAACCTCTTGGTGGTCCATCGGCCCCGGGGGGAGGGAGCCCGTACGGTGGTCCATCGGCCCCGGGGGGCCGGAGCCAGCATGGCGGCCCGCCGGCCCCGGGCGGCCCCCCGTCCTTCGCCGGTTTGACCCCCGCCCCGAGCCCAGTCCCCGGTCCGGGCGGCCCGGTGGCCCAGGCGGCACCGCCCGCCGGCAACGTGTTCCCGCCGCCCCCGATGGGGGTCGGTACCCCGCCCGTCAGCGCCGGCGGCGCCCCGGGTGCCCCGCTCGCTCCCACCCCCGCCCCGGCACCACCACCTGGTGCCGCTGGCATGGCCGGCAATCGCCCGCCACCCCCGGTCGGCGCCCCGGCGGCCCCCGTGGGCAACGGCATTGGCCCCGAGCCGTTCCGGCCCCGGGGGGCGGTGGCCGCTTCCGCTCCCGGTCCCTACACCAGCGCCCTCAATGCCAACAGCCTCCTGGTGGAGCAGAACCTGGGCGGGCTGAGCCAGGTCATCAACATCGGGGGCAGCGACCTGATCGTCGGCCGTTCGGCCCAGTGCGACATCTCCATCGCCGACCCCCTCATGTCCCGCCGGCACGCCCGCCTGCTGATCGGGCCGGGCGGCGGCCGGATCATCGACCTCGGCAGCGACAACGGCACCTTCGTCAACGGTCAGCGCGTCACCGACAGCCCGCTGACCGAAGGCGACCTCATCGAGATGGGCAAGTCGCAGTTCGTACTCACCGGGGGCCGGCTCCAGCAGCACGTGGCCCACGGCCTCCCCCTCCAGGCGGCCAACCTCACGGTGAAGGTGGGCGGCGACCACGTCCTGCTGCGGGACGTCAGCTTCTCCCTTCCCCCCGGCTCGATGACGGCCGTCATCGGGCCGTCGGGGAGCGGCAAGAGCACCCTGCTCAACGCGCTCACCGGCCGCCGCCCGGCCGACCAGGGCCGGGTGGTGCTGGGGGGCCGCGACCTCTACGGCTCCGACGCCGGCCTCGGCCGCCGCATCGGCTTCGTGCCCCAGGACGACCCGGTGCACGAGACACTCACCGTTCGCCGGGCGCTGGAGGCGGCGGCCCGCCTGCGGCTCCCGGCCGACACCAACTCGGCCGAGATCCGCGCCAGCGTCGAGCAGGTGGCCACCGAGCTGGGCCTGCGGGAACGGCTCGACACGAGGGTAAAGGCCCTGTCGGGTGGCCAGCGCAAGCGGGTGAGCGTGGGCTACGAGCTGGTGGGCACGCCCCAGGCCCTGATCCTCGACGAGCCCACCTCCGGCCTGGACCCCGGCCTCGAACGAGATCTGATGGTCACCCTGCGTCAGCTGGCCGACAAGGGGACGACCACGATCGTGGTGACCCATTCGGTCCAGAGCGTGGAGCTGTGCGACCTGGTGCTGGTGCTGGCCCCCGGCGGCCGGCTGGCCTTCATCGGGCCCCCGTCCAAGGTCAGCTTGCACTTCCGCTGCCCCGACCTGGCCAGCGTGTTCCACCTCCTCGGCACCCGCCAGCGGGCCGAGTGGGAGCTCGAGTTCGCCCAGACCACCTCGTACCTCAAGTTCGGGGCGCCGGCCCCCATTTCCGCCGCCGCCCCCGAGACTCCGCTACCGACCCGGTCGTTCCCGGCCGACCTCCGGGTGATGCTGGTGCGTTACGTGCGTTCGCTGATCGGCGACCGGCGCCGTCTGATCCTGCTGCTGGCGCAGGCTCCGGTGCTGGGGGCCATCCTGGCCGCCGTGCTGTTCCGCAACGCCTTCGTCGAGGGCTCGGGGCAGGCGACCCGCCAGTACCTCCTGGCCACGGTGCTGGCCATGTCGTGGTTGGGCGGCTCGAACAGTGTGCGCGAAATCGTGCAGGAGCGCGACGTCTTCCGCCGGGAGATGGCGGTGGGTGTGTCGGCCACGGCGTTCGTGGTCAGCCGCTGGATCGTGCTCAGCGTGGCCACCGCCGTGCAGGCCATCGTCCTGCACCTGGTGGCCTCCAGCCGCCAGCAGAACGACATCGGCCAGGGGGCTCTGCTGCGGGCCGGCCAGATCGAGCTGATCCTGGCCCTCATCGGGGTCGGCGTGGTGAGCGTCGGCATCGGCCTGCTCATCTCGGCCCTGGTCACCGACACGCCCCGCGCCCTCACCCTGCTGCCCCTGGTGATCATCCCCACCCTGCTGCTGAGCGGACTCGTGGTGCCCACCTCGGGTCGGACCGGGGTGCAGGAGCTGACCTACCTCAACCCGGTCCAGTGGGGTTCGTCGGCGGCGGCAGTGTCGGTCGACATCCGCACGGCCGAGAACTGCAACGTGCCGGGCAACACCAACGCCCAGTTCAACGCCACCTGCTCCAACGGCCGGTGGGAGCGAAGCGCCGCCACCCAGGGTCTCAACTTCTTCATGATCGTGTTCTGGGCCGTCGCCCTGCTCGGCCTGGCCGGCTGGTGCACCGGGTGGACGATGTCGAGGCCGCTCAAGCGGTCCTGACGGGCTCCGATCGAGCGGGCCGCCCAGCTCAGAGGATCCCGGCGCCCAGCAGACCCACGGCGGCCACGCCGATGACCAGGCGGTACCAGCCGAACACGTCGAAGCTGCGCTGCTGGAGCCACGTGACCATCCACCGCACCGACACCACGGCGGCGGCGAACGCCACCACCAGACCGATCAGGGGGGTGACGACGCCGAAGGTGTCGAGCATCAGCTGGCCGTCGGATGCCCCGGTGAGCACGGTGGCGGCCCCCAGCGTGATCAGGCCCAACAGGAAGCTGAACTCCACGGCCGCCTCCAGCGACAGACCGACGGCCACGGCCCCGATGATCGTGACCAGGCTGCGGCTGGTACCGGGCCACAGGGCGACCGTCTGGCACAGGCCGATGGCCAGGGCCTGGCGGAGCGTCACCTGATGGAGGGCGGCGCCGGGTCGGCGCAGGAACCCCTGGCGTTCCAGCACCAGTATCACCACCCCGCCCACCAGCCAGGCGGCGGCCACCGGGCCAACGCCGAACAGCCGCTCCCGTACCACGTCCTTGAACGCCAGGCCGATGACGGCGGTGGGCACGAAAGCGGCCACCACGGCGATCAGCACGGCACGGCCCTCGGCGCTGCGGCCGACGAGCCCGTCGAGCATCTGGCGCACCCGGCGCTGATAGAGCACGAGCACGGCGAGGATGGCGCCGGCCTGGATGCAGATGGCATAGGCGTCGAGGGCCTTGTCAGACTCGGGGGTGCCGCCCAGGCCGAGGGCGTCGTTGGCCACCAGCAGGTGGCCGGTGGAACTCACCGGCAGGTACTCGGTGAGCCCTTCCACCAGGCCGAGGACCACGGCCGAGGCGGCGGACAGGTTGTCGGCGCCGGCGCCATCTCCGGCAACCGGGGCGGCTGGGATGGTGGGGGAGCGGGGCGAGGCGGCGGCGGGCACGATCCACAGGGCGACGAGCGTCAACAGCACGGCGGCTGCGCCTCCCCGGGCCCTTCGCCGCCACGAGGTGGCTGTCACAGAGGGGGTGTACACAGGAGCGGGACGGTACCGGCCAATACCCGCGATCTGACTCGAACATATGTTCGAGTCACGGCTAGACTCCCGTCCATGAACATTCCCACACACGATTCACAACCTCATGGCAAGCCGGTCGCCGCCCCACCGGCGGCCTCCTCGGTCCGCCGACTGCCGGCCACCTCGGAGGAATGGGAGCAGCTCCGGCGCTCGGTGGCCATGCTGTCACCCGGGGCCTGGGCCCTGAAGCGGGAACCGGCACTGGCCGCGCTCGACCTCCTGCTCGACCACCTTCGGAACCGGCCCTGAGTGACATCGGTCTCACAGCACCGGCAAATCAGACGGTGTGGTAGGTGTACCCAACTAGGGTTGGACGGTCCGTTTGTCGATCCCCGCTGGGGGAGGAGCTTCGAGCATGTACCGCTCGCTGGGTCAATGGTGCTTCCGTCAGTGGAAGCTGGTGATCGGCGTCTGGGTGCTGGCCCTGGTGGGGGTGACCATCGTGGCCCAGGCCGTGGGCCCCGCCTTCGACACCACCTTCGAGATCCCGGCGTCGGAGAGCCGTGACGGCTTCGACGTGCTCAATGAGCACTTCGGCGGCCAGGGCAGCGGCAACCCCGGCTCGATCGTGTTCCGCACCACGCCAGATCTGGGCGTCGCCAACCCCGACGTCGAGCGGCTGATGACCGAGCTGTTCGACTACACCACCACCCTCGATCCCGGGCTCCAGCTCACCAGCCCCTACAGCGAGAACCTGCCCCGGCCCCAGGTGGCCCAGGTGGGCCCCCAGGCCGGCAACATCGCCTTCGCCAGCCTGAACCTCAGCCTCGACATCGACCAGGTGGAAGGGAGCAAGATCGGCCGTGAGATCAGCGACAAGGCCGACGAGCTGCTCACCGAGGCCGGGCTGGCCGACAAGGTGCAGGTGGAGCTGGGCGGCGCCTACCTGGCCGGGTTCGAGCCCCCACAGACCGAGGCCATCGGCCTCGGCTTCGCCGTGATCGTCCTCATCCTGGCGTTCGGATCCGTGATGGCGATGGGCCTGCCGATCGGGGTGGCCGTGGCCGGCGTCGGCACCGGGATCGGCATCGTCAACCTGCTCACCAACATCCTGCCCATGCCCGACTTCGCCACCACGGTGGGGGCCATGATCGGCCTCGGCGTCGGCATCGACTACGCCCTGTTCATCGTCACCCGCTACCGCAGCGCCATGGCCGCCGGCCGCTCCCCGGACGATGCGGTGGGTCTGGCCATGGACACCGCCGGCCGGGCCGTGGTCTTCGCCGGGCTCACGGTGGTGGTATCGCTTCTCGGCATGCTGCTCATCGGCCTGAAGTTCATTTCCGGGCTGGGCGTCGGGGCCGCCTCCACGGTGGCCGTCACCATGCTGGCCTCGGTCACCCTGCTGCCGGCCCTGCTGGGCCTGGTCGGCCACCGGGTGGAGCTGTCCCGGGTGCGGGGGGTGGTGGCCGCCGGCCTGGTGGCGGTGGGCCTGTTCACCGTCGGTATCGGCGTGGCCCTGGTGGGCGGCATCGCCTTCCTCCTGGCCGGGGTGGTCCTGCTGGCCGGCACGTTCATCCCGGTCCTCAAGCGCCAGGTGCCCCACCGGCCGGAGAAGCCGCTGCGGGA
>Ga0224510_10002419_pt1 | contig 11196 bp, 8 predicted proteins | sample SF_May12_sed_USG_FD_170161 | JGI IMG/M metagenome (GOLD analysis project Ga0224510, IMG submission 170161) | Sediment microbial communities from San Francisco Bay, California, United States - SF_May12_sed_USGS_4_1 | ecosystem: Environmental > Aquatic > Marine > Sediment | place: USA: California... | reverse complement strand
TTGCCATAAGCAGGGAAATGGGATTCCCCGTGGTGTTGAAAATAAGCTCCACCGATGTGGTGCACAAAAGTGATTCCGGCGGCGTCAAATTAGGACTGGCCAATGCTGCTCAGGTAGGCAAGTCCTACAGCCAGATTATATCCTCCGTTAAACAGGCGTATCCGGAAGCCCGAATTGACGGTGTATCGGTACAAACAATGGCTCCGCCAGGAGTGGAAGTGATTGTGGGAATGAGCAAGGACGCTCAATTCGGGCCGGTACTCATGTTTGGTCTCGGCGGTATACTGGTGGAGGTGCTAAAGGACGTCTCTTTCAGAATAGTTCCGGTCACAGAAAGAGATGCCCGGGAAATGATTAAGGAAATAAAAGGATATCCTGTACTGCAGGGTTACAGGGGCCAGAAGCCAGCCAGCATCCCGGCACTGGAACAGCTAATAGTCAAAGTGTCTCAGTTTGTCGAGAAGAATCCCCAGATAAAAGAGCTCGACCTTAATCCTATATTCGCCTATCCTGATAAGGCAGTGGCGGTTGATGCCCGAATAATCCTGGAATGACAATCTAAACGCTGCCGTCCCAATGGCCAGAATTTGCTGGATATGGTCCTCACCAGACATCCTAGGGTTTCTGAGGCTTAACTTTGTTTGAGGAGAAGCTTAAGGAATTCGAGCCTATCTTCTACCCCAAATCTATTGCAGTGGTCGGGGCATCGGCCACTTCGATAAAAGCCGGCTCTCTATGGGTGGAGAACCTGCGTTCTGCTGGTTTCCCGGGACTCATTTATCCCGTTGGCTCCAGCGGCGGTCGCATTGGTGACCTCAAGATTTTGCCCAGCCTCCGGCTGATTCCTGGAGAAGTAGATTACGTTATTGTAGCCGTTCCTCGACAGTCTGCGTTGGAGCTCCTCGATGATTGCGCAGCCAAAAATGTCAAAGCTGTCCATTTCTTCACTGCCGGATTCAGCGAGACGGATACGCAACAGGGACGCAAGCTAGAGGAACAAATGCTCGACAAAGCACGACAGGGAAACATGCGCATCATTGGCCCGAATTGCATAGGTGTGTATTGTCCGGAACATAGAATCCCACTCCTCATGGGAATACTCGGTGAAAACGGTTCTGTGGGCTTCGTCTCCCAGAGCGGCGGCATTGCCACCAAACTGGTGACAATCGGCATAGCCCGCCACATCAACTACAGTAAGGGAGTCAGCTTTGGCAACGGCATTGATTTGGATGCCAGCGATTTTCTGCAGTACATGGCTGCTGACCCCAAGACCAAAGTAATCGGCGCATACCTCGAAGGAACAAGGGACGGAACCCGTCTTTTCAAGACGATGAGAAAAGTGGCCGAGGTCAAGCCTTTGGTTGTCTGGAAGGGAGGGAGGACAGAAGCTGGCGCTCAGGCTGCCTTGTCCCATACCGGTTCTCTAGCCAGTTCAGCCGCCGTCTGGTCGGCCGCGCTGAAGCAAGCCGGCGCCATAGAAGTGCACAGTTTGGAGGAATTGACAGATACCCTGCTTATTTTCCAACAGTTTGGACACGGGCAAGGTATCCGCGCAGCCATTATTGGCGGCCTGGCCGACGGAGGAGGTGGCAACTCCGTAGCTGCTGGCGATGCCTGCATAGAGAACGGACTTCAGGTGCCGCCTCTCTCTTTTGAGACAAAGCGCAAACTGAGCGAACTCCTGGGAGAAGTAGGCGGCATCCTGTGCAATCCAATAGATGTCAGCCAGGCACAATTCCGAGGTCTGGCAACCCTATTTCAAGCCATAGATCTAATAGTAAAAGACACCATTGGCGACGTTGTCTTGATACAAGAGGACACGGAGATTCTCTTGCCAATTTATTCCCAAAAAGGACTGGAGGAAATAAATGAATTCTTCATAGAGCTTGCAGGGCGGCAGAATAAACCCGTAATAGTCGTACTACCGCCTGGCTCTGTTGAAGCAAACAGACTGCGGATCGAGCAGAGACTCCTGGAGGCTTCCATCCCGGTCTTTGGTTCCATGGAACGTGCTGCCAGAGCCATCTGCAGACTTAACCAATATTCCTGCTGGCAGGAGGCTAAATGAGGCCGCCAAGCTGCGGCCCCGTGTGAACTTGATAAGCCCGCGACCTGAATTTCGAACCATGATACAAAACCACAATACGGAAAAAATCGACCTGGAATGGAATGACGACGACGTGGTCCCTGCCGTGGTCTACCCCAACCTTGACTTCCTATTCCAGCAGATGCTCCGTTTGACTCTGAAAGAAGTAGCGGCCGGTCATGGAGAACTAATACTGGATGTCGGCTGCGGCAGGGCAATTGATGGAGCACAGCTATGCGAAAAGGGAGCGCAGGTCGTCGGGCTGGAACCGTCCCGAGTAATGCTGGTCCGAGCCAAAGAGTACCTCAGTCAAAGTAGCTCCCGCGTAGCTTTGGCCCAGGGAATAGGGGAGAACCTTCCTTTTAAGCCGCACTCCTTTGACAAGGTCATGTGTAAGGGGGCGTTGGACCATTTCCTCTCCCCCGACAAAACAATGGAGGAGATTGCCCGCGTACTCAAGCCTCAAGGAGAGATGATAATCTCCATAGCTAACTTCAATAGTCTGGGTTTCCGCCTGGGAAAGAGGTTATATCCGGTGACAAAGTTTCTTTCCCCTTCTCTGGCCAAGGATAGGAAGCCATGGGAGCTACCACCAGACCACAAATATAAATTCGACTATCCACTACTGGGCAGCTTGGTGAAGCAGCATTTTGAAGTCAAGAAGGCAAAGGGAATATCCCTCTTCTTCGGACTGCCCCTGTGGGGCAGCCTTCTCTCCAGACTTCCCCATTCTGTTTCCTATGCTCTTCTGAAGACATTAGATAGACTAGCCCGACCTTTTCCATCCCTGGCAGACGTTGTCCTGATGAAATGTATTCCAGTTGACGAGCCAAAATAGCTGTTCCGTGCCAGACAGGCGAGAGCATAGAAAGACTTCGGCTCTACCCCTGCAACAAGTAGGAATCTGCGTCAGAAAGCCACCATGGTTGCCCATACCTAGCGAAGCCGCCATCCCAAGGAGGTCAAACGCAGGAAGGGCACCGCTTGACAGTTGGCGTCCCCACAGAGGTGAAGGGGAATCACCTTGTTGGGGTGCACATACCGCGATAGTTTCGGCAGATGGGATGCCAACAAAGAAAGGCAATTGACTCTGCCATGGTTGTGGCATAAAATAAGCTCGAAAACCTACTGAGCCAGCTATGACAGAAACTCTAGCCTTTGGAAACAGCGACGAAAAGACAGAAGGGACCATCTACATCGGTCGCTGATTACCACCCAGCAAGGAGAGGTTGTTTGAGCAGTCTGTTCGTAGTAGCTGGCACCTGGTTGTGGTCCTTGCCACATTACCTGAGAGAACACGGGGCATTCGGGTTGCCCTAAGGACATATTTGGCAAGAGCGAGATATGGTTAAAAAGTTACTTCTCGTCCTGCTTATAATGGCCATTGTCGCCATTAGTTTTTTTGCTGTCCGTGACTTGCGCCCGTACCCACAGAACCTGGGTGAGTATTTACAGGACTTGTTTGTCAGCAACGGGATAGCTCCAGATAAAGACGATTTTTTTGAGCCTGTAGAAGATCCCTATCTTGCCTTTGCTAAGATACTGAATCTTATCTCCAGTTCTGCACAGGGTGATGACAGGATGAGTATGAGAAAAGCGAGGGAAATCTCAGAACAATTCCTTGCCGTCAAAGATAAAGTGTACCTCGACGGGCTCTACGGCAAAATTGATATGCATGAGCATTACTGGTTCACTGGCAATATCGACTTATTCTTGAGGTCCCTTGGCTGTTTAGGCATCTCCAAAGTCGTGCTTGTCCCCACCGGTAACTCACCCGACAACAAATTCTACAAGCTTTATTGGGCGTTCTTGATGATGTGGGCCAAGCATTACCCTGATCAAGTCATACCCTTTTGCACAGTTGACGAAGCCGATCCCCGCGCTGCCGAGCTCGTTGAGCAGTACATTTTGGAAGGGGCAAAGGGTGTGAAGTTGATTGGGGGCCACCCAGCTTACTATGACGAGCCTCTCAATTCAGAAAACATGTACAAGGTATATCAGAAGGCAGCTGAATATGATGTCCCAGTTCTGTTCCACTCCAGTCTTATCAACATTCCCGAACTACGGTACCAGTTGGACGAAGTGCTTTCAGATTTCCCAGAAGTCACTTTCATCTTTGCTCATTACGGGAACACATTAATGGGAGGAATTTATCTTGACGTGATCGCCGAACTCCTGGACAAACACCCAAATTTGTATACCGACATGTCCCACGGCAGCGGTATTACGGCGTACCACCGATATCTAGAGCAGTACCTGGAGACGATAAAGAATTTCATTATAGAGTACCAGGACAGAATCCTGTTTGGTTCGGATCTTATCTTATCCATTACAACTAATGATTTCGACTGGCTCTATGAGAGGGTAAAGTGTGAAATTGACCTTTGTCAGAAGGCGGAATATACCATGGGTACCAGATTTAGCTGCAACTGTCCGATAGCGGACGAGGTACATCAAGGCTTTGATTTTGATGAAGAGATTCTCAGAAAGATCTACTACGAGAATCCAAAGAAAGTTCTTGGCCTTTGAATTGTTGAAATCGCTTGGTTTAGCCAATCATCGACTCTTCGGCTCTCTGTTCCCTATGGTATTCTAAGGATAGGAGACAAATTAGCTCGACCCATCCCCTCCCTGGCTGACGTTATCCTCATGAAATGTGCTCCAGTTGATAGGCCAAAATAACACTGCTCCGGGAAAGTAAATAAACCTTTACAATTCCTGCTGTCCAAACTATAATGCCCTGTTATGTCCTCTATAGGAAGCAGTGGGTTTTCTGCCGTCCTGGCCAAAATATCTCAACTGTTGACTATCCAGAAAAAGCAAGGCTACATTGTTGGTGGCTTCATTCGCGATCGGCTTTTGAAAAGACGAACCAACGACATAGATATTGCTGTAAGCGGCGATGCCATTAGCATAGCCCGCAAAATAGCCAAACAACTAGGGGGCAAATTTGTGCTCCTTGACGATGTGCACAATGTAGCGCGAGTGGTGGTGATTGAAGGTGAGCAGCCAGAAAAGCCTGCACAGAATCAGGAATTGCGTGGTACAGAGTGGCATTTCGATTTCTCTTCTTTCAAGGGAGACATTAAATCAGATCTTGCTCGCCGCGATTTCACGATCAATGCCATGGCTGTAGAACTAAGCCAGTTTGCCGCCGCCTGGACGGCCAACAGGATGAGATCCCGAAAATCGGCAGCTGCTGTGGCGCAAAAACGGCCTTCCCTGAAGCTCATCGACCCTTTTTCTGGTAAGCAGGACTTGAGGGACAAAATAGTGCGGCGGGTAAGTCAGCAGATATTTGAAGCCGATGCCGCCAGACTCTTGCGGGCGGTGAGGCTGGCTGGCGAGCTTAACTTCACTATAGAGCCAGAAACAGAATCTTTAATCCGCCGCTATTCTCAGTCTATCACTGACGTCCCGGGTGAGAGAGTTAGAGAAGAGTTACTTCGTTTAGTCAGCTTGCCTCGAGCCGCTTACTACCTGAGATACTTGGACAAACTTGGCGTGCTTTTCACGCTAATCCCGGAGCTAGCGGAGGGCAAGGGCGTAGAGCAGCCAACAGTGCACTTCTGGGATGTCTTCGAACACTCCTTACAGACTGTAGCTGCGGTAGAATTCCTGGTCAGGGAAAGTGATTGGGAGTACAGCAACGAAGACATGCTAAGTACCGCTCCCTGGTCCCACTCGATAGACAGACACTTGTCCCAACAAGTTTCCAGCGGAAGCGACCACAAGGTTCTGCTTAAGCTGGGCGGGCTATTCCATGATATTGCTAAACCAATGACAAAGTCTATTGATGATACCGGTAGAGCCAGATTTCTAGGACACGCCAAACAGGGTGCAGCTATTACTGCTGGCATTTTGGAACGGTTGCGGTTCAGCAATCGGGAAATAAGACTTGTGGAAAGTCTTGTCTACCATCACCTCCGTCCAGTCCAGATGGCAAATGACGAATTACCTACTCAACGGGCAATTTACCGCTACTTTCGGGATACTGGTGAGGCCAGTATTGATGTTCTGATCCTGGCTCTGGCCGATTATCTGGCCAGCCGCGGGCCTCTGGCATCTATGGAGGAATGGAGAAAACACTGCCAGTTGGTAAACTACATATTGGCAGAGCACGACAAGCAGCAGGCCAAGGTACTGCCGATGAAACTCATTGATGGCGATGATATAATGGACAAGTTTGACCTAGCACCGGGACCATTGGTTGGCAGACTCTTGGCTATGGTTAACGAGGCTCATGCTAGCGGCGAGTTAAGCACCAGAGAAGAAGCATTGGCCTTGGTGCGAACGGAATTATCAACTGTGAAGAGGCAACACACAAAGATTGCTAGGAAATCGCGGAATTGTGGAGCAGAGATAGTCTCCAAGGCAAAGGTTGACTAAATTGAGACGAAGAACCGTCTATCTACTGATTTTCATCTTGGTCTTGTTCGGCTTTGCCTTATGGTCTGCAGTCCCCCTCGATAGAAATGTCCTTGGCAGAGAAGGACTGAGGCTGGGGCTTGACCTCTCCGGTGGCAGCTACTTGGTCTATCAGGGTGATCTCAGCGATGTCGAGCCCACCAACAGAGATGAAATTATGGAAGGGGTGAAAGGGGTTGTAGAAAGACGTATCAACGCTCTGGGCATAACTGAGCCCATCGTGGAGATACAGAAGCGCGAAGGGGAATACAACATTGTCATACAGCTGCCCGGCATAGCTGACATCGACAAGGCGAAGGAAATGGTCGGACTCTTCACCATACTCGAATTCCGTGAACAGGATGCGGCGGGAAATTGGACCCCTGCCAAAGGCACGGTGAACAACGAGACATTAACCCTTACCAGCAGATACTTTAAACAGAACACTGACGTCGCTGTAAACGAGTACGGCAAACCGCTGCTAGTATTTGAGTGGGACGAAACGGGAGCGCAGCTTTCCGTACAAATAACAACCCGCCTCCTTAACAAGCAATTGGCTATTTTCCTCGGCGATGAGCCCCTTCGGGGTGAGGACGGTAATATGATCGCCCCGGTGGTCAGGGCGGTGATAGAAGACAAGGGGCAAATTGAAGGGCTGAGCCTTGCTGATGCCACTGAGCTCAAAGATTTGCTCAACGCCGGGCGCATCGACATTCCGCTGGGGAGGTGGGTGAACGGAGAATTTGAGCCTAGTGTCCCGCTCTACGAACGGACTGTGGATGCTACCTTGGGGGCGGATTCCATCAGGAAAAGCATAACAGCAGCAGCCGTTGGCATAGTGCTGTTGCTAGTATTTATGCTTGTGTATTATCGTCTGCCTGGTTTAGTGGCTTGCCTTAGTTTAGCGATCTATGGAGTGGTGCTCTTAGCCATTTTCAAGCTCGTCCCCATAACCCTGACTTTGCCCGGCCTGGCCGGCTTCATTGTCTCTCTAGGTATGGCAGTAGATGCCAACGTGCTCATCTTTGAGCGCACGAAGGAGGAATTGCGAGGGGGACGTAGTCTGGGAGCCGCCGTCGAGGCTGGATTCAGCCGTGCCTGGACAGCTATCAGGGACAGCAATATCACAACTTTCATCGCTTGCATCGTTCTCTTCTGGCTTGGCGGTACAATGGGCGCTTTTATGGTCAGAGGCTTTGCCCTGGTCCTGTTTGTCGGTGTGGCGTTATCCATGTTCACCGCCATCACCGTTACCAGAACCTTCCTCCGCCTGATTATAGGCAGCCAGGTGGTCACCAATCCGGCGGCTTACGGAGTAGCATCACTTCCAACAGTGAGGGATACGAAATGATAGATTTCGTTGGTCGGAAGCGGTGGTTCTTCCTGATTTCGTGGATACTTGTGATTATCGGTATTGCAGCCCTGATTATCTCCCAAATACAGCTTGGGACTCCTCTGCGATTGGGGACCGATTTTGCCGGCGGGACATCCATGACTCTTCAATTTGAGCCGGCGGTGGAGCAAAGCCAGCTGCGCGAGGAGATGACCAGGCTGGGATATGGCGAGGCAACTATTCAGAACGCAGGTGACGGAAACTTCATCATCCACACCCGGGAAATAACCTCGGACGAGGCGGAAGAACTGGCACAGGAACTCGGGGCAGAATTGAATTCTCAGGTTGAAGTAGCTGACTACTATCTAGCTTCTGCAACGGTGGGAGCAGCAACAGCACGCAGTGCTGTAATTGCCGTGATAGTAGCATCTATAGCTATGTTGTTCTATATTGTCTGGGCGTTTCGCCGGATGCCTAGACCTTTCCGCTGGGGCAGTTGCGCTGTCATTGCCCTTATTCACGATGTTTTCATAACACTAGGCATTTTCTCTCTCCTGGGCTTGCTCATCGGACTGGAAATTGATGCCCTGTTCATCACCGGGCTACTTACAGTTGTGGGCTACAGCATCAACAATATTGTGGTTGTCTTTGATCGCATCCGGGAGAATAGAGCCAAGGGCATCAGCTCGGACTTTGCCATAACAGTAAATTCCAGCATCGTGGAAACCTTGGGACGCTGCTTAAACACCAGCCTCACCACACTCTTCGTTATTCTGGCGTTATTCCTCTTCGGCGGAGCTACCATACACTACTTTGTCCTCGTGCTACTAGTTGGCGTTATCATCGGCACCTACGACTCTATTTGCGTCGCCGGAGAACTCTTGGTGGTATGGGAAAGGGGAGAGTGGAGGACGCTGCTACCCTGGGCCAAGACACGGGCATAATAGCTGTCGGCTGAGAGCTGTCAGCCGATATGGTGTATTCTCTTTATTGCCTCGATATGCTCGTCAAATCCATCGGGTTTTCTTGCCACTGGCGCTTTTCCCAAAGGGTCGTCTATCTCCGAGTTACCTAGAAGTACAGCAAACATAGCCTTTATGGACGAAGCAACCACGCGCAGGTTATAGCCGCCTTCAAGCGTGAAAACGAGACGCCCCTGGCATAGTTCGGCAGCCAGTTCCTTCAGTATGGTCGCCATTTGAACGAAACCTGTGACACTCACTTTCATCATAGCCAGGTGATCAGCCCAATGAGCATCAAAGCCCGCAGAAACCAGGACGAGTTGGGGCTGAAATCTTCGGGCTGCTGGCACCAAGACCTCGTTGAAAGCTCTCAAGTATTCTTCATCGCCCCAGCCGCCAGCCATAGGAAAATTCACCGTAGTACCCTCTCCTTCACCCGTCCCAGTTTCATCCATCCACCCTGTCCCGGGATAGAAGGGGTACTGATGGGTGGAGAAGTAAAGGACTTTGCGATCAGCATAAAAAGCATCCTGCGTCCCATTGCCATGGTGGACGTCAAAATCCGCGATAAGCACACGGTCCAGGCTGAACTTCCTCATGGCAAATTTGGCAGCGATCGCCACATTATTGAAAATACAGAAGCCCATGGCCCGGTCCTTGATGGCATGATGCCCTGGCGGTCTAACCAGAGCAAAAGCGCTATCTGCCTCCCCCTTCATCACTGCTTCTACAGCCACCATGAGCCCACCAGCAGCGCATAAGGCCGCTTCGTAAGATTTCGGAGACATTACTGTATCAGGGTCAAGCCAACCACCACCCTTTTCCGCCTTGCCCTTGACGTAAGAAATGTACTCCGGCGCATGTATCATCTCCAGTTCTTCTAGTGTGGCGGGGCGTGCAGGTAGACATGTGAGTTTCTCTTTGATTCCAGTCTCCTTCAAATAGGACATCGCCTCTACCAGTCTACGAGAATTCTCCACGTGGTCGCCGGTATCATGTTCCAGATAGACTGGGTCATAAACCAGGCCTACTTTCATATTCGCATCATATCAAAAGCATTCACGCAAAGACAATGATGGCGACGCTTTTCAAAGAGAGTATTGCTTTTTACCGCGAAAAACATCTATGCTGATGGCAGTATATACTTCTCCAAGCCGGCAAGCTTTGTAATATGACCAGAAAAGAAATAAAGGGGTTGCTGAACGAGGCAGAGAAGAGGTTTGCCTCAGAGGCAAAGCTAATACTGTTGAAGTCCGGCAAAGTCATCTTCGTTGGCGATACTCATGGTGACCTCGAAGCCACGGAGAAAATCATCCACAGGTATCTCAAGTCAAAGAACAAGCTGGTTTTCCTGGGGGATTATGTTGACCGGGGGCCAGCCTCACTGCAAAACATCAACTTTTTGCTCCAGCAAAAAATTGAACACCCCGATTCTCTCTACCTACTCATGGGAAATCACGAATGCTATGCCATGGGCAGCTTCCACCCTGCCGACTTCTGGGAAGGACTGGACGCTGAGCTTCGCCAGCGATATAGTGAGGCCCTCTCCAGGTTGCCGCTTGCGGTGTCCATGCCAAATGGAATCATTGCTCTGCATGGAGCACTCCCCAACGTGTCACGGCTGGAAGATATCAACAAGATAGAGCCAGGCAGCGCTGAGTGGCACCAAATAACCTGGGGAGACTGGCAGGAAAGTGCGGGGAAATTTCTAGGAATGGATCCCTATAGCGGGAGGCCCCAATTCGGGCGAGGCTGGTTCAAGGAAATCATGTCCCGACTGGGCAAGAACGTCTTGATAAGGTCTCACCAGCCAGATGCTCCACCCACTATGTACGGGAAAAGGTGCCTTACCATATTCACTTCCTCGGCCTACAAACATTATGTTCCTGAGCGTACTATAGCCGTGGTTGATCTGAAAAAACCCGTAAACGGCGCCGATGATATAGAGATAGAGACTATTTGAAGCTCACGCCACAACCTTGACATGACTCCCTCAGACATCTACACTATTAAAATAACCCGATGAGGTCCGAAAGCGATGATATGCCCTGTCTGTAAATACGACATGATAGTCGTCGAGTATCGTAATATTGAGCTCGATTACTGTAATAGCTGTAAGGGAGTATGGTTTGACTCGGGAGAGCTTGAGCTTTTGCTTAAGTCGCAGGGTCTTGAAGAGCGAAAGGCGTCATTTGATAACATCATCAACTCCCAGGAAGCTGCTTCGGCGGAAAAGAAACGCAATTGCCCCAGCTGTGGCCGCAAGATGAAAAAGACAGCGATAGGCGGACAGCCTAAAACCCTTATCGACGTATGTCGTGACAAACATGGGCTGTGGTTTGACGGGGGTGAGGTCGCTCAATTGATGAGGCATCTGGCCGGGGAACACCCGCCAAAAGATGATTCCG
>Ga0224510_10002418_pt1 | contig 11196 bp, 13 predicted proteins | sample SF_May12_sed_USG_FD_170161 | JGI IMG/M metagenome (GOLD analysis project Ga0224510, IMG submission 170161) | Sediment microbial communities from San Francisco Bay, California, United States - SF_May12_sed_USGS_4_1 | ecosystem: Environmental > Aquatic > Marine > Sediment | place: USA: California... | reverse complement strand
CGGCGTATTCTGCATCTACTATTTGAATTAAGAAGCCGGTAATTTCGATCTAACTTATCGACAGGATCGATTTATGCCATCTCCCCGCATCACGCTGGACCAATGGGCCGCCCTCGTCGCGGTCGTCGAACAAGGGGGTTATGGACAGGCGTCTGAGCACCTGCACCGCACCCAGTCGACCGTCACGTACACGATCAAGAAACTCGAGGACCAGCTCGGGCTCAAGGTGTTCGAGCGGCAGGGCCGGCGCGCTGCACTGACGCCGGCCGGCCAGGTGCTGTATCGCCGTGGCAAGTCCCTGCTGGACGACGCGGCCCGCCTCGAGCGCTCGGCGTCGGGGCTCGCGCAAGGCTGGGAGGCGGAAGTGCGGTTGGCGGTCGAAGCCATCTTTCCGACGTGGCTGCTGCTGCGCGCACTCGCCGAGTTCGGCAGCGCGCATCCGGACATCCGCATCGAACTCACCGAGGCGGTGCTGGGGGGCGTCGAAGAAGCGCTCACCGAAGGTCGCGTCGACTTCGTCATCGGCACGCTCGTGCCCGGCGGCTTCATCGGCGATTCGCTGCTGCAGGTGCGCTTCGTGTGCGCCGCCGCGCCGACGCATCCGCTGCACCAGCTTGGCCGCCCCGTGGAGATCGAAGACCTGCGCGCCCACCGTCACCTCGTCGTGCGCGACTCGGGCGCGCGGCGCAGCCGCTCGGGCGGCTGGCTCAACGAACGACGCTGGACGGTCTCGAACAAGGCGACCTCGATCCGTGCGGCGTGCATGGGACTGGGTTTTGCCTGGTACGCCGAGGAGAACATTCGCGAAGAACTGCAGGCGGGCTCGCTCGAGCGCCTGCCGCTGACGGAGGGTGCAGAGCGTTTCGCCACCCTGTACCTCGTCTACGCGGATCGCGTGGCAGCAGGCCCCGCCACGCGACGTCTCGTCGAAATCATCCGCGCACAGGTCGCGGAGAACTGTCGCGTCGCGGGCGACTCCGGTCATCAGTAGACTGCGGGCATGCGCCTCCGCGATCCCCGCGTCGTTCACCTGCTCGCCCTCTACGCGCTGCCCGTCGTCGTGGCCGCTGCCGGCTGGGGCGTGCCGGCGGCCATAGGCACCGTCGTCGCTGCCTTCCTGCTCGGCGTGGCCGCGCGGCTGTTCGTTTCCTTGCGCGCGCTGCGGCAACCGGAGCGGCCGCTGCGCCTGCACACGATCACGTTTTCGCACTACGCCGAGAAAGCCCGCTGGTGCCTGGACCGGCTGGGCGTGCCATACGAAGAAGTGCCGAATGTCGGCGTGCTCGGCGTCCTGCTGACGGGCCGCACCGTACCCTGGCTCGAGGTTCCACCCGGCCTGACGCGCATCGGCGAATCGCCGCGCATCCTGCGCTACCTGTGGGGTGAGTACGCGGGACGGTTGCCCGGCGACCGCACCTGGTTTCTCGAGCCGACACCGGCCGCACTCGAGCTCGAGGCGAAGCTCGACCGGCGCCTCGGCAACGACGTGCGCGTCTGGCTCTACCACCACCTGCTGCGCGACACCGACCTGAGCTTCCGCTCGTGGGGCATCGAAGAGCCCGCGATTCCGCGCTGGCAACGCGCCCTGCTCTGGGCGCTCAGGCCGGTGCTGGCTTTCGCAGTTCGCCGGATGCTCGGCGTAACGCCTGCGCGCGCGGCCCGGGCCTGGGAGCGGACGCGGGAAGCCTTCGACGACATGGATAAGCTGCTCGCAGACGGCCGGCGTTACCTGACCGGCGAGACGCTGACTTTCGCCGACATCACGTTCGCGAGCCTGGGGGCGCTGGCGGTGCTGCCGCCCGAATACCCGGGTGATCGCCTCGGTGGCCGCCGCATGGCCGTGACGGACATCCGCGACCCACGCTGGCGCGCCGAGGTCGAGGAACTCCGGGCGCGACCGTCCGGCCAGTTCATCCTGCGGCTGTATCGTGAAGAAAGGCTTCCCAGGGCTGGCTGACGCTGCCGGGCGACCCGGGCGGGGGTCACTCCTCCGGTTCGTTCTCTTCGGCGCTCCAGCGCTTGCGGTGCTCGTGTTCTGCTGCGGCACGCACACCCGCGTGTCGATTCGAGAGCAGCAGCGACGCGGGATCGCACACGCGCGCGCGGATGACGCCGAGATCCACGGCGGCATCGAACAGACTCGGGTACCAATGGGCCCAGTCCGGGAAGAGTTCCTCGACTCTCTCACGCAGCGTCATGGGCCGAAGTCTAAACCGGCCGCCAATGAATTCCGCAACCGGACTCAGCGGACCGTGAACTGTCCGCAGTCCGCGGCCGCGTCAGCCGGGGCCGCCGGGGCCGACAAGTCGCGGACGGTCTGTTGCAGCACGGCCTGCAGCGGATCGTCGGCCGCCACGTGGACCATGCCCTGCTGCAACAGCAGGCGAGCTGCATCGGGACATCCCAGTCGCACCAGGGCCTCGGCGCGGTTGTTGAGCGCGGCGGCCTGTGCCGGATCATCGGCGAGGACTGCGCCGTACCAGCGCTCGGCTCCGGCCCAGTCGCCAGCGGCAGCGGCGATGTTGCCGAGACCGAGGCGCGGGAGCGGCGCTTTGGGCCAGAGTTCCACGGCCGCCGCATAGGCAGCCTTGGCGGCGCCTGGATTCCCTGCGGTCTCCAGCGCTGCCGCCGCACTCATGTAACGCACCGGATCCGGGCGCGCGGGCAACGTGCCCGGCTCGAGCAGGACGAGTCCCCAGTGCCCGCCACGGACCCACGTCGATTCGAACAGTGACGCGCGCAGCCCCAGGCGCGCGTCGGTGCCGGAACGCAGCAGCACCCTCCCCGACGCCTTGTCGTAACCGATGACGACGGCAAAGTGCCAATTGGGCCACGGACCCGCGCCGAGCTGCTGCAGCACGAGAGCCGGCCGTCCTGCCGCCACTTCGGCCAGCAAGTCGGACAATGACGGGCCGATTGGATAGGCAAGCAGTCCGCGGGCTCGCGCCGCAGCGGCAAGCTCCGGCTGCAGCGAACCTTCCCTGCCGGGCAGGTAGACCTCTGCCGTCAACACCGCTGGATCGACGTTGCGTCCCGCCGCACCAAGCACTGTCGCCAGCGCCGCGGGACCGCACTGATGCCTGGTCTGCGGATAGAAGGGCGTCGCCGTGAGCTCAACCCGCTCCGGCAACTCTGCCGGCAACTGCGCAAGCCGCGCCGTCCCGGCGCAGCCGGCGAGCGGCAGCGACGCCAGCAGCAGCGCGAGCCCAGCCCACGCGCGTCCGCGACTCACGACCGGGACGGGCACTGCAGCCGTGCCGGGGCGTTGCGTCAGGTCTTCTTGAAGATGTCGATCACGCCGACGAGTTCGAGGATGATCAGGATCACGAAGACGATGCCGATGACGGCAAGCGCGTCGCCGCCCGCCGGCATCTGCTCCATGCGATCGGCGAGCGAGCGCAGTTCGGAGTCCGTGAGACGCGCGACGCGCGCATCGACTGCCGACGGATCCACGCCCAGGGCCTCCATCTGTCCGCGCACCTGCTCGCGCGCGAGCGCCGCGTTCACGATCGCGAGGTCCTGCGCGCGCGTGCCCGAGGCTTCCACGGCCTGCAGCGTACCGACGAGCGCAGCCTGCGCGACCTGCGGCGACGCGAGGTTCAGCAGGGCCAGGCAAAGTGCATAGACGAATATTCTGTTCCGCATCTCATCCCTCCAGGGTCCAGCAGAGCAAACGCGATAGGCGCACCCAGGCGCTCGCACGCATCGTACGCAACATTCTCCTGCACAGGGAGACGCAGTTCTCGGTTTCGCGCTCAGCCGAAGACTGTGCGCAGCAACTGCCCATAGGCGCCCGGATCCGTCACCAGGACGAACACCAGGCCGGCGAGTGCGCCGATGAGGTGCGCATCGTGATTGATCTTCTGCCCGGCCATGCCGCTGGAAAAGCGGCCGCCTTCCTTTGCATACCAGGAATAGGCGACGTACGCGACGGCAAACAAGGGTGCGGGAATCGGCACCGGTAGCGGCAGGATGAACAGTTTCATCGTCGGGAAGTACACGATCGCCGCGAACAGCACGGCTGCGATCGCACCCGACGCGCCGAGCGTGGCGTACTGCGGATCGTTGCGGTGCTTGAAGTACGTCGTGCTCACCGCAAGCGCCAGGCTGCCGAAGTACAGCACGCCGAACCCGGCACCGCCGATCCGGCGCTCGAGCAGGAACGCGAAGAACCAGAACGTCATCATGTTGAAGATGAGGTGCATCAGGTCGCCATGCACGAAGCCGTGCGTGACGACCGTGTAGTAGACGCCCCGGCGCTGCGTGTCGTACGGGCGGAACATGAGTCGCCCCATCAGTTGCGGCGCGGCATAGAGCGCCACGAGGCTCACGACGATCGTCGCGATGAAGATCAGCAGCGCGATGCTCATGGGCGGGCCTGCCTCGCGCGCGGGTGGCTGCAATCCACGGCGTCAGTGCCGCACGTAGATCAGCTGCGAGGTGTCGTAGCCGAGCGTCTTCGCCTTCGCCACGAGCCGCTCGACCTCCGCCCGGGGTGGGGTCGGCGTGCGCGACAGGATCCAGAGATAGGCGCGGCTCGGACCCGCGATCAGCGCGTGCTGATAACCGGGATCGAGGTCGACGACGTTATAGCCGCCATAGAATGGACCGAAGAACGAGACCTTGAGTGCCGCAACGTCCGGCTGGCCGAGGAACTTCGCCTTGCCGCTCGCCTCGCTCCACTCCGCCTTGTCCGCGCGGTAGCCGCGGTTCAGCACGGACACCGTGCCGTCCGGCAGCAGTTGATAGGTGGCAGTGACCTGTTCCATGCCGCGCTCGAAGCTGTGATCGAGCCGGGCCACCTCGTACCAGCGACCCATGTACCGCTCGACCTGGAAGCCCGTGACGGGCTCGATGCCCTCCGGCACGTCGACGCAACCCGCGACGATTGCGATCAGTGCGAGCGTGAGGACCCGGGGCTGAAATCGTGGGCGCATGGACCTGGTTTCCTGCGATGGCTGGGATTCGTATACACATGCCGGGGCCGGCATGCCATCCCTTCGCGCGTGTCAGGACTGTGGAGTCGACGTCGCGGCCACGCCTTTCGCACGCGGCGGAATCTTCGCGATGCGGGCGGCAGCCTCGATCTTGACCCGCTGCAGCAGGGCGCGGTCGCGCCGCAATTCCTCGGCGCGCGCATTCTTCCCGGCAACCAGGGCATCGGTCAGTGGCGCGCCGAACGTGCGCAAGGGTGCGATCTGGAAGCCGTGCTTGCGGAACAGGCGATAGATCTCCTTGACCTTCGCGGGCGGCACGTCGCGCCCGAGCGTGAAGGATTCGAAGCGCCCCTCCATTGCCAGCAGCGCCGCCTCCGCGAGGCAGGCGTAGGCAACTCCCGGGGGCAGGCCGATGTCGAAACTGAAATTCACCGGGCCCGGAATCATCACCTCGCCGCTCTCGACCACCAGTACGTCCGGGCGCGTCGCGGCCTCCTCCGCGGAGATATCCGGCGGCAGCGCCACGTCGAGGATGACCGCGCCAGGCTTGCACTGGCTGACGTCGAGGACGCGCTGGCCGAACGCCGACGTCGCCGTCACGATCAGGTCGCAGTCGCCCACCCAGCGCGTCGTCGTGGTGTCGAGTTCGACGTGAGTGCCGGGTGTCTCCTCGAGGATCTTCTGTTTGAGCGCGATGAGCCGGTCCGGTTCGATCGACACGAGCACCACGTCGTGCACGGCTGCCGCCAGCAGGCGCGAGCAGACCGAGCCGATCGAGCCGGTCGCCCCGACGACCATGGCCTTGGCGTGCGACAGATCGGCCCACCCCATCCGTCGCGCCGTGAGTTTCGCCGTCTCGAGCGTGGCCGCGATCGTGAGACTGTTGCCGGTCGTGACCGGGATCGACGCACGCCGCGCCACCGTGACGCCCGCATCCCCCACCACTTTCGTGAACGCGCCGAGACCGACGATCTGCGCACCGTGCCCGGCCGCGTCGCGCACGGCTTGATCGAGTCTGCGATACGTGAATTCGGGCGGACGGCTCAGCATCTGGCGCGGCGTCGCGCCCAGTGCATAGATGAATCCCTTGACCTGCTGGCCCGTGGCGGGCGACACGCCGCCGTCGACGCGACCGACACGCGAGGCGGGCATGTAGGCGGCGCTGGTTTCGACCAGCGTGCGCGGCAGATGGCGGGTCCAGCGATAGCGTGGGTGATTCGCGAGGTAGTCAACGGTCAGCGGATGCAGGACGAACGCGAAACGGTTGGCGCCCTCGGCGTCAACGGTCGCCCTCGCCGGTTTCTCCGTCGCCGCTGTCACGCCGCGGACCCCTCGCCCCTGGTGTTTTATTGTTGGACCGCAGGGAGACGCTGCCCATTCGTAATGCCCCTTAGGGCTCCCGCTGACGAAACTTCAGGCCGCCTGCGTTCCCGGGCTTCCTGGGCTGGATCGTGGCATAGAAATCGCGCAGCACCTGCAGGTCCTGCTCCTCGTTCCCCGTCATGCGCACATAGCGGTCGATGCCGACCTGCTTGCGCCCGTAATCGATATAGCCCAACCCGATCGGGACGTCGGCCGCGAGGGCCAGTTGATAGAAGCCGGACTTCAGGTATTCGCCGTGCGAGCGCGTGCCCTCGGGAGCCACCGCGATCCACAACCAGTCGCGCCGGCGCATTTCCTCGGCCATGGCTGCCACGAAGCCGGTCCGTTCGCGACGATTGATGGGCAAGCCGCCGATTGCCAGCAGCAGGCGCCGGAACGGCCAGCGGAACATCTGGTCCTTGCCCATCCAGTGGGCCGGGAGATCGTGACCCAGCTTGAACAGCACCCCGAGCGGGAAGTCCCAATTGGAGGTGTGCGGATAAACCATGATCAGGCCCCGCGGCTCCGGCGGCCACGTCAGCGACGTGCGCCAGCCGAACAGCCGGAGCAGGCCCAGGCAGGCCTTGCGGAGGATCTGCGTCACCGCGCTTCAATCGACTTGCATGAAGGACAGGTTCTGAGCATAGCCAACCCTGGCGCGCGCCGCGTCAGTCCGCAGGCGGCACCACGTAAGCGGGGATCGGTTCCTTCCGTTTCCTCTCCGCCTCTTCCTGCTTCTGGCGCGCTTCCTGCTCATCCATCATGCGCATGACCTTCTGCATGCCGGTCAGGAAGGCGTGGAAGGCGTAGACGATGCCGAAGGTCAGCCCGAACGCCGCCACCAGCGCCACGAGGTGCAGGCCGAGGCGACGCGGCGGTTGCTCGTGCTCGCGCTCGACAGAGCGGCGCGCGCGGTCCATGAAGGCTCGCTGCAACGACGCCTGCGCGGACTGCTCCGCGCCGTCGCGGCCGGGGTGCTGCACCTCCGGCGGGAGCCCCGGGGTCAAGTCGGTCATTCAGTGAGTTTAGCCGTCTTGCGGTCACCACTTTCGCCAGAAGCGGCGGCGATATCGCTGGCAGGCCGAGGATCGATTTCGGCGACCTGCATCCCGATTGCGGAATCTACCTAAATACGAATCATTTGCATTTGGACACCCTCCTGGCCTAAGATCCTGGCGACGGAGAGGTGCCAATCCATGTACGTCTGTCTCTGCCACGGACTCTCGGAAACCCGCCTGCAACAGGCCATCCAGGAAGGCGCACGCTCGTTCGAGCAGCTGCAGTCCTGCACCGGCGTGGCAACGTGTTGTGGCGCCTGCGAGCCCTGCGCACGCGAGATGCTCGACACCGAGACGCTTGATTCGCGCGCCCCCGCCCCTCAGGCTTCCTGACCTGAGCGCCGCACACGCGGCACCCCTAAGCCTGCTGCCGGAGCCGATGCCATGAAGGGCGACGTCGAAGTCATTGCTCATCTCAACAAGATCCTCAAGAACGAACTGACTGCAATCAACCAGTATTTCCTGCATGCGCGCATGCTGAAGAACTGGGGTCTCGGCCAGCTCGGCGATCACTCGCAGCACGAGTCGATCGACGAGATGAAGCACGCCGACAAGCTCATCGAACGCATCCTGTTCCTCGAGGGACTGCCGAACCTGCAGAGTCTCGGCAAGCTGATGATCGGCGAGGACGTGCGCGAAGTGCTCGACTGCGACCTCAAGCTCGAGCTGATCGCCCACCCGGACCTCAAGGCCGCGATCGCCCATTGCGAGAAGGTCGGCGACTACGTGAGCCGCGAGCTGCTCGAGGACATCCTCGAATCCGAGGAGGAGCACATCGACTTCCTCGAGACGCAGCTGCAGCTGATCGACCGCGTCGGCCTGCCGAATTACTGCCAGTCGCAGATGAAGGCCTCGTCCTGAAGCGGGCGCCCTAAGGACTTTTCCGCGTTGACGGGCGCAGCGCGCGCACTAGCATCGCGCGTGTCTGAACCACGATCACGCCGATGCCGAAACGCTCACTGCCCCCCCTGCCTGAATGGTACCCGCGCGGCGCCGCGCTGCTGCGCGACCCGACGCTGAACAAGGGCACCGCCTTCAGCGACGAGGAGCGCGACATCCTTGGTCTGCGTGGCCTGTTGCCGCCCCACGTGGCAACCCAGGACGAGCAACTCGGACGCGTGCTCGAGAACTTCCACCGGCTCGAAACGCCGCTGTCGAAGTACATCATGCTGGAGAGCCTGCTCGACCGGAACGAAGCGCTCTTCTTCCGCGTCGTGATGGATCACCCCGACACGATGATGCCGATCATCTACACGCCGACGGTAGGCCTCGCCTGCCAGGAGTTCGGGCACATCTACCGGCGGCCGCGTGGTCTCTTCATCACGGCGGCAGACCGCGGGCGCATGGCCCAGGTGATGCGCAACTGGCCGCATCGCGAGGCCGCGATGATCGTCGTCACCGACGGCGAGCGAATCCTCGGTCTCGGCGACCTCGGCGCGAACGGCATGGGCATCCCCATGGGCAAGCTCTCGCTCTACACGGCCTGCGCTGGCCTGCATCCCTGGAAGTGCCTGCCCGTCATGCTGGACGTCGGCACCAATAATGAAGCGCTGCTCGTCGATCCACTGTACCTCGGCCTGCGCCAGCGCCGGATGGCCGGCGCGGAGTACGACGAGATCATCGAGGAATTCATCCAGGCCACGCAGAGGGTCTTCCCCGGCGTGATCCTGCAGTTCGAGGACTTCGCCAACCACAACGCATTCCGCCTGCTGCGCCGTTACCGCGACCGGGTGAGTTGCTTCAACGACGACATCCAGGGAACGGCCGCGGTGGCCGTCGCCGGCATACTCTCCGCGCTGCGTGTCACGGGCAAGACGATGTCCGGGCAGACGTTCCTTTGTCTGGGTGCCGGCGAAGCGGCGACGGGCATCTCCGACCTGCTCGTGAACGCCATGGTCGAGGACGGAATTGACGAAGCCAGCGCGCGCGCGCGTTGCTGGATGGTCGACTCAAAGGGACTCGTCGTGGCGAGCCGCGGCGACCTTGCCGGGCACAAGCGACCCTATGCGCACGTGCATGCACCGGTCAGCGACTTCATCGGCGCCGTGAAGGCGCTGCGGCCGACGGCAATCATCGGCGTGGGCGCCACGCCAGGCACCTTCGACGAGGACGTGGTGCGCGAGATGTCGCGCATCAACGAGCGGCCGATCATTTTCGCGCTGTCGAACCCGACCTCCAAGGCCGAATGCACGGCGCAGCAGGCCTACCAATGGTCGGACGGCCGCGCGCTTTACGCCTCGGGCAGCCCGTTCGACGCCGTGACGTTGCCGGACGGACGGCATTTCGTGCCGCGACAGGGCAACAATTCGTACATCTTCCCCGGGCTGGGCCTGGCACTCGTGGTGGTCGGCGCGACGCGCGTCACCGACACGATGTTCCTTGCGGCCGCGCGCACGCTGGCGCGATGCACGACGCAGGCCGACCTGGACCAGGGCAGCCTGTTCCCGCCGCTCAGTGCCGTGCGCGACGTATCGGCACGCATTGCCGTGGACGTCGCGGCGATCGCATTGCGCGACGGGCTCGCCTCGATCGAGCAGCCTGCAGACCTCGAGCAGACGATCCGCGCGGACATGTACGACCCGCGTTACTGAGGCGGGCGGCCATCTGCGGAGCGACCGCGGGCCAGCCAGCGTCCGCCGGGCCGCTCCCGACGGCACCTGCTGCCAGTCAACCGATTCCGCTCGTTGCGAAAAAGCAACGCACAATCTAGATCGAATATGCACTATTTGCGTTATGGCAACAGACGCGCAGAATAGCAGTCGGTCTCTTCATCCTGGACGGGTAGGCAAATGAACAACAACTCTCGGCGACTGACGCGCGCAATCCGCCTGGCACTGGGCGGCGCGCTGGGACTGGTCTCGGGCCTCGCAACCCTGCCGACGCTCGCGCAGACGGCGACGGACCCGGGCAAGGAACTCGATACGGTGTACGTCACGGGTTCGCGCATCGCACGCTCATCGGACTTCGAGAATCCGGCACCGGTCGTCACGTTCGCGCAGGAAGACATCGCCAAGTCCGGTTACAGCAACCTGCAGCAGCTCCTCGAAGAACAGCCCTTCGTCGGTAACGGCACGTTCTCGACCCGCGGTAACAACCAGGACTCGACGGCCAACGGCGCCGCGTCGGTCAGCTTGCGCGGCCTCGGCGCCGACGCGACGCTGGTGCTCGTCAACGGCAGGCGCGTTGCCCTCAGCTCGTTCGCCGAGAGCATCACGACCAACTTCGTCGACATCAACACGCTCCCCGTGGCGGCGATCGAGCGCCTCGAGGTGCTGAAGGACGGCGCATCGGCTGTGTACGGCGCCGACGCGGTGGCGGGCGTCGTGAACGTGATCCTGCGCAAGGACTTCGACGGCTTCGAGGTATCCGGCGGCGGCGGCGGCGCGGACGGCTACGACGAATACAACGCCTCGGCCATCTGGGGCGTGAACGGCGAGGACTCGAACGTCACGCTGATCCTCGACTACTTCAAGAACAGCACGCTCATGAACAAGGAGCGTGGCTCGCTCGGCACGGCCAACCAGACCAGCCAGGGTGGCGAGGACTTCCGTTCGTCGCGCGGCTTCCCGGGCAGTTTCATCGTCAACGGCGTGGCCACGGTCGACCCGTCGTGCCCGGCGGATCGCGTGGCCGGGGCCAGTTGCCTGTACGACTACGGCCCCTGGAACCTGCTGCAGCCCGAAAGCGAGCGCACGGGCCTGATGCTGATGGGTCGCAAGGGTTTCGGCGGCATCGAGTTCTTCACGGAATTCGCCGCGCAGCACAATACTTCGATCGCGCAAGGCGCGCCGACGCCGCTGGACGGAGACGCCGGACTCACCGTGCCTTCGACGCATCCG
>Ga0224510_10002417_pt1 | contig 11205 bp, 13 predicted proteins | sample SF_May12_sed_USG_FD_170161 | JGI IMG/M metagenome (GOLD analysis project Ga0224510, IMG submission 170161) | Sediment microbial communities from San Francisco Bay, California, United States - SF_May12_sed_USGS_4_1 | ecosystem: Environmental > Aquatic > Marine > Sediment | place: USA: California... | reverse complement strand
GCCAGGCAACCATTACCCGCGAGATGATCGAGATCGCCTCCGGGGCCGAGGCCATGGCCGGCTAGGCACCCAGGCATGAGTGAGGAGACCAACTAACCGATGGCCACCGGAAAGGTGATCCAGATCACGGGCCCCGTGATCGACGTCGAATTCCCGCCGGGCGAGCTGCCCGCCATCTACCACGCGCTCGAGATCCGGCGGCCCACCTCGACCGCCGGGCTCGATGACGCCCTCATCGTCGAGGTGCAGCAGCACCTCGGCAACAACTGGGTGCGCGCCGTGGCGATGTCGAGCACCGACGGCCTCGCTCGCGGGTTGGATGCCGTGGACACCGGGGCGCCGATCAGCGTTCCGGTGGGCGCGGTGACGCTGGGCCGCGTCTTCGACGTGCTCGGGAAGCCGATCGACGGCAAGGGCCCGGTCGGCAAGTCCGAGACCCTGCCGATCCATCGCAAGGCGCCCGGCTACGTCGACATGGAGACCGAGGCGTCGGTCTTCGAGACCGGCATCAAGGTGATCGACCTGATCGCGCCGTTCAAGCGCGGAGGCAAGGTCGGCGTCTTCGGCGGCGCCGGCGTGGGGAAGACGGTCATCATCCAGGAGCTGATCCGCAACATCGCCGCCGAGCACGGCGGGTACTCCGTCTTCGCCGGCGTGGGCGAGCGCTCCCGCGAGGGGAACGACCTGATCGGCGAGATGACCCACTCAGGCGTGCTCGACAAGACGGTGCTCGTCTTCGGCCAGATGAACGAGCCCCCCGGCGCCCGCCAGCGGGTCGGCCTCTCGGCCCTGACCATGGCCGAGTACTTCCGCGACGTCGAGGGTCGCGACATTCTGCTCTTCATCGACAACATCTTCCGGTTCACCCAGGCGGGCTCCGAGGTGTCGGCCCTCCTCGGCCGGATGCCGTCGGCGGTCGGCTACCAGCCGACCCTGGCGACCGAGATGGGCGACCTCCAGGAGCGGATCACCTCCACCAAGAAGGGGTCGATCACCAGCCTGCAGGCCATCTTCGTCCCGGCCGACGACTACTCCGATCCGGCCCCGGCGACCACCTTCGGGCATCTCGACAGCACGGTGCGCCTCGAGCGCTCGATCGTGGAGCTGGGCATCTACCCGGCGGTCGATCCGCTCACCAGCACCTCCACCATTCTTGATCCGCGGGTCGTCGGCGACGACCACTTCGAAGTCGCCCGCGAAGTGCAGCGAACCCTGCAGCGCTACCGGGACCTCCAGGACATCATCGCCATCCTTGGTATGGACGAGCTCTCGGAGGAGGACAAGGTCACCGTCTCACGGGCGCGCCGGCTGCAGCGCTTCATGAGCCAGCCGATGTTCGTGGCCGAGGCGTTCACCGGGCGCGGAGGCAAGTACGTCGAGCGCAAGGAGACGGTGCGCGGCTTCCGCGAGATCCTCGAGGGCAAGCACGACGCGCTGCCAGAGCAGGCCTTCTTCATGGCCGGCCCGATCGAGGATGTGCTCGCCAATGCGGAAAGCATGAAGTAGTAGACCGATGCCACTCCAGCTGGAGATCGTCAGTCCTGAGCGTCGCACCTACTCCGACGAGGTGGACATGGTGACGGTGCCCGGAATCGACGGCGAGCTGGGCATCCTGCCGCATCACACGTTGCTGATCAGCGCCCTCGGCATCGGTGAGCTCCGGATCAAGAAGGCCGGCACCGAGCAGGCGATCTTCATCTCCGGCGGCTTCGTGGAGGTGCGCGCCGACCGGGTGATCGTGATGGCCGACCTCGCCGAGCACACCGACGAGATCGACGAGGCCAAGGCGGTCGAGGCGCGTCGCAAAGCGGAGGCCGAGCTGGGCGAAGTGCACGACCCGGTGGACCTGGCGCGCGTACGGGCCGCGCTGCAGACCGCCCTCATGCGCGAGCGCATCGTGACGCGCCGCCGGAGCCGCGGCTAGGGCCGGTCCGGTGGATGACCAGGAGACGCCTCGCGAGAAGCCGTTCCGCCGGATGCAGGAGCTGCGCAAGATCAGCCGCGAGTACCCGTTCATCTGCCCGGTCGACTTCGCGCCCCACCGCGGTTCGCCGCCGGGCGAGGACCCGAACGACGATCCAACCTTCATCGAACGTCATTCGCCCGATGACGGCGACCACTACCTGGCCTGATGCAGCCCTGCGATCACTGCGGGGCGCGCTTCCCGCTGCTGCCGGTACGAATCGAGATCGTGCGGGAGTCGGGTCCGATCGGGCTGGCCGGGATGCCTGCGCCAGGCCCGAGCCCCAACTTCACCAGGGGCTACGCTTTCTGTTCCGCCGACCACGCCTACGAATGGGCCAGGGACCGGCGCTACATGCTCTGCAACTCCGCCCCGACACCCTTCGAGGATGGCATGCAGCCGTTCCTGCCCTCGCGGCACATGGGCGGCCGCGTTGGCCTGTGTGACGGGCACCACCGCGGCCCGCACGAGTGGAAAGAGGCGTGGCCCGGCTAGGGCGGTAGACTGGCCCTCGTGCAGAAGTTCATCGTCACCGGGGGGACGCCGCTGCAGGGCGATGTCCGCATCGCCGGCGCCAAGAACGCCGTGCTCAAGATGATGGCCGCTGCCGCGCTGACCGATGATGCGTGCCGCCTGACCAACGTCCCGCAGATCAGCGACGTGCGGATCATGGCCAGAACCATGTCCGATATCGGCTTCGACCTGGAACGCACCGATGGGGCGGCCGGCGAGGGCGTCCTCGAGATGCGGGCGGGTGCCGCCAACTGGCTCTTCGTGCCGCTCGAGGCGGCCATGAAGATGCGCTCCAGCTTCATCCTGCTCGGTCCGCTGCTCACCCGCTTCGGACGGGTGATCATCAGCAACCCAGGCGGGGACCGGATCGGGCGGCGACCAGTGGATCTCCACGTCGAGGCGATGCAGACCCTGGGCGCCGAGATCGAATACAAGAACGGCTACTACTTTGCCGAGGCTCCGTCGGGGCTGCGCGGCGCGCACATCGAATTTCCGTACGTCACGGTGATGGGCACCGAGAACGCCATGCTGGCGGCGACCCTGGCGAAGGGCACCACGGTCATCTCCAATGCCGCACAGGAGCCGGAGGTCGATGACCTGATCGCGATGCTGTGCGCCATGGGCGCGAGGATCGAACGGACCGCCCCGCATCGGCTCGAGATCGAGGGGGTCGATCGGCTGCACGGCGTCGAGCACCGCGTGATCGGCGATCGGCTCGAGGCGGGCACGTTTGCGATTGCCGCTGCGGTCACCGGCGGCGACATCACCATCCGTGGCGTCGAGCCGGCGCACATGGGCTCCTTCACCGACACGATTGCCGGCATGGGCGTGGACATCGAGACGACCGACGACGGCCTGCGCGTCCGGGCCGCTGACACGTACCGAGCTGCCGATGTCGAGACCCAACCCTACCCGGGATTCGCCACCGACCTCCAGGCCCCGCTCGCCGTGCTGATGACCCAGGCCGACGGAGTCTCTTCTATCCACGAGACGATCTACGAGGATCGGCTCGACTACACCATGGAGCTGGTGAAGATGGGTGCCGTCATCGAGGCGCTCGACGAGCGGCGCGCCCGCATCGCCGGCCCCACGCCACTCCACGGTCGCGAGGTGGAGATCGCCGACCTGCGCGCCGGCGCCACGATGATCCTCGCCGCCCTGTCGGCCAGCGACACGAGCGTCATCTCGGGCGTAGAGCACGTGGACCGCGGCTACGAGGCGATCGAGTCGAAGCTGGTCGCACTCGGCGCGCGGATCACGCGCATCGACGCCTGATCGCAGGATGACCCAGGCGCATCGGTATACTTTCGGTCGCCCCAGGCTCACCCGCGAAGGACGCAACACGCGCGCATGAAGATCGGCATCGACCTCGGCACCGCCAACATCCTGGTCTACGTCCAGGGCAAGGGCGTCGTCCTCAACGAGCCATCGGTGGTGGCCATCAGCGACGACGACAACCGCCTCGTGGCGGTGGGCGAGGAGGCGCGCGAGATGATCGGGCGCACCCCCGGCAACGTGCGGGCCATCCGGCCGATGCGCGAGGGCGTCATCGCTGACTACCTGATCACCGAGGCGATGCTTCGGTACGTGATCAACAAGGTCGCGCGGGTGCGCATCTTCAAGCCTGACGTCATGATCAGCGTCCCGACCGGCGTGACGAGCGTGGAAAAGCGTGCTGTCCGGGACGCCGCCCTCAAGGCCGGCGCACGCGACGCGTACCTGATCGAGGAACCGCTGGCCGCCGCGATCGGCGCCAACGTCCCGATCTCCGGGCCGTCGGGGAACATGGTCGTGGATATCGGCGGGGGCACGACCGAGATCGCAGTGATTGCGCTGGGCGGCATCGTGGTGGCCGACTCGGTGCGCGTCGGCGGCACGAAGCTTGACGAGGCGATCGCCAGCTACATCCGGCGCAAGTACAACCTGATGATCGGTGAGCGCACCGCCGAGGAGGTCAAGATCGCGGTCGGGTCGGCACTGCCGCTTGAGGAACCGATGACGATCGACGTGAAGGGGCGTGACATGATCGCCGGCCTGCCACGGACCATCCCGATCAGCTCTACGGAGGTGACCGAGGCGATCGAGACGCCGCTGGCGCAGATCATCACCGCGGTGCGCAACGTGCTGGAGCAGACGCCGCCCGAGCTGAGCAGCGACATCATCGACAAGGGGATGGTGATGACCGGCGGCGGCTCGCTGCTGCGCAACCTCGACACGATGCTGACCCAGGTGACCGGCATCCCCTGCCACGTCGCGGACAACGCGCTCAACTGCGTTGCGGTCGGCACGGGGCTGGCGCTCGAGCACTTCCACTCGTTCCGCAAGAGCCTGGTGAGCGGCTCGTGAAGATGGCGGCTCCGGCCGCCACGGCCGTTTCGGTCCTGGAGCACGGCGCCGCGGTGACCGACAGGCTCGCTGGCCGCTCCCTCGCATTCGCCGACTTCCACGTTCACACGCGGCACAGCCGGGACTCGGTCCTCCACGAGGACCGATACATCCGCCTCGCCATCGAGCGGGGCCTGACGCATGTGGCGATCACCAACCACAACAACGTCGAGGGCGCGGCGGCGGTCCGCGACCGGGTCGCCGAGATGGGGATGAGCGAGGGGCTGCACATCATCCTGGGCGAGGAGGTGTCGAGCGCCGATGGCGAGATCGTCGGTGTCTTCCTGACGAGCACCATCCCGCCTGGCCTCTCGGCCGCAGAGACGGCCGATGCGATCCACGCGCAGGGCGGCCTCGTCTTCGTCCCGCATCCGTATGACCCGTTCCGCCGCTCGCACATTCGCGAAGCCCCGCTTCTTGCCCTGGCCGAGGCCGGCAAGATCGACGCCATCGAGGTCTTCAACAGCCGCGTCACCCTGGGCCGCCACAACCTGCGTGCGCAGGAGCTGGCCGGCCGCTTCGGCATCCCGGGCATCGCGTGTTCTGACACCCATTCCGGGCCGGAGGTGGCGATGAGCGTCAACGCACTGCCCGCATTCGACACCGCGGACGAGCTCCGGGCGGCGCTCCCCCAGAATGAGTGGCACGGCACCCGCTCGACAAAACTGATCCACCTGACCACCCGCTGGGCGGTCGCCTCCAAGGCCGTTCGCCGCTGGCTGGGCCGATGACGAACGAACCGAACGGCGAGACGATCTCCGAGCGCGAGGTGAGCCTGGCCAGGCGCTTCCTCAACGTACGCACCATCGGTTCGATCGTCTTCGGCGTGGCGATCCTGTTCCTCCTCTTCCGGGTGGTGCTGAACATCGACTTCGGCGCAACCTGGGGGCAGATCGCCGGCGCCGACCCACTGCTCCTCGTGCTGGCGTTCCTCTCCTACTACGCCACCTTCCCGCTGCGCGGGCTGCGCTGGGCGTTCGTCCTGCGCCGCGTCGGCACGTCGCTCCGCATTCGCGACGCCACCGAGATGCTCTTCCTGAGCTGGTTCGTGAACTGCCTGGTACCGGCCAAGCTGGGGGATCTGTATCGGGCCTACCTGCTCAAGGGGAACTACGGCGGGTCACTCTCCCGCACGGTTGGAACCATCTTCATCGAGCGGATTGCGGACATCGTGGTTATCTTCGGGCTGGCCCTGGCTGCGGGCTTCTGGAGCTTCCGGGGACGCTCTCGACCGGAGATCGACGCGCTCTTCCTGGCCGGGTTCGTGATGGCCGCGGTGCTTGTCCTGCTGGTGATCGCCCTGAACTACTTCGGTGCGCGCCTGACGCGGATCCTGCCGGTGCGCGTGGCAGATCTCTACGAGCGCTTCCACGAGGGGAGCACTGGGGCGCTGACGAGCCGCAGCGTGCCGGTCATCGGCTTTCTGACGGTGCTCATCTGGCTCTTCGAAGGGATGCGCCTCTTCTTCGTGATCCGTGCCCTTGATCTGCCCGGTGCGAACCTGGGGATCAGCGCGTCGCTGTTCGTGGCGCTGGCAGCCTCGCTGCTGACCGCCATCCCGCTGACGCCTGCCGGCGTCGGGTTCGTGGAGGCGGGAATCGTGGGTGCACTGGCCCTGTACGGCGTGGTTGGCGAGCCCGCGGTCGCGGTGGCACTGACCGACCGCGCCATCAGCATCCTGACCGTCATCATCCTGGGCGGGATCCTGTACGCCTTCTCCAGCAAGGTGCGTCGTGCGCATGGGCGGGGTGTCGCCGGCGAGGCCACTGAGCACGCAGACCCCGTGCCCGAGGGATCGCCCTGAGCTCGCGCGACAGGTCGATGCTCGCGCGCTCGTGCGCCGCTTGCCGAACCGGGTCGGTACCTTTCTCCCATTGAGGGGAGAGCCCCCCGCTGCGATTCTGCGGTTGCTCGCACGCACCACCCGGCGATTGACGCGACCAGGTGGGCTGCAGCGCATGGACAAGCCGCATGACGTTCCAGACGCCGCACTCCTTCAACAGTTGGCTTCGCGGCCAGCTGAAGGAGAAGAAGATGAGCCAGCGCCAGTTGGCCCTGCAGTCGGGAGTCGATCACTCGACCATCTCCCGGTTGATCAAGGGTGACCGGATGCCGTCGCTCGGCACCGCCACCAGGCTGGCGCGCGGCCTGCGCGAGATCGGCGAGGAAGACGATGGACCGGCCTACTTTGCCAGCATGTCCGCTCGCCACCAGCTTCCCACCGCGCGCGTCGAATATGCGCTGCGTGGCGACGATCTCCTTCTCGAGGCCGACGTCCGCGACCTGATGCAGGTCTACATCTCTCATCGCACCCGTCGCATGCGCGAAAACGGCAACGGCGGGAACGGTGGAAACGGCCAGGAACTGGCGCCCGAGAGGATCAGTCGGGGCGCTTGACCCTGGAACCCCTCATGGTCCCGCTCCGCCGAGCCGCCAGCGCCCGAGCCGTGAGCGAGGGCAGGTCCGGCCTCCCGTCGTAGAGCAGCCGTGCGCGTCGCACGTTGACTGCGTCGTAGCCCTCATCGGCCCCCGGCGTCTCCATCACGAAGGCAGTCCGCCCCGGTAGGCGCGCGTCCCGCAGCAGCGCCGACAGGCCGATCGCCCCGATATTCCCCGCCCCGACGTGCTGATGCCGGTCGCCACGCGATCCGAGCACGGACTTCGAGTCGTTCAGGTGCACGAGTGCCAGGCGATCCAGCCCGATCAGCTCATCGAACCGATCGAGCACGGCCGATGCACCTTCCGGCGTCGAGATGTCGTAGCCGGCACCCCACAGGTGTGCGGTATCGAGGCAGAACGCCAGCGATCCGGTCTCACCGGGTACCGCGTCGAGGATCCGCGCCAGGTCCTCGAGCGTCGATCCGAGCGAGTCGCCGCCCCCCGACGAGTTCTCGAGTACCAGGCGCACGCCCACCGGTGTCTCGGCCAGGACCGATGCGACCCGGGCCGAGATCCGCCGAAGTCCGGCCTCTGCCCCCTCCCCGCGGTGCGATCCGATATGCGTGTTCACCAGCGACGCCCCGTACGCCGGTGCCCGCTGCACCTCGTGGATGAGCCCGGCGAGGGATTGGCCGGCAAACGGCTCGGCCGCGCCCGCGAGGTTGATCAGGTAGCTCGCATGGATCGCGACGGGAGTGATCCCTTCGCCGGCGCAGTACTTGACGAAGCTCGCCGCGTCCGCCGGTGGTCCGGCTCGTCGTCGCCAGGCGGTCGGGTTGTCACTGAAGATCTGCAGTGCGGTCGCACCGATCTGCCGCGCGCGCCGTGCAGCCCTCAGCAGGCCGGCGGCAACCCCCAGGTGGATGCCGACCTGCGGTGAGCCGGACGGCCAGGTGAGGCGCCGGCGGGGCTCCCCCCGTGCTACGGTGCGGGGCATGGATGACGAGCCCGGACCGGCGAGGGTTGAGTTGTTGACCGCCGCCCTGGCGGTCTTCTTCGTCGGACTGATCGCAATCGTGGCGGCGCTGCTGATCCTTCCCTCGCTCGGACTGTAGCGGCCGCGCCGACCGCCGAGTCCGCGCTCAGCCGCCCTGCCCCGCGCGCGCCATGACCGGCTCGATCATCCCGTAGCCGCCGGCCCCCTGTCGGTACACAACGCAGATCCCGTCCGTCTCCGCGTTGAGGAAGACGAAGAAGGCGTGGCCCAACTCCTCCATCCGCAGGATGGCGTCCTCCTCGAACATCGGCACCATGTCGTAGCGCTTGACCTTGACCACCGACGGGCGGGTATCCGATGCCGCGGGCGCCTCGCCTCCCGCGTCCGTCGTGCCGGTTGCCGCGCGCGCCAGTACCTCGCGACCCTCGTCGGAGTGGCGTTCGCGAACTCTCCGTGGCCGTTCGCGGGCGCGCACCATCTGCCGGGTGAGCTTGTCGATCAGGCCGTCCAGGGCCGCCACCATGGTCGGTCCGGCGCCCACCGAGCGCATCACGCTGCCGTTGCTGACGAGCGTGACCTCGGCCGTGTTCGCCGATTCCGCAGCGCGGGAGGCATTCGCGATCAGCTCCACCTCGGCGTGGGCGTCTGCATGCGCGATCCGTTCCAATCGGTGCAGCTTCCGCTCGATCTGCCCGCGCAGGGCATCGGTCAATTCGAAGTTTCGGGCCGTGACCGTGGTCTTCATCCCGGGTCCTCGTTGCGGAGTCTCTACGGTAGCACCAGCCGAGGGTCGCTTCCCGGCTACACCTCCCTTGCGATGGCGAATCCGACGACCCTGGCTGCTCCGCCCGCGCGCAGCACCTCAGCGCACGCCTCCAACGTCGCCGATGTGGTCAGGATGTCATCCACCAGCACCGCGGCGGACCCGGGGGGCACGCATTCGGCCAGCCCGAACGCGCCGCGGAGGTTGTGCAGCCGCGCAGCCCTGCTCAGTCCGTGCTGGCGGGCCGTCGGGCGAGTTCGGACCAGGACGTCGCGAAGTGGCAGTCCGACCCGCGAGGCGAGCACGCGGGCGAGCAGCGCCGCCTGGTTGTACCCACGCTGCCGCTGTCGCTCCGGGTGCACCGGGACCGGCACGAGCGCGACGTCGCCGTCCACCATCGCCAGCAGGTCTCCCAGCGCCGGCATCGCTCGCTCTGCAAGGGGAGCCGCGAGAGCGGCAGCACCTCCGTACTTGAGCCGCTGCAAAGCCCGTCGCGTGGCTCCCTCGTGCACGAATGCCGCAACCGCCACCTCGAGCGCCTCTCCGACCACGATTCCGGGGTCGGCGCTGCTGAAGTGATCGTCGGGGGCACGAGCAGATCGCATGCCGGCCACGCACGTCACGCAGAGCACGGCGCCATATCGGCCGCAGCCGGCGCACGCCGGCGGCAGCAGGAGCTCCATGACACCCATCGCACGCTCATGCTGGCACACGGAGCCTTATCGAGCCCTTACAAGCCCCTTACGCGCGCTCAGGCGCTCTCAGACGGTCTCTTCGAGGGCCAACTGGTCCCCGGCGACCGTTCCGCTGTCGTCGAGAGCCCCAGCACGCAGCTCGAGGCAGTCACGCGCGCCGCGCGCCCACGCGACGATCCGCCACGGGCGAAGCCGGCTCACCGTGCGGGTGACGCGACGCTCCCGGTCGGTGAAGACCGCGTCGATGGGGTAGCGCATGAAGAACATATGGATCGACGGCGACCGCTCGATCAGGAGCCCCTCACCCGGAAGGACCTCGGGCGTCCGCAGCAGGCCGACCATCCGGTCACGGGCCGAACTGGCGACCCGGGCACGGTCTGCGACGGTTGTGCCGCGCGTGGTGTTGGTGACGCGTACGTATCGGTCCATCGGCTCGATCCGATGCTAGCGCCTCGGAAGACAGGGGAACGCCCCGGTCCGGGGAAGAGGACCGGGGCGTTCCGCCCCTGGAGGAGAGCCCCAACGGGCGTGCGGTCAGTGGATCAGCTGGACGCCGATCACGTTGGTTGCCGAGGCAACCCCGCTGCCCGGACCGACGGTGTACGGCCCGCCGATGATCTGGACGAAGCGTCCGGCGAGACACGAGGTGCCTCCGTTACCGGTGTCGCAGGTGGACTTGTTGTTGCCGTTGATGTAGGCGCCCTGGGCAAACGAGAGCCCGATCTCGTTGTTGTTGGGCCCATACGTCCCGTCGCACCAGTTCGGTGCCCCGCCACAGAACTGGAAGGCGGCGAATTGCGGCAGGTGGTACCACTGGTTGCTGCCGTGGCCCCCGACGTGGCCGGCCGGACAGTCATTCAGGCCGGGGCCGGTTGGCTGGGCGTCACAGGTAAGGTCGAACATCGGGATCAGCACGACCTTGCCGCCCCAGGTGTTGTTCAGCGCGTTCTCGACCGACGCCGAGTTCACGTTACCCGTGGACGTGACGTAGAACCATTCCGGAATCGTCATCTCGTCGTTGTCGGGGTGCAGGATCGACTGTACGAGCTCGGAGGTACCGCCAGCAGTGGGCGTCCAGTCGAGCCAGCCAACGTTTCCGGGGCCGTTCCTGCAGAGCGGAATGGTGAGTGGCGCGTTGGTTGGCGCCCACGGCGTCGGTGGTGCCACGGGTGCCGGATCGTTCTGGCCGTCGCACCCGAGCACGGTCACCGGGACCGTAACCGGGATCACGTCGCATCCCGCCTCGGCCGAACAGATGTCGGTCGCGTACCCCGCGACCGCCGTGGCCGGTGCAGTAACGGTGAGCTGGTCGAAACCGATGACTCGAACGAGGAAGGTGTCGAAGGTCTGTGAGCCGATCGCCTCGACCCCGGCGGCATTCGGTGGGATCGCCCCGTTACCAACGCGGACGGCATCGGCGCGGGAGCTCACGATGGCGCCGGTGCCATCGAGCAGGTTTCCCGCAATATCCGTGTACCAGGCCTCAGGCCCGTCGATGGCGTTCTCGGTG
>Ga0224510_10002416_pt1 | contig 11215 bp, 9 predicted proteins | sample SF_May12_sed_USG_FD_170161 | JGI IMG/M metagenome (GOLD analysis project Ga0224510, IMG submission 170161) | Sediment microbial communities from San Francisco Bay, California, United States - SF_May12_sed_USGS_4_1 | ecosystem: Environmental > Aquatic > Marine > Sediment | place: USA: California... | reverse complement strand
GTGCGTGCCTCGTACGCGACCACGAAGTCCGGGAGTCGCGCCGTGGTGAAGCCCTCACGCGGCAGGCCGAGCGCACCGATCGCACGCTCGATCGCCGGGGGCTCGCCCTCCACCTCCACCAGCACATCCATCCGCGGATAGCACTCGAATCGCACCACCGCGCCGTCGAGTGCGTACTGCTCGATCTCGCGATCGATCTCGCGCGTCACCTCGTAGCCGAGGCGCTCGAGGATCAGCGCCAGGTCGTGCGGATCGCCGGTGGGCACGGAGCACTCCTCCCGCACCTTGTAGCCGTCCACGTAGGTCGTCGGCCCCTTGAAGTCGAGCGCCGAGCGCACGGAGTCCGCCCGATAGACGCGCAGCCGGAGCACGTGGTCCTTGAGCGCAAGCGAGCGGTCGGCGGTGTCGTAGCGCCGGTCCTCGAGACGGCCGGCGTACGTGCGCGTGGCACCCGCGGCCTCGAGCGCGGCGCGGGCGCGGGCGAGGTCGGGCACGACGCCCTTCAGCTCCACCTCACGCATCACGGATCACCTCGAGCACGCGCGCCGTGTCCGAGAGGTCGGCGAACGTGGCCACCGGCGCGTGCTCCGTGAGCTCCTCCACCGAGAACCCGCCGGTCGCCACGCCGATCGCGCGCGCGCCCACGCCGCGGCCGCACTGCATGTCGGCCGGGGTGTCCCCGATGATCACCAAGTGCTCGCCCGGCACGTCGCGGCCGAGCAGCGCGCTCGCGCGCTCGCGCGCGATGGGCGGCAGCATCGGACGGTCCTCGTGGTCCGACCCGTACGCGCCCACCCGGAAGCGCTCGTGCACGAGTCCCGCTGCGCCGAGCTTCACGCGAGCCCCGTCCACCAGGTTGCCGGTGAGGAGCCCGAGCACGAGGTCTTCCGCGGCCTCGACCGCGTCGAGGAGTGCGGTCACGCCCGGGAGGGTGTGCGCGCGACGCGCGCCCTGCGCGAACTCGGCGCGGAGTCCCGCGAGGTATGCGTCGAGCACGGCCGGCATCCGCGCGTCGATGGTGGCGTCGTCGAAACCGGCGAGCCGCATCGTCTCGCGGACGATGAGCTTGTCCGTCTTGCCGCCGTAGCGGTACTCGGGCGGCCCGCTCGTCCCGAACGCCTCACGCAGCGCCCCTTCCATGGACAGGCGCCCGGCCCCGCCACTCAGGAGGATCGTCCCGTCGATGTCGAACAGGACGACCCTCATGTGGGACGCGACAGGTAGAGGCCGCCGATGACGGTCGCCGCCCCCGCGCCCTGGAAGAGCGTCGGCACCTCGGCCAGCGCCACCCACGCGACCAGCACTGCCACGATCGGCTGCAGGTTCGCGAACATCGCCGTGCGCGTGGGGCCGATCTCGTGCACGCCGCGATACCAGAGCAGGTAGCCGACCACCATCGCGCCGAGCCCCGAGTATGCGATGGCGCCCCAGGTCACGGGGGTCATCGCCGCCCACTCCGTACGCAGCAGCGCCGGCGACGCGATCACCACCAGCGGGATCACCCCGCCGAGGAGCGTCCACGCGGCGAGCCGGATCGCGTCCACCCGCTTGGAAAAGGGGAGGAGGAGCGTCGTGTAGAACGCCCACGCCACCACGGCAGCCAGGATCATTAGGTCGCCCACGAGGTGCGCCGTGCCTTCGGACGAGATGGACCCGCTGATCACGAGGATCACGCCAGAGATCGAGAGCGCGATCCCGGCGACGGCGCGGAAGCGCAGCTTCTCGTGCCCGTACGCGCGGGCCACGAGGGCCACCACGGCGGGACTCGCCGCGACCACCAGCGACGCCGTGCCCGCCCGCGTGAGCGCGATACCGTTGATGAAGAGCACCTGGTACACACAGTGCCCGAGCACGCCGAGCGCCATCAGTCGGAGCCGGTCGGCGGTGCTGGCCCGCGTCCCGGGACGCCAGAGCGCGAACGCCATCAGCACCGCGCAACCGAGCGACATGCGGAGCGCATTGTAGGCGAGCGGCTCCATCACCTGCGTCCCGTATTTCACCACCGAGAAGTTGACGCCCCAGATCACCGCCATCACGACGAGCAGGAGCTCCGTCGTGTGGGAGGCGGTGCGCTCGTGAGGGAGTGCGAGCTCGGCGGTGGGCATCAGGAGAATCATAACGACAGACGGTGCACGGTAGACGGTGGACGGTTGAGTTATGGGGATCGGACTCCGCCAGGGCGCTCTACCGTCCGCCGCCGACCATCTGCCGTCCCTCACACACCCACCCCTCAACCCGTATCTTCCCCCCATGCATGTCTCCTTCGCCCTCTTCGCCGACGCGGCGAACATCTCGCAGGAAGGGAAGCTCAACGTCCTCGGCGTCTTCGACGCGCTGCAGGTGGCGACGGTGCCGACGGTGCACCCGCGCGCCACGATGATCGTGCGCATCAAGGCGCACCCCGACGACGCCGGGCGCCACACCCTGGCGTTCGCGTGGCTCAGCCCCGGCGGCGAGGAGGTGTGGTCCTCCTCGGGGGAACTCGACGTCGGCGCGCCGCCGCCGGGCGCGACGGAGCTCGACGTGCCCGTGATCGCAGCGATCGACCTGCCGATCCAGGAAGTCGGGACGCATGTGATGCGCGTCGCGCTGGATGGCGACCTCTGCGCAGAACTCCTCCTTCACGTGCGGACCGGCGCCCCCACCATCCCGTCCGTCGGCGGGATGGTCAGCTGACGCGTTCAATCCAGCCGAGGGCGTCGAAGCCGGCGTCGAAGCTCATCAACCGTTCCACCCCGCGCCGGTGCATCACCGCCGCATGGAGCGCGTCGCGCGCCGAGAGCCTGGCCAGCCCCATCAGCACGTCCCGCGCGCGCTGCACGTCCGCGGCGTCGATCGGGTAGACCTCGTCCACCACGCCCAGCAGCGCGTCGAAGGCCGGCTGGATGGCGTCGGGACGGCGCACGTAGTGGTAGCGATGCAGGATCTCCTGCAGCACCTCCGCGCTCGTGACAAGCTTTTCGCCGCGCGTGATGCAGCGCTCCAACGCCATGCGCGCCGCCTCCTTGTTGGGATGCGGCGCTCCGACGAGGTATATCGGGATGTTGGAGTCGATGAAGATCACGACTCGTCGCCGAGGTAGCCGCGCTCGATCTCGGTGAGCATCGCCCCGATGTCTGCCGTGGGATACCCGCCCTGTGCGGCCTCGCGCACGACGGCGAGCTTCCGCCGCGGCTCGGCGGCCGGCTCCTCCCGCCGGGCCGCGCGCAGCGCCTGCCGCACCCACTCGGCCACCGTCAGGCGGTGGCGCCGGGCGATACGGCGGATCTCGGCGAACTCCGACTCGTCGAGGAGGACCTGCAGTCGCTGACTCATTAGCATGAGTATGATATACTCCTGCTGAGAAGTCAAAGAGGCGCTCCAGGGACCGTTCCGTGCAGTGGAAGGGGTCGCGTGAAGAGGGAGGGTCGGGGCTACACCGGCCTGTCGCGGCCGGGGTCCGATGCGTGCTGGCCGGCGGAGGTCAGTCCGCGAGACCCGGCACGCCGTCGCGCCCGCGAGCGAGCCGCACGGCGCGCTCGATGGCCGCCTCGAGGGCCGCGACGGCGAGCATCTCGGCCTGCGCCAGCGGCGCGCGCGCGCCCTCCATCGGAGCGAGCGCGAAGATGATGTCGCCGTCGAAGCTCGACCCGGCGGGCGCGAGGCGCCGGTGATACGCGGCCGTCGCTGCGCGCGCGAGCTGGTGGAGTTCCAGACGCGTGAGCGCGGCGTCCACTGCGACCACCGCCAGCGTGGTGTTCGGCGAGGCGGCTGCGCCGAAGGCCCGCGCGGGGCCTCCCGAAGCGAGGAGCTGCTCGGTGTCCGCGAACGTGCCGTCGGGACGGCGGGCACCGGCGATGATGCGGCCACTCGCGTCTCGCACGTCGCCGAACGCATTGACGGCCACCATCGCGGCCGCGGCGCAGCCCGTCTCCTCCCGCACGGCGAGCCCGAACCCACCCTTCATCGCGCCCGACTTGCCGAGGATCTTCCCCACGGTGAGCCCGGCGCCCGCGCCGACCGCGCCTTCGCCTATCCCGTCGCTCACCGCCGCCTCGCACGCGGCCTCCGCCATCGCCGACGTCGGGCGCGCGTCGGGGCGGCCGAGCGGGGCGAGGTCGAAGAGCACGGCGGCGGGCACGATCGGCACGACACCCGCGCCAACGGGGAACCCCCGGCCGCGCGCCTCCATCCATCGCATCACGCCGGCCGCCGCGTCGAGCCCGAAGGCCGAGCCCCCCGCGAGGAGGACCGCATCCACCCGCTCGACGTGGTGGCCCGGCTCGAGGAGGGCGAGCTCTCGCGATCCGGTCGCGCGGCCGATCACCGCGCAACTGGCCCGGTGGGCGCCGCGCACGCCGCGGATGACCGTGCACCCCGTGGCGCCCGCCTCGTCGGTCGCGTGGCCGACGGCGAGCCCGAAGCGGGCGAGCGAGACGTTCATCCCGGGCGGCCCGCCACCGCACATCTCGAATGCGCAGTCACTTGCCTGACGGCTCGTCCTGCGCGCCCTCCTCGTCCTTCACGCACTTCGCACAGAGCACCACGCCCCGCAGCGAGCAGATCTGGCAGATGAAGGTGCCGCAGTGTTCGCACGGGTAGCCCTCGGAGGCACGCTCCTCGCGTCCGCAGGCCCGGCACACCATCGCATCACGCTCACTCATGCGTCCTCCCGCGAGCGGCGGTTCCGCGCTCGCACCCGGTCAACGTGGCTTCTCGGCGAGGTCATAGTCCCGGATCTTCTTGATCAAGGTCGCCCGCGAGATGCCCAGTTCCTTCGCGGCATGCGTCCGGTTGTGCGCGTGCGCTCGCAGCGTGCGATCGATGTGCGCGCGTTCGACCTCGGCCAGCGACCGCGGTTCGTGGTGCGTCACCTCGGCGCCGCTCGCGCCCTGCACCTCGCGCGGCAGGTGCACGAGCTCCACCGCGGGGAGGCCACGCGCCATCAGCATCGCGCGCTCCATCACGTTGCGCAATTCACGGATGTTGCCGGGCCACCCATACCGCAGCAGGGCGTCGAGCGCGGGTTCCGCGAGCTGCGTCGGCGCCCCCGGGAGGCTCGCCGCCAGCGTGTCCTGCACGTGGGCGACGAGCTCCACCAGGTCCTCACGAGAGCGCGACCGCAACGGCATCAGCTGGATGGGCATCACGGCGAGCCGGTAGTAGAGGTCCTCGCGGAAGCGGCCCGCGGCGACCTCGGCCTGCAGGTCGCGCGACGACGCCGCGATCACCCGCACGTTGGGGGCGATCTCCTCCGCGCCCCCCACCCGCCGGAACCCCTTTCCCTCGAGCACGCGCACCAGCTTCGGTTGCAGCACCGGGTCGAGGTCGCCGATCTCATCGAGGAAAAGCGACCCGCCATCGGCGATCTCGAACGCGCCGAGCGTGGTGCTCCCGCCGTTCGCGACGGTCGCCTCCACGCCGAAGAGCTCCGCGTCGAGCGACTCCGGGCGCAGCGTCGCGCAGTTCACCTCGACGAACGGCTTGCCGGCGCGCGGACTCTGCGAATGCAGCAGCTCGGCCACGCGGCCCTTCCCCGACCCGCTCTCCCCGACGATGAGGGCCGTGGTGCGCTCGCTCCCGGCGAGCAGCGCGATCTGGGCCTGCAGCTCGCGCATCGCGTTCGACGAGCCGAAGACCATGCCGGGTCCCTGCCCACGCTTGGCGGAGAGCCAGCGGCTCAGGCGGCGGAGCTGGGCCTTCTCGAGCGCGCGTTCGGCGGCGGCGGCGAGGTGGCTGAGGTCCACCGGCTTGGTGAGGAAGTTCTCGGCGCCCTTGTGCAGCGCATCCACCGCCATCGCGATGTCACCGTACGCCGTGACCATGATCACGACCGGGTGCTCGTCGCGGATCGCCGCGAGCACGTCGAAACCGGTCATGTCGGGCAGGCGCACATCGAGCAGCACGAGGTCCGGCCGCAGTCGACGGAAGGCGTCGATCCCGTCCTGCCCCGTGTACGCCTCCGCGACCTGGTGCGCCCCGTTGTGACGGAAGAACATCGCGAACGCGGTGGCGATCGCGACTTCGTCATCGATGATGAGGATGCTCGCCATGGCTGATGAAGATGCGCGAGGACCTCCGGGGCGCAATGCCGCGCGCCGAGGGTCAGAAGCGCCAGACCCGGAAGAGGTCGAACCCGAACTGCCGGGGGGTCGGCGCGAAGCCGCGAGCGCTCGCGCCGATGTTCTGCGCGCAGAGGATCGCGCTCGTCGGCGGCTCCACGCCGATCGAGGCGGTGAGGTCCGGCCGGAGGAGGTAGTCGAGCTTGACGCCGATGTTGTCGGCGAAGTTCGCGACGTTGCCGTTCCCACCCGCCACGATTTGGCCCACCTGGCAGAGCCCGGCGTCGAGGCGCACGAAGGTCTTGTCGCTGAGCTGCTTGGCACAGTTGAAGCGCGTGCCGGAGAGCACGCGGCCGCTCACGTCGCCGAGTCGTCCACGGTACCCCTCGAGGCCCGCGGTGGACAGCTGCGCGTCGTCGCACACGCCGCCGGCCGCCTTGCCGCCGAAGACGCTGCCGATGGACGAGATGACCACCCGGGCCGCGGTGGAGGTGTAGTCCGCGTCGCGATCGCCGATGGCGAAGCTCGGCCCCCCGGTCACGAGGTAGCTGATCAGGTCGGCGTTGGTGACGCGCAGCGAATCGGGTGTGGAGAGTTCGAGGGTGGGCGCGAGGAGCGTGCCGCCCAGGTGCGCGCGCACGCGCACGTCGGGCCGCGCGCCCTGCTGGCTGTACTGCCGCACGGTGTAGAGCGCCGAGATGTCGAGCGTGGGATTCAGCTCCGGCTCGCCGAAGAACTGGATCGCTCCCGTCTCCACGCCGAAGCTCCGCTGCACCGGCCCGAGGTTCAGGCGGTAGGTGCCGCGCACCGTCTCGAGGGAGCCGGTGAGCGCGAGCTGCGCGCGCTGCGTGTCGCGCGCCCGGATGTCCTGGTTCACGGTGATGGAGATGGCGCCACCGAGGTTGATGTTGGCCTCCTCCGATCGCAGCCAGACATCGCGCCCCATGCGCACGGGGACGTTGCGGACGGTGAGGTTCTCCTCGAGGAGCGACGGCCGCCGCGGCACGAGACGGCGGTCGATCAGCGACGCCGTGTCCACCAGGCCGAACCGGTCGAACTCCTCGAGCGCGATCACGTTCTTGCTCGCAAGCTCGGGGATGGCGATCACGCCGCGGTCCACGGTGAGGGCACCCGTGAGGGTGGCGCCGCGCAGCGAACCCGTGAGCCGGAGGCTGTCGGAGACGTCGAGGTCCGCCGCGTCGCGCTGGTTGTAGATGTGGAACTCCCGCAGTGCGAGGCGCAGGTCGAACGCCGGGTTCTCGCGGTCGGCGATGCGCATCCACCCCGTGGCCGAGGCGCGCCCGGTCCGGCCCGGCGAGGTCGACGTGGCGGTGAGCGTGCGCACCGCGATGCTGTCACGGAGGAAGCCGAGGTCGGCCTGCACGTTGCGCCAGCGCACGTCGCCGAGGGGCGCGAGGGCGAGGTCCCCGTTGCGGACGAGCAGGCCGCCGTCGAAGAGCGGGTGCGCCCAGGTGCCGCTGACGTCGACGTTCAGCGCGAAGTTCCCGGGATCGCCGTCGCTGCGGACGACGTACTGCTCGAAGAGCCGCAGCCCGACGGAGTCGGAGCGCACCCGCACGCTCACCGCCCCGTCGGAGGCCACGGACGGCCCGCCGGCGTCGAGTCCGAGCCGCACGGGGAGGGTGCCCTCGGCGTGCAACGACGGCGTGGCGCGGGCCCCGAGGTCGGCGGTGAAGCGGAGCGCATCCGACGCGGCGGTGGCCCGCGCGCGCAGCGAGTCCACGCGGATGCCGCGGACCAGCGCGCCCGTGAGCGCGGCGTCGAGCGCGAGTGCCGGTGCCGCGCGCGTCCCCGTGAGGCGGGCGTCGAGGTCGAGGCGTCCATCACCCACGTTCGAGAGCTGCAGCAGCTCGGCGATGTCGCTCACCGGCACGGCGCGGGCGGCTGCGGTGAGGGCCATCGGCCCCGACGACGGCGCCGCCCCCGCGACGCGCACGAGCGAACCGGGGCGACCTTGCAGCACGAACGAGTCCACCGCGAATCCGGCGGGACCGCGCAGGAAGGACGCGGGGCCGGCGAGCGTCCACCGCTGCAGCTCCGTCGTGACGGCGAGCGAATCGAGTCGGATCGCGAGACCGGACGAATCCCGGGAGAGCCGCGCGAGGCTGCGTGTGGTGGTGCCCCGGAGGCCGGTGGTCTGCATCGACACGGAGGCGCTCTGTTCGCCATCGAGGTCCAGCTGCGCGACCGAACGCGCGATGCCGAGCCCGATCACGCGGGCCGTGTCGATCTGGAGTTCCGCCCGGCCGCGCGGCGCCGACGGCAGTGAACGGAGGTCGGCGGTGCCGGCGACCCGCTCGGCGCTCATGCCCCGCGCAAGGAGCCCGGTGCCGTCGAGCGCCGCGCGCAGGCCGAAGTCGCGGACCCGGCCGTCGAGGGTCGCCTCGAGCGTGAACTGGCCGGCGAGCGAGTCCGTCTCGCTCCTCGCCAGCCAGCGGCGGAAGCCGCCGAGCGAATCGACCGTCATCCGCAGGCGCAGGGAATCGCGCACGCCGACGTGGAGACCGAGCGCCCCGGCACCGTCGATCTCGAGGGCGGAGGTCTCGAGGTGCAGCGAGTCGAGGTGCGCGAGACCGTCCGCGAACCGGAGGCCGATGTCGCCGACGAACACGCGGATGCCGTCGAGGGTCGACCGGTCCAGCCCGAACTGCGCGGTGCCTGCGAGGTTCGCCAGCGAATCGCCCGTGACGTCGAGGACTGCCTGTGCGGTGAGCTCACCGCCCGGCGCGCGGGCATTGTCGAGCGCCACGCGCGGATCGAACGCCGTGAGGTTGAGCCGCCCCGCCAGCCGGTAGCCCGGCGGGACGGCGTCCACGCGGAGGTCGCCCTCCATGCGCCCGGCCGGACCGACCAGGTCGCCCCCGACCGTGAGGTCGGAGAGCGACCCGCGCGCGCGGATCGGCCCGGTGAACTCGCCGCGGAGCTTCACCACGGGGTACGAACGCGCGAGCGCCGTGAACGAGAGCGGTGTGGCCACGGCCGCCATCTCGTAGCTCATCTCCACCAGCCCGTCCGTCAGCCGCCCGCTGCCGCGGAACCGCGACTCGGGTGCATCGCCGTCGCGGTGCGTGAAGTCGCCCTCGGTGATCCGCACGTCGAGCCAGGACGAATCGAGTCGCGCGCTGCCGGAGAGCGTCCCGTTCACGCGAGGGAAATCGGGATCGAGGAACTGCGGCGTGCGCAGGTCCATCTCGTCGAGCACGAGGTCGAAGCCGCGGAAGACGGTCCTGGACGGGTAGAGGATGTCGAGCATGCCCCGCCCGTGACCGCGCGTGATCGCACCGGGGATGTTCGCGTCGCGGAAGGTCGCGATGGCGGAGTCCACCATGAACCGGTTGAGCGGGCCTCCCGGTCCGCGCACGCGCCCGGCGATGGTGCCGCGATAGGGCAGCGGGAAGGGCATCGTGTTGAACCGCTCGAGCAGCGCGAAGTCCACCGGTGTGCCCTCGAGATCCACGTCCTCCACGGCGAGCACCGGACCGCCCACCACCCAGGTCATCTTGCCGCGGATGTGCGAGGCATGGCTCCGCACGTCGAGATCCGTCAGCGCGTAGGAAAGGCCGTTCGGCACGTTCGGCGCCGTGGTGATGTCGAGCACCACGCTGCCGCCTCCGGTGGTGGGCAGCGACGCCGAGAGCCATGCCACGTCGGCGAGGGCGACGCTGTCGCCACGGATGCGCACGCGCGGCCGGATCGGCTGCCCCGATCCCCACCAGATCTTCCCCTCGGCGTGCCCGACCGATCGCGGGAGCGCGAAGTCGGGGAACTCGAACCAGACGGAGTCGCCGAGCCAGCGCGCCTCGCCCCGGATGCCGTGGAAGTCGAACGGCGGGTCGGTCTCGCTCACGTCGAGCCGCGCGACGTCGAAGCGCCGTCCCGCGGAATCCGGGTAGGCGAGTCGCATCCGCGGCAGCTCGGCCTGGATCGCGCGCCAGCGCCAGGTGCGCACGTAGCCCCGGCCCGGCACGCGGCGCACCTCGGGCCGGCCCAGCGCGAGCGCGACGGCCACGGCGCTGTCGCGGCGCGCGCCACGGAGCGAGTCGGGCGGGTTCCAGGGCAACTGGAGCACGAACTCGCCGTCGTGCACGCGCACCTGCTCGAACACCACCATCGCCCCGAATCCCGAGCGCGAGCCCGGCACCCGCACCCGCCCCGAGCGCGGCCAGATGAGGTCCTTCGTCCAGCGATCCTGGAAGTCGCGGCGCATGTACGCGACCGGACGCTCAACGTCCACGCTGCGCAGGATCAGGCGTCCGTCGATCAGGTCGCGCGGATCGTACGTGATCCGCACCGGGCCCGAGGCGAAGAACACCGAGTCGCCGGGGTCGCGGATCTCGACGGAGTCGGCGGTCAGGTCGGTGAGGAAGGAGCCGCTCAGCGTGCCGAGATGGAAGGTGCCCCGCACCGAGCGCGAGAGCTGGGCCTGGGCGAGGCGGCGGATGAGGTCGCGCCCGCGGTCGCTCTGCGTGGCGACGACGAAGCCGGTGATCACGCCGGCGAAGATCACCAGCATCACGAGCGCACTCACCAGCGCGACGAGGCGGCGACGGCCCATCATCTCAGAACGCCTGTCCGATGGCGATCGAGGGCGTGAGCCGGCTGAAGAAGTTCGAGCCGGTGGGCGGACGGAACGAACCGGGGCACGCGCCCTCGGACTGCACGAGCCGGGCGCCGGAACCCGACCCCTGGAGGGTGACGGGGAGCGTGTTCCCCGGACTCACGCAGAAGAGCGCGCCGCCGGAGGCCACCGGCGCATCGTAGTAGGCCGCGCCGCTCGTGCGCTGGTAGGGGTTGTACGCAAGGTCGGCGCGGAGGAAGCCGATCGGCGTCTTGATGCGCACGCCAAACCCGGGTGTCCACCGGATGGCGCTGGACCGCAACCCGCTGAGCCCCTGCCCGCGGTTCCAGACCTGTCCCGCGTCGGCGAAGAGGGTCCAGCGCAGCAGGTTCTGCAGGAAGGGGCCGGCGAACCGGATCTCGGCATTCGCCACCACGAGGGTGTTCCCTCCCGTGGGCACGGCGCGCTGGCCGACCGAGTCCACGTTCGCGCGGAAGTAGACCGTGTCCGTCGCCGACATCGGCGCGCCGACCCGCATCCCGCTCGCATCCACCGTGTCGTACGCGGTGGGGATGTAGACGGCGGGCCCGAGTTC
>Ga0224510_10002415_pt1 | contig 11215 bp, 12 predicted proteins | sample SF_May12_sed_USG_FD_170161 | JGI IMG/M metagenome (GOLD analysis project Ga0224510, IMG submission 170161) | Sediment microbial communities from San Francisco Bay, California, United States - SF_May12_sed_USGS_4_1 | ecosystem: Environmental > Aquatic > Marine > Sediment | place: USA: California... | reverse complement strand
TCGTCACCTTCCTCATCTTCGTGCGGCCATTCCTGCTCAAGACGCAGGGCGTCGCCGCGGTGCAGCCGCGCGCGGTGGCGGCGCGCGCCGACTTCGATTGGCCCGAGCCCGACGCGCGGCGCGAATACCTGCGCGTAAAATGGAACGCGCAGGGCGGCCTCGATATCTACCCGACGCAGGATTCGGCGGTGATGACCTCGACGGCCTGGGCCGACGGCCTGGTGGACAACCCGCCCAACCACGCCATCCGGCGCGGCGACACGGTGCGCTTCCTGCCCTACGCGGAGCTCTACGGATGAAGGTGAAGGTGCTTTACTTCGCGTCGTTGCGCGAGCAGCTCGGCACTGCGGGCGAGGAGATCGATCTGCCCGCGGGCGTCGGCACGGTGGCGGCGCTCCGGTCGCACCTGCGCGCGCGCGGCGGCGCCTGGGAGCTGGCACTCGCCGAAACGAAGCTGGTGCGCGCGGCGCTGAACCAGGACATGGTGCCGCCCTCGGCCGCGCTGAAGGCGGGCGACGAGGTGGCGTTCTTTCCCCCGGTGACCGGCGGATGAACATTTCGGTCCAGCGCGAGGACTTCGACGCCGGCGCGGAGATGCGCGCGCTGTCGCGCGACCCGAAGGTGGGGGCGGTGGCGAGCTTCGTCGGCGTGGTGCGCGAGGTCGGCATGACGCTCGAGCACTATCCCGGCATGACGGACAAGGCGCTGCGCAAGATCGTCGAGGAAGCCAAGGGGCGCTGGAAGGTGCTCGACTGCACCGTGATCCACCGCACCGGTGAGTTGAAGCCCACCGACCAGATCGTGCTGGTGGCGGTGGCGAGCGCGCACCGCGGCGACGCCTTTGCCGCGTGCGAGTTCATCATGGATTTCCTCAAGACGCAGGCGCCGTTCTGGAAGAAGGAAGCCGCCGGCTGGGTCGAGGCGCGCGCTAGCGACGACGCAGCCGCCGAGCGATGGACCACGGCAGCTGCGCCAACGCCATCGCGCCGGCGGCGATAGCGAAGATCAGGAGCAGGCGCGCGGGCCAGGGACCCAGCAGTTCGACGATCGACGTCACCTCCGGCTTCGAAGGCCCGAGGAAGCCGTAGTTCCAGCCCGTGGCGAGGTCGATCGGCAGCACGATCGCGACGTAGGCTGCGGTCGCCGCGCAGGCGAGCCCGTAGTCGCGCCACGTCGGCCGGAAGCCGCGCCCGAAGACGTCGTACAGCGGCACCCCGATCGCCATCGCGTGGTAGGCCCAGAAGAACCAGAACGGATACAGCGCCGGCCCTTCGGTGAGCGAAGGCGTGAGCACCGCCTGGGTGCACAGCGCGAGTCCCCAGTAGTACTGGATCGCGCGCAGCGGCCGCCCCAGGCGGTGAGCAGCACGAGCGGCGCGTTCAGCGCCGCGAGATGGCACAGGTGCAGGGGCAGGGTGGTGGGGAAATCTCGCAGCGGCGGCCACAGCAGGTAGGCGTAGGTCGTGACCCAGGCGGCGAGAAAGCCGAGCGCCACCGCGCGCTCGGCCGCGGGCGCCGGCCGGCGCCGGTGCGCGAGGGTCGCGGCGAGCACGAGCGCGGCGATGACCGCGAGCGCCGCCCCGTGCAGCGCCGAGAACGCGCGGAAGGTCTCCACGGGTCGAGTTTAGAATGCCCCGCATGCAGGCTTCGACGTTCGCGGCGGTGGGGGTGGGGGCCATGCTCGGCGCCTGGGCACGCTGGGGGCTCGTCGGCTGGCTCAACCACCTGACGCCGGGCCTGCCGCTGGGAACGCTTGCCGCCAACGTCGGCGGCGGCTACGCCGTGGGCTTCGCGGTGGCATTCTTCGCCGCCCACCCGTCGCTGCCTGCGGAGTGGCGGCTGGCCTGCATCACCGGTTTTCTGGGGGCGCTGACCACGTTCTCGACCTTCTCCGCCGAATCGCTCGGGCTGCTGCAGGCCGAGCGCTATGCGGCGGCGCTGGCGCACTCGGGGGCGCACCTGTTCGGCGCCCTCCTGGCCACCTTCCTGGGGTACGCGAGCTACCGCTACCTCGCTTGAGCGGCGGCGCGGCGGGCCAGGGCGAAGCGCAGAACGAGGTAGCCCACCACGGCCGAGGCGGCCGAGCCGACCAGGATGCCGACGCGCTCGTCCACCGGCAGGTTGGCGACGAACTCCTCCTTGAAGGCGAGGCTGCCGATGAACAGGCTCATGGTGAAGCCGATACCGGTGATCACCGCGACGCCGTAGAACGCCGCCCAGTTGGTGCCCGCGGGCAGGCGCGCGAGGCCGGCCAGCACGAGCGGGGCGGCCGCGAGCACCACGCCGAGCTGCTTGCCCAAGAACAGGCCCGCCGCGATGCCGAAGGTGATGCCGTGGCCCAGGTCGGCGAGCGACATGCCCGCGAAGCTCACGCCCGCATTGGCGAAGGCGAAGAGCGGCAGCACCCCGAAGGCCACCGGCGCGTGCAGGTCGCGCTCGAGCTCGCGCGCTGGCGCGGCCTCGCGCGCCGTGCGCGTGCGCAGCGGGATGGTGAGCGCGAGGAGCACGCCGGCCAGCGTCGCGTGCACGCCGGACTTCAGCACCGCCGCCCACAGCACCAGGCCCACCAGCAGATAGGGCGATATGCGCTTGACGCCGGCGCGGTTCATCAGGACGAGGGCGCCGAAGGCAGCCGCGGCGATGGCGAGCGTGATCGGCGCCGGCGCCGCCGAGTAGAACAGCGCAATGATCAGGATCGCGCCGATGTCGTCCACGATCGCGACGGTGAGCAGGAACACCTTGAGCGACCGCGGCACTCGGTCCCCGAGCAGTGCGAGCACGCCGAGCGCGAACGCGATGTCGGTGGCCGCGGGGATCGCCCAGCCGCGCAGCGCCACCGGATCGCCGGCGTTGAGCGCCGCGTAGATCAGCGCCGGCCCGGCGATGCCGCCGAGCGCGGCGGCGACCGGCAGCAGCGCCTGGCGCACGCTGGAGAGCTCGCCCTCGAGGAGCTCGCGCTTGAGCTCCAGGCCGACCAGGAAGAAGAACACCGCCATGAGGCCGTCGTTCACCCAGAGCAGCAGCGGCTTGGCGATCGCAAACTCGCCGATGCGCACCACGATGGGAATGTCGAGGAACGCGCGGTAAGCGCCCGCGAGGGGCGAGTTAGCAATGGCGAGCGCCGCCAGCGCGGCGGCGAACAGCAGGATGCCAGGCGCCGACTCGGCGTGCAGCAGTCGCTGCACGGCGGAGAGCACGCGCGCCGTCATGGCGTGACGAGGGTCTTCGCCAATTGATTAGTTGTCGATGACGCGGCGCCGCAGTGGCCGGCGCGCAATGCGGATGCGCGCCAGCGAGTAAGTCGCGGCGGGCTTGGCGGGCGCAAAGACTTGCGCGATGAGATTAGCTATCCAGACCAGCATGGTCGAGTCTCCTCCCTATCGAGGTTCGGCCCTCCCGGCGACTGCCGGGCTCTGGTCTGGCTCGCGGACTGACAGGTCCGCCCGCGCGCCCGGGGCCTTTCTGCCCGTAGTGACGACCGCGCGAGTTTGAGCTACTCCCCGGAGGGGGCAACAGCGGGCATGATGGGGGCTCGTGCCTGGACCTCAAGTGCGTTTACGCACCGGCTTGAAAAAGTCTCGCCAGCCCCAAAATCCCCTACATGCGTATCGACAAATTCACCACGCGGCTGCAGGAAGCCCTCGCCGAGGCCCAGAGCCTCGCCGTGGGGCGCGACCACCCCTACATCGAGCCCCAGCACCTGCTCGCGGCGCTCCTTGAGCAGGAAGACGGCGGCGCCGCCTCGATCATCGCCAAGGCCGGGGGAAACCCGGGCGCCCTGAAGAAGGCACTCACCGAGTCCCTCGGCCGTATCGCCAAAGTGGAAGGCACGGCGGGCGAGGTGAGCCTCTCGCGCGAGCTGGCGGCGCTGCTGAACGTCACCGACAAGGAAGCGCAGAAGCGCGGCGACCAGTACATCGCCTCCGAGCTCTTCCTGCTGGCCGCGGCCATCGACAAGGGCGAGATCGGCAGGATGCTGAAGCAGGCGGGCGTCACCCGGGCGGCGCTGGAGAAGGCCATCGAGGAAGTGCGCGGCGGCTATGGAAATGTCACGGGCCCGGCCGACGAGTCGCAGAGGAAAGCCCTCGAGAAGTACACCCTCGATCTCACCGACCGCGCGCGCCACGGCAAGCTCGACCCGGTGATCGGCCGCGACGACGAGATCCGGCGCTGCATCCAGATCCTGCAGCGGCGCACGAAAAACAACCCGGTCCTGATCGGCGAGCCCGGCGTGGGCAAGACCGCCATCGTCGAAGGGCTCGCGCAGAGGATCATCAACGGCGAGGTGCCCGAGTCGCTGAAGCATAAGCGCGTCCTGGTGCTCGACATGGCCTCGCTCCTCGCGGGCGCGAAGTACCGCGGCGAGTTCGAGGAGCGTCTGAAGGCGGTGCTCAAGGACCTCGCCAGGGACGAGGACAACACCATCGTCTTCATCGACGAGCTGCACACCATGGTCGGCGCGGGCAAGGCCGAAGGCGCGATCGACGCCGGCAACATGCTCAAGCCCGCGCTCGCGCGCGGCGAGCTGCATTGCATCGGCGCCACGACGCTGAATGAATACCGCAAATACGTGGAGAAGGACGCCGCGCTCGAGCGCCGCTTCCAGAAGGTGCTGGTGGGCGAGCCGACGGTCGAGGCGACCATCGCCATCCTGCGCGGCCTGCAGGAGAAGTACGAGGTGCACCACGGCGTCGAGATCACCGACCCGGCGATCGTCGCCGCGGCCGAGCTCTCGCACCGTTACGTCACCGACCGGTTCCTGCCGGACAAGGCGATCGACCTGATCGACGAGGCGGCCTCGCGCATCAAGATGGAGATCGACTCCAAGCCCGAGTCGATGGACCGGCTCGAGCGGCGCCTGATCCAGCTGCGGATCGAGCGCGAGGCGGTGAAGAAGGAAAAGGACGAGGCTTCGAAGAAGCGCCTGTCGCTGATCGAGGACGAGATCAAGCGCCTGGAGAAGGAGTACTCGGACCTGGAAGAGATCTGGAAGGCCGAGAAGGCGCAGGTGCAGGGCGCGCAGCACATCAAGGAAGAGATCGAGCGCACGCACCAGCAGATGGCCGAGCTGCAGCGAAAAGGGCAGTACGACAAGCTCGCCGAGCTGCAGTACGGCAAGCTGCCGCAGCTCGAGGCGCAGCTGAAAAGCGCCGAGAAGGCCGACGCCAAGTCGGCGAAGACGAGGCTCGTGCGCACCCAGGTCGGCGCCGAAGAGATCGCCGAGGTGGTGTCGCGCGCCACCGGCATTCCGGTTTCCAAGATGATGCAGGGCGAGCGCGACAAGCTGATCAAGATGGAAGGAAAGCTGCACGAGCGCGTGGTCGGCCAGGACGAGGCCGTGCGCCTGGTGTCGGACGCGATCCGGCGCTCGCGCTCGGGGCTCTCCGACCCGAACCGTCCCTATGGCTCGTTCCTCTTCCTCGGTCCCACGGGCGTGGGGAAAACGGAGCTGTGCAAGGCGCTGGCCAACTTCCTCTTCGATTCGGAAGAGCATCTCATCCGCATCGACATGTCCGAGTACATGGAAAAGCACTCGGTGTCGCGCCTCATCGGCGCGCCGCCCGGGTACGTCGGCTACGACGAGGGCGGCCAGCTCACCGAGCAGGTGCGCCGCAAGCCCTACTCCGTGATCCTCTTCGACGAGATCGAGAAAGCGCACCCCGACGTGTTCAACGCGCTGCTGCAGGTGCTCGACGAGGGCCGCCTGACGGACGGCCAGGGCCGCACCGTGGACTTCAAGAACACGGTGCTGGTCATGACCTCCAACCTCGGCTCGCAGATGATCCAGCAGATGGCGGGCAGCGACTACGGCGTGGTCAAGCTCGCGGTGATGGCCGAGGTGAAGAACCAGTTCCGGCCCGAGTTCGTGAACCGCATCGACGAGGTGGTGGTGTTCCACGCCCTGGGCGAAGAGCACATCAAGTCGATCGCCGCGATCCAGCTCGGGGTGCTCAAGGCGCGCCTGGCGAAGCTCGAGTACGGGCTGGACGTCTCGGAGGCGGCGGTGAGCGAGCTCGCCAAGGTCGGCTTCGACCCGGTGTACGGCGCGCGGCCGCTCAAGCGCGCTATCCAGTCCGAGCTCGAGAACCCCCTCGCCAAGGCGATCCTGGAGGGACGCTTCGCGCCCAAGGACACGATCCGCGCCGACTGGCGCGGCGGGCGCATGACGTTCGAGAAAGCCCAGGCGCGTGCGGCGGCGTAAAACGCCGTCTTGACCCTTCTGGAGCCTTGGCGCAAGCTGGGCGCCGCCGCAAAAAATCCAGGAGGAGGAAATCCATGAAACGCGCTCGATTTCTGTTTGCCGCCGCGCTGGCGCTCGGCCTCGCCGCCGGCAGCGCCGTCGCGCAGAAGAAGGAAGTCAAGGTGGTGTTCATCGGCCCGCTGACGGGCGGAGTGTCGGTCAACGGGCTGGGCGGGCGCAATTCCGCCGACCTCGCGGTGCGGCTCCGGAACGCCGATCCCAAAGCCAAGTACAAGTACGAGATGGTGGTGCTCGACGACGAGTGCAAGCCGAACATCGGCGTGCAGGTGGCGACCAAGGCGGCCTCCGATCGCGCGATCATCGCCGGGGCGACGCACTATTGCTCGGCGGTCGCCATCGGCACGGTGGACACGTATCACAAGTTCGGCCTGCCGGTGATCGTGTGGGGCGCGGTGCTGCCCGACATCACCTACGGCAACGACTACAAGGAGATCCATCGCGTCAACGGCACGATGATCAACCAGAACGAGGTCAACGCGAAGTTCTCCACCGGCCAGGGCTTCAGGAAGTTCGCCGTGATCCACGACACCACCGACTACGGCAAGGGCCACAACAAGTACTTCAGCGAAAACCTCGCCAAGAACGGTGGCACGATCGTCGGCACGTTCGGCGTCACCGCGGACCAGCAGGACTTCAACGCCGAGCTCACGCAGATCAAGTCGCTCAACGTGGACGCGATCTACTTCGGCGGCCTGACCCCCATCGGCGTGCGCATCCGCTCGCAGATGGACCGGCTCGGCATCAAGGCGCAGCTCGTCGGTACCTCGGGCATCGTCTCGGACGCCTTCATCGAAGGTCTCGGGCCGCTCGCCGAGGGCGTGCTTGCGTTCCGCGAGGGCGCGCCGGTGGAGAAGCTCCCGGGCGGCCAGTTCTTCATGCAAAAGTACGCTGAAGCCAAGTACGGCGAGGCGCCCGAAGCCTATGGCGCCTTCGCCTTCGCTGCGATGAACCTGATCCTCGACACCATCGAGCGCGTCGGCCCGGACCGCAAGAAGGTCACCGCTGCGCTCAACAAGGTGAAGGACGTCGATTCGATCGTCGGCAAGATCAGCTTCGACGACCATGGCCAGAACACGGTGGCGGCGATCACCAAGTACGTCGCCCAGGACGGCAAGTGGGTGGTCTGGGAAGACAGCGAGTACGCCACCGGCAAGCGCAAGCTCGCCGGGAAGTAGGCGCGACCTGAATCGAGCGGGGGGCGGGCGCAGCGCCCGCCCCTTCGTTTTGGCATGGACGCCGGACTCCTCGCGCAATTCGTCGCCAACGGCCTGATGCTGGGGATGATGTACGCCCTGGTGGCCGTGGGCTTCACGCTGTTCTTCGGCGTGCTCGACATCATCAAGTTCAGCCACGGCGATGTGCTGACGGTGGGCACCTTCGCCGGCTTCTCGACCTACCTCGGGCTGCAGGCGCTCGGCGCCGCCGATCCATGGCTGCAGGTGCTGGCGGTGCTGCTCGTCGCCACCGGCTCGATGGCGTTTCTCGGCGCACTGATCGCCAAGTACCTCGTCATGCCGCTCAAGTCCGCCCCCCCGCTCAATATCCTGCTGGTGACGCTGATGCTCGGCACGGTGCTGCGGGAATGCGTGCGCCTGTTTTTCCCGGATGGCGCCAACCCCAAGCGCTTCCCGCGCTTGCTGCCCGACGACGCGCTGGCGCTGGGCAGCTTCAACCTGCGCCTGGACAGCGTGCTCTTGTTCCTCGGCGGTCTGGCGGTGATCGTCGCCATCCACGTGCTCATCAACCGCACCAAGCTCGGGCTTGCGATCCGCGCGGTGGCGCAGGACGAGGAAACCGCGAAGACCATGGGCATCAACTTCACGCTCATCGTGCTGGTGACCTTCGCGCTCGGCTCGGCGGTGGCCGCCTTCGCCGGCGTGATGAACGGTCTGTACTACAGCGAGATCAACTTCGGCATGGGACTGCTGCTCGGGGTGATCGGCTTCAGCGCGGCGATCGTCGGGGGGCTGGGCAACATCTACGGCGCGATCCTGGGCGGCTTTCTGTTTGCCGCGCTGCAGACCGTCGGCGCGGTGGCGCTGCCCTTCGCCAGCGCCTACAAGGACGTATTCGCCTTCGCCGTGGTGATCGCGATCATGGCCTGGCGCCCGACCGGGCTGATCGCCGAGAAGACGAGCGAGCGCGTATGAGCGCGCCGCTGTGGCCGGGGGCGCTCGCCGCGGGGCTGGTGACCGCGCTCGCCATCGCCTTCATGTGGGCCGAGAACGAATGGGAAGTGATGGCAATACTCGTCACCGCCGCCGTGGGCACGGTGCTCGCGCGGCGCACCGGCTGGCTCGCGCCGGCGACGCGCGCCTTCACCGAACGCGAATCGGCCATGAACCGCCTCGCCATCCTGGGCTTGGTCGTGTTCGTCGCTTTCTTCCACGACGACCACTTTCCGCTGCTGATGGTGGGCACCGTGCTGGTCTACTTCCTCGTCTGCCTCGGACTCACGATCCAGTTCGGCTACGCGGGCATGGTGAACTTCGCCGCCGCGGCGTTCCTCGGCGTCGGCTGCTACACCGCGGCGGTGCTCACGGCGCATACCGCGATCCCCCACCTAGTGGTGCTCGCCATCGGCGGCGCGGTGGCGGCGCTCATCGGCTCGATCCTGATCCTGCCGGTGCTGCGCACGCGCGGGCACTACTCGGCGGTGGTCACCATCGCCTTCGTGCTCCTGTTCAAGACCTTCCTCGAGGTGAACGACACGCTCGGCGGGCCGCAGGGCCTGAAGCTCCCCTCCATGCAGGTGCTGGGCTGGAAGTTCAACCAGAATTTCAGCGTCGCCGGCATCGAGTTCTCCTTCTACGTGAGCTACGTGCTGGTGGCGCTGGCGCTCGTCGTGGTCGCCTTCGCGCTGACGCGGCGCCTGGAGCGCTCCTGGATCGGCCTGAGCCTCGACGCGGTGCGCCTCGACGACACCGCTGCGGCCTGCTTCGGCGTGCACATCGCGCGCTGGAAGATCGTCGCCTTCACCCTGGGCAATTTCATGGCCGGGGTGGCGGGCGCGCTCTACGCGCTGATGCTCGGCTTCATCGCGCCGACCAACTTCACCTTCGGCGACTCGCTCATCATGGTGTCGATCATCCTGCTCGGCGGCATCGGCAACCCCTGGGGCGCGGCGCTCGCCGCGGCGATCGTCGTGGTGCTGCCCGAAAAGCTGCAGCTGATCCAGGAGTACCGCTTCCTGCTGTACGCCGCACTGGTGATCCTGGTGCTGCTGTACCGCCCCGAGGGGCTGCTGCCGCGGCGCCTGCGCGTCTACCTGCCGGGCTGGAAGCCGCGATGAGCGCGCCGGTGCTCGCGCTCGAGGGGTTCACGCGCCGCTTCGGCGGCCTGGTGGCGCTCGACCAGCTCGACATGACGGTGGGCGAGGGCGAGATCGTGGGCCTCATCGGCCCGAACGGCTCGGGCAAGACCACCTGCTTCAACGTGCTCACCGGCATCTACGAAGCGAGCGCGGGGCGCGCGCGCTTCCTCGGGCGCGACATCACCAATCTCCCGGCGCAGGCGGTGTACGAGGCGGGTATCGCGCGCACCTTCCAGCGCTCGCGCCTGTGCCTGCCGCTGTCGATCGTCGACAACATCATGCTCGGCAATCACAAGCGCCTCGCGCACGGACTGTGGTTCAACCTGTTCCGCCGCGCCGCGTTCGCGCGCCAGTACGAGCAGGCGTTCGGGGAGGCGCGCGAGCTGGTGCGGGTGTTCGACGCGCCGCTCGCCGAGCGCATGTTCGAGGCGGTGGGCACGCTGCCGATGATCGACCGGCGGCGCATCGAGATCTGCCGCGCGCTCGTCAGCCGGCCGCGACTCCTCCTGCTCGATGAGCCCTCGGCCGGCATGACCGAGGAGGAGACGCGCGAGCTGATGGACGACATCCTGGAGGTCCGCGGCCGCATCGCCGGGCTCACCATCGTCATCATCGAGCACGAGATGGGCGTGATCGAGCGCGTCACCGAGCGCTGCGTGGTGCTCAATTTCGGCAAGAAGATCAGCGAGGGCAGCTACCGCGAGGTGGCCGCCGACCGCCAGGTGCAGGAAGCCTATCTGGGGGTGGAGTGAGCGCAGCGGCCAGGCTCGAGGTGAAGGACGTCTACGCCGCCTACGACAAGGCCGACGTGCTCGAGGGCGTGACGCTCTCGGTCGCCCCCGGGAGCATCACCTGCCTCCTCGGCTCGAACGGCTCGGGCAAGACGACGCTGATCCGCGCCATCCTCGGCCTCACGCGGCCGCGCGCGGGCTCGATCCGCTTCGGCGACACCGAGCTCGCCGGGCTGCCGACGCACAAGGTAGTGGCTGCGGGCATCGCCTGCATTCCGGAAGGGCGCAAGGTGTTTCCCAAGCTCACCGTGGAGGAAAACCTGCGCCTCGGGGCCTACCAGGAAGATTCGGCGGCCACCGTGGCCGCGCGCCTCGCGCACGCCTACGAGATCTTCCCGCGCCTCGCCGAGCGGCGCGCGCAGCTCGCCGGCACCATGTCGGGCGGCGAGCAGGCCATGGTGTCCATCGGCCGCGGCCTGATGAGCGCACCGCGGCTGCTGCTCGTCGACGAGCCCTCGCTCGGCCTCTCGCCGCTGCTGGTGAAGGAGAACTTCCAGATCATCCGCCGCATCAACGAGCAGGGCATCACCGTGTTCCTGGTCGAGCAGAACGTGCACCAGACGCTCGCCATCGCCCACCACGGCTACGTGCTGCAGCAGGGCCGGGTGGTGGCCGCCGGCAGCGCCGAGGAACTCGCGCGCGACGCGGCGGTGCACCAGGCCTATTTCGGCTGACCGCTAGCGCTTGGCGAACGGCGGCACCGGGAACACCGGCTTCGCCGTGGCCACCGCAGGCGGATAGACCACTTCCAGCCCGTTCGGCAGCGTCTGCATGATCGAGAACTCGTTCTTGTACTGCTTGCCGGTCTCGTCGATCTGGTACTCGCCGCAGGCGGTGACGATCTTGCCCG
>Ga0224510_10002413_pt1 | contig 11225 bp, 9 predicted proteins | sample SF_May12_sed_USG_FD_170161 | JGI IMG/M metagenome (GOLD analysis project Ga0224510, IMG submission 170161) | Sediment microbial communities from San Francisco Bay, California, United States - SF_May12_sed_USGS_4_1 | ecosystem: Environmental > Aquatic > Marine > Sediment | place: USA: California... | reverse complement strand
GTAATACTCGAGGTGCGTGGTCATCACGCGCAACGGGCCGGAGCTTGCCTCCACCACCACCTCGATCGCCTGGCGCTGCATGTGCTTGATGCCGCCTTCGGCCGGGTGCGGCAGCAGGTGGTTGAATACCTGCAGCACCGGCAGGCGGCTGAGGATCAGGTTGCCGTATTGGCGCTCGCCGCGGATCAGGGTCGGGCCGAAGACCGGCTCGTATCCCGGAAAGAGCGCCGCAAGCTCGGCGACCTGGTCCGCACCGCCACCGAACGCCGGATCGCGCCGCGCGATCTCCTGGAAGCAGACGACGTCGGCTTCACCCATTGCCTTCGCCACGCGCGCAATGCGCGCGAGATCGGTGACCCCGTCGCAGCCCTTGCCGTTCTGGATGTTCCACGAAACGAGGTAAATGGGGTAAATGGGGACTGTCCCTATTTGATGCCCGCCTGCATGAAGGACTGCATGAACTGGCGCTGGAAGAGGAGGAAGGCGACCAGCAGCGGCGCGACCGCCATCAGCGTGCCCGCGCTGATCACGCCCCAGTCCACGCCCGACTCGGGCGCGCCGAAGATGGCGAGGCCCACGGTGAGCGGCCGCGTGTTCACCGAGTTGGTGACGATCAGCGGCCACAGGAAGTTGTTCCAGTGGTAGCTCACCGACACCAGGCCGTAGGCGAGATAGGTCGGGCGCGCGAGCGGCACGTACACGCGCCACAGCACGCCGAGGAAGCCGCAGCCCTCGACGCGCGCGGCGTCCTCCAGCTCGCGCGGCACGGTCTTGAAGGTCTGGCGCAGCAGGAAGATGCCGAAGGCGCTCGCCATGTACGGCAGCCCGATGCCGAGCAGGGTGTCCACCAGGCCGAGGCGGCTCATGATGCGGTAGTTCTCGACGATCAGCACCTCCGGCATGATGAGCAGCTGCACGAGCACCAGGCCGAAGGCGATGTCGCGCCCGGCGAACTCGAACCTGGCGAAGGCGTAGCCGGCGAGCGTGCACAGCACGAGCTGCGCGGCGAGGATCATCGTCACCAGCATCACCGTGTTGAGGAAGTGCCGCGGGAACGGCGCGTAGGTCCAGGCCTTGGCGAAGTTGGCGAGCGTGAGCGGCGCGAGCGGGTCGAAGCGCGTCGCGTACTCGACCGGGTGGAACGCCGCCCAGAACGCGTAGAGCAACGGCGAAAGCCACAGCAGGGCGAGCAGCCATGCCGCGGCGGTCTCCAGGCTCGGCGCGCACCGGGTCGCGGGGCTCACCGGTAGTGCACCCTTCTTTCCACCAGCTGGAACTGCACGAGCGCGAGCCCGGCGAGCAGCAGCAGCAGGATCACGGTGAGCGTCGAGGCGTAGGCGGTGTCGAAGAAGCTGAACGCCACCTGGTAGATGTAGTAGAGCAGCAGGCTCGAGGCGTTGTCCGGCCCGCCCTTGGTGAGGATGAAGAGGTGATCGACCAGCTTGAACGAGTTGATGGTCGCGTTCACCAGCACGAACAGCGTCGTCGGCATGAGCAGCGGGAAGGTCACGCGGCGGAAGAAGTACCAGCGCGACGACCCTTCCATCTTCGCCGCCTCTTCCAGCTCGGGCGGCAGCGACTGCAGGGCGGCGAGGTAGAAGATCATGAAGAAGCCGGCCTCCTTCCAGACGACCATGACCATCGTGCAGGCGAGCACGGTCGCCGGGTCGCCGAGCCAGTTGTGGCTCGGCGCGCCGAGGAGCCAGGCGTTCAGCTGGTCGAGCAGCCCGATCTGCGGCGTGTAGAAGAACAGCCACAGGTTCGCCACCGCGATCATCGGCAGCACGGTGGGCGTGAAGTACGCCATGCGCACCAGCGCGCGCGCCGGCAGCCGGTCGTTCACCCAGATCGCCATCAGCATGGCGATCGCCATCGAGGTGGGGATGGTGCCGAGCGCGAACCACAGGTTGTTGCCCAGCACCTGCCAGAAGATCGGGTCGTCGGCGAGCGCGGCGTAGTTGCCCAAGGCGACGAACCGGGACGGACGCACCACCGTCCCGGTGGAGAACAGGCTGTCGAACAGCGTCGCCGCCGCCGGGAAGTGCGTGAACCCGACGAGCAGGAGCGCGGCTGGCGTGAGCAGCAGCCAGCCGTAGACGTGCCTCATCGCGCTAGCGGTACGGCTTGAGCAGCCTGTCGGCCTCGCCTTGCGCCGCCTTCAGCGCCGCCGCGGGCGTCTTCTGCCCGGTGAGCGCCGCCTGGATCGCGTCGTCGAGCAGCTTCCTCACGCGCCCGGTCTGGAAGGTCGCGAGCTCGGCGGTCGCGTACTTGAACTGGTCGCGCGCCACCACCGCCTGCGGGAAGTCCTTGGCGTAGGCCTTGAGCGCCGCCGTGTCGTAGGCTTCGGGCCGCACGGCGACGTAGCCGGTGGCCATGCTCCAGTCGGCGGCGCGCTCGGGCGTGGTCATCCATTTGACGAACGTGAGCGCGGCCTTGCGCTCCTCGGGCGTGGTCTTCTTGAACATGTAGAAGTTGCCGCCGCCAGTGGGCGAGCCGCGCTGCTTGGAGGCCGGGAGCATGGCGACGCCGAAGGGGAACTTGGCGCTGTTCTTCACGGCGGTCAGGTTGCCCGTGGTATGCCACATCATCGCCGTCTTGCCTTCGGTGAACTGCTGGCGCAGCGTGCCCCACTCGACCGTGCCCTCGGGCATCACCTTGTGCTTGGCGCCCAGGTCGCGCCAGTACTGCAGCGCGGCGATCACGTCCGGATTCCCGTAGTTGGTGCGGTTGCCGTCCTTGTTCATCAGGTCGTGGCCGTTCTGGCGCGCGAAGGCCTGGAACATCCAGTACGGGTAGCCGGTGGAGGGCACCATCACGCCCCAGCGCGTCACGTTGCCGCCGGCGTCCTTCTGCACCAGCTTGCCGGCCATCTGCGCCATTTCCTTCCAGTTGGCGGGCGGCTGCTCCGGATTCAGCCCTGCCTGCTTGAACGCATCCTTGTTCCAGTACAGCACGATGGTCGAGCGCTGGAACGGGATGCCGTAGACCTTGCCCTTGTAGATGCCGTTCATCATCAGCGACGGGTAGAAGGCCTTGAGCCACGCCTTTTCCTCGGCGGTGCTGGCAACGTCGTCCCAGGGCACGATCACGTCCTGCTCGATCAGCTCGTACAGGTCGATGGAGTAGAGCACCGAGATCTGCGCCGGCTGGCCGGCCTTCAACGCGGCGAGCGCCTTGATGCGCGCGTCGTCGTAGTTGCCGGCGTAGATCGGGTTGATCTTGATGCCGGGATTCTCCTTCTCGAAGTCGCGCGCGTAGCCGTCGATCACCTTGGTGAGCGGCCCGCCGACGGCGATCGGGTAGTAGAAGGTAAGCTCGGTATCGGCGCGCGCCGGGGCGGTGGCCGCGAGCAGCGCGGCGGCGAGAAGTGCAAATAGTGGTCTCATGGTGTCCTCCGTTGGTCGTTCACGTTAATCCGATTCTCTTGCAGTCTCGTTCCGCCGGCTGCAGCGCGTCTTGACGCAGATCAATCCGCGCGCCGCTCGCGGCGTCGAAGAGATGCATGTCCCCCGGCTCCCAGCCCAGCCGCACCGCGGCACCCTCGCCGAGCTCCACCCGGCCCGGCGCGCGCGCGAGCAGCGACTCCGCGCCGACCTGCACGGTGAGGATGGTGTCCGCCCCGTGGTACTCGGCATTCGATACCACGCCCGGAACCCCGCCCGCGCCGACCAGGCGGATGTGCTCGGGGCGCAGCCCGAGAATGCGCCCCGCGCCGCCCCCGGGAAGCACGGTGCTGGCCGGCGCGCCGCGGATCACCGCGCCGCCAGCGCCGTCCTCGAGCGCGACGAGGTTCATGGACGGCGTGCCGATGAAGCGCGCGGCGAACGTGCTCGCGGGCCTGGCGTACAGCTCTTCCGGCGTGCCCTCCTGCTCGATGCGCCCCTCGCGCATCAGGATCACGCGGTCGGCCATGCTCATGGCCTCGACCTGATCGTGCGTCACGTACACCACGGTCATGCCCAGGCGCTGCTGCAGAGCGCGGATCTCGACGCGCATGCCGTGGCGCAGCTGCGCGTCGAGGTTCGACAGCGGCTCGTCCATCAGGCAGATCCGGTTCTCGGCGACGATGGCGCGCGCCAGAGCGACGCGCTGGCGCTGGCCGCCGGAGAGCTGCGCGGGCTTGCGCGCCAGCTGCTCGGTGAGGCCGACGAGCTCCGCGACGCGCGCCAGCCGCTCGCCGCGCTCGGCCGCCGGCGTGCGCCGCACCTTCAGGCCGAAGACGATGTTCTCGGCCACCGTGAGGTGCGGAAAGAGCGCGTAGGACTGGAACACCATGGAGATGCGGCGCTTGTCGGGATCCAGGCGCGTGACGTCGCGCCCGCCGATCAGGATCCTGCCGCGCGTCACGTCCTCCAGCCCGGCGATGAGGCGCAGCACCGTGGACTTGCCGCAGCCCGAAGGGCCGAGCAGCACGAGGAACTTGCCTTCCGCGGCGCGCAGGCTGATCCGGTCCACGGCGCGCACCGCGCCGTAGTGCTTGGACACCGCCTGCAGGTCGATCTCGGACATCCGGACCGGATTATCGGCGCAATCGCCCCGGCCGGTGACATGCCGCACGCGGCCGTCTCGCAGATTGCGCTTCGGCGGCGGATCCCTTTTTTGCGGGCGCCGCCGACGCGGGTCTAGAATGATCGCGCGCAATGTTCGATGCGCGTGCGTAGCGGCGGGAGGCGCCGATGCTGGAATTGCTGGATGGGGGCAGGAAGCCGGGCGGCGCGCCGGCCGAGACCGGGCCGGCCTCGGCGCTGCTCGTCGACCTGAACGCGCGGCTGGAGGCCGCCGCGGGCACGCAGGACCCCAAGGCGCGCCTCGGTGCCCTCGGCCAGCTCCAGGACACCGGCGCCGCGCCGTGCGCCGCGCTTCTCGCGCAGTACCTCTTTCCCCACGCGGGAACGCATGCCGGGCGGGAAGTCCTGTGGGCGTCGCTCCTCGGCTACCAGACCCGGCTCACGCAGGCGCTGTGCGCGGCCGCCGGCGCTTCGCTCACGCTGCTCGGCGCAGCGCGTGCGCTGCGCGCGATCCGCGCGCTCGCGAAGCTCCATCTCGTGCACTACGCCGCCGTCCCGGGCCGGCTGTGGCGCGTGGCCTATGCCATCCACGCGGGCGCCGAGAAGGCCGGCTTCGCGACGACCCCGGTGCACGCCCAGGCCGATCACCGGGCGGCGACCACCGTCGAGCAGGAGCTGCTGCGCCTCGTGATGCTGCGCGTGAGCGCGCCGGACATGATGCCCCCGGAGCAGGTCGAGGTCGCCGACCGCGTCGTCGAACACCTCGGCGCCGAGTTCACGTTGCGCCAGCCCGGCGTCGCCGACAATCCCTTCTGCTACGAGCCGGCGGCCGAGCACCCGCCGCGGCGCGCGAGGGGGCGCGAGCTGCCGGACACGACGCGCTACTTCGGCCCCGGGATGGGCTACGAGTCCCTGGAGCGCATCGCGCGCCAGTTCGGCGGGGCGAAGCCCGCTGACTTCCGGGCTTTCGGCAACGACATCGCGCCGCGCGTGCAGCTTGGCGCCGTGAATCACCTGCTCGCCTTCTGGCGCGTAGACGCCCCCTACGTGCCCCCCGAGCACTCGCCCGCCTCGGGCTCGCTCGAGGTCGTGCACGGCTACGCGCAGGTGTGGCAGCACGCTTCTCAGCCCGCGCAGGCGGCCGGCGGGCTGTCGCTCGCGGACTATGCGGGTCCGCCGCAGCCGCCCGAGACCTGGGAGGTGCGTGGCAAGGGCGGCAGCGAGCTCGGCGTCGAGGTGCCGCCGGCGAGCCGCGCCTGGGCGAAGTGCGGCACGCTGCTTGGGCTGTCGACGGGCGACGGCGAGCGCTGGACGGGGCTCATCCGCCGCATGCATCCGCGGGCGGACGGCGGCCTGCAGGCGGACATCGCGGTGCTGAGCCGCGCGCCGCGCGCGACAGAACTGCGCGAAGTGATCGGCAAGTACGACGACGGGGCCGTCACGGAGGCCGTCGCGCGGCAGTTCGGCACGGCGGGCGTGAAGGCCGTGATCCTTGCCGACGGCGGCGACGGCGCGCAGCCGGCGAACCTGCTCGTACCCTCGGACCACTGGAGCGCGGGCGGCGTCTACGAGCTGCAGCAAGGAGATGCGTCGCGCTACCTGCGCACCACGCAGGCGGTACGCCATGGCGAGGACTACGTGCGCGCCACCTTCGAGTGGGTCGCGGGGCCCGGCTAGCTACTCCGCCATTCCCGCCTCGCCACCCATCGGCGCCGCCGCCTTCTGCGGCATCTGCGCGATCATGCAGTCGGTCGTCAGGATCAGGCCGGCGATCGACGCGGCGTTCTGCAGCGCGGTGCGCGTCACCTTGCACGGGTCGAGCACCCCCATCGCGACCAGGTCGCCGTACTCGCCGGTGGCCGCGTTGTAGCCGAAGTTGCCTTCGCCCTCGACGACGCGTTGCAGCACTACCGGGGGCTCCGCGCCCGCATTGCTGACGATCTGGCGCAGCGGATCCTCGAGCGCGCGCAGCACGATGCGGATGCCCGCATCCTGGTCGGCGTTGCCGCCCTGCAGCTGGCCCACCCGCGCGCGCGTGCGCAGCAGCGCGACGCCCCCGCCCGGCAGCACGCCCTCCTCGACCGCGGCGCGCGTCGCGTGCAGCGCATCCTCGGTGCGGCTTTTCCTTTCCTTCATCTCGGTCTCGGTCGCCGCGCCGACGCGGATGAGCGCCACGCCGCCGGAGAGCTTGGCGGCGCGCTCCTGCAGCTTTTCCTTGTCGTAGTCGCTGGTGGCTTCCTCGACCTGCTGCTTGATCTGCGCCACGCGCGCGTCGATCGCCTTGGGATCGCCCGCGCCGCCGATGATGGTGGTGTCGTCCTTGTCGATCTCCACGCGCCGCGCGCGCCCGAGCACCGTCGGCTCGGCCTTCTCCAGCGTGAGGCCTGCTTCTTCCGCGACCACCATGCCGCCGGTGAGCACCGCGAGATCCTCCAGCATCGCTTTCCTGCGGTCGCCGAAGCCCGGCGCCTTCACGGCGCAGGAGCGGATGACGCCGCGCAGCGTGTTCACCACCAGCGTCGCCAGCGCCTCGCCTTCCACTTCCTCGGCGACGACCAGCAAGGGCTTGCCCACCTTGGCGACGTGCTCTAGGAGCGGCAGCAGCTCGCGGATGCTCGAGATCTTCTTGTCGTGCAGGAGGATGAGCACGTCTTCCAGCACGACGCTCTGCTTCTCCGGGTTGTTGATGAAGTAGGGCGAGAGGAACCCGCGGTCGAACTGCGTGCCTTCGACCACCTCGAGCTCGTTGGCGAGGCCCTTGCCGTCCTCGACCGTGATCACCCCTTCGCGGCCGACTTTCTCCATCGCCTCGGCGATCATCTCGCCGATCGAGGCGTCGTTGTTGGCCGAGATCGAGCCGACCTGCGCGATCTCCTTGCGCGTGGCACAGGGCTTGGCCAGGCGCTTCAATTCCTCGACCACGCTTTCCACCGCCTTGTCGATGCCGCGCTTCAGGTCCATCGGGTTCATGCCCGCGGCGACGTACTTCATGCCCTCGGTGACGATGCCCGCGGCGAGCAGCGTCGCCGTGGTGGTGCCGTCCCCCGCCACCTCCGAGGTCTTCGCCGCCACCTCGCGCACCATCTGCGCGCCCATGTTCTCGAAGGGATCGGCGAGCTCGATCTCCTTGGCCACGATCACCCCGGAGTTGATGACCATCGGCGCGCCCCAGGATTTCTCCAGCACCACGGTGCGCGCCTTGGGGCCGAGCGTGACGCGCACCGCGTCGGCGAGGATGTTCATGCCCTTCACCAGCTTGGCGTGGGCGGTTGCTCCGAACAGCAGCTGCTTGGCGGGCATCGTCCGTCTCCCTCAATCGCCTTTGGGCGCCGCGCCGCCCAGGCAGCGCATGACGCGCGCGTTGGTCTCGGCCGCCGCCTCGTACAGGTGGCGCCAGTACTCCATGGACTTCTTCTGGTTGGCGGCCAGCCATTCGGTCTGGATGCGCAGCAGGTCCGCCGGGCTCGCCGCCGAAGCGAGCGACTGCTGCGTCGCCACCGCGTCGGCATGCGCCTCGGTGGCCGCCTCGATCTGCACCTCGTGCATCCGCGTCGAGCCTTCGATGATGGCCTCGGTCACGCGCATCGTCATGTCGAGCTGTTTCTTCCAGGCCTGCACCACCGTGTTGTCGGTCGTCGTTGCCATGTCGTCCTCCTTGCGTTCCCTCAGCGTTGCATCACGTATTCGCCCGGCGCCTCGCCGAGCGCTGCGCCCATCGCCGGCGGCGCGGCCGGCGCGGCCGAGCGCGCGGCGAGCCAGCCCTGCCACTCGGGCCACCACGAGCCGTCGCGCCGCGGCGTCTGCGCGAGCCACGCCTCGGCATCGAGGTGCGGCGCGTCGCGGCCGCGCGTGGCGACCTGATAGCTGCGCCCCTTGTGCCCCGGCTCGCTCACGATGCCCGCGTTGTGCCCGCCGCTCGTGAGCAGGAAAGTCGTGTCGACGTGCGTGTGCAGCTCGGCCTTGTACACCGAGCGCCAGGGCGCCACGTGGTCGTGCGTCGTGCCGACCGCGAACAGCGGCGCGCGCAGGTCCGCGAGCGCCACCGGCCGGCCGTCCACCTCGTAGCGGCCGGCGGTCAGGTCGTTCCTGAGGAACAGCCGCCGCAGGTACTCGCTGTGCATGGCGTAGGGCATGCGCGTCGCGTCCGCGTTCCAGGCCATGAGGTCGGTCATCGACGCGCGCGCGCCCATCAGGTACTCCTTCACGCGCTTGGACCAGAGCAGGTCGTTCGAGCGCAGCAGCTGGAAGGCGCCCGCCATCTGGCGCGTATCCAGGTAGCCCTGCGCCGCCATCATGTCCTCGAGCAGGCTCACCTGGCTGTCGTCGATGAACAGCGTCAGCTCGCCCGCTTCCTCGAAGTCCACCTGCGCCGCGAGCAGGCTGATCGTCGCCAGGCGCTCGTCGCCGTCGCGCGCCATGGCCGCCGCCGCGATGGCGAGCAGCGTGCCGCCCAGGCAGTAGCCCGCGGCGTGCACCTTCCGCTCCGGCGCGATACGGCCGATCACGTCGAGCGCCGCCATCACGCCCAGACGCCGGTAGTGATCCATCGTCAGGTCGCGGTCCTGCGGCGTCGGGTTCTTCCAGGACAGCATGAACACCGTGTGGCCGCGCTCGACCAGGAACTTGACGAGCGAGTTGTGCCGCGAGAGGTCGAGGACGTAGTACTTCATGATCCACGCCGGCACGATCAGGATCGGCTCGGGGTGCACCTGCGCCGTAGCGGGCGCGTACTGGATCAGCTCGGCGACGCGGTTGCGCATCACGACCTTGCCGGGCGTGGCCGCCACGTCGCGCCCCGGCGCGAAGGCGTCCGTGCCCACCGGCGGCTCGCCGAGCACGCTGCGCCGCCAGTCCTCGAGGAAGTTCTCGGCGCCGGCGGCGAAGTTCAGGCCGCCCTGCCGCCAGGCGGCGCGCAGCACCTCGGGATTGCTCCAGGGAAAATTGGACGGCGACCAGATGTCCAGCATCTGCCGCACGGTGAAGGTCACCATGTCCTCGTGGTGCGGCGAGACGCCGCGCACGCCGGTGGTCGCGTTCCACCACCACTGCTGCCAGAGCAGGAACCCCTGCTGGACGGCGTTGAACGGCCAGGCGTGCCAGGCCTCGCCGCGGAAGCGCGAGTCCTGCGGCAGCGGCTCGATGCAGTCCGGGCACGCGCTGCCCTGCGCCGCGCGGCCGAGATAATTGACATATCGCAGCCACTTGCGCGCCGCCTTGCGCGCCAGCTCGGTCTGCTTGCCGGGCGCCGCGGCGAGGTGCATCGCCCAGTCGCCGAAGGCGAGCGCGAGCGCCGCCGGCGACAGCCCGGCGGTGGCGCGTGCCGCGTAGGCGTGCGCCATGCGGTCGGTCTCCAGCGCCATCAGGGCCGGGGCGTCGAAATCCTCGTCGCGCTTCACGATCAGTACCTTACCGGCGGGGCGGCGGACCCCTTTGACCTACGTCAACGCGCGGGCTTCCCTGCGCTCGTGCAGCGTGCGGCCGGACGCATCCACCACCTCGACGTCCACCGGAACGCCGTGGCGGATGCTCTCGGTGACCACGCAGAAATCCTCGAACTGCTCCATGCAGCGCGCCAGGTGCTGCAGGGCCTCGGCGCTCTCGGCAAGCTCGATGCGCACGGCGAGGCCGCCGATGCGGATGCGCCCGCGCTCATTGCGCGCGAGCTGCCCGGTGACGCGGGCGCGCAAGGGCCCGGGGTTCTGCTTGAACTTGGTCTTCAGGCAGAAGAGCAGGCTCGCCGAAAGGCAGTTGCCGACTGCGGCCGCGACCAGGCGCGCCGCGTTGGGCCCGTGACGGTGGCCGAGCGGCTCGGGCTCGTCGAGCAGCAGATCGGGGTTGTCCGGCCAGTCGAACTTCACGCGAAAGTCGAAGCCTTCTTCCTGCTCGAGGTGGATGGTGAAGCCGCTTGCTTCCGTCACGGGAACTCCTTTCGGTCAGTAGATCCACGGCAGCAGCTTGCGCACGCGTTGCGCGTAACCGGCGTACTCCGCAAAGCGCGCGCCCAGCAAGCGCTCCTCGAAAGCGCTCTTGCGATCGAAGAAGAGCACGACGACGACGCAGAACAGGACACCTGGCAGGCTCAGCCAGGCCATGGACCAGCCCAGGCTCGCGAGGATCACGCCGCCGTAGATCGGATGGCGCACCCATGCGTACACGCCCGATTGCCGCAGGCGCGCCGTCGCCAGCGGCCGGGGAAAGGGCGTCAGTGCGCTGCCGAGCGATGCGAGTCCCGCGATCGCCAGCAGGATCCCCAGGGCAGTCAACGCGGCACCGGCGAGCTGGACGGCGTTCGGGCCGTGCAACGAGCCGGCGCCCCAGACGAGCGGCACCACCAGCGCACCGACCATGACCGGCACCTGGGCGAGCACCCACCACCCGCCGCGCGCGGCAAATCCTTTGTTCCCGGTGCTCACGCCGCCCTTGCCGGAGCGAGCCGTCCGCGAATCGCCGCGTAGTAGAGAACCGGGATCACCACGAGCGTGAGCACGGTCGATACGAGGATGCCGAAGATGAGGGCGATGGCGAGGCCGTTGAAGATCGGGTCGTCGAGGATGAACATCGCGCCGAGCATGGCCGCGAGGCCGGTGAGTGCGATCGGCTTGGCGCGCGCCGCCGCCGACTGGATCACCGCCTCCTCGAGTGGCATACCCTCTTCCACCTTGAGGTTGACGAAGTCCACCAGAAGGATCGAGTTGCGCACGATGATGCCGGCGAGCG
>Ga0224510_10002412_pt1 | contig 11225 bp, 7 predicted proteins | sample SF_May12_sed_USG_FD_170161 | JGI IMG/M metagenome (GOLD analysis project Ga0224510, IMG submission 170161) | Sediment microbial communities from San Francisco Bay, California, United States - SF_May12_sed_USGS_4_1 | ecosystem: Environmental > Aquatic > Marine > Sediment | place: USA: California... | reverse complement strand
CGCGGCTCGTCGTAGATGATGTGCTTGAGCGTCGGGCACTGCGGCAGGATCTCGAGCAGCTTGTCCACCTGCTCCTGGTCCTCGGCGAGCGCATGCGCGATCTCGGCGTTCTGGATCGGAAATGCCATCTCGGCGGCCACCGCGTCCTGGTACAGCGGCACCGGGATCGCGCCGAGGCACTGCGCGGCGCACATCGCGGCGTAGATGCGCGGGCGGTTGTCGCCCACCAACGCCATGTGGTCGCCGCGCTTCAGCCCCAGGTCGGCCAGCGCGCAGGCCAGCGCGCGCACCTCATCGGCGAAATGCTGCCACGTCCAGGTCTGCCAGATGCCCAGATCCTTTTCGCGGATGGCCGGCAGCGTGCCGCGCACCCGCGCATGCAGCAGCAGGAGCTTCGGAAACGTATCGCACGTCCCGATGTCGATGCTCATCGAGGCAGATCCTCCTCCAAGTACGCAGAATTCTTACACAGAACCGCGTGATTGCGCGGTGCAGCAATCGCCGGCCCTAGAATTGAGCCCTGTGCGCCGTCCTTCCAGACCGCTTGCCGTCCTCCTTGCATGCATTTTCGCCGCCGGCGGCGCGCACGCGCTCGACTATGCGGTCGAGATCGAGGCGCCGGAGACCCTCGCGGTGCCGCTGCGCAAGGGCCTGAACCTGATTCGCTGGCAGGGCGACCCGCAGATGACCCCGGGATTGCTGCGCCGCCTGGCCGACGAGGCTGCCGCGGACGCGCGCGGCGTGGCGGCGGCGGAAGGCTACTTCTCGCCTCAGGTGCGCGTCGCCATCGACGAATCCGCGCAGCCTTGGCGCGTGCGCCTGCAACTGGACCCCGGCACGCGCACCACGGTCGCAGGGGTCGAGATCCGTTTCAGCGGACCCGCGGCCGACGACCCGCAGGCCGCGGCGCTGCGCGAGCAGGTGCGCAAGACCTGGTCCCTGCGCGGCGGCGCGCCGTTCCGACAGGAAGACTGGGATGCGGCGAAGCGTCTCGCGGTGAACGAGCTTTCGCGCTGGCGCTACGCGGCGGCGCGCATCGGCGCGAGCGAAGCGCGCGTCGATCCCGAGCGCAGCGAGGCGCGCCTGCGCGTCGAGCTGGACAGCGGCCCGCCGTTTCGCTTCGGGCCGGTGCAGGTGTCGGGCACCGAGCGCTATCCGGGGCAGATCGTCGAGAACTTGAGCCCCGTGCGTCCCGGGGACGACTACGATCGCGCCAAGCTCACCGTCTACCAGCGCCGGCTCACCGAGACCGGCTACTTCGCGAGCGTGCAGGCCGACGTCGAGCCGCAGCCCGCGAACGCCGACGCCGCGCCGCTGCGCATCGCCGTGATCGAGGCGCCCTCCAAGCAGGTCGAGAGCGGCGTGAGCTACAACACCGACGTCGGCCCGCGCTTTCAGCTGCGCTACAGCGACCATGACCTGCGCGACTCGGCCTGGCGCCTGCGCAGCGCGCTCGCGCTCGATACCAAGATCCAGGAAGTGAAGCTCGATCTCGACTCCCCGCCCGGCCCCGGCGGGCGCTGGAACAACTACTTCGGCAGCGCCGCGCGCACCAGCATCCAGAACGAGACCGCACGCACGTTCTCGCTCGGCGTGGCGCGCAATTTCGGCACCGATGTCGCGCCCTCGGCGGCGATCCTGTCGTGGACGCTGGAGGACCAGAGCATCGGCCGCGTCATCACCGACAGCCGCCACGCGGTGTACCTGGGCCTGCGGCGCAGCTTCCGCCACACCGACGACGTGGTCGCGCCGCGCGCCGGCTATTTCGGCAGCGTGGAGGTGGGCGCCGGGCTCCCCGGCGTATCGACCGAGGAGTTCGTGCGCGCCGTCGGCCGCGGATCGTACCTTCTGCCGCTGGGCCGAAGCGGCGACCTGCAGCTGCGCGCCCAGGCCGGCGTCGTGGGTTCCAGCGTCCGGGTCGGCATCCCGACGACGTTCCTCTTTCGCACCGGTGGCGACACGACCGTGCGCGGCTACGCGTTCGAGAGCATCGGCGTGCGCACCGCCGACGCCGTCGTCGGCGGGCGGCGGCTGTTCGTGGCGAGCGCCGAGTACACGTACTGGCTCAGCGACACCTGGGGCGTCGCGGCATTCGTCGACGCGGGCGACGCGTGGGACAAGGAGCAGCGCTTCGATGCCGCGCTCGGCTACGGGCTGGGCGTGCGCGTGCGTACGCCGATCGGACCGGGGCGCGTTGACATCGCCTACGGCGAGCGCACCGACGAGTACCGCCTGCACATCTCGATCGGCTTCGTGTTCTGATGAAGCGCGCCGCCCTCGCGCTCCTGGTCCTTGCCATGCTGGGCGCCGCTGCTGCGCTCGCCTGGCTGCTGGCGAGCGAGCCCGGCTTGCGCTGGGCGATCGCGCGCGCCGAGGCCGCGGCGGGCGGCAAGCTCGCGATCGAGGAGGCGCGCGGCACCTTCGCCACTACCGTGACCCTGGGGCGCGTGGCGTACGCCGACGCCGGCTTCAGGGTCGACGCGCGGCGCGTGCAGGTCGAAGCCGACGCGCTGGCGCTGCTGCGCGGGCAGATCGGCGTCGAGCCGCTGCGCATCGAGCTGCTGCAGGTGGCGGTAACGCGCGCTGCGCAGTCGGGCGCCTCCCCGACGGGCGTGGCGCTGCCCTGGCGCGTACGCCTTGCGCGGGTGTCGGTCGAGCGCTTCGAGCTGCGCCTCGACGACGAGCGACACGTGCTCACGGCGCTGCAGTTCTCGCACGCGGCGCTCGGGCCGCGCCTTGCGTCGGCCGCGGGCAGCTTCACGCGGCCGGACCCGCGCTACCCGGCCACGATCCGCCTCGACCTGACCGGCACGCCGCAGGAGCTGAGCGCGACGCTCGCGACGAGCATCGACGGCGTGCCCGTGCAGGCGAAGCTCACCATCGCCCCGGCCGCGTCGCCCGCGCTGCGCCAGCTCGAAGCGCGCGCCGGTCCGCTGGACCTGGCGAGCTTCGATGCGGCGCTGCCGCGGACCCGCCTTTCCGCGGAAATCAAGGCGCGGCCCGTGGCCGCGGGATACGAAGGCACGGTCGCGCTCGCCAACGCGGCGCCCGGCACGCTCGACGCGGGCCGGCTGCCGATGGGCGCGGCGCGCGCGCGCTTCGAGACCACCGAGCTCTCGAGCGCCCGGCTCGATGAGCTGCGCATCGAGCTGCCGCAGGGCGGGGTCCTGGAAGGCAAGGCGACGCTCGAGGCGCGCCGCGTGCACGCGACGCTCGCCGTGCGTGCGCTCGACCTGCAGGCGCTGCGCAGCAACCTGCGGCGCACGGCGCTGCAAGGCGATCTCGAGCTGCTCGTCGCCGACACCGAGCAGTCGGTGCGCGGCACGCTGTCGCAGGCAGACATGCGTCTCGAGGCGCATGTCGTGCGCGACGGCGACGCGCTCGACGTGCGCACGCTGCGCGCCACGGCGGCCGGCGGCGAAGCGAGCGGCAGGGCGCGCATCGAGCTCGGCGACGTGCCCAGGGCCGAGGCACAGTTGCGGTTCGAGGACTTCAATCCCGCCGCCTTCGGCGCGTACCCGCGCGGCTCGCTCAGCGGCACGTTGGCGCTCGATGCGCGCCTGGGCGCCGCGCCGCTCGCCGACGCGAAATGGGCCTTGCGCCGCAGCACCCTGCTCGATCGATCCTTGACGAGCAGCGGCAGCGCGCGGTTCGAGCGCGCGCGGATCTCTCGCGCGCTCGCCGAGGCGAAGTTCGGCGCCAGCGAGATCTCGATCCGGGGCGAATTCGGCCGGCCCGGCGACCGGCTCGCCTGGACGCTCTCCATCCCGCAGCTGGAGGACATCGATCCGGGCCTGGGCGGCAGGCTCGAGGCCGAGGGCGTGCTCTCGGGGGCATGGGATGCGCACGAGCTGGCGCTCGGCACGCGCTCGCCGACGGCGCGAGTCGCGGCGCGGCTCGCGGGCGGTCTGCAGCCCGACGGCAGCTGGCGCGGCGAGATCCGCGCCCTGAGCAATGCGGGCGAGTACCCGTTGCGCATGACCGGCCCGACGACGCTGGTCGTCGCGCGCGAGCGCGTCGAGCTCGGTCCGCTCGACGCCGAGCTCGGCGCGGGGCGCCTGGTCGTGCGCGAGGCGCGATGGGCCGCGGGCCGCGTCACCACGCGCGGGGAATTCACCGCGCTGCCCGCGCGCTGGCTGGTGCTCGCCGCCGGCGCCGCGGCGCAGGTGCGGACCACGCTGCTTCTCGATGGGTCGTGGACGCTCGACGCCGCCACCGCCGTGGAAGGCACGGTGCGGGTGCGGCGAAGCGGCGGCAACCTCGCCGTGGTGCTCGACGACGAGCCGTTCGACCTCGAGCTCGAGGATGCCGTGCTCGATGCGCGCTTTAGCGCGGGGGCCGTGGCACTGCAGCTCGAGGCCGCCTCGCGCTACGGCAAGCTCGCTGTCTCGGGCGAAGTCGGCGCGGCACCGGGCATGGCCGGGCCCTTCGCATTCGGCGCCCAGTCGCCGCTTGTACTGCGCGCGCGGCTCGACGCCGCGGCGCTGTCGGTCATCGCCCAGCCGGTGATCACGCAAGCGCGCGTCGACGGCCGCCTGTGGGCCGAGCTGCAGGCCTCGGGCACGCTGGGTGCGCCGCGCTTCGCGGGCAAGCTGCGCGGCGAGGGGCTCAAGCTCGAGATGCCGCCCTACGGCGTGTACCTGAGAAACGGCACCTTCGTCGCCGAGCTGCGCGAAGACCTCCTGCGCCTCACGCAGTTCGCGATCCAGGCCGGCACCGGCGAGTTCAGCGCAAAGGGCGAACTGCCGCTGCGCCTGGCCGATGGCGGCGCCAAGCTCGCCTGGTCGGCGCGCAACCTGAGCGTGCTCGAGCGGCCCGACATGCGCCTCGTGGTCTCGGGCGCGGGCGACGCCGGCTTCGACGGCAAGCGGCTCTCGCTCAAGGGGGAGCTGCGCGCCGATCGCGGCTACCTGAACATCGACCAGGAGCGGCTGCCGCGCCCCGGCGAGGACGTGGTCATCGCCGGGCGGCCGCGGCCGAGCGAGGGCGAAGCGGCGACGCTGCCCCTCGACCTCGACGTGCAGCTCGACCTCGGCCCGGACCTGAGGCTCGAAGGGCAGAACTTCGACGGCAGGCTCACCGGCCGCGTGCGCTGCATGACCGCGGAGGATGGCACGCTGCGCGCCATCGGGCGCCTGCGCATGGCGAACGCCCTCGTGTTCGCGGTCGGCCAGCGCCTCGAGGTCGATCCGGGCGAGCTGATCTTCAACGGCGCGATCGACAATCCCGCGCTCAACGTCACGGCCTGGCGGCGCAACCAGGCGGTCGAAGCCGGCGTGCAGATAACGGGCAACGTGCGGACGCCCCGCGTGCAACTCGTCTCCAGCCCGCCCGTATCCGAAGCGGAGACGCTGTCGTGGCTGGTGCTCGGGCGCGCCTCCGGCGAGGCGAGCCGCGCCGACCTCGGCCTGCTGCAGGCCGCGGCCGGGTCGCTGCTCGCGAGCGGCGAGTCGCTGCCGCTCGACCGGCGCGTGGCGCGCGCCGTCGGCCTGGACGAGGTGACGCTGCGCGGCGCAGGCGAGACCGAGGGCAACGTGGTGGCGTTCGGCAAGCGGCTCTCCGACCGGCTCTACGTCAGCTACGAGCAGGGCCTCGGCGCCACGGTGGCGAACCTCGTCAAGCTCGACTACGCGCTCGGCAAGCGCTGGTCGCTGCGCGCCGAAAGCGGCACGACGAGCGGCGCCGGCCTGTTCTACCGCTTCTCCTGGGATTGAGCGTCCGCGGTAGACTTGCGCGCCATGCAAGGCACCGGGCACTGGACCGACAAGAACGGCATCAAGCTCTTCCTCTGGCGCAAGGCGGCGGCGGCTGGGACGACGCCGCGCGGCACGATCCTGTTCGTTCACGGCTCCTCGATGGCCTCGCAGCCGACCTTCGACCTGCAGGTGCCCGGACGCCCGCACTCCTCGGTCATGGAATGGTTCGCGGCGCGCGGCTTCGACACCTGGTGCATGGACAACGAAGGCTACGGGCGCTCCGACAAGTCGCGCCCGATCAACTTCGACATCGCCAACGGCGCCGACGACCTCGCCGCTGGGACCGAGTACGTCCAACGCACGAGCGGTGCCAAGAAGCTGCTGCTCTACGGCATCAGCTCCGGGGCGCTGAAGGCCGCCGTGTTCGCCGAGCGTCACCCGGAGCGGGTGGCGCGCCTTGCGCTCGATGCCTTCGTCTGGACCGGCGAAGGCAGCCCGACGCTCGCCGAGCGCAGGAAAAAGCTGGCGGAGTTCCAGTCGAAGAACCGCCGGCCGATCGACCGGGCGTTCGTGCGCAGCATCTTCGCGCGCGACCATCCCGGCACCGCGGACGAGACGACCATCGAAGCGTTCGCCGACGCCATTCTCGCCCTGGACGATTCGGTGCCGACTGGCACCTACGTCGACATGTGCTCGAAGCTGCCGCTGGTCGATCCGGCGAGGATCAAGGTGCCGACGCTCATCCTGCGCGGGCAGTACGATGGCATAGCCGGCGTCGACGATCTGTTGGAATTCTTCAAGCGCCTGCCCAACCCGGACAAGCAATTCACTGTGATGGCGGGCATTTCGCACGCCAGTTTCCAGCAGAAGAACTACCTGACCGTGTACCACCTCCTGCACGCCTTCTTCACCCAACCCGAACCGGTGTACCTATGACCCGCCTCGCCATCGTCCTCGCCGCATTGCTGTGGTCGCTCCAGGCCGCTGCGCAAGCCTGGCCCGCGAAGCCCGTGCGCATCGTGGTGCCGCTGGGCGCCGGCGGCTTCGCCGACGTGCCGGCGCGCATCCTCGCGCCCAGGCTCGGCGCGCAGCTCGGCGGCACCACCTTCGTCGAGAACCGGCCGGGCGCCGGCAGCACCATTGGCGCCGATCACGTCGCCAAGGCCGACCCCGACGGCCACACGCTGCTCTTCACCGCCACGCCGCACGTGATCAGCGCCTGGCTCTACAAGACGCTGCAATACGATTCGCTCAAGTCCTTCGCGCCGGTGGCGCTGGTCGCCGCGGGGCCCTACGTCCTGGTCGTGCATCCGGACCTCGCCGTGAGCTCCGTCGCCGAGCTCGTCGCGGCGGCGAAAGCGCAACCGGGCAAGATCGACTACGCGAGCTCCGGCAACGGCAGTGCGCAGCACCTGGTGACGGCGCTGTTCGCGACCACGGCCGGCATCGACCTCAACCACGTGCCCTACAAGGGCAGCGGCCAGGCGATGCAGGACGTGCTCGGCGGCCGCGTCAAGGTGCACTTCGCGGGCGTGCCGAACGTCATCAACCACGTGCGCGCGGGCAAGCTGCGCGCGCTCGGCGTGACCGGTACCCGGCGCTGGCCCGAGATGCCGGACGTGCCGACGATCGCCGAGGCGGGCGTCTCCGGCTATGAGGCAACGCTATGGCTGTGCATGCTCGCCCCCGCCGGCACCCCGGACGCGATCGTGAATCGCGTGTCCGCGGAAATCGGCAAGGCGCTGCAGGATCCGGAGGTGCTGGCGCAGCTGCGCAACGCCGGCATCGCCCCGAGCTACCTCGGCCCGCAGGAATTCGGCGCCTTCATGCGCGCCGAGCATGAGAAATGGGGCCGCGTCGTGAAGGCGACCGGGGCCACGATCAACTGAGACGCACCCGCCCGGCGACGCGGATGCCGGAACTCCTCCGCGCGTGAGCGCATGAGCCTATTCGTTCCGCGTACCACGCTGGCCTGTGTCGATTGCCAGTATCCGCGCCTCGCCCTTCGCGCCCTGCGGCTGTCGATGGCGCAGTGCGAGTTCCCCGCGGTCAAGTTCTTCACGGATGCGACCGGCATCGCTGCGCAAGCCGACGCCGGCATCGAGCTCGTGCCGGTGGCACGCATCCTGTCCGCGCAGGAGTATTCGCGCTTCATGCTCAAGGAACTGGTGCGCCACGTGGCGACCGATTTCGTGCAGATCGTGCAGTGGGACGGCTATGTCATCAACGGCGCCGCCTGGACCGACGAATTCCATGACTACGATTACATCGGCGCTCGCTGGTGGTTCCGGGAGGATGGCTGGAACGTCGGCAACGGGGGGTTCTCGCTGCGCTCGCGCCGTTTGCTGGAAGCCTTGCAGGACCCTGAAGTCGGCATCGACCATCCGGAAGACAATGCGATCTGCCTGGCCCACCGGGCGTTGCTGCAGGCGCGCTACGGCATACGCATCGCGCCCGCGGAGCTGGCCGATCGCTACGCGTTCGAAGGCACGCGGCCCACGCTGCGCGAATTCGGCTTTCACCGCCTTTTCAATTTTCCCCTCCTGTACGGCGAGGCCGAGCTGGCGGAAATTCTGGAGGCCATACCCGACGCGGATTTCTGCAACGCGGTCTCCGTCAGCCTCGTGCGAAGGCTGGCCGAGCTCGACCGGGTGGCGGAGGCCTTGCACTACGTCCGGCGCTTCCAGCGGGTGCCGGAACGCTATGCGCAGCTCGACGCGCAAACGCGCGCGGAGCTCGAGCAAATCGTGCGCGGGCTGGCGCCGACGGCCGGACCACGCGGGGCGCCCTAGCCGGGCATCAGCTTGCGCAGCACGTGGCGGCGGTTGCGCGTATGCGGGCGCACCTGCGTCGGCCAGCGCCCGAGCTCGACCGCCTTGGCCCAGGCTTGGCTCGTCAGCACCTCGGCGCTTTCCAGCTCGTAGTACGCGCTGTAGCGCGGCTCGCCCTCGGCGACGAGGGTCTTCTTCTCGCCGCCGATGAACATGGTGAGCGGCACGGTCACGGCGCGGCGCACGGAGAGCACGCCCGGCACCTTGAGCAGCTCGGGCACGTGCTCCTTGTCGTAGACCTCGTTGAACAGCGCCTCCTTCTCCGGCGCGACGTCCATGCTGGCGATGAAGAGATACTTCGCTTTTCCGGCCATTCGGATTCTCCTTCGGGTCGTTGAAATCAGCCGCGCACGATGCGCGTGCCGGCCTTCCCGGCCAGCGCCGGCGCGAGGTGCGGCGGATCGGTGATGATGCCTTCGGCGCCGCCGCCTTCGAGGAACTCGATCACCGCCGCGATCTTCGGCCCCATGCTGCCCTTGTCGAACTGGTCGGCGGCGTAGAGCGTCTTCGCCTCGGCGAGCGTGAGGCGATCGAGCCAGCGCTGCGCCGGCTTGCCGTAATCGAGCGCCACGCGCTCGACGCCGGTGGCGACGACCAGCCGATCGGCGCCGAGCTCGCGCGCGAGGAGACTCGAGGCGGTGTCCTTGTCGATCACGGCCTCCAGGCCGCGCAGGTCGCCTTGCGCGTCGCGCATCACCGGTATGCCGCCGCCGCCGCAGGCCACCACCACGTAGCCTTCGCCGACCAGGTGGCGGATCACCTCCAGGTCGACGATCGATTTGGGCCTGGGCGACGGCACCACGCGCCGCCAGCCGCGGCCCGGATCTTCCTTCACCTGCCAGCCGAGATCGGCGGCGCGCTTCTTCGCCGTCGCCTCGTCCATCGGCGAGCCGATCGGCTTGGTGGGATCGCGAAACCCCGGATCGTCCTGGTCGACCAGCACCTGCGTGACCACCGCCGCCGCCTCCCGCTTCAGGCCGCGCCGGCGGAATTCGTTGCGCAGCGCCCTGACGAACATGTAGCCGAGCGCGCCCTGCAGGTCGGCGCCGGCGTAGTCCATCGGCACCGGGATCACTTCGTGCAGCGCGAGCTCCGAGCGGCGCAGGATGAAGCCCATCTGCGGGCCGCTGCCATGCGTGAAGACGACGCGCCACCCGGCTTCGAGCATGTCGACCACGTAGCGCACGGTCTCGGCGGCCGTGTCGTACTGGTCGGCAATGGTGCGGTGCTGCTCGTCGCGGATCAGCGCGTTGCCGCCAACCGCCACCACGGCAAGCCGGGCGCCTGCACTCATGCTTTCACCTCGGCAGCCAGCGCGGCGAGCGCCTGCGTGAAGCAGGCCAGGGGCGCGCGCGTCAGTCCGGCGCCGATCTGCCCGATGCCGGCTTCACGGTGCGCGATGCCGGTGTTGATCACCGGCTCGATGCCGGTGTCGACGACCTTGCGCAGGTCGATGCCGCACGGTGCGCCGCGAAAGTCGAGCGCCGGCAGCTGATACACATTCGACTCGCCGAGCGTGATGTGGCGCATGCGCAGCGAATTCGCGGTGGCATCGTCGGGCGTGCCGCCGACGAACTTGACGATCGCCGGCGCCGCCGCCATGGAAAAGCCGCCGAAGCCCGCGGTCTCGGTGATCGAGCTGTCGCCCAAGTCGCGCGCCGCGTCCGCCGGGCCGTAGCCGGCAAAGTAAAGGCCGTCGATCGCGCCGGCCGGTGCGGTGAACCAGCGATCGCCCAAACCGCTCACGCGGATGCCGAATTCGACGCCGTTGCGCGACATCGCCGTGACCAGGCTCGAGCCGGCGACCCCGTGCCCCGCATCGAGCGAGAGCTTGGCCTGCGCCATGGAAATGTTGAGGAAGAAATGCTCGTTGCCGGCGAAGAAATCGAGCACCTGCGCGAGCTTCTCCGCCGGCAGGCGCGCGCGCGCCAGCACCGGCGCGAGGCGCCGCAGGAGGAGCGAGCTCGCCGCCGCGTTGCGGTTATGCACTTCATCGCCCATGATCAGCGCCTGCGCAATGAGCGGCTTCAACTCGATGCCACCGAGCGCATCGAGCGCCTTGGCGAGCGCCGGCGCAAGGGATTTCCGCATCCAGGCGAGCCGCGCGAGCACCTCGGGCCCGTAGGCGCCAAAGCGCAGCGCCCTGCCCAGCCCTTCGTTGAAATTGCTGTAGGCGCGCGCCCCGTCGGCCGGGTTCTCGACGATCCACAGCGGCATCGAGGGGCTGATGATGCCCGCCATCGGGCCGACCGCGCCGTGGTGATGACACGGCGAAAACTCGATTTTCCCGCTCGCCGCCAGTTTCTGCGCCGCCTTGGCGTTGCGCGCCCAACGCTCGTACAGGATAGCGCCGACGATGGCGCCCTGCATCGGCCCGCACATCTCGTCCCAGGCGAGCGGCGGCCCGGCGTGCAGGAGCATGCGCTCGCCCATCTTCGCCAGCGTATCGCCGGCGGTGCCGACGCCGCGCAGCACGGGCGACGCGCCGAGGAACGCGGCAAAAGCCTTTTCGTTCGCCTGCTCGACCTTCTCGTGGCGCGTCAGGCGAGCCAGCGCCATGCCGAGCGCGCGGTCGCCGTGCGCCGGCGGCGACCACTCGAGTTGCGTTGCGCGCCCGCCCGCAGACGCGACGGTCTCGGCAAACTGCGCCAGGCCGACGTTGAGGACGCCGAGTCTAGCGCCGGCGAGCTGCGGCATG
>Ga0224510_10002411_pt1 | contig 11227 bp, 16 predicted proteins | sample SF_May12_sed_USG_FD_170161 | JGI IMG/M metagenome (GOLD analysis project Ga0224510, IMG submission 170161) | Sediment microbial communities from San Francisco Bay, California, United States - SF_May12_sed_USGS_4_1 | ecosystem: Environmental > Aquatic > Marine > Sediment | place: USA: California... | reverse complement strand
AGCAGACGACGCCGCCGGAACTTCGCGCAATACGGCAGGCGTTTATTTTATTCTACCCGAAACAAGAGGCGTATCACCCCGCGCAATCGGCAGCCTCCTGATCAACGGGCGAAACAAAACCGGCCCCACAAAACGCGGTCAACTCCAGGAAGACCAAGCCCAGGCCTGGCAATTAGGCGTAAGCGAAGACAACATCGGCCCTCGCAATTACTGGGGCGCCATAGACATTAGAGATACACAGATAAGTGGCTCGGCGGCAAGTGGTTATGGTAAAACAGCATACAATACATCTTATCAGGGAGTCATACGGAAGCTGAAAGCAATGAACGACGGCACGAACGGCAATCCGCGCCAGGGTCTTGAAACCCAGGGTTCTACTTTCGGAACAAACTATATAATCCTATACTGAAGGCGAAAATATGACACAGAAAAAAACAATCAGAACCACCGTCATCGACGGAAAAAAGATCATAATCGGCACGGACCGCGCAAACATCAGCGCACCCGAAACCAATAATATCGTGGCCGTCGAATTACTGAAAACGGCAGAATATGCAGAGGCCGAAAAATACCGAATCTCGGTGGAAAAATACCGTGATCTTGCTACCGACGCATATAAAAATTGGAACGCAACCCCCGCTGGCGCATTGTCAAAACCGGATTTATGGGATCAATACATCATGCGGCGAACACAACACCAGGACGAGTTAAAGGTTTTAGCGAACCGGATCAGCCTCCTGAATGCGAAACGCCGCGATCTGATGATTCAATTCGCGGTTTACCATGCGACAAAACCGGATGATTACATTGTCGAAGATTCGGTCATTGCGGATTACGAAGCGAAAAACGCCGCGCTCACAAAAAACCAGGTTCTCGAATTTGACGGGATAAGCACGATAACAACGATCCCGAATTATAAGGGAATGGAATGGTTTCTGTATTCCACTACCTGGACATACGGATTCATCGACGCAATCGGCACCGATCTTCCGGCAGGAGCGAAAACGCGGGACATGCTGACAGACGCAGAGATCGCAGAAATCGAAGCGCAAAAAGAAACCGAACGGATCGCGGCCCTCGATACAACCGCAAAAGAGATCGAAAAGCAGGAGAAAATAAGTATTCTGCTTGCCGTCGCCACAAATATGCGATTTGAACTCGAAGTCCAGGGCGACCCCGACGCAGTCACGAAGGCGCGGGATTATTACGTTGCGGAATTGGCAGTGATCGAGGCAACCTATGCCTAATCCGGCAAGGGTCTAATTACCGGCGAACACCTGGACGCTCGTTTACGGCGATTATCAGGACGGCACGATCAAGGTGGACGAAACCGGCCCGGTCTATCTGATCACATATACCGGAATTGACGACCCCGCCCCGACATCGGATTCAGGCGCTACCGTATTGGTTGACGGCCAGGATATGGCCCCGGTTACACACGTTAATATTTATGTCAAAGCCCTTCGCATGGACGGCGCGGTCAGGGTGGCCGGAGGGCTTAAAACAGTATCAAGACGGCAAAATTTATTTCCTCTCGTGGAATGCTTTCTGTCAAAATCAAAAGGCGAAGTGACTCTTTCCGATCCATATTCGCGGGGCTCAAGCGTTTTCACCCTTGCAACCGGAGACGTGGCGGCGACCGGTGCGGTTGTGGGCGATTATTTTGAGGTTCGATACGTCGATGATGCACTTGATATAAAGCGAGTTTATCAGTCAAAAATCATAGTGATCGTCGGAGATGTGATCACGATTGCATGTCAGATTGATTTCGATCTTGTGCCTGCGAACGTGGAGATCGCTGAAATCGTAAATGTCAATATGGCCCTGGCATCCGGCACGAAGGAAAGTCCGGTTGAGTTCAATCTTCGCCCGCCCAACCATGCCGAATTATTAATCACGAGAATGACTTTTGATATGATTCTTACAACAAACCCAGATGATGGATTATTCGGCGATATTGCCGCGCTCACAAACGGGATCATTTTTGTATCGAAAGCCCTGGATTTATATCAACACCTTTTCGTTGCATTCGATAACGGAGATTTTCGTCTGTCAATGTTCGACGTTGCATTTACGACAAGATCAAGTGGCGGCGGCAGTTACGGAGTCAGCGCAAGAAAAACTTTCGCAGGCGAAGAGAAACAGAACTCAATGATCCGGCTCCACGGAAACCTTGACAAAATATCGGCAATCGTGCAGGACAATATCACCGGTCTTGTCAGGATGCGTGTCAAGGTCCATGGGAACTGTCAGGGTCATTGAGCCATTAAAAACAATTTCGCATTCTGTGAAATAAAAACCGATACAAGGCCGGTGTCCATGTTTATTCTCATGATTGATCCGTTATATGAATAATACAGATCATTCTCGTATATTATCGGATTGAGATTGTCACGATTCGCGATCCCCGTTAATTTCGTTCCATCGCCTTCGTATAGCAGATATTTCGCCTGAAGGGAATTGATGCTTGAAACGTATCGAAATAATGTTCCGGTATTGCATTCGATCCAGTAGCTCACATCCTCGGAATTTTCAACGCGGATACCGGCACTCATAACGGTCGGCGTTTCTCCGCTCGGTAGCGTGACCGGATACGGTAAGGCGTTAAAATCCTGCAATGCCGTATCGTTGTAGATAAGCCCGCCCGCGTCTGTATAGGAATAGCCATTATTTGAGATCCATTTTCCACCCACATCCAGCCAGAATTTTGCATTGTTGAAATCGTTCGTTGCCCAGGAAATCGAATTTACCGATCCGGTTTTTATGGTCGCCGTTTTTGCAACGTCGTCATAATCGTAAATAAAAAGCCCGTTTTCCTCTGCTAAAAATACGTTCTGCTCTATACCCGAAATATGTTCCGGCAATCCGACAAATTTATATACAACGAGATCCCCGGAGAGAGTTTTTACCAGGCGTTTCGTTTCCCAATCATTATCCCACCATGCCCCGACAGGATCATAATTTTTATATACGGCCGTATACGGCTTATATAACGCACCCAATGAGTAGGCCACGTCGGCAGGAATTGTTTCGAGCGTATAGAAATCAGATCCTGAATATTCGACCGCCGCCGTTATTCAATCTGATATAAATATACCACTATAACATTATACTGTCAACCATAAAAATAAAAAAAGATCGTTTTTTTGCAAAAAAAATTGACATTAGATCGAGTTTCTTCTATAATAAGGCGATATGTCGGCAGCCGAAAAAAAACGGATGAATGAAATTCTCTTGCAGAATGATGGCCGGAAATCATATATCTGCCGGATTAATGCGGGGTCTGCCTGGACCGCCGGACCCAGGGATACCGAATATAAAGGTAAAATAATCACTCTGAAGAATGCCAGGCGGTTTATCGGGGCGCCTCCAGGGTGGCCGGATCTTGCAGGGTATCAATCCGTTACGATCACGCCTGATATGGTCGGCAAAACGGTAGCGATTTTTACCGGCCACGAAATCAAAATGACCGGGAAATTGAACGCAAAACAGAAGATTTTCCGGGACCGGTTGATCCGGATGGGAGGCCGTTTTATTGTTGACCGTCCTGATGGATGTGACATAATAAACGGATGGGAACTTCAAAAAGGAGAGGAATAAAATGAAGGATAATATTATAGCTCAATACATGCGTCCTGTTGTGACGATCGTTCTTGTCATCGCCGCGCTCGGTGTTGCGATATTCGATCCGGCGAATCCAAACATGCGGGAGCTTGCAGGGCTCGCAGGGGCGGCGATCAGTTTTTATATCGGTTCGCGCGGAATGGAAAAAGTGGCACGGATTAAATCCGGGCAATAAAAAAATGTTCGATCCGCGAATAGAGCAGGAGATCGAAACAGCAGAGCGCCATCTGGAAATGATCGATTTTTGCTCTGAATTTCATACCCCGGACACCCTGCGAAAATTGATCGAAATAAATACAATCCTGGAGAGAATCAAGCGTGAATATAACGAATCGCTTTAAGGTGCAAAAATATGATAATAAAAAAAGACCTTCTCGACATAAATAAATATTCGCGGCCCGGTAAATCTCTCGGAGACGTGCGCGGTATTGTCGTCCACTGGGTTGCCGGGCCGATGATGACGGCGGCAGGGGTGCGAAGATATTTCAATTCCCTTTCCGAAGAAAAACGCTTTGCCGGGACTCAATATGTCATCGGTCTGGAAGGCGAAATAATCAGGATGATCCCTGAAAACGAAATGGCCTATCATGTCGGGGCGAAATCATACAAAGAGGACGCGCTGGCCCGGCTCGGCTCGTATCCGAACGCGCACACGATAGGGATCGAAACGTGTCATCCTGACTGGTATGGTAAATTAAACCGGCAGACCGTCGAATCTCTTGTTGAATTATGCGCCGATCTTCTCATGCGTTATTCGCTCACCGCTGACGATTTATGGCGACATTATGACGTAACCGGTAAGGCGTGCCCGAAATATTATGTGGACAATCCGCACGAATGGACGCAATTAAAACAAAACGTCATGCTCATGATGGAAGTTCTATCGTAAGCATGACGCCGGTTTTCGTTAAACATAAATTACGATAAGCAAATACGGAATTGTGGACCAGTATATTAGGCGGTAGATCCATTTTACCGGAACCACGACAGCATACAGGGCCACAAATACAATTAAATCAAAAAGGAGTATCATCGTCATCCATAATTGGCGGCGTTGACGGTGACGGTGTGCCTGCATCCGATTCATTAAAATCGCCGGATTGATTGCCTGAATTTCCGCCGATGAAATTGAAGTTTTCAACCACGACCTCAACCGCCGATTGCTTTTTTCCTTCCTGATCTTCCCAGGTATGCTGTCGCAGTCTGCCCTCGATAGCGATCTGTTTCCCCTTCTGAAAATATTTCCCGATCACATCCGCAAGCCCCGACCAGGCCACGCAGTTAAAAAAACTGACTTCCTCTTTCTTTTCGCCGTTCACGGTATAGTTTTTATTGTTCGCAATCGAAAAGCGACAATAAGCCGTGCCGGTATTCGTCTGCCTTAATTCAGGATCACGCGTCAACCGCCCGATCAATATCACTCTGTTTAAGTCCGTTGCCATTGTTTTCATCTCCTGTTGTTTTTTGGTTGCGGGTAGACCGTGATCAATGTATTTTCCCGAAAGATAAATATTGATTCTCGATATATCCGCGCATCGTCATTTATTATATAGTATCCATCCAGGCGATCATCCATCGCCGCCCTTTTACCGCGCAAAAGCGCATTTTTTGCAACCCTCTGACAGGCCGATTTTCGCACGCCGAGCCGCTCTTTAAGCCGACGCTGTGCGTGCTTTGAGATCGTGATCGTCGTTTCGTCCATCTCTCGCCCTGTTTATCATCTCAACGCTAACACCGTTCCTGATCAGATATTCGGTAAACGGAATTGTCTCAATGACCTTTTCATCTTTCCGTTGTGGTTTTCGCCGGGAATAATATTCATGCCCGCGATCCGATTTTATCTTATACACCTCTCTAACTTTTTCTATTCTCACCGCCGTTCATCTCCTTTATTTTTTTGGTTCTGGATATTTCTCTATATATATGACAAGCGGCTCCGGGATATCGTCCCAGGCGTCACGGATCGCCGCATCTGCATCTATAAGCCGCGCCCTGTCGGCTTCAAGTTCTGCAATGTATTCCTCCAGCCGTAACCCTGCGGCGTGCTGGAATTCTGCAACCTGCCAGGATTGCTCCTGATTCTCGAATACAGGCGCATGTGTCATATCCTCAATTATCTTTTTTACTTTTTCGCTTAATTCGTTCACCCTTTCGCCTCCTATATGTCGTATGCCACATTTTGTTGTTCCCTTTAATCTGCTTAATTTCAGCCCCACATTCAGGGCATTTAACAGGGTAGGCGAGGGTAGCGTCAACGTGGCTCACATACTCACATTTGACGTCTGTGCCCTTCCACTGCACCCATCTATCATATTGTTCCTGTATACTGAAAGCCTCGTCTTTGTTTTTCGCCTTTCTCACCCTTTCGCCTCCTTTGCGTATCCCTGATGGTTTACCCACTGCGGCTTATAGCCTTTCTGTCTGGCTATTTCGTGCAGGAGCGTCACGTCTCTCGATAATCTGTGCCTGTCGTTTATTTTATAATATGCCCATATTGCACGATAGCCGCATTCGTCCGCAAGATCGAGCATGTCTTTCACCGCCTCTGTGCAGACTTCGCCGGTCCTCAATTTTTCATACCACTGCATTTTAGCCCGTGCGATCCTGTCGATTGCTCCGCGTCGCTCCTCAAAGGGCAAATCTTTGAGCGGAACCTTTTCAAGCTCTTTCAAGTCCACGTCGGCAACGGTCTGCTCTTTTGGCGGGCGGGGAATTGGCGCTTTACCGCAAATAGGACAGCGTTCTGTATTATAGTATTCATTGCACGATTCGCAGTATTTGACCGGACTTTCAATCTCTTCCGGCTCTTTTCGTTTTCGTTTTTTATCGCCCTCAAAATTCCAGTCTATATGTGTTTCGTAATGCGGCGGGATCGGAACGCCATCCTTGTTTTTATGTATGCAATGACGTTCGACATTGTTAACCATGTCCAGGTAGATCAATGATTCTTTTTCATCATACGGTCGGAGGCCGCGCCCTATTTTTTGAAAATACAGGGCAAGCGAACCGGTGCGAGCTATATCAATAATCGATTCGACGCGGGGAAGATCAAGGCCGTAGGTCGCAACCATGCAGTTAGTGATCCCGTCGAGCCTCCCGTTTTCAAAATCATCAAGGATTTCTTTTCTGTTTTTCGTTTTCGCCTCAATGCACTTCACCCGGTATCCCGCTTTTTCAAATTCAACCGCCGCCTCATTCGCATGATCTACAGAATCGCAGAACACAAGAAACGGCTTACCGGGTGAATATTTCTCATAATGCTGGATCGCGTTTCCGTAAATATCCGCCTCAAGCTCTGTTATCGGTGCGAAATATCGCAATCTTGCCAGGTAGTCTCGTTCCATCATCCAGGGAATTGAGCGACCATAAACTATGTCATCATAGATCCCGCCGCCGTGAATTGAAAGCCCGATCCCGTCGAACCGTTCCGGCGTTGCGGTCATCCCGTAACATACCGCATCAGGATAGCGTTCGACGCATTCTTTCTGAAAGTCGATATTAAGATGGCACTCGTCAAAAATTATATGGGTCGGTATTTTCTTTATTTTCTCCCATCTATTCGTCAACGTATCTTTTGAAACGACATGGACCGCATACGCCAGGGACTCGGCACGCCCCGGTATTATTTTGGAATGCGAAACGTCGCATTTTTTCAGATTGTTGGAAGCGGCGTCGATCAATTCACGGCGCGGCGCAACAAACCAGACCACGGCGTGCGGAGACTGTGCCCGGATCATCGAAATCAATTTTGCCGCGATCGGAGTTTTCCCGGTCCCGGTTGCAGATTGCAGGCAGATCCGTTTATGCCCGGCCTGCCGTAATTCGCGCAACCCCTCAATGGATTCCTCCTGATATTTTCGCAGTTCAATCATGTTTTTAGTATGGCCGCAAGTTTTCGTAGACGGCAATATTTCGCCGCCGCGATCCCCGCCTGTATTGCCGCAAGTTCCTTTTTCGCCTTCCTCTTTTCGATCCAGCCCGGATCATTAATATCGATCCCCCTGTGATCGTGCCTGATTTTGAATTTCAATCTATTTTTTTTCATTATTCACCATCCATGTATTGGCGCGGCATTGACGCGCTTTTTTCCGTGAGCCATTCGGACAATTCGCCCATTAATCCGCGTTCAGCCAGGAACATATTCACCATCACGCAATATGTGTTTGATTCGATCAATTTTTCTAAAATCGCATCCGTTTTTTTATCTTTACTCACACCTCAAATACCCCCCTGATTTTTCTTATACGGCATCCATCCGCCGCCCCGCATTATCTCGCGGGCTTTTTTCTTTGCTTTTCGCTCTGACAGATATTCGTTGAAATCGTCTTCCAGCGCCGTATATCCAAGACATAAACCAAGTTCTGCCAGGGTATCCCATATTTCCATGCATCTTTCGCATTGTGCATATTTGTTAAATTCACCGTCCCATTTTCCGCTGATTCGCCGATATTCAGAACCGGGCATTATTTCCCGACCACACTCACAGCAGCGATGACGTTTCTTTGATCGCGTTATCGTTTTCACTGTGCAAAATTCCGGCGGTTCATAATCGCAATACATTATTCAAATACCCCCCTGATTTTTTCGATGTTCTTATCCAGTATTCCCGTTAATATTGTTGATCTTTTGCTATCGCTTCCGAACCGAACCATCTTGTCCCGGTCTTTCGCCTCTCTGCATTCATCCAGGCGGTGAAAATATTTATGGTAGCCGTTGCCCATCTTTATAATCTCCTGGATCATCGGGTGATTGTTTGCTATCGCCACCCGGTGCGGTTCAAACTCGCCTTCGCCGGGGTAGTATTTTATTCCGTTTGTTTCGAGCGTTTTTTTGCATTGCCTGGCTATCGCTCTTTCGCCGTCCGTGTGCAGGATTGCAAGCATTTCGCGGATTGTCAGATCCTCCCTGGCCCCGTCGCTCCATATTTGAAAGGTTTTCCCGTCGAAAAGTTTGACGAGCAGCTCTTCCGATTCATCCCTTTCCGTATCCGGCTTCGCAAGCGAGAAATATTTCCGTATTATGTCTCTTACGATTTCCGATTCCGGATCGGTTATTTCCCGCCAGACCACAAAATACGTTGCAAGCAATACGCCCTCCCGCAGACAGTCACGGTAGCCGATTTCGATCTCTTCCTGAATGACCACCGCCACGGGCTTGATCATTTTCATTATATCGTTGATCTGCATCCACGCTTTCGCACGGATCGCCCGACAGTTTATTTCTGATAGTAACCGGATCAATTTCGCCTCAAGGGCCTGGTATTCGCGGGCATTTTTATTTTTCGGTTTTTTCATTTCGATCCATACCAGCCGGTTTTTATCCGCCGCATTTTCGACAATCGGATTTATCGCACCGAAACCGAACATATTATTTCTTTTATACGACACATAGCCGCTGTCTTTCGTGCCCTTCAATCCTTCCGGGCCGTCTGCGTTCGCCGATATTCGCGCGATTGCAAAAAGATCGTTCCTTGTGTTGCGGTTGTCCCGATCTTTTTTGCCCTCCGCCTCCTCGAAAAAGGCAGGAATGGAGTCCCGTTTTAATTTCGACCGGACGCCCGGTTCGGTTGTTATGCTTGCGTCAAGATAGAGCGGCGCGGCAATCGGGCGAATTATCAGATTCGCGATTGTCGTTTTCCCCGATCCTGATTCGCCGGTGAGCATCAGCATGGGACGCCAATCCAGAGCACCCCCGAAAGGGGCGATTGTGGACCAGGCCAGGGCTTTTATCGCATCGCTGTCGTTTGAAAATGACAGCTTGAAAACATTCTCCCGGATGTCATTCAATAATTTCATGTGTGCGGGTTCGTCCGTGATCCCTATGTCGTGCCGGATCTTGCGAATATACATTTTATCGGGGTCCGGCTTCCCGTGTATTTTCTGGCCGTCATTATAGCACACATCGCCGCTTTTCGATTTCCATGCACCGATCCCGCATACCGTATCGGGATCAAAAGGTCGCCTTAATGCCACCTGGTTAATGTCGTCTATCGCCTGATCCCAATCGATCCCCCGTTTCGAGTAATATTTATTTCGCCAGAAATCCAGATCGGCGAATTTTAGCAGCTTGTTTTTTGTCAGCGTTTCCACCCGGAGGCTCTCCAGGTGGCCCCCGACAATAATAAAATGAGAGATCCCGTTTTCGTCTGTTCCGAGAATCTTAAACGGGATCATTGATTCGTAACCGCCGGTCGGGATCTGTTCCTCTTCTTTTTTCGCCGGTTCGGGCTTTCCGAATTTCGGGCCGTCTGTAATGTATTTTTCGATCTCTTCCGGCGTCATCGTCTGCAATATTTCCACCATGTCCGCGCCGTCTTCGCGGATCGTTCGGGCCTGTTCCGGCGGGATCACTACCTGCGAACCGGGAATTTTCTCCTGGATTTTTAGCATCGATTTCATGCCAGGCTGATCTGTAATCGGCAATAATTCACCGGCTTTTATGTGTTTTTCGTCGTATTTTTTCCGGTCATCATCGGGCAGGAGGTAAACCTCTGCGCCTTTAAGAAAACTCCAATCGTGTTTATCTGCGAAACCGGTCCCACCGCGCCAGGTGAGGACCGTAAAGCCTGATAGGTTATCGTTCCCCGCCTTCGCCGCCGCGCCGCCCTCAACGATCAGCACCGGGCGATCCGGGTTTTTGTAATACTCGTCAAGAAACATTATCGCAAGGGGCGGGCTTTTAATCGTTACAAATTTTCCGTTATGCCAGAAAGAAATCGTCGTGCTCCCGTTTTCGTTTCTGAATTTTACATCCACTAAAAATATTTCGCCGTCTTTGTTTCTGTATGGAAAAATATCTGTGATTTTGCCGGTGAGTTTTATCTTTTCGGCGCGGTCGTAAAATGTCGATGTTTTGAAAACTTCCCGAGCCTCTTCTATTGTTGCGTATGTTGTCGGCTCTGCTTTTTCGTCCTGCTTTTTCGTCGCCGGTTTTTTTTCAGGCCCTGGCGAATTTCCGAGCTTTGAATTTATTTCGTCCACTATTTGCGGGAAATTTTCCGGTGTGTCCGGGATTCCCGCGATCATTGACGCCACGCCGAAAATGTTCCAGGATTGCTGGCAGGCCGTCTGACAGTTAAGAATATCGACCGGCGGATTGCTGTTGTTTTCGTATATCGCCGCCGATGGCCTGTTGTCGGTGTGCGCCGGATTCGGACATCTGCACCTTTCCGCGCCATCGATTCGCTGGAACTCGTAACCGTTCGCGATCAGATAACTGCGAAGGCGTAATTTGAGATTGTCGGCGTCTGTCATATTTTTTATCTTATATAATTGTGGCCCGCCGGGATTGACGGGCCGGTTCTGGTTATATTAGAGAGTAACCTCTTTTTCTTTCTGTGCGATTTTCGGATCGGGTTTTACCGGACCTTTTTCGATCAATAGATTTTCGCCTGCCTCCTCTGCCGTCATACCAGGTTTTTCCTTTTCGGGCGGTTCTCCCTGTTCTGGAATTTCGTCGTCGTCAATCATTTCAGGATAATATTCATCCTGGACTTCGCCGGGGTCGTCTATGTCATCATTAAATCCGCCCGCCCTGATGCCCTCTTCGTATTCGGCCATATTGATATTCAGTTCTGCTCTCGCTTTCTTTTCGTCTATCGCAA
>Ga0224510_10002410_pt1 | contig 11228 bp, 11 predicted proteins | sample SF_May12_sed_USG_FD_170161 | JGI IMG/M metagenome (GOLD analysis project Ga0224510, IMG submission 170161) | Sediment microbial communities from San Francisco Bay, California, United States - SF_May12_sed_USGS_4_1 | ecosystem: Environmental > Aquatic > Marine > Sediment | place: USA: California... | reverse complement strand
TCGGCCGCTTCCTGTGCTTTGTCAGCCGTATATTGCAGTGCTCCTGTTGCTTCGATGATTTGCGTGATGCGCTGCAAATGGTCGAGCCCGCCCTCGAGGATGGCGTCACGGATGATTTTGCTGTCGTCGTCGGAAGCTACTCGCATGGCATAAATCAGCGGCAGGGTTGCCTTGCCCTCGGCGAGGTCGTCGCCGATGTTCTTGCCCAATTCCTCAGCGGACGACCTGTAATCGAGCGCGTCGTCGACCAGCTGGAACGCTGTGCCGAGGTGGCGTCCGTATTCGACCATAGCGGATTCAATCTTTCCGCCTTTGCCACTCAACACTGCTGCGATTAGCGCGCCTGCTTCGAACAGGCGGGCGGTCTTGCGGTAAATGACCTGCTGGTAGTCGTCTTCAGTCGTTTCCGGATCATGCACGTTCATTAGCTGCATGACTTCGCCGGCGGCGATGGTGTTGGTTGCATCGGCCAGAATCTGCATGACCCGCATATCGCCGATATCGACCATCATCTGAAACGACCGGGAATACAGGAAATCGCCGACCAGCACGCTCGCCTGGTTGCCGAACACGGTGTTCGCCGAATCCTGGCCACGCCGGCGCGATGACGAATCGACTACATCGTCGTGCAACAGCGTGGCGGTGTGAATGAATTCAATGATTGTCGCGGCGCGGACGTGCTGATAGCCGTCATATCCCAGCGCCCGTGCTGCCAGCAGTACGATCAACGGTCGCAGTCGCTTGCCGCCGCTCATGACGATGTACTCGGACACCTGCGACACCAGGGCGACATCGCTTTCGAGGCTCTTTACGATAAGCTCATCGACAGCACGCATGTCGCCTAAGGCGAGGGCGGAAATATCGTCAAAGCTGACGGGTGTAAGTGTGGGTTTTGTAGCGTGCATAAGTTGCGTGATAATGCCTGAACACGTCGCTATTGGCGACAATCGAGCCACGAAAACCCGAACTGCAAGCTATTGAAATAAGACCAGATATGGGCCGCCGTGACCGTTGACCCGGGGCACCTTAGTCTATAGAATTCCCGCTCTTTTGTGGCACCCGCCAGTCGAGCGCCTGCACGGCGTTTCGGAAGACCCACAAAAAAACCTTAATTCTCAGTAGCTTGCAAGAACGGCAAACTACCTATTGGAGCAAACACATGTATGCGGTTTTTCGCACCGGCGGCAAACAGTATCGCGCGGCACAAGGTGACGTCCTGCGTCTCGAGAAAATCGAGGCCGACGAGGGCGCGACGGTTAGTTTTGACGACGTATTGCTGATCGGCGAAGGTGCCGATATTAAAGTCGGCAATCCGACGATTGCAGGCACGTCCGTGAGCGGCAAAGTGCTGCGTCAGGGCAAGAGCAAGAAGGTACCGGTAGTCAAATTCCGACGCCGTCAGAATTACCTGCGCCAGGGCACACACCGCCAGTTCTTCACTGAAGTGGAGATCACTGCGATTGGTGGCAGCACGGCCAAGAAGGCTGCGCCGAAAGCGGCTGCAGAAGATAAGGCTGCGCCAGCTGAGAAGAAGGTTGCGGCACCTAAGAAAGAGTCCGCCGCACCGAAGAAGAAAGTAGCCAAGAAGAAGACCGCGGCGAAATCGGCTGACGCAAAACCGGCCAAGAAGGTTGCCAAGAAGAAGGTCGCCAAGAAGAAGGCGACCAAGTAGGACTTTAGATCAACGCAGCCTGGATCCAGGATCCGGGCGATTAAACTGACAGGTACAGTAAAGTGGCACATAAAAAAGCAGGTGGTAGTACTCGAAACGGACGCGATTCGGAAAGCAAACGTCTTGGCGTCAAGATTTTTGGTGGCCAGGAGATTACTGCCGGTAACATCATTATTCGCCAGCGCGGCACTCGTGTGCATCCGGGCGTCAATGTGGGCCTCGGTCGCGACCACACCTTGTTCGCAAAGAAAGACGGCTTCGTGAAGTTCGAGCGCAAGGGTCCGAAAAAACGGCAGTTCGTCAGCGTCGTAGACGCGTAGCCGGCGACCCTGGCGGAAGCTGGGGCCAAGCAAAGTATCTGAAAGGCCCCGCTGAAGCGGGGTTTTTCGTTTCCAACGCCTCCAAAGGGGTCAGAGCCCTTTTGGACGCTTTGAGCAAAAAGGGCTCTGACCCCTTTGGAGGGGCTGGGCTTGGGTGGACTATGAAATTCGTCGATGAAGCAACTATCAGTGTACTGGCCGGTAACGGCGGTCACGGCGCGCTCAGCTTTCGTCGCGAGAAGTATATCGAGCGTGGCGGTCCTGATGGCGGCGATGGCGGGGACGGCGGCAGTGTTTACCTGGTCGCTGATAAGTCATTGAATACATTAGCGGATTTTCGTATGAAGCGGAAATTCAAGGCAGACGGTGGCGAGGGTGGTTCCGGGCAGAACAAGACCGGGCGCTCAGGCGAAGATCTTGAGATCAAGGTACCTGCCGGAACCGCCGTGCATGACGTCGATACCGGCGAACTGATTTGCGACCTGACGGAGGCCGGGCAGCGGCAGAAAGTCGCCGAAGGCGGCCGGGGTGGTCTCGGCAATACGCGATTCAAAAGCAGCGTCAACCGCGCGCCGCGAAAATTCACGAAGGGTACTGACGGTGAATCGCGCAACCTGATGCTCGAACTCAAAGTCCTCGCGGATGTTGGTCTGCTCGGCATGCCGAATGCCGGCAAGTCGACACTCATTACAGCGATGTCGCATGCGAAGCCGCGCATCGCCGACTATCCGTTTACTACCTTGCACCCGAATCTCGGTGTCGTACGTGTCGGATCGCTGCAAAGTTTCGTGATGGCCGATATTCCGGGGCTGATCGAAGGCGCTGCAGAAGGCGCCGGGCTGGGTATCCAGTTCCTCAAACACCTCCAGCGTACCGGCTTGTTGCTCCATCTCGTCGATATCGCACCACTGAATCCCGACATCGAGCCCGCCGACGAGGTTCGCGCTATCGCCAGGGAACTGGAGAAGTTCTCGACCGAGCTTGCAGAGAAACCGCGTTGGCTTGTGATCAACAAAATTGATCTTCTCGCCGAAGATGACCGGGCGGTCGCAAAACAAATGCTGCTGGAGCAGCTTGATTGGGACGGGCCGGTTTTCGAGGTCAGCGCGGCAACCGGCGAGGGCACGGAAAAGTTGGGCCAGGCGATCATGCAGGAGCTGGATAGGGTCGCCAGGCGCAAAGCAGAAGCATCCGTTTGACATAATCTAAAAGCCGCCTTTGCCCTGTACGCCTTATGGTGCAAGGCTTGCCGCTGGTCGCTGCAAATCGACCATTTGTCGGAATGTCTGTCTCAGGCGACAGAATTCTAGACACTCATCACATGAATATTTCCTCCCCAAGCCAATAATTCTGTCATTCGCGGCGCTTGTAGCCCTGCGAATTCGTCGGACAGAAGGGAAAGGAAATGAAGCGCGCAAAGGGTTTTACGCTGATCGAACTCATGACTACGCTCGGAGTAGCGGCGATAGTGCTGTCCGTGGGCGTGCCGAGTTTTCGGACGATCGTGATGAACAATCGCCTGGTCACGCATGCCAACCAGTTCGTTGGCACCGTAAACCTGGCGCGCAGCACGGCAGTCCGTTACCAGCGCAATGCAACCGCCTGTGCCAGTGCCAACTACGACGCGGCAGTACCGACCTGCACGGCCACCAACGACTGGTCGAATGGCTGGATCGTCTGGGTGGACAAGGACCGTGACACGGTGACGGACGCAAACGAAGTGGTTTCAGTTTATGGACCGCTTCCTGAATCCTCGACATTTGTCGCCACCGGCGCGACAGCATTCACTTATGACTCTCGCGGCTTTTCTCTTGCCGGCGGCAACGATCTGACCATGTGTGATGACCGAACCGGCGAAACCGGTCGACTGATTCGTGTCAATGCAGCCGGTCGCACCAACATTTCGCGCGTGGGATGCCCCTAGTGATGAGTTCCATTCGTAACGCTCAGCGTCCGCGAACTTTCAGCGTGCCACGACGGCAGGCGGGTTTCACCCTGATCGAAGTGCTGGTTTCCGCTTTGCTGTTGTCTATCGGGCTCGTCGGCCTTGCGGGCTTGCAGGCAGCTGCACTGCTGAATAACCAAAGTTCATTCATGCGTTCCCAGGTTACGGCGCTGGCATATGACCTCGCCGATCGCATGCGCGCCAACGTTCCCGGCGCCAACGCGAATGCATACGTCCCGGCCAACGCAGCTTTTGTAGCTGCGTGCACTTCAACCGCCGGGTGTACGGCACAGCAGCTGGCACAGAACGATCTCGCGGAGTGGAATGCCGAGATCAACGCCTACCTGCCAATGGGCCAGGGCTGGGTTTGCATCGACAGCACGCCAAGGGACGGTACATCAGCGCTGGATCCGCAATGCGACGGTGTCGGTACGCAATTCACGATCAAAATCTGGTGGGATGACAATCGCGACGGCGCCATCAATCTGACTTTGGTTAACACTGAACGATTTACGATCACTTACCAACTGTAATTATGAATACGAAACAACAACCTTCATTCGCGCGACGGCAAACCGGTATCTCGATCGTCGAGATCATGATCGCCATGCTGCTGGGTTTGATATTGATGGGCGGCATCCTGCAGGTGTTCGCATCGTCGCGCCAGTCCTACCGCGTCCACGACGCCGTGTCGCGTATGCAGGAAAGCGGTCGCATGGCACTCGAAGTCATTGGCCGTGATGCGCGCATGGCTGATTTCTGGGGTTGCCTGAGTGAGACGGCTAATGTCGTGAATAACCTCGATAATGCCGGAGTAGGTTATATCGACTTCACGGCGGGGGGCGTTGCGGGGACCGAAGGTGCGGCTGGCGCGCCCGATACGCTGGTGCTGAGCGGTGGCGTGAATTCCGGCATTGAGATCGAACCGCCATACGGCCCGCAGGCTTCTGCAAATCTGAAAGTCGCGCCGAACAATGGGCTGGAGCAAGACCAGATAGTCTTCGTCAGCGATTGCGGCAATGCGGATATATTCCAGATTTCCAATGCCAACCCGAACGGGTCAGGCTCGGTTGTGCACAACACCGGCGCCGGCTCCCCAGGCAACTTTAACGTCACCAATCCCGGTTGCCCGGGTGCCAACGCGCATTGTCTATCAAAAGTGTACGGCGGTGACGCCAGCATATTTGCGGTACAGCAAATCACTTACACGATTGGACCGGGCTCCGAAGGCCAGCCGGCGCTGTTTCGTAACGGTGTCGAGTTCATCGACGGTATAGAAAACCTGCAGATTCTGTACGGCGAGGATACCGACGGCTCCCGTGTCGCAAATTACTACGTCCCGGCGGACCAGGTTGTGGATATGGGCCGTGTGATCAGTATTCGCTTCGCCGTGGTTGCGAGGTCGTATGACGACAACCTGACTGATGGTATCGCACAAAACTTTATCGTACTTGGTGCCAATGCTGTCGCCGGCGACAACCGCTTGCGGCAGGTTTACACCAGTACGGTGACCATTCGGAATCGCTTATGAACATCACAAGATCCTTCGGCGCAATGGCAACCCGGCATCGCCAGAACGGCGCCGTGCTGGCCGTCAGCCTGATTCTTCTCCTGGTCATTACCCTGATCGCGGTCAGCAGTATGCAGGGCACCGTGCTGGAAGAAAAAATGGCGGGTAATTCCCTCGATCGAAATCTTGCGTTTCAGTCTGCCGAATCGGCTGTACGCGAGGCGGAAATGTCAATCGAAGGTGTTGCCAGCCTGGGCGGGTTCAACGGCTCCGCAGGCCGCTTCGGTCGTACCAATGTTGAGCCTGACCCCTTGTACGCGGCTACCTGGACCGACAATTCCAAGCATGTCGATGCAGCCGCGTCGTATGGCGCCTATGCGCCGCCGCAATACTTCGTAAAGCACTTCACGACCGTTGTCGGTACGGAAGGTGCCTTGAACCTGTCGGGCTACGGTGACAACAAGGGCACGGGCGATGTCACGATTTTCAAAATTACCGCACGCGGAACCGGAGGCAATGCCGAGTCTGCAGAAGTCATATTGCGCACTTACTACGGGCGAATTTTCTAGTTCCATACTACGGCGAACTTTATGAAAACTATCAATAGACAGACACCGATCAAATCAGCCGCAATTGCTGCTGCAATGACGTATGCACTACTGAATCCGCTGACCGCGCATTCCGCACCAGGTACCTTATCGGACTCACCGCTATTCTTAAGCAATACGGTCGAACCCAACATCCTGTTCACGATCGACGACTCAGGCAGTATGGACTGGGGCCTGATGACGACCGAGAACAGCGGCATCATGGCCGTCGGTTGTGAATATTATTACGCTCAGCCGGCACCCGATAACGACTATTACTGGACCGTCGCGACCGAGGCCGCTCTGCAAGCTCAAGGCATAGCCGCGCCTTACGGTGGTGTCTGGCGGGCCTGGAACAAAGATTACAACAAGGTCTACTACGATCCGGAGATCACCTATTCGCCGTGGCCCGGCGAAGATTCGAACGGTAATCTTTACAGAGACGCAAATCCTGTAGCCGCACTGTATAACCCGTACACACCCTTGACCGGTGCGTTAAACCTCACAGCGACAACCTCGTATACGACCGACTACTGCGCAGGCGGGCTCGGCGCAGTCGCTGTTAACAACTTCTATCCTGCCCGATACAACCTCTGGGACGATACTGACGGCAATAACCTTGTCGATGCGACCGATGACCACAAACTCGTCGAGATTAGGTCGACAACCCTGACCTATACCGGAGGCACAAATCGACGCGACTGTGCTGCGGCTCCGACTTGCACCTACGCCGAAGAAATTCAGAATTTTGCCAACTGGTTCAGCTATTACCGCAAGCGTGAGTATGTCGCGAAAGCGGGTTATGGCCAGGTAATCGCGGGTGCCAGCAATTCCCGCATGGGCCTCGTGACGCTGCATAACAACGCCTCGGTCAATACGGCGATAAATGCCATGAATGATGATCCGCGTTCGGGCGCAAAGCGCAGCCTGTTGCGGTCGTTGTATTCGTTCCAGGCGTCTGGCGGCACACCGTTACGTTCCGCGGTTGATAATGCGGGCAAGTACCTGGGTTGCCAGTCGAATTCCTACTTCGGCAGCTGCCCGGCTTTGCCAGCGAGTTCGGGTGGCGAATGCCAGCAAAATTTTACCCTGTTAATGACCGATGGTTACTACAACGGCGGATTCGGTGGCGTCGGCAATGCCGACGGCAATAACGACACAGCTTGGGACAGTGACAATACCGGTCCTTACGGTGACACCAGCGTCAACACGCTGGCCGATGTTGCGATGGAGTATTACGAGAAAGACCTGCGGCCGGGCATCGCAAACAACCTGAATCCTCCGCCGGGTGGCATCGACGAAAACAAAGCCCAGCACATGGTTACCTACTCCGTAGCGTTTGGCGTAAACGGCCAGTTGGATGCCATGCCGCCGAATACAACCGATCCATTTAACTGGCCTGCGCCGAACACGGACGCGGCCAAGATTGATGACCTTCGTCATGCCGCCTGGAATGGTCGCGGAGAATTCCTCAGTGCACAGAATCCGGTTGAGCTGATTGGCGGATTACGCGGTGCCCTGCAGTCTATCCAGGGCCGCGTCGGTTCCGCAGCGTCGGTCGCGTTCAACACGGGTTCCCTGAGTACGAACTCGGAAGTGTATCTGGCGCTATTCAATAGTGAACGCTGGAACGGAAATCTGCTGGCATTCAGCCTGGATTCGAACACCGGTGGCATCAGCAACGTTCCCAGCTGGTCGGCCGCAAGCCGTCTCGATTCGCGAAATATTACGACGAACCCAAGAACGCTTTTGACCTACGACGGCGCAGACGGCATTGCGTTCCAGTGGGCACAACTCACCACGGCACAAAAGAACGATTTCCGCACCAACAGCAGCGGCGGGCTCGATAATGTAGCAACGGGCATGGCACGCCACGGGTATATTCGTGGCGATCGCGGATGTGAGTTCTCGTCGGGTCTGATCTGCAAATACGACGATGGCACCAACGTTTATACGACCAAGGGGCTCAGGGAACGTGGCAGCCGATTGGGCGACATAGTCCATTCGGGTCCCGTTTACGTCGGCGCCCCGGAATCGAACTGGCCGGATGTCGGCCCGTTCCCGTCAACGGCAGGCGACACCTATACCGAGTACCGAAATGCCCAGGCCGATCGGCCAGGCATGATTTACGTGGGCGGCAACGACGGCATGTTGCACGGTTTCGCACAGGCCAACGGTGCGGAGGTACTGGGTTATATTCCGGAAGCCGTGTTCTCCACCGGCGCGCTCAGTGGCCTGCATTACCTGACTGATCCGGCTTATGCGCATCGCTACAGTGTGGATCTGACGCCGTCGGTCGCCGATGTCTACGCCAGGACCACCGTGGGCGGTACGACGGCCTGGAAAACCGTTATGGTTGGTGGACTTCGTGCTGGAGGCAGAGGCGTTTTCGCGCTCGACATCACGGATCCCGGTAGTTTCTCTGAAGCGGGCACCAATCCGGCCAGGATCGTCATGTGGGAGTTTACGAGTGCCGATGATCCGGACCTTGGCTACAGCTTTAGTCGCCCGTCCATCGTTCCATTGAACGGTGGTAACGGCAACATCCGCTGGGCAGCCGTATTCGGCAATGGGTACAACGACCTCGGCAGCGGCCAGGCGAAACTGTTTATCCTGTTTCTCGAGGGTGGGCTTGACGGAGTCTGGAGCTCAACCGACTACGTTGAAATCACGACCGGAGTCGGTACTACGACGGACAGGAACGGCCTGTCAACACCCGCGGTAATCGATTCGGATGGTGACGGACTCGCGGATCGTGTCTACGCCGGCGACTTGAAAGGCAATATGTGGGCATTTAACCTGTCCGGTTCCAATACGGGTAACTGGGCTGTTGCCTACAAGCAGGGCACGGCGGTCAAACCGCTGTTCACGGCACCGGCCAATCAACAAATCACATCGACGCCGGTCGTGGTGCGAAACCCAACGATCCCGACATCAAACACTATCAATCCGAATACAATCGTCATGTTTGGTACGGGCCAGTACCTGACCGCCGGCGATACGACGACCACGAATACCCAGACCATGAACGGTGTCTGGGACTCGGGCAGTCACAGCCTGACGCAGGGCAGTTTGGTCGCACAGACGATCGGTTACGGATCCACTACCGGCGGTGCGTTCGGGCGCACGCTGACTGACAATGCCGTGAGCTATTCTTCGACGACGAAAGGCTGGTACATGAACCTGCCGGACAGTGGCGAGCGAATCATTACGGACCCGGTTATTCGCGGCGACCTCGTGTACTTCAATACGATGACGCCGGATACCAACCCCTGCAACTTCGGCGGTAGCGGATGGCTCATGGTGGCGAAGACGTCGAATGGCGGGCGTCCGGACGAGGTTTCGTTCGATTTGAATCGAGACGGCTTGCTTGATGACCTGGACCAGATTGGTGGCAATGCTGCCGTCGGAGTCGAAGTCACCGGCATACCGACCTCACCGGTGAACCTCGGAAGGAAGCGTTATACGTCCACGACTGAGACGACGGGCGGTAGCTCCATCGACGTTACCGAAATCATCGATACCGGTGGGCCGAAGACCGGCCGACTTGCCTGGGAAGAAATTACACCCTAGGGCTGCGGCCTCAGGAGGAGAACAGAATGATCAGAACGCTCATCATTACATTGATACTGGGTCTTGCCGGTCCTGTCTTTGCGCAGGATTTGCCGAAGTACTATCCGAAGGAAGGATTTCAGCGCACGGGTATCGTCGATGCGATTCACGTCGAGGACAGCACGCTCGTGATCAATGATATTCCGCACCGGTTCTCGCAGAATGTCGTCGTGCATTCGATGAACTCGTATCGCGTGCCGTTTACCCATGTTCGGGAAGGTGTGCGTGTCGGTTACAAATTCGCGAACAACGGCGAAATCATCGAGCTCTGGTTGTTGCCGGAGAACTATTCGGACAGACGGCAGCGATAAGGGCACGGGGATACAGGCAATGAAAAGACAAACTGGCGTCAGCCTTTTGGAATTGTTAGTCGTTGTAACGATCATCGGCATTATCGCCGCCGTCGCGTACCCGTCTTACCAGGAATCGGTTCGCAAAAGCCGCCGGGCGGAATGCGCGGGAGCGCTCGCCGGTCTGGGTAATGCGATGGAGCGATTCTTTACCGTAAACAGTACCTACCTTGGGGCTGCAGCGGGTGGGGCGAATACAGGGGCGCCTGCGATCTTTGCCGTCAGCTGTCCGACGGATGGTGGTGCGCCGACCTACAACATTACGATTTCGGCAGCGACCGGTTCGACTTACGCATTGCAGGCAGCGCCTGCCGGCCCGCAGGCGGGGGACAAATGCGGCAACCTGACGCTGAGCAATACGGGGCTCAAGGGAGTCACGGGCCAGTCAGCCGGGGTCACCTGGGACCAGTGCTGGTAGCTTCCCTTACCGCTGTCAAAAAAAAGCCGCCTTTAAGGCGGCTTTTTTGTATCGGTGCATCTCGCGTTATACGGCGAGTAGCTTGATGCGCTTATTCAGGCGGCTCTTGTGACGCGACGCTTTATTCTTGGTCACGATGCCTTTGTTGATCATGCTGTCGATCAATGGCACTGCATCTTTATAGGCGGCAACCGCGGCGTCCTTGTTGCCGGCATCACATGCCTTCACGACGTTCTTGATCTTGGTGCGCATGTGAGAACGCAAGCCCATGTTCTGCTGGCGAGTTTTTTCCGCCTGACGGGCGCGCTTTCTAGCTGATTTAATGTTTGCCACTTAAGTTTTCCGTGTCCTGCCCTCAAAGAGCCGCGTATTATTCGCGGCCTGAGGTGGATTGTCAACCTCATCCCCTCCAAAGGGGTCAGAGCCCTTTTGGGACGCGCTAAATGACTGATTTTATGACTTTTTTGGGCTAAACTCCTCGCTTCCATGAGCACCGAAAAGCCGACATCCAAAGGGCAGGGCAGCGGCCCCGCCAGGAACGAGGAAATCACCTCGGGCATGGGGCTGGCTCGCAAAACGTCGGTAGTCGGGGGCATGACCCTCATTTCGCGAATTCTTGGCTTGTTGAGGGACGTCGTATTCGCCCGCTACTTCGGCGCGCAGCTCGTGATGGACGCGTTCCTGGTCGCCAACCGGATTCCAAACATGCTCCGGCGGTTCTTTGCCGAGGGTGCGTTTTCGGCCGGTTTCGTCCCTGTCATGGCGCGGTATCGTGAGAGTCACGATCACGGCGAAGCGCGCGAGTTCATCGATG
>Ga0224510_10002409_pt1 | contig 11229 bp, 17 predicted proteins | sample SF_May12_sed_USG_FD_170161 | JGI IMG/M metagenome (GOLD analysis project Ga0224510, IMG submission 170161) | Sediment microbial communities from San Francisco Bay, California, United States - SF_May12_sed_USGS_4_1 | ecosystem: Environmental > Aquatic > Marine > Sediment | place: USA: California... | reverse complement strand
GCGCGCCGAGGTCGGCCGAGGCCTCGATCAGGCTCTGCGGCACGCGCTCGAGCGCCGCCTGGATCGGCAGGATCATGAACGGCAGCCAGATGTAGACGAAGACGATGAACGTGCCGAGCGAGGAGATCGACAGCGACGGCCCGCCGATGCCCGGCACGGCCAGGATCCCCTGCAGCAGCCAGGAAAGGCCGGCCTCGGCGAACATCCAGTTCACCACGCCCTCCCTGGCGAGCAAGAGCTTCCAGGCATACACGCGCACCAGGTAGCTCGACCACAGCGGCAGCATGACGCCCAGGTAGAGCGCCGCGCGTACCCAGCCGCGCGTGTAGCGCGCCATCAGGTAGGCGATGGGGAAGGCGACGAGCGCGCAGCCCACGGTCACCGCCGCGGCCATGCCCACGGTGCGCGCGATTACGTCGCGGTTGGCGGGCGCGGCGAGCTCGACGAAGTTCTTCAGCGTGAACTCGCGCTTGATCACGCCGGAGAACTCGTCCAGGCCGTAGAAGCTGTTGGCGAGCAGCGCGAGCAGCGACCCGCAGTAGACGATGCCGAGCCACAGCAGCGGCGGCGCGAGCAGCAGCGCGAGCGCCAGCCCGCGCCGGCCGTAGAGCGTGGTGGAGAGGCTGCGGGCGAGCGCGCTCACGCCGGGCCCTGCGGGATGCGGTGGCAGGCCTCCTCTGGCCAGGAGAGCGTCACCTCGGCGCCGAGCGCGAAGTCGCGGCGCGCGGTGTTGACCAGCAGCTCCGTGCGGTCGCCCACGTCCACGATGTAGCGGATGAAGGCACCCAGGTACTCGACCTCCTTCACCACGCCCGGCACGGCGCCGGGACGGCGCGCTTCGATGCGGATGCGCTCGGCGCGCAGCATGACCGCGCCTTGCGCGCCGGTGAGCCGCCGCGCGGCCGCGCCTTCCAGGAGATTGCCCGATCCCACGAAGCCGGCGACGAAGCGCGTGGCCGGCCGGTCGTAGATCTCCTCGGGCGTGCCGATCTGCTCGACGCGCCCGCGGTCGAACACGCACACGCGGTCGCTCATGGAGAGCGCTTCCTGCTGGTCGTGCGTGACGAACACGAACGTGATGCCGACCTGGCGCTGCAGGGCCTTCAACTCGACCTGCATGCTCTCCCGGAGCTTCAAGTCGAGCGCGCCGAGCGGCTCGTCGAGCAGCAGCACGCGCGGCCGATTGATGAGCGCGCGCGCCAGCGCCACGCGCTGGCGCTGCCCGCCCGAGAGCTCGGCCGGGCGGCGCGCGCCGGTGCCGGGCAGGTGCACGAGCTCGAGCATCTCGTCGGCGCGCCGGTAGCGCTCCTCGCGCGCCACGCCGCGCACCATGAGGCCGTAGGCGACGTTGTCGCGCACGCTCATGTGCGGGAAGAGCGCGTAGTCCTGGAACACCGTGTTCACGTCGCGCGCGTAGGGCGGCAGGCGCGTCGCGTCCGCGCCGTGGATGCGCACGCGGCCGCGCGTCGGGAACTGGAAGCCGCCGATCATCCTCAGGCACGTGGTCTTGCCCGAGCCCGAGGGGCCGAGCAGGGTGAAGAACTCGCCCTCGCGCACCTCCAGGCTCACGCGATCGACGGCGACGAACTGGCCGAAGGCGCAGCTCACCTCCTCGAACGCCACCGCGGCGGTCATGGCGCGCAGCTCCCCAAAAACAAGCGCCCGCGGCGTTTCAGGCCGCGGGCGCGCGTGGCTTGCCTAGCGGCCGCCCAGGACCGCGATGTAGTCCGACACCCAGCGGTAGTACGGCACGCACTTGCCGCCCTGCGTCTTGCAGTTGGCGACCGGCGTGCGCCAGAAGTGGATCTTGTCGAAGCTGTTCAAGCCGTGGCGCGCGCAGCCGTCGTCGCCGAGCAGCTTGTTGCCCTTGCACGCCTCCAGGCGCACCGGCACCGCGCCGAACCAGGCGGCGAGGTCGCCCTGCAGCTTGGGATTGATCGAGTGCTCGAGCCACTTGTAGGCGCAGTTCGGGTGCTTGGCGCCGGCGTGCATCATGGTGGTGTCCGCCCAGCCGGTGACGCCTTCCTTGGGCACCACGGTGGCCACCGGGCGGTTCTTGGACTTCAGGATGTTCGCCTGGAACTGCCAGGCGGAGGACGCGACGAAGCCCTCGTTGGTGAAGTCGTCGATCTGCACGAAGGCGTCGTGCCAGTAGCGCGCCACGAGCTTCCTTTGCTGGCGCAGCAGCGCGAGCGCGGCCTTGTACTGGTCCTCGTTCAGCTCGTAGGGATCCTTGATGCCGAGCGCCGGGTTCTTGGTCATGAGGTAGAGCGCCGCGTCGGCGATGTAGATCGGGCCGTCGAAGGCCTGCACGCGGCCCTTGTTCGGCTTGCCGTCGGGCAGGTTCATCTCCTCGAACACCACCGCCCAGGAGTCGGGCGCCTGCTTGAACACGTTGGTGTTGTACATCAGCACGTTGTAGCCCCACTGGTAGGGCACGCCGTAGTGCTTGCCGCCCACGGTGTGCCAGGGCGCGTTCTGCAGGCGCTTGTCCACCTTGCCGTAGCTCGGCACGAGCTTGGTGTTGATCTCCTGCACGCGCCCGCCGGCGACGAGCCGCAGGCTCGCGTCGCCTGAAGCGGTCACCAGGTCGAAGCCGCCCTCGTTCATTAGCGCCACCATCTCGTCCGATGTGTTCGCCGTCTTCACCTGCACCTTGCAGCCGGTGGACTTCTCGAAGCCCGTGACCCAGTCGAAGTTCTTGTCGGTGGCGCCGCGCTCGATGTAGCCGGGCCAGGCGACGATGTCGACGCGGCCCTCGCCCTTGCCGACCGACTGGCGCGGCCCGGCGGCGTACGCGGCGGTGACGGCGAAGGCGGCGGCGAGCGCGAGCGCGCCGCCCAGGGTCCTGTGGCTGTTCTTCATGGCCTCTCCTCTGTCGGGTGGAACTGCGGGTTTGCGCGCGCCGAGCCTACCAGAACGCCGGGCGCGTGAGGAGCGCAACCGGCGCCGCGGGGGCGCCGGCGCGGATGCGCCGCGACTGCTGCAGCAGCTCCTCCCACAGCCCCTCGGTGTCCTTGCGGAACACGACCTCCAGGTCGGCGTCGATCACCGACCACAGCCCCTTGTCGATCTCGGCGCGCAGCTCGCCCGGGCGCCAGCCCACGTAGCCCACGTAGTAGCGCGCCTCGTTGGGCGTGGCCTCGATGATCTGGTCGATGGTGTTGGCGCGGAACGCCATGTACAGCTGCTTCATGATGGGCACCGAGCCCGCGCCCGGGTTGTCGTCGGCCTTGACCAGCGCCACCAGCGCGCCGCGCGAGAACGGGCCGCCGTAGTACACCGGATCCACGACCTTCTTCGAGGGGGCGTGCTCGGGGAAGAGGCTCCCCAGCGAGCGCCGCGTGGGGCGGTTGAGGATCACGCCGACGTGGCCGCCGCTCGGTACCGGGGCGGCGATCAGCACCGTCTGCCGGTAGTCGAGGTCGCGGAACATCGGGTGCGCGACGAGCAGCACCGCGGCGGGCTCCTGCGCCTGCGCCGACGGCGCCGCCAGGGCGCAGAGCAGACCAGCCAGACCAGCGAGTGTTCGCAGGGCACTCACGAGGACGATTGTAGCGCGACCGACGGGATTCTCGTCCGCGGCCCGGTGGCCTTGGCCACCAGTTCCTCCCACAGCCCGTCCATGTCCGCGCGAAACAGCAGCGCCTCCTCGGCCGGCAGCACGTACCACGCGTCGCTCTCGAGCTCGGCCTCGAGCTGACGCGGCATCCACGCGGAAAACCCGGAATAGAGCCGGTAGCTTCCACCCTCGCCGGCGGTCAGCCGGTCGATAGTCTGCGGATGCATGGTCAGGTATACGTTCTTCAGCACGTGGAAGGCCGGCGCCTGCGGCGGCTCGCCGGCGGCAAACAGCGCCACCACGCTGTGCGGCAGCACCGGGCCGCCGAACCACAGCGGCCGGCCGCCGTGGCGCGCGGGCGCGGGCTTGTTGAGGATCACGCCGAGCGTCTGGCCGTCCTCGAGCTGCGTGACCAGCACCACGCTGCGCGCGAAGCGCTCGTCCTGCATGCCGGGGCGCGCCACGAGCAGCACGCCGTTGGCGGGCTGCTCCTGCTGCGCGGCCGCCGGCGCGGCGGCGACGAGGAGCGCGAGCGCGGCCGCGCGCAGCACGGCACTCATGCGCGACGCGCGGGGGAGGCGAGCACCTGCGGGTTCACCACGTGGATCGGCGCGCCCGCGGCCCAGGCGAGGATCTGGTCGAAGATGTCGGCGAACTGGATCTCGTACTCGTCGCGCGACACGTAGCCGATGTGCGGCGTGGCGACGACGTTGTCCAGCGCGAGCAGCGGCTCGGCGGCCGGGTCGCGCACCGGCTCCTGCTCGAAGACGTCCACCGCGGCCATGCCGGGGCGTCCCGCGCGCAGCGCGGCGAGCAGCGCGCCCGGCGCGACGAGCCCCGCGCGGCTCGTGTTGACGAGCAGCGCGTCGGGCTTCATGCGCGCCAGGTCCGCCGCGCCGACGATGCCGCGCGTCGCGTCCACCAGGCGCAGGTGCAGCGACAGCACGTCGCAGGCGGCGAAGAAGGCCGCCTTGTCGGCCTGCACCGCGTGGCCGTCGGCGCGCGCGCGCTGCGCGGCGGCCTCGCGCGAGTGCGCGAGCACCTCCATGCCGAACGCCTTGCCGTAGCCCGCGACCACGGCGCCGATGCGCCCGTAGCCGAAGATGCCGAGCGTCCTGCCGCGCAGGCTGGCGCCCATGCCGCTTTGCCAGCGGCCTGCCTTGAGCGAGGCCACCTGCTGGGGGATGCGGCGCATGGCCGCGAGCACGAGGCCCCAGGTGAGCTCGGCGGCGGCGTAGGAGGGCGTGTCCGGATGCTGGCCCGAGGACACCACGATGCCCAGGCGCGTGCAGGCGTCCACGTCGATGTGCGGGTAGACGCTGCGCTGGCTGATGAGCTTCAGCTTCGGCAGCCGCTCGAGCAGCGGCGCGCGCACCTGCGTGCGCTCGCGGATCAGCACCAGGCACACGGTGTCGGCGAGGCGCGCGGCGAGCGCGTCCACGTCCTGCACGTGGTCGTTCCAGACGGTCACGTCGTGGCTCTTGAGCTTGGCGAAGGCGCGCAGCGTGCGCACCGTGTCGTGGTAGTCGTCGAGGACGGCGATCTTCATTTCGCGGGGGGTCCTTTCAGCTCGATGACGTTGCCGTCGGGATCGTCCACGTACAGCGACGGCCCTTCGCCGCCGGCGCCGTAGCGCGTCTCCAGCGGCCCGGCGCTCGCGCCGTGCGCGCGCAGCTGCGCGCGGATGGCGCCTTCCTCGAAGGGCTCCACGCGCAGGCAGAAATGGTCGAGGTTGCGGCCTTCCCTGCCGGGCGCCGCGCCGCCCACGCGGCCGAGCGGGCCGTCCACGGGCACCAGGTCGATGAGCGCGTCGCCCGCGCGCAGCTGCACCAGGCCCAGGCGCTCGACGCGGCGCTCGACCGTGCAGCCGAGCGCGCCGCAGTAGAAGGCGAGCATGCGCTCGAGGTCCACGACGCGCAGCACCAGGTGGTCGAGCCCGCGCAGCGGGATCATGGGGGCGGCCGACGGCGCGCGAAGCGGAAGTCGCAATGGCTGGCGCCTTCCATGAGGGTCTGCGTGCGCTCGAGCGCCAGGCCGGGATTGAAGCCCTGCACCATGGCGAAATCGCGGTTGCAGTGAAACAGGTACCCGAGCTCGGGCAAGCCCAGCTCCTGGTAGTACTCGGCATAGCGGCAGCGCGTGACGTTGAAGTCGAGCGTGTGCGCCGATTTCGCCACCGGCTCGATGCCGAGGCTGCCGCCCGCGGCCCAGACGCCGGACACCTTCTCCATCGCCGCGAGGTCGTCGCCGTACTGCCGCGCCCAGCGCTCGCCGTCCTGGCGCGCGAGCTCGATGATCACCTCGCGCGCGATCTCGTTCGCGCGCGCCTTGCCGATCGCGCGCTGGAACGCCTGCACCATGGGGATCAGGACCCCCGCCTCGATCTTGCGGCGCTCCAGATGCGTGATGCTCGGTTGCGACATGCCTGCCTCCCGGTTGAGGCCGCCGGCGCCGAGTCCCGGACGCGGCGGCGGACGGAGCAAGTGTATCGCCGGCGGCCCGGGGGCAGGCCGCCCGGGGCTCAGGGCTGCGGCATGCTGTGCCACCAGATGCGCGCCTCCGCGCAGAGGTCGCCCGAGAAGGCGGCTTGCAGCACGCCGTCGAGGACCATGCGCGGCAGGGGATCGCCCGGCTTGCGCGGGGGCAGGCCCGTGCCCGTGGACCTGGCCCAGATCTGGAACAGCTCCTCGGATGCCACCTGGTAGGTGACGTGCCAGTGCGCGATGCCCGCGCCGGCCGTGCTCGCCAGGACCTCGAACGTGACGCGCACGTCCTCCTGGAGCTTCACCCGTTTCCAGTATTCGGCCAGCTGGTCCCTGCCGCGCTGCACCTGGAAGGGGGTGTTGTGGTAGCGGCCCTCGGGCAGGAAGAGCGCGGCGAACATGGATTCGTCGCGCTGCTCCCAGGCCGCCTTGTAGCCTTGCATGAATTGCTCGATGTTCATCTGTGCCTCGCGGATGTGGGGGGGTGGTGGCGTCCGATGTCTCGCCGCATCCTCACGACCCGGCGCGCCTGGAAAGCCACTGGGACAGGAAGATGCGGAAACCTCCCCAGTCGATGACGAGCGGCACCCACGCCCATTGCCAGGTTCCCGCGACCGGCAGCGCCACGACCCCAGCTGCGGCAATGACGCCGCCAAAGATCGGAGCGACCGACGGCGCGTGCTCCTTTCGCACGACCGTAAGCCAGAAGACCATTGCGTTGTATGCAATGAACGCGCCCCCGACCAACAGCAATGCGACCGCAAAGATGAGCTGAGGCCAGTTCACCACTAGTCCGCTCCAGCAAGTGTCCGAACCAAGCTGCCTACGCAATCCGGCTGCCCGCCATGGCCCTGCCGCCTAACGCTTGAGTTCACTCGCGTGCGAAGGCTGGCGCAGCCAGCCGTAGCACGTCCGTGTGGAACGAAGGGTTAGGCGCCATTGTTACAGACACTCGCCAGCGGATGCAATTTCTCAAGTGTTGACGCTAGTTGGTGAAACGCGCTCTCCACGCGCGCACCGTGCTCGCCAGACAGAAAGGACCGACCGAAGACCCGCCGCTCGCTGGCGACGACTGCCGCGATTTCTGCGGAGACGGCCTTGCCATCGAGCAGAGCGCACAGGCGCTCTAGCTCATGCTTGTGGCGTGCGTAGCTGCTCTGCTCGCCAGGTGGCGCCAGCGGTTCTGACGCCTCAAGCGACGAGCGGTACTGCGCGATGAGTTCGCTGACATCGCGCATGGCGCCTAACGTGGCGCTCAGCCGCGCGCCTCAGCGCGTCGGCTGCGGCAGCAGGTTATGCCGCAGTTTGTAGATGGTCCTGCCATCCAGGGAACACCAGCACGGCAGGGTGGCACTTGAGCGCCTTTGCGAGCACCTTGGCGCGCTCGACGCCCAGGCGAACGCGGTCGTTCTCGATCGCGGAAAGAGTGGCCTGCGCGATACCCGTACGCTCCGCGAGTTGGTTCTGGCTCAAGCCTTGGAGCTCGCGGACGATGCGCACGGACTCGCCCACCGAGACGGTGACTCGCTTCTTCGCGGGACGGAACTGACTCATCTACGGTCTCCGATAGTCATGGGCGGTGATCGATATCACCTGAAACAGCTGCTCCTCAGGCACGGTGCGGTAAATGACTCGCCATTGGAGCCCGAGACGAGACGAGCGATGGCCCTTCCACTCTCCCGAAAGGGCTTCGTCGTTGAAGCCCCTGATGAGCCGCAACCCGGGCGGACCGGACAGCATCGCGATGTCCTTCCATTTCTCGTACCGCTTGAGGATCTCCCGCGGCGCCGACGACAGCTGCTTGTCGACCCGGCGGTGCTCCTCGATGTGCCACATGCAGCATTGTGTCTATACCAAATATGGCATGTCAAGCCCGGTCGTCCTCTGCGGCATAACGTTCGCAGCCACAGGCGCGCGCCCGGTGAGCCTTGCAGAGCACGGAACTCGCGCGCGCGTCCGCGTGGGCTGCGCTGTTAGCGCGCAGACTGCCTTGAGCGTGGCCAAGCCCTTGGATCCCGGGCGGTATGCAGCACCCTGAACACAACGATGCGTGAGACCTCGGCGCGGTAGAAGACAGCGTAGGGGAATTGCGAAGTGATCGCGCGCCGTACATCGCCGCGAACCTTCGCAAACATTTCGGGGTAACGCTCGATCGCGTCAAAGGTTGAGGTGACGGCACTGAGAAATCTCTCACCGAGGCCCTCGAGTTGTTCTTCGTAGTACGCGAAGCCGCTCGCAAGGTCTTCCCCGACCCGGCGGCGGTAGACGAGCGGCAGAGACACTAGCGCCGCCGGGCTTCGGCGAGCACCTGGTCTCGAGAAACAACGTCGTCTGGGTTCCGCTCGTGTTCAGCGACAGCCTCGTCTATTGCCGCGCGATGAGCGTCGCCTAGCGGTACGGTCTCCGGGTTCGTAGCCAGACTGACCCAGATGATCTCCGCGATGCGCATGCGCTCTTCGGGAGGCAGCTTCAGGAGTTCTGCAACGTCCGCGTCGCTCATATTGATAGATAGCCTACCACTTCGCTTTCCTGCGCGCTAACGTTCACGCCCACCGGGCGCGAGCGGCGACAAGCTTCGTGAGGCACGGGACGCAACGCGAGCGGGGTCTTCCCCCGTTTTAGTTGACACTCGGTTCATCGGCTCAGCTGTTCAAACGTCGCTGGCGAAACGTAGTTCAACGATGAGTGCAGTCTAGCGCCGTTGTAGAAGGGCAGGTACTTCCTGAGCGCTGCCCGGATCTCGCGATCCCGCTGGTATCTGATGCCGTGATAGGTGTCGGCCTTCATCGAGTTGAAGAAGGATTCAATGAAGGCGTTGTCGGTCACCTTGCCCGGGCGGTTCATGCTTTGCCTGATGCCTAACTGGGCAAGGCGCGCCTTGAACAGGTGTGCCGCGTACTCCACGCCCCGGTCGGTGTGGAAGATGAGCCCCGGCTGGGGCCGGCGGAGGTGGGCGGCGCGGTTCAGGGCCTTTAGCGTGAGCGCCACGTCCTTCCTCGGGCCGTAGGCCCAGCCAAGGATCCTGCGGCTGTACTTGTCCATGACGACCGCCAGGTAGCGGTACAGCAGCCCCACCTTCAGGTAGGTGATGTCGCCTACCCAGACCTGGTCGGGGCCGGTGAGCTCGAGCTCCAGCTGCTCGTTGCGCCCCGCGTCGAAGAAGCTCTGCAGCTTCTTGTTGGTGTAGCGCAGCGTAGCCACCCGCGCCTTGATGCAGTGCGCACGCATCACCCGCGCCACGCGGTTCTCGCTTGCCGTCTCGCCCTGGGTCTTCAGCGCCCGGTGCACCCGCGGGCTGCCGTAGGTGCCGCGGCTTTGCTCGTGCACCCGGCGGATCCTGCCCAGCAGCGCTTGGTTGCGGCGCTCCCGCTCGCTACGCTCGCGCGAGCGCCACTGGTAGTACCCCGCGCGCGTCACCCCGTAGAGCCGGCACATCAGCGTCAGGCGGTGCTTGGTCCGGTTTGCCTCTATGAACCGGAAGACTTCTTCCTTTGTTCCGAAGCAAACCGGATGGCTTTTTTTAGGAGCTCGTGCTCCTCCTTCAGCACCTTGTAGTCGCGCTCGAGCTCCTTGAGCCTCTTGAGCTCGGCCTTGGTCTTCACATCGAGCTTGGCACCCCTGGTCACGATCACCCCGTCGCGTACTTGCTTGCGCCACAGTGACAGCATGAACGGGTGAATGTCCAGCGCTCCAGCCACATCCTTGATCCGCACCCCCGGCAGACTGCTCAGCTTCACCGCAGTCGCCTTGAATCGATCGCCATAGCGATCGACCTTCCTCGGTCCTGCTCTTGCCACTTCACACCTCCAGGCAGTTAGCCCGAGGTGTCAACTAATTCGGGGGAAGCTTGGCGTCGGTCAACAACGCGGTGTTAGGCAGACTGCATCTCACGTTGGAAGCGCTCCATCGCTGGCGTCAGTTTCTGCTCTAGGGCCCAGTAGTTGTCGATCGCACGATGAAGCATGTCACGAGCTTCGGTCTCTGGGTCAAACTTGACGATGTCCGTCTCACCGATGTGTTTCAACGAGTTTCGCGCCGAATTCGCGCGATCAGCGATGGCTTTCACCTCTTCTGGCTCGAGTGGCTCTCCAAACATCCGCGCCTGAATTTCTGTAACAGCCGCGACCAACGACTTGAACGAGCTTTCGCGGCCGGCGCGTTCAAGGTACTTCCCGAAGACCTCGTCAGCGGCACCCGCCAAAGTGATAATGGAACCTCGATCACCATTCTCGAAGTACAGCCGCAACGCTGTTTCGAGCTGGGCGAGTGCCAGATCTCGACGGTAGAAGGCTCGAATCGCCACGGCGGTTCCCAGGCTGCCTAACGCCCCGCATCACCTGCCGGCGGAGGCGGGCAAGGCCCGCTGTAGCCGGTCAGGTGCATGCGGAGGTTGGGCACCTTGGACACTACCAAACACCAGAGGTACTCTCATGTGACTTATCAGCCACCGGGCGACGCTGCTGCGTCCGGAGGACAATCTCAGACCTAGCCCTGAGGACCCACGCTAGTGCAATGCGATAGCCATCGACTTGACGATAGAAGCGGCGGGCTGTCGCTGCCAGCACACTATCGCCATACCATGAAATCAGCGCCGCGTTGGCAGGTAGTTCGAATCTCTCCTTGAGCGCCCTGGAAATGCTCTCCCATCGCTCGCTAACGTCGCGTGCTCGGAGTACCGGGGGTACAACTAAGATCAGCTTATCCCTCGCGGACAGTCGCATTATGGTCGACATCTCCCACGCGAGCCCTTCGGTGCGACCCAAGATTGCGACCACGAATTGTGATTCGGAAATTCGCCTCTCGACGAGCAATTCCCAATCGGTACCCGCGTACTCTCTTGCTGCACCAAGCGGTGGCACTGCCTCTTTCGGCCGACCTATCGCGATCACGGGACCATAAGAACGAAGACTCTCCTCGAGAAATTCATCAAGACGCTTTGGCAAGAACTGGTAGAAGATTCCCAGGACCGGGCTAAACTCGCGCTGTATCTGGATGTTTTCATCCTTAAAAGAACGGAGCAGCAAGATCGGAGCGCGATGGTCTTCGTACTGTACGGCCGCGACACCGGGAGCGACGTGACGCGCGCCATAACGGTACAGGAAGAAAACCGTGACGATGGCGGCGTAGAGCACTAGTCCTCCGACCACCTCTGCCACGAAATCAATCGCTGCTTTCGGGACGAAC
>Ga0224510_10002407_pt1 | contig 11232 bp, 4 predicted proteins | sample SF_May12_sed_USG_FD_170161 | JGI IMG/M metagenome (GOLD analysis project Ga0224510, IMG submission 170161) | Sediment microbial communities from San Francisco Bay, California, United States - SF_May12_sed_USGS_4_1 | ecosystem: Environmental > Aquatic > Marine > Sediment | place: USA: California... | reverse complement strand
CACGTGGGCAGCAATCGACATTCCATGGCCCCCGGCCATTGAACAGATTGCCGCATGTCGCAGGCAATGTGGGCAGCGGTCATACAAGTGCATCCGTGGCACAAATACTTAACGCAGGGCCTGTACAGCAAGCTCAAGCGCCATTACCACAGTCAATAAAAGAACAGCTTCCGTCTTCATTAAAGCACTTAGAAGAAATACCGAAGGTAGATTCACCTATGCAAAACATTGGTGTAACACACGATCAACAACCCATTCATGGTGACCCAAACAAAGTTCCACAATCCAGCCAAATTGATCACACCCCACTGTTGAATGCTCATTCAGGCAGTCAAGTAAATACCGACCATATCCCAGGCATAGTCACAAGTGTTACGCAACATGTGCCATTCAATCACGGTCCGGTCGTTAACGCACCAACACAACCATTATTGCAAAACCACAATGTTAGTCAACCAGCAGTTGTATCAAATGTAATGCATGGCGTCCAAACACATCACACGCAAGTTGTTAAACATTTACCTGTTCACCAGTCGCCGACCCATCACACAAGCCATGTAAGTCAAGTTCAAACAGTAAACACACAAGCTCAAGTCCCTATTAGTCACGTGAGCCATGTTCAAACAGTCAACACACAAGCTCAAGTCCCTATCAGTCACGTGAGCCATATTCAAACAGTTAATACGCAAACACAAGGAGCAAGCAGCGTCGCTCAAACACAGCATCTAGCACCTCAACTTTCCCAACCCATCGGCCATGTAAGTCATGCCCAAACAATTAATACACAGGGACCAAACAGTCCTACTGTTACACAACACGTGACACTTACACACAACCGGGCCCCTGGCCTGCCATCCACGCCAATCGAGGTGACAAAACTCTCTAGCGGTCACGATCCCCTCTTCGAGGAGCTGGTCAACGAGTTCACAAAGGCGTTGTCTGATCCAGCTCGTTATTTGCAAACACACGGAAGCCCTACTGCGGCACATCCTGTTTCTCCGCATGTTACACATGCCCAGACAGCGTTCAGTCCCTCTCACGCCCAGCCTCCCTTGCACCAGTTTCCGGGGGCATATCCAGGCATGATGCACAGTCCCTTCGGTATCAATCCATGGATGCTAGACCCTGTTGCTAGAGAGGAGATGTTGTTTGGCGACACCACGGACCCACCCGTGCCGCCAACAGAACCTGCAACCACCACTGTGGTCCCAGAAACGACAACCATCGCTGCACCAATGGTACCTGTCAGCGCTGGCAAGGTACCTACACTATTGACAGGCGGGAAGCTTTCAGTAGTGAAACCCTCTACTGGAGAAGTGCCAACAGTGTCAAACATCGCTGTAGAAGCTCTTGTTACTGTGCCTACAAGTGGACCCACACCAATCATAGACTTATCCACAGTAACCACTTCAGTTGCTCACACTACCACTGTAGCAACACATGGAAATCTAGCTACAATCACATCCGCTAAAAAAAGCCTTGCAACCAAGTCTCCTAAGCCAATCGTTAATGTCGAGGCTGTTCCGTCTACAGTTAAGTCGGTCCAGGAACCTCAATCAAATGTAACGGGTGTCAAGAATGACAACTCCAGCACGTCGAACAAAACTGTGAACGTAGATCCTCGAGCCCTTGCGGAGATCACAGGCATGTTGAGCAACACAAAGATAGACCTGAAGACAATAACTGCCGCTATACAGCTTGCTGCTTCACAAATGGGCGGTCTACCACCAGATATACGACACATGGCCGAAATGCTAGGTATTAACGTTGACAAACTAGTACAGCCAAATACAACAGCCTCGCCCGTGAGACATGAGACAATTCCGTCCATTGAACAATTAGGGATTCAGTACCCAGATCAGGTGTCGGGAAAAGGTAACCGTGCAACAAAAGACACCATAGCAATCCTTAAGGGATCAACTCGCGGGGTTGTCGTGTACCCCCCTACGACACTTGCGACTAATGTCGGCACTTTGCTTGAACTCGTTACACATGCACCTTTGAACAAAACTGCCGATATTTTGCAAACACTGAACAAAGCTACGGAAACACTACATGCCAAAGTTGATCAATCGCATGGAAAAGCCGAAACAACCACAGTAGACCATTTGAATATCCGCAGTCCACATGCTCAAACTGACAATATCAGCAATAGTGTTAACTTAACTGTGGGCGTTGAAATCCCAACATTACCGCCTGCGGCTGGAGCTATCCAGCCCGATGTGTATCATACATTGAAGACAATTCTCGACCATAACCCTAAGGCAATTGTAAAGGCAATTTCTAAGGACGCTTCATCAAATACTGCAACACAGGGAAGTGTTGGCTCTGCTGTGAAAGGACACTCTGTAGCAGAGGGAAGACACACACATAAAGCTAACAAACTTGTCGTCCAAAGTCTAGTTGACATTGAACCCAATGGACACCTGCCTAATCTCCAAGCGATGCTTACAGACATTTCGCAAACCCACGCGTCCAGTGCAAATGCAACCACTGTCGTTAAACCTACCTCATCTGTGGTCACCACATCTGCTTCAGGTCTTGGGACAATCTATACTCACGCGAACGAGACAATTGCCAGTAACATTAAGATAGAGCCTATCGATTTCACACAACTGAGTTACTCCAACATGGAGGGCGTTCCTGTGAAAGTGGAACAAATACTTGAACCAGGATCGCCTACAGAGAATATACGCACTCCGCAAGCTGGAATACCGGTAAAAACAACGGATTTAACCAGTGTGCTTAACGAAGTGCTCCATCACGCCAATCATTCAGGCATTGACGCCACCGGCGTGATGTCCATCTTGAATGAAATCACAGATATGCAGAAGTCTGTTTCTTTCTCTGCAAACGGTGCAAACAACAGTGAAGGTGCACTGATAGCTGAAAAGTTGTCCGACCCCGTGTTTGTGCAGCAGTTGAAAAACACGCTGCTTAAGATGATCAAACAAACGCCCTCTACTGATGGGCCACCTGTTGTGACAATTGACGTCACAACTGACGTCATCACTACGACTTCAATGCCACCGACATCAACCGAAGAATTTGAAATCGAGGAAATGGTCACAATTGAAGCAACACCGCCGCCATCTTAAATATAGTTAATGTAAAAATAGCTTTATGCGTTGTCCCAATAAAAACTGAACGTCGTGTGTGTGATAAGGATAAACAGCTATAAGTAATGCTTTTCTATTCCTATTGAAGGACCACACGACATCCCTTGTATTTGTGTCCATGTTTTAAGTTGCACATTTTGTTTCGTTGTAACTTAAAATGGTGTGGATTTAAAATACAGTAAAAGAACATATGAAGACCATGATTTAAACGTGCAATGATTAAAAATAGGACTGAGTGTGTCTTGTGAGTAGTGACGTTGCGTCGACGAACTGGATCCATACTAATGAAAATAAAACGGAGAGGCTAAAAAACGGCAAAATAATCTCTAGGAAGACGGCGAAGAATTTTTACCATGAATATTTTGAAAACCCTTGTTAATTTTATGTATATTTACATAAACATATACTATAAGGGAAGTTGTTTTAATATTGTTCTATTGAGCTTTGTTTTCTTTTGGACAACTCTGCAATCAAAGAGCATTAAGGCGTCTCACGATTTGGTTTTGTGACTTTCCGATTTAATTTGCATAACATATCGTTGTATATATATATATGCTTTTACCTTGCCATGAACATGTTGTGATTGAAATATTTCATTCCTGGCCTGTTGCTTTAATTTAACCGGTGCAATGAGTGTGTTAGATGTTATTTATTTCATGTGTGTGAGGTATCATGTATGTGAAATACGTACGAAACATTTACGGTGTGTATTATAAACTAAATAAAAGTATGAATGCGTTGTTATACTGTACATTTCAGTTATGTTAACCGTTACACTCCATACATAACGCAGCATAGCGGAGTAATGTATCGTTGGATAAACGACGATGACATAACATGAGAAAATTTAACTTTGTGTCTAATAATTCAATTCTTTAACACAGTAGTGTGAGTTGTTTAAAAAGTTGTTTTTACTTCATAAACATATATTATTTAAAGCACATTTATAAAAAACATATGTCTGTTACCATTTGGCAATCTTTTTATGATTCAAGCATAATTGAGTAGTATACAAAATATATCATGGATTTGCATATACTAAAAATAACAATACATAATTGCACATACATATTTGAAAGCACTAAAATTGCAATTTTAAAACTATAGATATCGCTGCAGTTGTTGTGTATGTTAACAGCTTATGATAGTTACAACATGCAACATTGTCAATAACCAGTCTGCGAATTAGTCTATAAGCCCGAAGTCCGAGTCAAGTAAACGGTTGATTAAAATTGTATACAAAATAGCCAAACGGTCGATTAAATTTTTTGGGTAAATTCAAAACAAAGACACATATTACCATAAATACTGATTGTGGATTTATTTGTTCATATAAAAAGACAACCAAAATTAAAATTAGTGCAAGTCAAGGCATTCTATTATGAATTGTAGAAATTATGACCACAATAAATATTTTGGGCTATTTAAATTTCAGTCGAGCTAAAGAAAATTCTATTTGAGTAGCCCGAAGGGCTATAGTCAAAAAATAATTAGCATGCAGACTGTAAATAACAAATACAAGTTACTACAATGATTGATGAAAATACCTTTATATGGAAAAACTTGGGTACTTTTAAATGTTTAGATCACATTTTTTCAAATACAGCTGAACTTCGTTAAGGCGAACTTCATTAAGACGAATAATTCATTAAGACGAAGTAAAAGTTCGGTCCCGAATCGAGTCCTTATTTTTTTAACTAAAATTCAGTTGTTTAATTAAACTGAAGAAAGGGAAGCCCTCAGGAAACAAGGCCTGAATGTGAAAACAGCAGCCTCGGTTTAAGTCGAAGTATCTATGTCGAACTTTTTATGTGTCGAGGCATATTTTCCGGCCCCTAAGTTGCATTTCCTTCATAAAATCAAATGGTTAAGTCGAACCGCTGTTTCTCAGTTTTCGCACCTATCAACCCAGACCGTGGTGGTTGAGCTTTGAGATGATTGCGTCACAATAGAATGTAGCTTCACATCAATCTCGCGCTCACCGCGTGCTATGTGAAACCGCTAATCGTCGTAAGTAGTGAAAACTTTAAGCAATCTTGAACCAACAGATACAAATAATCATGCCATAATTTTAGTGATCGACTTATTATTGCATATGGTATAAAATTGAAATTTTTTAAGAAATCATCGTCAGTTCGGCTCCAGGTCAACTGACTCTCTGTGCTTTACAACTATAAGCATATTCCAAATTGTTGTCACGTTCTTATCATAACGTAGAAAGAGAGTGAATTGTCAAAACGTTATTTTCATAACGTATAAGATATCGAATGATCATATATTTTCCTACATAAAAGACGATAACATACTTAAAATATGTTATTTATTTACGTATTTAATCGTTTTATTTTATATTTTCCAATGATCGGAATAAGTAATGGTAAAATGGTAAAACGATGCTTGAAGGTAAGCATTCTTTTTAAAACTGATATTTTGCCAAAATATTTCGCTCCCCATAATGCCCAATTGGTTATCTCGAACCATTCCTATGTCGAAGTATTTTTCTGGGTCCCGACCACTTCGACATAACGAAGTTCAGCTGAAGTCTCGATTCTATAAAAATACAACACACATTAAGAATGTAGAACTAAGAAACCTATACAAAACAGACTCTTTTATACTCATTAGGTCAAAATAAACAACAATATATTACAGTATTGGGAATCAAAAACGGCCCAACATAAAACATTCTTTAAAGCAGCTGTCCTCCAGATGCTCAAAAATTAAAAATAATAATAAAATTAACGGTAAATACTGGTCAAGTTATGTTCAGTGGAGAAATCTATTATTACTGACACCTTAATTCAAGTAAGAAAGTTGATAAAATCGTTGGTAAAACATCGTTTTTCTTTGCATAATCTACTGCGTTACTAACGCAGTAGTCGTTATGTATAGTAGGAATACCCCGATGGCAGAAAAGCAAATTGTCTGTTTTCAAAGCAAAAAAAAGTAAAAGTATGTAGGTTGTAACTGTTATTTTGATTTCTAACAACTATTATATGTATTTGAAGAGATAATTTGAAATATTTGATTTTCTAGTACATTTGTATATTCTGGAGATCAGCTGCTTTAAAACAAATCTCTATAGATTAAAATTTACATAATAAAGTCTTTATCACAAGCCATAGGGCTACTGTCAGTATCAACATGAGAACACTATCAGTATACATTATCATGCAAAGTCTCATTATTACCAAAACAATTTTTGTTATGGCAAGAAGGCAATGGTACAAAATCATGCCAAACGGGCACAAGCAACAATAACATCAAATAACAAAACATTAAAATAAAAAAACCTTATTTCACATAGCATGACTTCATATTAAGTATTTTGGCACTGTTATTATCAATTACAGCCATATTCAAAATACAAAATATGTTGTCATGAAAAAATTATCACATTTGGCAACAATAGAGTAGCAATATGTCATTAAATGTATAATGTAAAAGTAGCAGGGTGGCGAAATCGATTGTCCGTGTTGTCCGAGTCGTACATTTGTTGCTCCGGACAAGTAATATTTTCCAGTTGACTTGTCCGTGGACAAGTGAAAAAACCTGATCCCAAGGTGTCTAAAGAACACCATTTTATTTCCAAAAGTCGCAGCTAATACTAATACACGTAGATACATTGTACTTATAGATATTTTTTAATCTTAATTAATTAGAAATGTTAACAATGAAAATTAAAGTGAAGAGCAATTTAATGAGAAAACATTTAAAGCGCATTCAATAAATCATTATGTTGACAAATCTTGCCTTTGTATTTATTTGTGTACGGGCAAGTAGTGCCTTGGTACGGACAAGTGCTTTTTTACAACCAGTTGTCCATGGACAGTATACATTTTTGAGATTTCGCCACCCCTGAAAAGTAGTAACAAAAAACAAACACAATGTCTTCCATAATTTTAACAAAATTAAACAAAATTAAAATGTGCAACACATGAACTTGCACTTATTGTTGTAGTTTAACTTAAATATCTTACCACTATAGTACACTTTTGGTGGTTAATGACATTTATTTAGTTTAAAAACAACAAATTTTTTTCTGTTTTCAAGAATTGTTTTTCCTCAACAAATATTGCCTAACATTCACGTTTTTCGTAACATCAGATATTCAATATAACTGTATTTAAATGTTTGAAAACAGAATCTCAATATAATGGTAACATGTATAAAAAAACTAGAAATAGTTTTAAATGAAGTCTCAATAGATAACTGTGTGGTGGCTGCTTTTGTAAGGAAGACACCCCAACCAAGAGCATTACCAAGAAAAAACGTAAAAACATATGTCATTTACATGAGTAAAAACAACATCGTGGTCATAAATTTGCTCTGGGTATGAAGTAAAAAAATATTGCATACATGAGCATAAAACCAGTCTGCGAATTAGTCTATAAGCCCGAAGCCCGAGTCGAGTTAAAGGCCGGTCAGTCGATTAGAATTGTATGCAAGGTAGCCCGACCGGTCGATTTAAATTTTAATATAAAACTCTAAATAAAGAAACAAATTAACATACAAACTGTTTGTGGAGTTATTTTTTTCGTAAGAACACACAAGCAAGATTAAATTAAGTGCAAGTCAACTCATTTCTAATATGATTTGTATGACTTATGACTACAACAAAAAGTTTGGGCTATTAAAATTTCTTTCGGGCTATAGATTTTTTTTTTCAATAGCCCGAAGGGCTACAGTCGAAAAATAATTAACGCGCAGACTGATAAAACCTAACTAAATTAAGCATCAACCAGACACATATAAGACACATCATTAATCAGATATATAATATATTACTGTTAAATTATTTTATTCCATGGGCATGAAATTTCATTGTTTTACAACATTGGACATGTTTGTAGACACCTAAATTTGTTGCCCTTCCAACTAAATACACAAAATTAAATGTCCAACGAATATAAATGACTTTACAGTATATTTAAGAGATATTTAAAGAAAAAATGTTGCAGACAAAGCAAACAGAGTCAACATTATAAACACTGTAATGGTTATACATATGAATAAATAAATCTTCAAACAGCATTAAGCAGCTTTGGTCTTCTTTTTTCTTACCTGTAAAGCAAACAGACACATGGTTAACATAATGATGATTTCTATAATTATACACAACATTACACACATAATAATATTCATATATCATACTCTCCCTTGCCATAGCAGTATTTATCTGGCTTTATAGGATATGGAATAGATGTTATAGTATGGCTCTTGTAAAAAGTAATTTTATATGTTGACCGTTCATGCTAAAACAGCTTGGGTAGGTAGGTAGGATTTTTTGTTTTTGTTGTTCATGTGTTTTTACAAGCCATTTTGTTTTGTCCTCGAAACTGAAAAAGAAATTGTGGTCCTGTAGGGGAAACATTTAATATTTTATCCCTATGTATGAAAGAATAAATAACTAAAAATGCAACCCCCCCCCCTAAAAACTGTTTACCTACCTACCCAACCTTTTTTTTCCTGGGTCACAGAGGGGAAACATTTAATATTTTATATTTTGGCCTAGAACACATATAGCTGCACGCTTACTGATCTGTAGTATTTCTCAGCCTCCCTCCGCTCGCTCTCATCAACTTTCTTGTCATCCAGCATAACCAGCCCTGGCAGACGACTCAACACAAAATACCTGGAAACAAATAACAGACGACTCAACACAAAATACCTGAAAATAAATAACAGACGACTCAACACAAAATACCTTGAAACAAATCCCATACAACTCAACACAAAATACCTGAAAATAAATAACAGACGACTCAACACAAAATACCTGGAAACAAATCGCAGACGACTCAACACAAAATACCTGGAAATGAATCGCAGAAGACTCAACACAAAATACCTGAAAATAAATATCAGACGACTCAACACAAAATACCTTGAAACAAATCCCATACAACTCAACACAAAATACCTGAAAATAAATCGCAGATGACTCGACACAAAATACTTGGAAACAAAAATCGCAGACGACTCAACACAAAATACCTGAAAACAAATCGCAGACGACTCAACACAAAAAACCTGGAAATAAATCGCAGACGACTCGACACAAAATACCTGGAAATAAATCGCAGACGACTCAAAACAAAATACATGGAAATAAATCGCAGATGACTCAACACAAAATACATGAAAATAAATTGCAGACGACTCAACACAAAATACCTGGAAACAAATCACAGACGACTCAACACAAGATACATGTAAATAAATCGCAGATGACTCAACACCAAATACATTGTACCTGGAAATAAATCGCAGACGACTCAATACAAAATACATGAAAACAAATCGCAGTCAACTCAACACAAAATACCTGGAAACAAATTACAGACGACTCAACACAAAATACATGAAAACAAATCGCAGACAACTCAACACAAAATACCTGGAAACAAATTACAGACGACTCAACACAAAATACATGAAAACAAATCGCAGACAACTCAACACAAAATACCTGGAAACAAATCGCAGACAACTCAACACAAAATACCTGGAAACAAATCACAGACGACTCAACACAAAATACCTGGAAACAAATCGCAGACAACTCAACACAAAATACCTGTAAACAAATTACAGACAACTCAACACGAAATATCTGGAAACAAATCCCAGACGACTCAACACAAAATACCTTGAAACAAATAACAGACGACTCAACACAAAATACCTGGACACAAATCGCAGACGACTCAACACAAAATACCTGGAAACAAATTACAGACGACTCAACACAAAATACATGAAAACAAATCGCAGACAACTCAACACAAAATACCTGGAAACAAATCGCAGACAACTCAACACAAAATACCTGGAAACAAATCGCAGACGACTCATCACAAAATACCTGGAAACAAGTCGCAGACGACTCAACACAAAATACCTGGAAATAAATCGCAGACGACTCAACACAAAATACCTAGAAACAAGTCGCAGACGACTAAAAACAAAATACATGGAAATAAATCGCAGATGACTCAACACAAAATACATGAAAATAAATCGCAGACGACTCAACACAAAATACCTGGAAACAAATCACAGACGACTCAACACAAAATACATGTAAATAAATCGCAGATGACTCAACACCAAATACATTGTACCTGGAAATAAATCGCAGACGACTCAATACAAAATACCTGGAAACAAATTACAGACGATTGTGTAAAAAGGTAAAATAATCGAATTATGGTTATTCAATCTCTAGTTTAGTTGTAGAAATACAACATACGTGATGGCTTAAACCAATAATCGATTTATAAAACACAAACTCATGTTATTATATTTAGAACATTTGACTGTTTTATGTTTATTAGGTCTTACAATATATTTTAAGTGAACACCGACCTTGCATTTTGGGGTGTCAAAACACCCATGTGCAAAAATTCAAAAGATGACAGGTATTAAACTTTTGATAATTATTGAGTTATATGGCTCTGTCATAATTACTTCTGAAGGAATGCACAAACTTTGCTCTGCAGACATCAGCAGACATGAGCAAACCTGTATGCCCCAAAAGTTGTTGGGACATAAAAAGCTACCTGTAGTCAAGGTACTGCTGGTATGTCCCATCATTGAAGTACGAGGGAGCTGCTGCGTTCTTCATCATCGAAAGGAACCGCAGGTTGGGGCACGTCTTGGCTATTGTGAAGATGAACACGCCTGGAAAATAAGACCATAGCAAACAATGCACAAAAAGTGTTTTAAAATATTGCGACACTATACATGTAGTTGAAAGGTGACTGTGTATTGACAATCAATATCTGTATACATCATCTATCCATCAAAAGGCCTGAGAGTCCAGGCACACTTATGGTGAGATCCTCATGCTCCTTGTGCCATTTCACGGCTCAGTGCATAATGATTAGGATTCCTAAGTTTATACAGATATTGAACCCCCCATGAGTAATGTCTTGAACAGCCAACTTACTAAGGTTATCTATGCGGTTGTTGTTTAACAGCCAACTTACTAAGGTTATCTATGCGGTTGTTGTTTAGCAGACAACTTACTAAGGTTATCTATGCGGTTGTTGTTTAGCAGACAACTTACTAAGGTTATCTATGCGGTTGTTGTTTAGCAGACAACTTA